>Ga0265780_10005092_pt1 | contig 16734 bp, 12 predicted proteins | sample P1T30metagenome_FD_192432 | JGI IMG/M metagenome (GOLD analysis project Ga0265780, IMG submission 192432) | Plant litter microbial communities from East Loma Ridge, Irvine, California - P1 T30 | ecosystem: Environmental > Terrestrial > Plant litter > Unclassified | place: USA: California... | reverse complement strand
CACGGCCAATTAAACCTCATAAAGCAGTGTTCCTAGCGCTCTTATTGGCCGTGACCCGCTCGCTTTCCTGACCCGCTCGCTTGCTAAGTACGTTATCTCTAATATTGCTTATGTAATTAATGGTTAAAGGTCAAGTGTCCAAAATCTTGACCGGCTCGCTTGTGTGACCGGCTCGCTTATGAAGTACGTTAAGTAAGTATACTTAGGGCTTTTACCTCTTTTTCCCTTTTTGAAATGATAAGCTGCATATGCAGACTGTCGCTGATGAGTGAGCGATAGAGGTAGATCTTTCCCACAGCCCGAAGAGTGCACACGTACGACAACCGACGATATCTTTTGTGATACCGCTCGCGAATTAGATTGCGATAATGCTTAACAAATAGAACCCCGCTCCTGTATCATGCAGATTGAATGCTCGAGTGTATCGTTGGGATGGAATGATGAGTCCAAGAGCTTGCTGCTTGGCGTTACTGATGTAGCGAGCTGAACATGCTGCTTTCCCTTGTGTCTCCTGATTGGCTTTAGAACTACCTCGTGGTAAGAGCGTCCGCAGTTAAATGGCTCACACCGTGTGAATGTGCACGTTACCTGGCGCCCTTCGGCTATGCTCGGAAAGTCTACGTTGGTAGCAGCTTCATCCATCAAGATATCCTCGAGCAGGTATCACACACGCTCGGCCATCCTCGCGCCCGGACAGCCGGAGATGATATGGAGCACTGGTCTGATGAGCGCTTTTACCCTGGTGGCTGATTGGTCTGTTGATTGATTGCCTCGATGCAACCGTTGCAGTCCGCCAAGCATTTGCAAGCAGCAGCTGTCATCCTTTGGACCAGGTCTACAAGTGGAGGGTCAGAACACAATATCATTTGACAAACCTTCTCACCGGTCTGCTGATGGAATGCACGACTGCACGGGAAGTCAGAAGCGAAGACTCTTTATTGCGCGATCCATTTTTACGCAAATGCAATAATTTTTATACGAAACCACTGCAATTTGTTCTCTTCTTGGTATTGTTTACTCAAAACATCGCAATATCAGAGCTCTAATGTATGCCAACTCGAAAGCGACCTCGGCTTACCTCAATGACAGAAGCTTTCGCATCAGTGCGAACAACGACTATGACAATCGATGCATCGCTCCAGCTCAACGCCGTGACAGGTGCGGATTACTCATCGATGCTCAAGAAGCAGACGAGGTGGCGACTTTAACCATCGAATTGCAACGATCAGTAGCTGGAGACGCAAAAGAAAAGCTACTCCGCAGATTGATCCTCCTGCGATGCTGCGGCGAGTACCATCGACAGAAACTTGAAGCTGATCAGGTCAATCTGGAAAAAGTTGCTAGAAGATACGACGAAATTCTTAGGACAATCAAGTGCCCTACACTTGCTCGGTACGAGGCTGTACCTTGGGAAGAGTCGAATACTCCACAAGCCAGCAAGCCCCGCTATTGTCTTCGTCCACGCCATACAGACGACCGAGCTGATGAGGCGGGTACGGACATAGAGGCATCTCTGTTCACGCCTTATCGTTCGAGCCCACACGACAGTGTGGAAGATTGCCTCATCACCGATGTCTCGAGGGCAGACAAGCGTCCAGGGTTCGTGTATGCTCTTTCATGGCCTACAAATCCAGGGTACCTGAAACTCGGCAGCAGCGTATGTCCACCAGACCGCTTAGCGGAGTGGCAGCGATGTCATCCGTGTGCTAAGATAATCCATTCGATCAAAGTACCTTATCCAAGGAGAGCTGAGAGGCTCATACACTTAGAGATGAGCCGCGTCAGGTTTCAGATGATATTGTGTCAGGCCTGTGGTCGTACACATCTCGAATGGTTCAAGACGAACACTTCTCAGATGAAATTAGTTATGGAGACATGGAAGAAGCTCTTTGACAAAGATACCGGGTTGTATGACAAGATGGGAAAGTTCTCTAGCGATTGGGAAGAGAAGATTCGCAGAAGTACGCATGTTTTGACGGCAAAACGCCTCATGGGAATCTTCTACAGTTCGCAAGCAAGACCAAAAGGGTATTCATGGCCTGAAAGGACTCAGTGTCTTACGGACTCGATCAAATCCTCATCATGGTCGCAAGAATGTGACAAATCCTTGGCCCTTGAGGATGAGTTGCAGGACCAAATGGGAAACCGCGACTGGGATATCGTGGTCGAATATTTTGACGACTTCCGACAATCTCATTACAGGCCTGAGGAGTGGTGAATTGTTGCGTTAACGTTATGGTAATTTTACGTCGTTGAATCCAATTTTATTCTTTTTGCGAACAAACGTTGGACGACTGGGGGTGTTTATCAATCCTACCCGCTACCGATTTGATTTGAGTTGGTTGATTCAATTAGGCTATTCACAGTGACCGTATGAACCGTCTCTAGAGAGGGACTTTACTTATAAAAGAGATTCGCTGCCTTTGCTCATGAATGAGAGTAATCCATCCCTATCGTCACCTGCTCAGCCGAAAGCTGATAGGTAAACCTGCCTGTTTTTTTCCCAAGAAACCGGATAGTAGCTTTAACAGCTTCTATATTGCGTAGCAAGGGGCTACACCACGCGTTGATGCTCGCTTCGGAGAAGCGTACATTAGCATGGATTTGTACCCTGGGAACGTGCTGGCTTGCGCCTGCCCGCTTACCATATACCCCACACTACCCGCCAGGTTTGTTTGTTTGTTTGTTTGTTTGTTTGATTCAATCAGGCTATTCACGGTGACCGTATGAGCCGTCCCTAGAGAGTGACCTTACTTACAAAAGAAATTCGCTGCCTTCGCTCATGAATGAGAGTGATCTATCCCTATAGTTGCCTACTTAGCCTCCGGCTGATAGGTCAACCTGCCTATCTTTTCTAGAAACCGGATAGTAGCTTTCACTACCTCGATATCCGACTTCTATTTCTCTTTAGGACCATCTAAAAGCTATCCCGTCCTTATATCCTTTCTCGAACCCTACCCTCCTAGGAGGTAGGATACGTCACCTGACCTCGCGCCTACGGTCTCGCGCAACTCTCTACGCTCGTCCGTCCACCTCGGACACGAGAGGATAAGATGTCTAATTGTCTCCTCGCCGTTTCCATAACTGTATTTTGCCTCGTCTACCACTCCTATTCGGGAGAGATATTGATTTAACCTATAATGCCCTATCCTGGCTTAGATAAGAATAGCCGCCTGATCCGAGGTAAGCGACCTATATAGACGTAAGGTATGCTTCCCCGGTAAGGCTTGATCTATCTTCCACGTGTATTGCCCCGGTAGTCTCGTAGTGTCGAACGGGGTCGGATTTTCACTCCTATCCCGATTTATCAATCGGATAACGCCTACTACCTCTCGCACCCTCTCTCGTGCTTAAGCTATAGGCTTACCCTCTTGACTCGACGCCTCCCGAGCTATATCGTTCGCTTCTTCGTTCCCTACTATGCCTTCGTAGCCCGGAGACTATTTGAATCTAACGTCTATCCCTTTTCTGCTTAGAGCACCGATACTCTCTACGATCTTCTCTAGGAGCGCCCGTCCGGTCCGAGCGTCATTACCTACTTAGATAGCTCGGAGAGCCTACTGACTATCCGAGAATACCACTAGTTCTAACGTCTCTAGCTGCGGCAGCGGTTTTATGTGTTCGAGAGCGTATTCGAGAGTAGCTACGATCGCCGCTATCTCTACGCTTAGTATCCCATATATCGATGCCTATCCTATCGAGTCTTATCGGACGACCTGGGTAGCTATACCTGTCCTCCGGACTACTGCGATCGAGGCTAGCCGCTTTATGACTGATGCGTCTGCGTATAGCCCTAGAATGTTCGCTCTTGCGATTACTACTATATCTCTGATTACCTAGTCCCTTTCCTTAATCTTAACCCGGTAGCTATGATCTATCTACGGGGGTTAGACCTACGGTAGATTTTCTATAGGCGGCCGAGATCCCTTTGGTTTTAGCCGCTCTTTAGCTACTATGCATACCGCGCTAAGAGGCGATATGTATCGGCAGACATCGAGGGCGTAAGGTAGGGCCTTTCTCGTAGGGTTACTCTACGGGAGTGATATAAGCTTAGCTATATATACTATCACTTTCTTATCTAGGCGTTCCTTCGTTAGTTCGAGGAATGCCTCTACTTCGAGGATAGGTAGTGATACTACCTTCCACGCTCGGAGGATCAACCTCGCTCCTAGCCTTTAAACTTTTTCGAGTGCGTAGGTTAGCCTAACGACGCCTAGCTTCCCCGGTCCGTACCACGCCGATATAGCGTAGTCGATTATCGGTAGAACGTAGCTACGGAAGAGCTGTCTTATCTAAGCCGGTCTAGTGCCTTTGATTGCTTATAGTGCGAAGTAGGCTCTCGTCCCCTTTATGATAGCTCGTAAGAGGTGTTCGTTTATAGCGAGTTTCTTATCGAAAGTAACGCCTAGGACTTTAACACTCTCCTAAGGTAGTATCGTCGCGTCTCCGAACTAGAGTGCTCGGGTATCGTCCTTATCTGTTCTTTTAGTAAAGTGGATAAAGCTAGTTTTATTAGCTTCGAATGTCGCTCTACTCTATCTCGCCTATCGTTCGGCGTGAGGTATGATTTCCCTTTAGATTTTTGCCGTATTCTCGTTTTCGTCTGCTCCTACCACCTAGGCGTTAAAGTCGTCCACGAATCCGACCGCTCCTCCCCTCCTATCGATCTTCTTTTCGACCAGATTAGCGTTATAGAAGACGTATAGTAGTAGCGACAGTAGCGAACCCTACGGGATACCGGCATATTTAATCTCCGATACCTCCGACTCGTATTTACCGACTGTTACTTAAGTATGTCTATTTGAAACAAAGTCTCCGATCTATTCGACTATCGGCTTCGGGACTCCTCGTTCTGCTAGCCGCTGCGTCAGTACGTTCGTATACACTCCGTTAAAGGCACCTTTAACGTCGAATGACACTAGCGAAAGGATCTTTCCTCCTCTCCACGCCTGATAAATCCTCTCTACTAGGACGTTTAGTGCCTGTTCTGCCGACCTCCTAGGCCTTGCGCCGAAGTGGTTGTCTAGAAGTAGGCTATACTTCTCTACCATGTATGACAGGCGGGCTACGATAACTACTTCGAGACCCTTACTTATTGTCGGAAGAAGCGAGATCGGGCGGAAGGCTTTCGGCACCGTATAGTCTCCTTTTCCTAGTTTCCTTAAGGTCACTATTCTCGCAGTCTTCTACTACTTAGGCGTATGTCGTAGTTCGAGTAAGGTAGAGTATAGCTAGAATAGGTAGTCGCCTACTACCGGCTATAGTTCTTTCCAAACCCGGAAACTGATACCGTCTGGTCCTAGGGCTTTATCGGGGCTACTCCTAAAGATCGCTCTTTTAACCTCGTGTTTCGTAAGCTACGGCTACCCGATAATTTGATCCTGCCTACTAGCGTCGGCATCATCCTCTTCGGGTGTATCTAATATCGGAGGTGTAGGAAAGAAGGTGTCTATTAGGATCCCGGCTTTTTCCTCGTCCGACTGATATCTTTAGCTACCTACTGTTAGTTCCGGTACGTCTATAGCAGCTCCGGACGGTTTTACGTAGCTTGCTGCTTTCCAGACGTTCTGTAGATCGTCTAGGAACTCCTTCTAATGTTGTTTCTTCTGCCTGTCGATCTCGTCGAGGTACGTCCTTCGGGCTACGCTAGCGATCTCTCTCGCTTACGTAGTGTCTTCGCCTCTCCGGCGGAGCGTCGTGATTCGATTTCGCTTTGCCGTGAAGTCAGCCCGTAGGCTTAAAAGCTCTTCCGACCACCACCGCTTTGCGTACGGCGACTCCTTTGCTCTAGGGACGTGTTCTTCTAGAACTTTGTTTATCCTATTCATAAGTATCCCGGCTAACCGATCGAGCGTCGTAGTGTCTGTGATCGTCTTTATGTGCCTGCCGTCTCCTAGCTAGCTCCCGATAACTTCCCGGATCTTCTGCTAGTCGGCAGTCTTATAGAGCCTCTTCTTCTTCCTTAGACTCTCTTCGGGACTGTGTCCGGTGAAGCTAAGAGCAATTAGTCTATGGTCTGAGCCGTAGTCATTGTCGTAGATCCGGCAGTACTCTAGGTCGTCTTTAATTCTCTCTAACCCTAGTATGATATCCACTGTCGTAGCTAGGTCTCCGGATTGATGCTCCTATGTGATCGTCCCGGCGGGCAAAAGCGAATGGAGCCTCGCTGACACAGTCCGAGAGACGAAGTCATGAAGTTGGTAGAAGTTGTCATTTTGGAGCTCCTGTGGAGCGAGCCGCCCTGTAGGAGGTGCAGCTCTTGGTGGGGAACGCACCTACTGTGACAATCCCCCCTACGTCTACAAAAAAGCCATTGGCCCTAATGGCCTGCAGAAAGAAAAAACAAGAAAGAAGAAACAAAACCCATCATGCTATTACCGAGGCGCAATGAGAAAACCCACCGGGAAGAAAAACCCATTGCACCTCCCGGCGGATGGTCAAAGAAAATTCATTTGCTCCTCCGCAGGGAGCTCAAAACCATCGCTCCTCAACATCGTCCTCGGGGTCGACGACAACCTGTTCCTCGTTCTGAGAGTCATCTTCTTCCAAGAAGGAGGCAAACTCAGCGGGGGCCTGTCGGGCGGCCGCACTCTGCTGCTCAATACGAGATATGAGGGGATGATCGTTGCGTGCGCCTGTGGTGCCAACACGTTGGGTGGCAGCAGTAGCCTGTTGGCCTAGTGCGGGCGCCACAGGGTACTCGTTGCGCCGCCTTTGCGTCCTGATCTGAGAGACGCTGGGCAATCCGTCGTTGCGCTGGCGCTTCTGAGTCACCCGCTGTGACGGGGAGGTCTCCTGTATGTGGCGCTTCCCGGGTCCCAGCATCGAAGGACCAGCAGAGGAGCCGGCGGCGGCACTCGACGAAGTGCCGGGGCGAGCACCACCACGAGCGACGGGGCGTGAGGGGCCAGCTTCATTCGGAGATCCCGCCTGAGCACCACTGCGAGCGCGACTGCGTGGGGGAGCGGCAGCACTCGAAGATCCATCTTAAGCGCCGCTGGGGGCGCGGCTGCGTGAGGTCGACGAACCAACTTGCGCATCGCCAGGGGCACGGCTGTGTGAGGGAGCAGCACCTCGGTCGCGAGGGACCGTGGTAACCGAGCCAGGGCGACCAAAGTTAGGCGGCGCGATTGGGTGGAAAGTGTTACCTGGTCTCCTCATCTCCATGTGGTTGATCACGGCTCCCGTGGCTGCGTTGATCGATTGGCCCAGACCCAACGGGGGTGCGGAGCGAGGGGGAGCTGGGGGCGCCGGGGTCGATGTCGACGACTGCTCGTTTGGAGCGACCTGTGTCGAATGCTGCTGGGCGGACCGTGCGGTTGATGTGGACGGCCGTGGTTGCGCCGCGTCTGGGGCGGCAGGGACAGCGAGCAGATCTTCCCGGAAAGAAGCAGCTTGGTCGCGCACCAGTGTAGTGACGTGGTCGGGGAGGCCGAAGCAGTAGGGAAAGGTGTGGTCTGTACGACCAGGGCGCACCATGGGCGGCGCAGTCGGTAGCGATTCTGTAATCGATACGGTGACCTGCGAGGTGATCGCGCGAAGCAGTTGAACTTGCTGACTGTCGAGTCTTGGCTGTAAGCGACGCTCTTCCACCGTGCCTCCAACGCCGACCAACTGTTGTACTTGCTCCTCCTCTTGTGGCGAGAAAGGGACTCCAGGTTGTTGCAGGCGGTTGTAATAGGGCGTCATGTCGGCGAGGGTGACAGGCAACGAGGTAACTGCGTTGGCTTGACGCGCGACGATCCTCGGTAGAGGCGGGTTGGAAACGAGTTGACTAGCGACAATCGCTGCCCTTGCAGTGGCTTTCACGTTTGCTGTGCCTACCGATCTAGCGATGACCGCGTTCCTGTGGCAGGCTGTAAAAGTCGCTCTAAGCGAAGCAAGCACCGGGGCGATAGTGCCATCTGGCAGATCAAGCGCGCGTACCAGATTGATCGTTTCCATTGTCTGGATAGCGGCGCCCGCCCATGCGGGGATGTGGTAGCCAGACACGCGATGCATGTTCTGTAGGGCCAGCACAACGACTGGGTTGTCAACAGGCGCCAGTGCAGCCGGCGGTGGGGGAGTTGGCTCCGGCGGAGTAGGCGACCTGGACCAAATGGGTGCATCCAGCTCCAGACGAATGTCACCGTTTTCGTCGCCATCTGGCGAAGGGCGTCCCTCGGATGGAGGGCGATCGTCACAAGCTTGAGACGTGCCAGGGGCAGCGTCTTGAGTAGGCGGGGCATCGTTTGCGCGAGATCGCACAGCCGAAGAAAGAGAAGTGCCTGACGGACCAGCGTGAGCCTGGTCGGGGCGGATTGCCGAATGGAGGGACGTACTGCCAGCCCACGAGTGGTCCGGGCGAATTGGACGCTTGTCGCGGGCAGACGCCTCGGTCTCCGGGGGTGCCGGGCGAGCGTCGAAGATCTTCCTGGTCGCGAAAGGTGCACCTGGGACTGGCTCGTTCGGAGGGGCAACGTACCCTGGAGGGGGGGCGACAACAGGCCCTAGCCCCAGTGGATCGTTGTCATCCATCTCGTCCTTATCGGGCCACGAGTCGTTCCTCGAGCGCTCTTCGAGGGGCTCGATGTAGTATAAGCACTCCCGGGCTGGAGGGACACACAAGCGCATGCCCGGGTCGAGCCAGGTTTGAGGAATCGGGACCCCTTCCGGAAGGATGAAACTCTGCATTGGATTGCAGATGCCAGGGTCGGCCCAATTCACGAGCTGTCCGTCCCCCCCAACGTTGTTGTGAGTCCAGGGGGTGAAAGGAGAGTGACGCTTTGCCAGCCTCAACAATGTATCCTGGAACTCCTGGGACTCCAACCAGTTCACCATAGCAGGCATCGCCCTAGGGTGGGTACGGAGGAAATCAACGTATTTGAAGTTGAGACACGCAATATCGATTTCGCGGACGGGTAGAGCGACCTCACCCCACTTGACAGGGAAGCGTCGGCACGGTGTCAATCGTCCCTCGGTCTCGATGGACTTGTCGACCGCGGCCATCGCCTTATAAGTAGCGGGCTCCCTGGGCGGAGTGAAATGGTATGGCGGCGGGAGAGCGCTCTTCATGCCGTAGGTTTGTTCGAGGTCGATAGAGCCGGCCGTGGCGCGGTCGAGGAGTTCGTTGGACCCGCATAGGGGAGTGACTTTCTTGTAGATGGCGCAATACCATTCGCCGTCTTCCTCGTCTTGCATCACCCACGGACGGCCGTGTGGCACCCTGGCTGGATTGACATCGCCATGGACTGTGAACGTTGCTGGGTAGGCCTCATGGAGGTGTGCTGGGTTTCCTTTGTAGTGTGTCAAGACATGCCCGACGTCGCAATCGTCCAGATCGACCTGGATGCGGCCCACGTCGTTGGGTGTCAATGGTGTGCGGAATGCATGCAAACGAGGGGTGGCCCGCGTGCGGCGCATCTCGCTCGGGTGCTTTGGCTGACGGGGGTAGTTGCTCGGACGGGAAGTGTGGTCCCACGAGTGGTACCAGCTGTACTTGGTGAGTGGATCGACCACCGGGTGGGTTCGCCAGATTCCCATTTCGATGTCGAGCTCCGGGAGATCGGGGAAAGGTAGCGTTAGCCGATTGCGTTGGAAAGTCAGCTTCGTGTCAGTTAGGTTGCCAAACGCGATGTACGCAACTCCCGCTTCGATGCGTTCTTGCACCAGGGCGTTTGTTAGGTATCTGACCTCGAGCTATGTCTCCACTGCGTAACCGAAAATGTCGATTCCAAACCCGGTGATGAAGTAGCGCGCCAGCAGTGCAAGCGCTCTGATGTAATAGGTGTCGGAGAGGGGGAGATGTGCAATGTCCTCAACCGAGAAGCAATCTCCGTTGGAGACCAAAGCAAGAAGCAGGCCGAACAGGTCGTTCAACAGTCCTCGATCGCAAGCAAATTGCCTGCGGTACTCGCTCAGTGTCTTGAGTCGGCGTTGATCGGTCAGGGCGCGCGCTTCGCAGAGGCGGATGGTCTGCAGCTCGGCTGGGTAGCGGGCTTCTGAAACGGAGAGCGGTGTACGGAAGCAAGAGTATTCGACTGCGAACGCGTCGTGCGGGATGTCTTTACGGATTTGTCTCGCCGTCAAGCGGAGAAACTCGAGGGGTAGACCAGCGCCCGAAGCGAGGGCGTGGTATTCGGTCCAGTCGTGGTAGAAGAGCAGAATGCCTGCTCTGTCGGCGTTCTCGTCGCTTTCCTCGAGTTTGAAGACCCTGATGAACTCGTGCAGGCGGTCAACGTTTTCGAAGACGTCCTCGCGGCCGATGATCGTGTTGTAGTCGACCTGACAAATGCGCCGCCAGTCCTCGGCAAGCTCGTTGTTTTGAACCGCGCGGAGGTATAGTGAGGCTTCCCACCCGAAGGGGAAACGGGGGATGTTCTTGAGAAAAGCGTAAGGTTCTTCGAGCCAGTTCGCCACGGGGTCGAACCTCCGATGGATCAAGTCTCGGTATTCAGGGTCGGTGAGGAAATTGATAGGGTGGTTCTCGTCGGGTGGCGGGTATTGAGCGACTTCCTCCATCAGCGGGCGCGCGCTAATGCGCGGCGGCGGTTTGGTTATCCGATGAGCTTGCTTGAGGATTTGCTTGTTCGAAGGAGGGAAGGGCGTGTGCCGATGCGCGGTCGGGGTTTGCTTGTTCGTACGAGGGGAGGCGAATGTGGTGATGCTTGTGAGAAGGTTAATACTGTTGGTGATGCTGCTGCGGGACGTGTCTGTCGTCGAGGTTGTGGCAAGCGAGAGCTCGAATGAAGGCGCGACGCGAGAGCGACGTCGCCGTTGTTTGTTATGCTCAAATGAAGGCGCGGCGCGCGAGTGACGTTGCCATCGTTTGTCATGTGCAAATGCCTCCGGCCCGGTGTCCCCTCGGGACCACCGCGGGAGATACCGCGATTGAGTGAAGGCTGAAAATCTGTAGAAGAAAGAATGGGGAGCGACTGATGGCAGAGTCACGACTCTGGAGAGTCGTGAGGCTCCCGAGCCGAACGAAGGCCTGCGCGCCTAGGCGCCTGACGGATCACCGAATTTGGCGATCTGCTGGCCGATGCCATCGGTTCAGGTGTGCCTGGCGGGTGTGCTTCGTCGTAAGACTTGACCAACTCGAGGGCGTCTGAAAGATTTTCCAGATCGTACCATTGGTTGCTCGCAGCAGAGTAACCCAACCATTTGACTAGGTATTGGACCACCGGGCGCCCGCGCTTGGTGCGGATTCTCCTACCGATCAGGCGTTCAATCTCATATGCAGGAGCATCGTCATCTTGAGCAGCTACAGGACCGGGCTCATGATCCTGAGGTCTTTCGAAAGGATCCGGCTCCTGAGGGAGCTTTTCAAGCTGCAAGACTGACACCACCGGATGGATCTTGTAGTTAGGCGGGAGTTCGAGTTCGTAGGCGAGATTGCCGGCTTTGCGTTTCACACGGAATGGACCTTCTCGCTGGTGAGATAGCTTGCGGTTCTCATGACCGAGGATCTTGTACCCATGGTGGAGGCGAAGCATCACCTGGTCACCCTCTTTGAAAGACAAAGGCTTGTGTTTGCTGTCGTACCTGGCCTTCATGCCAGCATTCGCCCAAGCTACTGCATCCTGTGCCTCTGCTCGCAATCTCCCACGGAGCTTCTCATAATCTGCCGGAGGTAGATCCTCCAGGGCGTGTAACGAATCCAGATTGGAATTGAAACCTCGAAGGAGCTCATTCGGAGTGTAGCCCGTGGTCTGATTTCGGGAGTTGTTGAGCGTCGCTTGGAGGTGCGGGAGACAATCCGTCCATTTCCCATCTGGGTGAGAAGTCACATTGTATCGGAGAGCGATTTCAACCGTTTGGTTAGTGCGTTCCGATTGACCATCCGCCTGGGGATGGTAAGCGGTCGTAGTACACATCTTGATGTGGAGAGCTTTCGCCATAGCCGTGAAAAAGTCGGAGGTAAACTTCGGGTCCCTGTCGCTAATGATCTGGAGGGGATACGACCAGTCCCTGATCTCCAAGGTTGTCAGCCACGCGGCTGCCCATTCTTGAGCGGTCCAGGTCGTGAATCCCGGAGTCAGTGCCACTCGCTTGGTTGCCTTGCAGGTCGTGGTGAGTAGGGCATCCTCCGGTACCTCTGGCAGGGCGACAATCCAATCCATCGTCACCGTATGGAACGGGAGAAACTCCGTCTGAATGGGTTGGAGCTCTCCATAAGGTGGGTGCCTTGTCGTTTGGTTTCGCTTACAAGGCCAGCAATGATCGATGTACATCCGCAGGCGGCGCAGCATGTGGTGGATGTATACTGAAGCTCTGAGGCGATCGTGGCAGCGATCGACGCCCTGATGGTGATGATGATCGTGTGCAATCTCAAAAACTTCACGCTCCATCGAGGTAGGAATGCACAATCGGTCCCTCCCATTAGCGAAGTCGCGGAAATAGAGGAGGCCGTGTCGTTCAAAGAAGCGCAGTCCCAATGGGCTGTTGAATTCGTCGCCATCCATGGGGTCGACGCCATCCTGGTAGCGGACAACCGCCTGTCCCTCGAGTGCAGCACCGTCGTCAATGCGGCGGCGCTCCTGGCTGCGCAAGACCATCTCCAGGATGTTGCGCCAGTGGGGGTCCGACTCGTATCCGGCTATCAGTCGCTGCTTGAACTCTGGTGAAAGCTCAACAAGGAGGGTGTGGTAGGAACCGACTTCCAGGGAGTGACAGTCTACCGCTTCAGTGGCCACCCTCGGAGGCACCACCTTTGGGGAAATGACATCTTTCCCGTAGGCTTTCAGCCTGCTCAGGGCATCAGGCACGATGTGAATGCGACCGGGTCGATAGACCACCTGGAGCCGAAACTGCGACAGGTAGGCCGAATCGCGCACCAGCTTGAGGTTCAGCTTGTCCGTAGAGGTCGTCGTTGTCAGCGAGGTCTGGGTAGCGATGCCAACCGAAGCGACATGATCCGAGAAGATGATGGCCGGGCGTTGACTCGCATGGATCAAATGATGAACCTTCTTGACCATCCAAACAAGTCCCGTCACCTCGAGCTCCGTTGGCCAATACCGTGTCTCGGCTCCGGTGAGTGCCCTGCTCAGGAACATGATGATCTGAATGTCCTCTTTTTTGAACAACCGGGCCTTATTGCCATCCATGTCGGGTGGAGGGTCACCCTTGACCATATAGATCATACATCCGAAACCAAACTCGTGGGAGGCATCCACATCGTAGTAAGTCGGACGGGTAGGGTCAAAGTGCCAGAGGAAGTGAGGATCTTTGAATTGGGACTGTATCGCGTTGAAGGACTCTCGCAACGCAGGATCGTCGAGCGACACCCTGGTTCTCTGCGTGTAAGCTTTCCTCGCGTTCTTGGAGGAGTTTGGCGCATCCTTTAACAGCGAGGATTTCACCGCTTGAGGCGCGGAGAGCTGCGCATAATAGGGAATCTGATTGCGCAGGTAGTTTGTCAATCCCACGTATAACTCCAGCGCTTTCAGCGTCGTGGGAAAATCGATGTCTCGGATGGCTTTGATGCGATCCTCCGCGGCTGCCAGGCCGAGGCCGCTCACCCGCTGGCCAAGTAGTGTAGTCGAAGGAAAAGCCAAAAAGGTCTTCTTGGGGCTTAGGCTCACGCGCCGGGCGTCGAGCAGGCTCCAAACCCGCTGGAGACACTCTTCGTGCTCCTCTAGCGTTTTTGACCAAACGACAATGTCGTCAATATACGCGCGGGCGAAGGTCCGGCAGCTCCGTAGTATCCCGTCGAGCTGTCTCTGGACATATTGCACGGAGTTGCAGTAACCCATAACAGCGACATTGAAAGTCTCTTGGCCCCGGTGGGTGTTGATCGTCATTTTGTGTTTGTCGTTCTTCGCAAGGAGCCACTGGTAAAAGAAGGAGACGGCGTCCATCGTGCTGATATAGCGGGCGCCACGCAGCTCCGCGAAGATGTCCTCCTGCAATGGAATTTGATAGCTGTCTGGAACGGAGATGCGGTTGAGCCCTCGAATGTCGACTACCGCACGGGGTTTACGGATTGTCTCGCCGGGGCGCTCCGGGTCCGGTACGTCTTTCCATACCACGAAAACCGGGAAAGCGAATGGAGTTGGCAGCTCCGTATACTCGAGTTTGCCCGCGGCTTGAAGCGGATCAAAGGCCTTGTCAATGACCTCGCGATCCCTCAACCCAACAGGGTAAGCCTTCGGGGGGGGCAGACGGTCTTGCCAATCGTGGCGGAGGAGGACAGGCATGTGCTGGGCCTCAGGTACATCCACCGTGGTGCCCTTGTCGACAAAGAGCTGCGGGTAACGGTCAATCAGGGCGGAGATTCGCGTCTGAGCCTCTTCATCGCCATAAACGGTGATGCCTATGTGGTGCCGTCGCTCGAGCGAAGGGTCCACCATGGTGTCAGTCGGACGGAGCGCCGCCATGCCGTGCTCGGAGGGATCCATTGAGTAAGCGCCCTAGGTGTCCCATTCGTCAAGGCGACCGAGTTTGGTGAAATTGTTGATCGTGAATGGAGTGTCAGTGTCATTCCGTACTTGTACGAAAGAGAAATTCGCATCAGTAACGTGATGGTAGCCGCGTGCGGAAGGATGGGCGAAAGTGCTTTCGAACGCGAAGTCAACCTCGAAGGGGAGGTCCTCGCCGAAGGCAACAGGCACGTTCTGTACCGAACGGGGGTGTATGGTGGTTCGCTTTGCAGCGCGTACATCCCGTGACTGAAAGCGTGGCTGTCGTCGCTTTATCGTGGTCTCGAAAGCAGCGCCCTCGCACCGGGGTAATGTAACCTGGCCGGTGGACGTGTTGATGAGCATTCCTTCGGAGCCGATGACGTCCATCCCGATGAGAAGCTTCGGCGGCAAATCATCCACCAGGTGAACCTCCTTTTTCAGGTTTGTCCAAACAGGCTGCCCCTTCAAGATGCAGGGGATTCACAGGTCCAGAAAAACCCATTTGCTGCTCCAGCAGGTGCCTGCAACGCCGTTGATCTGTTGAGGAGGGTCAAGCTCGCGAATCTCAATATCTGGCCTGTTGTCCAACACCCAAGCAGAGTCGGCAGTTGTCATGGTACAGCCCGTGTCAAGAACAACAACATGTGGATCTGCATCCTTCGCAAGGGAAAGCGAGAAACGCATGAATTGCCAGCCGCGGAAGGACCATCCCGTTGGCTTCGCTGGCAAAGCGTCGGGAGTCAGGACTCGCGCGTCACCTGGCATGGTCGTTGGTCCGACGAAGGGTGTCTCTCCGTCAGAGGGTACAGCAGGCGAGGGTACCGAAGGCGTGGGAATGGTAGGGTGACTGAGACGGATGTGTTCGAATAGAAGATTACGGGTGTCAAATTTCTGCTGGCAAGAACGGCATGTCTTCCGTGTAGATGCGTTGCGGTTAGGTTGTGAGGTAAAGAAAGATGCAACAGCAGACTCTGTCGGGTTGAACACGCTTCCGAGTGAAGTAGGAGACTGAGAACCGGCTGTAGTGAAAAAGCTGTCTATTGATAGATGTTGGACCGCCGTAGGCGGTCTGGTGTCCGTAGACACCTGTCACTGCGATGGAGAATCAGGCTCCAAGCATTGTGGCTCGGAGTCAAACTGCTGATTGGTAGGGTCAGGATCAGGTTCACGGTCTAGATGCTCTGAAGCGTCTTCTTCTGCGAAAAAGTTGCCGTTCGCATTGCGCTCACGTCGAGCGTCACCCTGCGGTCGGTCGTTGCGGCGCCAGCCCTGGCGGGGCTTGTCATTGCCGCCGGAGTTTTGGGCTGGGTTGTCCCCAATCATCCTCTGGTTCATCCTCAACGGCTCGTTTCCTTTTTCCTCCCGGCGCTGTGGTGGGACGTAAGGTTGGCTTTGGGCCCCGGTGGACCGGCCTTGTTCCTGCGGTGGATTGTCAGATCGGTAGGGGAGTTGCGGCTGACGCGGCTGGAAGTTTGGACGGCTGCTGTCGGGGTTGCCGCTATTGCGGAATCCCGAACGGCGAGTGTCGTAGCCCCCAGCGGCAGGAACCCTGGTCGGTTGTACGGTAGGCTTACCCATTGCGGCTTTCTCTTGCCAAGCTTCCTCGAGGTCTTGACACGTCTTGATGAACTGGTGTGTCTTAGTGCGCTTGTCAGGTCTCGGTATCAGCACGCGGAAAGCAGGATCAAAACGGATCCAGGCTTGTGCCAGCTTCGTGTGTTCATCCTGGAATTCGGCTTCTCTCGCCAGGCGCATCACCGTCATGACGAACTCTGCGATGCTGCGGCCCGAACGGATACTGCTCCAGTCAAACCATTCCTTCTCGAGCATCCGCATTGCCTTGGTTTGCGACATCTTGAACTGGTGCATCAGTATTTCCTCCCAGCGATCGAGGTGTCTTCCTCGCTTGGCCCATTTGCGTTCCTCGACCGGAAGTTGATGGACAAACCATTCGGCAGCGAGCCCCTGCAGGCACTGGCTGAGGCCTCTGCGTACCGCTTCGAATCCGACTGTGTCGGCTTGCTCCTTCGCCGATTCGATGAACATGTGTGCTGACCGGTAGATGCGTTTGTTCCCCACAAGGTAGACATCGCCTTGCTCTGTCGGGGAAGGGTCGAAGAACCCGACGTATTCGGGCTTGAAGGCGGGTCGGCGTCTTCCGTCCTCTGAGTCGTGATCGGAGCTGTACGAGCTGTTGGAGGGTGAACGTCGCGTGCGACCATGGTGACGACGGGCTCGGTGATGGCGGCGATGGGGGCGGGAGCGTGGCTCCGGCTCGGAGTCAGAAGAACTCGGATCGGAAGGTGTCTCATCACGCCTCCGGTGGCGCGAGCGTGGAGATGCTCGGCGTTTA
>Ga0265780_10005090_pt1 | contig 16736 bp, 9 predicted proteins | sample P1T30metagenome_FD_192432 | JGI IMG/M metagenome (GOLD analysis project Ga0265780, IMG submission 192432) | Plant litter microbial communities from East Loma Ridge, Irvine, California - P1 T30 | ecosystem: Environmental > Terrestrial > Plant litter > Unclassified | place: USA: California... | reverse complement strand
AAAGAATTTCCCTCGTGGTCTAGGTACAAGACACACAGGATTGATCAGATTGTTGCCATTCATTGTATGGCTCTACTAAGATTTCTCTAGATGGAGAGAGAGAGAAAAAACTCATCATCATCGTAGTGTCTCTGTATAAGAGGAAGAGAAGAAAACAGTCTCAATACACAACCAACTAAAACCATCATTCACCACCATTTAACAAGAAGAAGAAAAAGAAAGAAGAAAAAGGAAACGCCCCCATTCCTGCCAAGAACGCTCACTACTGTTCAGTAACAGAATTTCCCCATGCTCAGCATTATACATACCCACCCACACCCACACACCCAAGATCACATAATGGAGAAATTATTCACCCAGCCTAGCGGCCCAAATCCCTCAAACCCAGTCGACTGCGCATTCTCGTCATCACTAGCCTCCCAGCCGAAGAAATTCTGCAAGTCATCAAGGTTAAACATGGGCTGCTCTAGGCCCGCAGACGTACTGGGCGACGAGTACATGGGCCCAATCGCTTGTTGTACAGAAGACGAGGCCAAGTTGTCATCTGTAGTCGCGGTCAAGGTATTGGAAGTCTCATCCGAAGATGGTGCTGAAAAAGGGTAGCGGGTATTCGCAGTGCGGAGAGTAGAGGGAGAAGTGGCTGATAGGATATCTTCGACGGGGGGTATGACTGAGAGTGCCGAGTTGCGTTGTCGAGGGGTGCCGACTGTTGGTATTGGAGCGCCGACGATGCGTCGCGCTTCATTCTCAGATGGATCCTGGGGAGCAATGTAATCGGCTGAATGGCCACGGGCGAGACTGTCGCGCACAGTCTCCAGCCAGCGCTCCGAGGTGATGCAGAGAGACTCGGCGAGTGGGTACATGAGCGCCATGTCGCGCAGCGCTTGGTTGTTGTACTGCACTAGCTCAACTGTGCGGCCGATTACGGTTCCGGCGTCCGCTTTGGTCACGTCCAGGATCCTGGCGATATAGTAGAGCATGATGCGGCTGCTGTTGTAGACGAAAGATGGTAATATAGAGTCCGCAAAATGCTTGACACCATGCTGGAGGATGTGTGAGACCAGCACTGACATGCGTTGCGCGTGCTCAAAGCAGACATCTTGCAAGTGGCCCACAAACGCCTGTCGATCCGGTGGGAAAACAAACGGCTCTTGGTTCTTGAAGAGGTCAGGAAGAGCGATCCGATGGACATCGCACATCACATGATGATACATGCAGTGAATGAGAAGGAGGGCGCCTAGCTGATGGGTTTCACGTCGGATATAGATGTTGTCCGCTGAAAAGTCTAGCCAAGATGGCAGACTTTGCTTCCACGCTTGTATATCCTCGATGAGAACCGCGAATCCTGAACCTGGAAGCCAAGGTGGCTGCTCTTCATCCATATGCTTGACAAAACTAGCATACGTTAGTACTGAATTGCCGTGACATCTAAACGCGCATTCACTTACCGTAAAACACGGCGCCATATACTAACTATGCGCACGTAGTACGCAGTCATGCCCAGGTTATCTGCGGGCTTCTCTGGGATGTCTTCCGCTGGCATGAAATCTAAAAGGGTGCCCTTTTGAAGCCGCTCCGTAACGCATGGTATCTGTAGTGAGAATTGTCGCTCGTTGCAAGGAAGTTGGATCTTGAGGTCTCTTTCATTGAGTATAGTGAGATGATCGACGCCGCTACCAGCCCAAACATCGATCATGTAACACGCCCACATCAACCTTCTTCGCGACTCTCTTACAGATACCTCGTTCGGACTTCCTCCTACCTCCTTACAAAGTATGTCTGGCGCCACTTCGTTGTTCAGTTGCAACGCATGCGCCATTCTGATGACTAGACCGGTAAGAAGGAAGGAGCCAGCGTAGTTGCCGTTCCTCGCCTCCTGATCATGAAGCAGAACCAACACCTTTAGTTTGGTGATGGATATGGTGCTGTAATCCGCGAAGAAGATTTCTTCAGCCGTCTTTGCCCATTGGCTTCCAGCTGACTGTATTAGGTGTTTACTTAGGGGAGAAAACGACTCACTGTAGTCCAGCGCGTAGAAGCGAGCACCTAGTGCACACATGATATGTAAGAGAGCCTGATCGGATGTATCCACAAGCTGGCCTTCGTCTAGCATCCGGATGAATGAGGGCTTGTGCTCGAAAGCAAATACCCGGATGGGGTGAACATTATTGAAATATGCATCAAGCAAGGCATGCAGTTTCTGCCTGGGCGGTAGCTGTTGAGCAAACAGCCTGTGCGCTTTTGTTAGCGTGAAGCCGCTTTGGTGTACTTTGCTGCATACCATGATAGCCCAGGAGGACAGGCTGATGTAGAAGGGTCGCCACTGGAAAGTGAAGCAGGTATGCTGTGGGGCGTTGAATGCTGACGAATGTGCGGAGGTATCAAGACCGAATCGCCTGGTGTGTCGGACACGGGTGTTGCAATGCTCTGCACCCAAGCCGGCTCATTCTGGTCCGCATCGTAAACACACGTAGTCCTACGCTGCTGGCATCTCGTACAATTCGGTCGTTCGCCAGAGCATTTTACTTTGGAGTCTCTGCAAGGAACGCAGGATCGGAATGTTCGCTTCCGCTTGATGCCGACGACGGGTTCGTAGGCTGTGCTTGACCTTTTGGCTGCAATCGCAACGCCACCATTCTGCACACAGTCCAACTGAAGCCTTTCACAGTTTAGACAGCCGTTGAGCCGCTCATCGCATTTGACCTTTTTAATTGTCAGTCATGTCAGACCCGGCAATTCCCATGAACCCGAATATTCCGAGACTGCATTGCCAGATGCACCATGGCCACAACTGTGTACTGGTGGCCCGCATACTGGGCATCTTCAACTTGAACGCGCCAAATCTATCAAGAGCCTACCTTTCTTGCACGGCAAGTGCCACAGGCTGTCCCGATGCTATTAGCCTTGGACTGGTGACACAAAGACGCCATTCTACATACCATTAACTGGTCGTCTGCGCTTCTTGGGAGCGGTCTCTGACAGCACGGGCGTTTCCGGCGAGGCCATGAACCGTTCGGTTTGTCGCTCGGACTGTCGCTTCTTTCAAAAGCTGGGGATTGCAAAAGACAACAAACGAACGTAGGGGTCCAGACTTAAGGCAGGAAATGACGTGCTGAAAGGCCCGGATTGGCTCACAAGGCGTCTCTTGGCACAAAGTCAGGCGGGGCCATGCGGTGTCTTTTGTCTGATTGGCAGCTGTGCTTCCCACACGAGCTAACTACATCTGGAAAAGCTGTCCTTGCTCCGACATCAGGTCCCCAGACATCAAAGGTGAAATGATCATTCGCACATGCCTGCTTCGAGCAACCCTCTTTTCACATCATCTGTTGCGCCAAGCGTCACCACGATACACCAGCCAGCCTTGGATATCGTCTAGCGATGCGCTAGCCTCCGGAAGCACGTCCGATGGAGACATGTTCCCACTAACTGATGCATTGATCGCCACCTCCAAACTTTCTCATGTGCAATCAAGCAATGCAAACGTCTGATTTATCCAGCAAGGGCGCCTAATAGCAAGCACAAGCTGTAGTGCTAATTCGCTGCAAGAGACCAACTAAGTATCCATAACACCCGGATGCTAATGCTAATGCTAAATATCTTTTGTCCAAGTGCAATTCCGATACGGGCTGCGCGTGTCGTGGACTTGAGCCGCGCAGAACAAGGGCCCATCAATGGTGACGATGCACACAATCCCATTCATACTGTAGAAATGTAAGTAAGCATTCAATGTCAAGAGCAAGGAAGCTGCTACGTACCACTCTCCCATCCTCGTCGCCAGTGTAGACATTGTGAGGCATAGGCAATATACACGTAATGGGAGCTGCTTGGGTAGGATAGCTAGGGTCGCCATGGTTGAGAACGTTGATGAGGTTGGCAGACCACTTGCTGGGCGTAGAGGTTGAGGAGGTGAGCGTCGGTGGCGTTGGGGTGATGTGGAATATCTGTAGCAAGGTGTCAGTAAGCATCATGTGCAAGGCCGAAAGGCCAGTCGAGGGGACTACCAGACCTTGACGACTCCTCTCCGGTGGCCAGTGAAGACAAGTTCACGCTCACACCACTCGTTGCCCACACCCTCGTAGACGGCCACAGCCGTAATACTATCCGCATCTTCTTCACTATCGCATATGTCTTCGTCCAATAGTATCGCGCCATTCAATGTCGTTACAATAAGCCGGCTTCCGCACGCAAGTACAATATTTCCCGTCACGCTGTTGATTCTAGCCCCCTGGATTGGCACAGGGTTTCGCCTTTGGCGCGCGCCCAGGGCTATCTCGCGAACAAATTCGTTGCGATTGAGATCCCAGAGAAATACTCGCCCATCAAGCGAGGCTGAGAGGAAGGCAGAGAACGCGCGACTAGCAGCAAGCGTGATGACGGGTGACTTGTGGCCGAAGAGCGTCGTCGCATTCTGGAGATCGATGTAGCCTCGTTCGCCTTTACACACGTTCCAGATTGCGAGCGTGCAGTCTGTTCCTGCCGTGACCAGTGTTCTGCCATCAACGAATAGGGATGTTGTTAGCTGTCCCGAGTGTAGGTGCTCAAACAACCCGATAAGCTTCTTTGAATGAGATTCGTAGAAACGGACGCTACCATCAGTGAATCCCCACTCCATGTATCGGTCGTAGTGCGGAGGTATGTTGTGGCGGAACGGCCCTGAGCATAACAATCTGTCGCTCTTGTTGATGTAGTTCAGGAACGAGATGCGGTCCTGGGCTTCAAGTAGCGTACCCGGCACACGATGTAAGCTCTCGGCAGATGTGTCTAGCTTTGCGGGCTTGGCAACATTCTCCCGCTGTGGATGTGGTCGTTGGAAGACCTGTGGAGGCGTCTGCCCGAAGTTGTTGATAACACTTATCTTCTGCGCGCGTTCCTTCTCATCTGTGATAGAGTCGAGGTCAATCGCCCCCTGGTAGGTCATGTAGTGGAAGACGTTTGCAGCCTCAATAGCTGCTTCACCACGCTGTTTATAGCCGAAGATTAGATCAATCCAGTGATGTAGGTTCTGACTGACGTGGGGACTTTCCAACGCTTCTCGTTGTTTAGCGATGAAGATGGCTGGGTCTCCCTTGGCCCAGGGAGGCAGCTGAACATTGTCGATTGTCGAACCGTCGGACCGCAGCCCGAAGTTGTATCCATTAACGTTGGTCAGGAAGTCAGGAAGGAAATAGAACTCTGGAGTAAGCTCGCGCACATCGGCCATGTTCTTGGCAGACACCGAATCCCACACATTCTGAATGGAGTAGAACATGCGATCAGCATGATCCCAGGTACCGCCCTGAATCAGGAAAAATGCTGCACTGAACGGCTGGAGACGCATGAGATATGACGCCACAGTCATGGCAGATGAGTAGTGGGTACCATAGTGGAAGGCATGGCTGGCATCACCCATTTCTGCAAACGAACTGAACCTTTCTCTGATGAGATGCTCTTGTTTGGAATCCTGGATACCGATGGGCTTCTGAAGGTCGCGGAAATTGCTCGGATCGCTCAAATCCAGTTCTTCGCTATGGTAGTTTGATATCACCCATGGGAAGACTGGGTATTGGGTGAGGTCGTTGAAAGTCCGTCCTGCAAGCGTGTTGACGAACATCAGATAGTGGAAGTTTGACATTTCGCCCTTTAGCCACTTCTTAGTCGCTGGATGAGATGATGCAGAGCCAAACGCTGACGCGAAGCGTGATCCTAACGTCTGAGGCGCCTCTTCTGGGTTCCGCAATGAGTCGAGACGCCAAGAAATCTCGGAATTGGCCGACTTCTCAGGGTTCGCAACATGCGAAGCTCGCTGAAGGACTCGAGAATGGATGTCGTTTCGAGCCTGTGCCGAAATGGCTGTGAGGAGGTAGCTGCGTCCGTCATCGAAGAATATCTCGATACCAACGTCCCTGTGGAGGAAGCGCCGCTTCGAGATGCTAATGACTTCGGTCCATTTCCAGTCCCTTACCGCGTCCTCTTGGCTCCTAGGCGGCGGACGGCGATTGGTGACTGCTTCTTTACCTGCAATGACCTGTACATACGGGTCGCGCTCATCAGGCGGCGCCTGCCACACGCGCACAATCTCACCATCGGATCTCTGGAAGAAATCGTCCAGCAAGTACAGGCAGTCTTTCCCTACAATTAGGAGGCCTTCTATAGCTTCAAGACCTACCACCCGCGAAATGTTGCAGACGTACTGGACCTGATCACCACGGTTGAGACTGCGCATAACTTTCCGGTTCTTGTCTTCAAAGCCGTCTTCATCCTCATACATTGCTTCAACCATTTCGAAGTCATCCTCACTACCAGACTCAGCGTCCTCTGCCGGATCACCTAATGCGCTTGCCCCAGATGATGATCTCATTGACCGCCCGGCGACTGGGGTTACACCAACAGCTTCTTTGGCGGAGATCGAAGGCACATTAGTATCCAGTTTGGGCCTGTCTTTTGAATCTGTATCTTTGCGCTTGGGCTGATAGGTCTGATCGCGGCTTGTATTGTCAACGATGATGCGCAAGCGCTTTCGATCACGGCCTTCGGTTTCGTCCAATCGCCATTTGGCTGGTGGACTATCTTCAAACAAGCCGCATGGGCCTTTCAGCTGGTGGTCCAATTTAGCCAAAACTGTTGCCATGTACGTAGCATTATCCTGATGATCTTGCAGGACACGCTGGTGCTTGATTCGCTCCGAAGCATGGATATTGGATCTCCAGTGGTTGGTTGAATTTTCATGATGATTCCAGACATTGTCAGCAATAAGCTCCTCTGATTGCCACTGCTTCAGCTTCTCTTTCCTCTTTGCGATGCGTTTCTGAGATGTCTCTTCGGTCTTCTTATTCTGGGCTTGAGCGAAATCTTCCCACGGCTTCGTCATTGAGCCGTAAAAGAACCTATCCATCTCTTGTTTGTTATCGTCCAGCCATTCTAGAAAAGTCTCATTGTCGAGCTCGACAAGCTTCTGGAAACCATTGTAGAGGTCTTTTGTGTCGCCGTGAATGGCGTCCGCCAAGATCATCGACGTCTCATGTGGTTTTTGCACCATCAGCAGCCGCCAGAAGTTTGCCGCTGCAAGGCGCACGGTTGTGTGATCCGATGATAGTTGTGTGTAAAGTAGATAACAAATCATCTTCAGTGAAGACGTTTCGTTGTTGGCGGACGACAGAATGATTGGCTGCCAATATACCATCTTCTCAATCACTGCTGTGGTGGCTGCTCCGCCGTCAGACTCATCGGGCTCCGCCAAACGGAGAAGAGCAACTCTAAGGAAGGTGCTCCGGACCACTTGAATGGCTTGTGTACATAGTCTGACAGATTTGATGGCCGAAACATCAGGACGCTCCAGATATTCCAAAAGAAAACCGGCAAAGTCAAGCAGTGGCTCCGCACCTTCAAGAAACCAACCTTCAAAGACCGCCTCAGATATGTGGGTCACAAATCGTGAGAGGTTAGTGAGGACCCGCGGCTCATGTAGCAGCTGCTGATCTAACTGAAGAGCATTTTTTACAGATGAAAGTGTCTGCCGTAGGATATATGACTCGAAATACGCCTGATGCTCCTGAAAGCCGGGTGGCGTCTTCATAAACAAGCCTAGACCAGGAAAGTCTTTGCGTGTGAATATTTGGTCTTTGAAGACGTCGAGGACCACCTCCAGCATAGCTTCGACTACAGAGCTACCCACCTTGAGCGCTACGGGAGCCGCGTACTTGGCAGAAAGGATCGGATTCAGCGATGGCTGTTGGGCAGCTTTCTTTCTATCTGCCGACACGAGTACGAAGGAAGACGCTCTACGGAAAGGTAGGACGCGTCGGGAGGAAGGAGCAGGTGATCCGGTAACATTGCTTGTTCGAATTACAGGAGCTTCCTGTCCGTTAGTTTGAGAAATCGGCTGTATCACGACGTCTTGGCCTTCAAACGTCAACGCAGATCCTCTGGAGAGAAGCTCGGTCTCTGCGCTAACGCTATCAGATGTGACGATGACTGGATAAAGGACGAACAGCAATTCTTGTACGTAGTTGGAAGAATTGGTGTAATCGCGGAAACCCTCCGAGCGTGAGTGCAGTTCGGACAAGAACTGGATAGCAGAGTTTAGGACAACAGCAAAGTTGTTAAGGCGATCCGTCTGGGGCGCCCGCGTATCTTATACTATTAGCAGATGAGTCAATCGAGAGAGAGAGAGAGGCATATGTACCAACTACGGGCTGCTTAGCATTTAATGACATCGTTCTGCGACGACCCCGAGTGACTGTGCCCTCGCTACTCTCCGGCTTGGAAGGGCTACTTTCTGTTCGACTGAGGTCTCGGTCTCGGACAATTGTCCTTAGGCCTGTTTCTAGCATCGCAGTGATTACGGGAAAAACTTCCTGATAGCAGATCCTAAGCTTGGACTGCGGTGAATGTGCGATGAAGACATCTACCAGATTGAAGACATCAAAATCGCGTTCGAAATCTATGCTTGCGACATCGCGACCGAAGAGTATGGCAAAACAAATAGTCCATATGCCTGGTGTGTTCCACCAGTGTCGTAAACGGTTCTTCATGAGGATGAAGCCCCCTGTCTTGTCCGCAAACTTCTTGACATAATGCATCCCATTTAACACAAGCAATCGAGCCAGAATCTTTGCACCAAGAACAACCACGCGTTGCTCCGGTTCGGCGAGTAAGTAAAGCAGCCATTTTCCAGTAACATTTTTTGCGAAGCGGACCACCTCCTGTGGGTTTTGTGGATCGCAAAGCAGCTCTGCCAAAAGATTCAGGATTGCAATGCCCAAATCTGGAAGTGACAATGGCGGGGTATCAGCGCCATTCTGGGCTGGGCTATTCGAGCGTGACGCCGCTGTTCCTGGTGTTCCTGGAGTGAGGCTAGATTGTGCACCTTTCCGCAATCGGGCAACACTCGCTTTTGGTCGTAGTGTTCGTTTGGCATAAGTTGCGCGGCTGTCATGCAGTGCATAAGTAACAAATAAAGAGAGCGACCTCGCATTCTCTCCGTTAAAGTTGATTACCAGCAGTGCTTTGAACGCATCAAGGAACAATTTGAAAGTCTGTGGGGTAAAGTTTTCCCCCTTGAGGGCATCTGTGAGACGCTTGACGACTCCTTGGACTTGTTAGCTGAGTCCGCGAGAGTCCTGCGACTATACATACGGATCCTATGAAAACGCTTGGCGTTGTAATGATGATGTTTACTGCCCCTGGCGAATTGGACGAATTGGAGGTAATACAGCTTTTGCGTCTCCAGCGAGTCTGCTCTACGCCAAATTTCTAGATCTACCAGAAGGACTCTGTATGCAAGAGGGTTGATGATGAGCGACTCGGTCGGCTGACGCTCGTCATACCCAACAAACCGGAGAATAATCCTCAGCAGCTGCATGACAAAAGTTTCACAGTCTTCCTGTGTGACATCAAGCGATGAGGGATTGCGGGCCACCAACCCACCCATGGCAAATCCAATCTTTTGGCGTAGGACTTCAGCCAGAACAGCGAAGCCATTCCGCTGCTCCATAGCCTCACAGTTACGCCAATTACCCCCGACGGCTTCAAGTAGTATGTTGACGGCACGAAGCATGCTGTCCAGAGTCTGAGCAGATTGCACCAGCTTCAAGCCGACAGCAACACATCCACCGACCCGCCAAATGGCATCGTCCAGTGATTGAGGAACCACAACGACAGGATCACCAGATAGTCGTCCAAACCCACGTGGCTGGGACAATGCATCATTCACCGAGGGCACCGCGGCATTGATGATGATTGGCGTGCTATGCATCCTGGTATACTTATGAAGAGTCTTGGCCGATTCTCGCGAGAGGGACCGAATCAGCTGAGATTCATCGATAGCGTTCCTATCATCATCGTCCATGACGGAGCTAGGAGAAAAACTGAGAAGGATCTTCGATTCGGGCATCAGATGGCTTGCATTGGTCCGAATCGCTGCCACAATCTCCGATCGCTCTTCTCTCCCGGGATGCAATATTTCGTTGTGAACATGAAGCTCAGCAGACGTTCGATAGGTCTGAAACGAGCCGAGCCTATCCTGAAAATTTCCACAGTAGCGTGGACCAAGTTTATGATATACAGCAATCAGCTCATCTGACAGCGGCTCAGAAAAGAGGTGGAAGGAAGCGACTGAGAGCTTCGAAGAGATGACGTTCCTGCCTAGTCGAGGTGCCAGGTTCCGTGGCGTTCCCAAGAACGCGAGTATGTGGTGCTTGGACACGCTAGAAGTCATGGAAGTGAAACTTTCCTGGCTACTATCTAACACTGGAGGATGTGACGGGTAGTGCGCCTTCATAGTCTCGGTGAACTCACCGTCTACAAAAAGAGATGCTTTGGCAGTCCCCATAGCGATCGCTTTTGCTCTCCGGTGAACAATAGCGATATGATACCACCTGTTTGATTCGAAGCGGGGGGCTTTTTTGAATCGCACACTAGGAACAACGCCGGTTGAATGGCCCATGTAAGTTTGCAGAATAAAACAACGGGTATCTCGTTCTAGGTATGCCATAAGAAAACACGTCTGTGTGTCGTCATAAGCTCCGAAGAGCGTAGTGTGACAGTCTTGATCAAACTTGTCAACCCGTATCCAGGCAGCAAATGTATAGCCGCCTCCTGGGGAGACGGGGGGGAAGGGGCGACCGATATCTGGAAGCTCGATCGCGCTAAAACCATGTAAAGATAGATCGAATTGTATGAAGGGTGGGTCGCGGGAAGAGCGCATGCCACGGAGGAGGAACTCGGCGGCCTTTTTTGAAGACGCTGCTCTGCGGAAGAGGTAGTACGCATCGTCAAGCTTGTTGATGCCATACTGGACTAGGTCGTCGGCTAGCTCTTGCAGTAAGCCGGCTTCTACGGGGGCGCACCTGTTTTCAAAAAGTAAGGGCAAAACAGAGCTTAGGACGCCAGTGACGTGCAGTGCGGCCTTGTTATATGTAGATATTGTGGTAATCTCGAGCATGGCCAGCAGCACTGAGACAGAGAGGGCCTTGGAGTGGGTGCCTGGGACATCTTCGCCGGACAGACCACGCCAAAAGTGGAAGATGGTGGGGATGATGTCTGGGTTCTGCAATGTCTCATTGCCGCTAAAGATGCCCCGTACCTGGCTACGCAAGGGCTCAATATCTATGTCGGTGTCGCTGTACACGGAGCGCGGGCTGGAAACGGCGATTTCGACAGTCTGCGAGTCGCCGTCGGCTGGTGGTGCTGCCTCGTGATTTGCCCGGGCTTCGTCGAGCTTCTTCTCAACGTCCCTGAATATGCGTGTCATGGCCTCTTCCCCCAGCGCAAAGGCGAACAGGGTGCCGAAAAGCTGCTCCTGCCCCGCATCATCGCGCTTGCTCTGGGACTGTCCACCAAATATTCCTGTGCTACCCAGGGCTTGTTCGAGTGCACTCCAGCCGCCGTCCTCGACCCGCTTCGCAAAGAAGCGCCTGTTACCGGCGTGTTCATTCAGGGCGTCTGACAAGACATCGAGCGTTGCCTTGATCACCTCGAAGAAGTCGATGCGGTCGGTGGTGGACAGCTCGGCTGGCTTGTAGAAGCCCGAGAGCGAACGGAGGGTGATGAGCAGTGTGTCGAAGCCCCGCACATGGCGGAAAGCATCCTTGGTGTGGGTTTGGTCGTTGGACTCTATCAGCAGCTGGCGCATGCGGCGGAGCGCGTTGCTCTGCGTCTGGAGGACTTGGGAAGTGGGCGGTGAAGTGTCGGAGGCTTTGATCAATTCGTCGGCAAGGCTGCGGAGTTCGGCTATCTGGTTGTTCATAGGCGGGAGTCTGGAGGCGGCCGTGGAGGACCTGTGAGGCCGGGTGGTCGCCATTCAGTCTAGGCCACTGCGGGAGCTTGGAGGGAATCGTGGGGCAGAAAGCACAACCATGTCTCCTAGAAGCCGTGCCCGCACATGAAGGGTGGGTGCGCGGCGGAGGGCGTGGTGAATTGGAATCGGCGTATCTCGAGGGCTGATCGCTTGCTTGCTATCGACGGCCGCTGATGCCCTGGCCTGGTGGAGTTGGTGTCTAACTAAAATGGTAGCTGAGCTTGGGCCCCACCTGTGTTGTTCGAGTGGCGTTTGAGCTACGAGCCACCGTTTCCCAGGACACGGCGAACCTCTGAATCTCCCCAGGCCCGCCGCGCGCACCGCTAATCAGGCTACAGATTGGGGAAAGCAAGTGGCACTAGGAGAGGTTGCATGTAGTCCAATATATTTAACCCCAGTTCAGACGGGAGTTGTGGCGAGTGTGGTCGGTCAAGGTGTTCACGAGGTAGGCAGCAACATGGATGGATGGATGGATGCAGTCATGGATGGCTGTGCTATGGTGAGGAGTCCAGTCAGCGGAGCCGTCTTGCTCAGCGGGCTGTCGCATCCGCCATGCAGAGCTTATCTGCACACCGTCTGCATGTGCCAGCCCATATTCAACTGCGGTGTCCCTCTGTCTGACAGCCACGCAACTCTCTCGGCGGGCTCAGGCACAGGAGAGAACAGTCCATCCATCTGATACTCCTAGCGTCTAGACGAGCGCGTGCATTGACTCCCGATTGGGTCTAGTGCTAGCGTATTCCACAGCTCCCCAGCCTCACTCCGTGCCCCCAAGGTCACCTGCGTCATCCCCGGCTCCGGGTCAGTGCACACCTCGGCGTCTGATAAGAGCTATAGCTATCCTCCCGCCCCAGCTGTGTCCCCCATCTCTCCTCCACATCACACCTCCCTCTCCCTCTCCCCATCGCTTCTCCCTCCATTCCATCACCCCCGTCCTTCACTACTTTCCCGCCTGTCTGCTACAGAACTCGCTGTGCGAGCAACCGCCATCATGAGATACAGCTTCATCGCCGCGCAACTGGCTTTCGCCGCCGCGTCGCCTACCTTCCAGGTAGAGACCATCCACAAGGATGCAGCCCCAGTGCTGTCATCCAGCTCGGCCAAAGAGGTGCCCAACAGCTACATGGTCGTGTTCAAGAAGCACGTCAAGGATGCCTCCAAGCATCATGACTGGGTCCAGAGCATCCACACAAAGAACAACGAGGACCGCATGGAGCTGCGAAAGCGCTCCCAGTTTCCCGTGACATCGGACGTGTTTGAGGGTCTTAAGCACACCTACGAGCTCGCTGGCATGAAGGGCTACTCTGGTCACTTTGATGACGCGACCATCGAGGCTATCCGGAACCACCCCGATGTAAGTACCATTACCCCCCGAGCTCTCAGAGGCACGAAGCCTGGGCCGCTGCGCGCTGGTTTCGGCTGCTGCGCACTTGGTGGCGTCGAATGAGTCCGAGGTTGCCTATGGCGATAAGGCCGCCCCGGGCCGCGCAATTTCACGTGACATCCATCTAGGTACTTGGTACCTGCATAAGACTTGGCGCTAACGACTTGATAGGTCGACTACATCGAGCGCGACTCCGAGGTCCACACGCTAGGCAGCGACGAGCCTGAGATCGAGAAGAACTCCCCCTGGGGTCTCGCCCGTATCTCGCACCGCGACTCCTTGAGCTTCGGCACCTGGAACAAGTACCTGTACGCCGCCGACGGCGGTGAGGGTGTTGACGTCTACGTCATCGACACCGGCACAAACACCAAGCACGTCGACTTTGAGGGTCGTGCCAAGTGGGGCAAGACCATCCCCAACGGCGATGCTGATGAGGATGGCAACGGCCACGGCACTCACTGCTCGGGTACTGTTGCTGGTAAGAAGTACGGTGTCGCCAAGAAGGCGCACGTCTACGCCGTAAAGGTGCTCCGCTCCAACGGCTCCGGCACCATGTCCGACGTCGTCAAGGGTGTCGAGTGGGCGGCCAACTCGCACACTGAGACCATCAAGGCAGCCAAGGATGGCAAGAAGAAGGGCTTCAAGGGTAGCGCTGCCAACATGAGCTTGGGAGGTGGCAAGTCCACCACCCTCGACCTTGCTGTCAACGCCGCTGTTGACGCTGGTATCCACTTTGCCGTTGCTGCCGGTAACGACAACGCCGACTCGTGCAACTACTCCCCAGCTGCGGCTGAGAATGCCGTCACTGTCGGTGCCTCCACCCTCCTTGACGAGCGTGCGTACTTCTCCAACTACGGAAAGTGCAATGACATCTTCGCTCCCGGTCTCAACATCCTGTCCACTTGGATCGGCTCTGAGCACGCCACCAACACCATCTCTGGTACTTCAATGGCCTCTCCCCACATTGCTGGTCTCCTTGCCTACATGCTGTCTCTCCAGCCTGCCAAGGATTCGGCCTATGCTGTCGCCGACATCACACCCAAGAAGCTCAAGGCCAACTTGATCTCCGTCGCTACCGTCGGTGCTCTCTCTGATGTCCCCAGCAACACCAAGAACATTCTCGCCTGGAACGGTGGTGGCTCTGCCAACTACACCGAGATTGTCGAGAAGGGTGGCTACACTGTCAAGAAGTCTGCCGAGAAGGATGACTCCGAGTCCCGTATCACTGAGATTGAGGATGACTTTGAGAAGGCCAAGGAGTCTGCTAGCCGCAAGGCCCACCATGTAGGTGGCAAGCTCCAGCACCTCGAGGCTGAGATCGAGGACTTCATTGCTGAGGAAATGGAGCACATGTTCGAGAAGGTCAAGGAGCGCATCGCTAGCCAGTAAAGGTTGCGATCGTGAACGTTTTTCATGACCACTAATATTACCCAAGAGGGTTGGTTCATCACTCAATGCCCTAAGCGCAGATGGGTCTATAACTTTATTGTAAGGGATCGGGTTGGGACAGGCGTCAGGGTCTCATCATGGTGCATATTTCATTATCTCATTTGGCACAAGTTGATGCAATGTACGCTACTTTACTCGTGATGAAACACAAAGCGAGTTAGATAAGATATCTGGAATGAATCTATCTTCCTCTACCAATGCATCCCATCCACACATGTGCATGATGTGAGACTTGTCTTGTGCTATCCAACGCTATTCTGTGTTAAGAAAGATCTGGTGAATCCTACATCCTCCGCTTATAGTCTAAGCACACAGACATTTCATTCCCGATCACCGCTCGTCAAAAGGGTGCAGTGGTGTGAGCTAAAATAAGCCCTTCCTGGTATTGTATGTCCGGGCACTCACAAACTAACATCTCTGCTAAGAGCCCGAGGCCAACAGAAGCTCGTACATGAGCCCAAGGTGCTTCTGCAGGAACAGCTTCACGCCCAGACTTGTAATGATCTCGCAATGAGAAGCCAGTATGTCTCTCACGGCCTTGTTCAACCCTTCATCTCCATCGGGCAGCTTCGTGGATAGCATGTATGAAATGCGCAAGTGATGATCAAGTCCGACCATTTTCCCAGGGTGAGAAAACTGTAATGCTGTCAGCAGGAAGTGGTATCTAATATGTCTCGGTAGTAATACCTTTTTATGGGTACATCAAGCCTGCTACATATGGCTTCTTTGTCTATACCTTGACTAGATGCGGTCATGCATTCCTTCTGTTCGAGAAGTTCACTAAATCTCGTCACCTTACAGCCGATTTTCATACACACTATCCAATGGATTGTAATCCCTCTAGCTTAGCAGCCAGTTGCCCGGTAACCTGGTAAGCAAATGTACTGTGTTCGCCAAAGATTCTCTCAGTGGCAGCCTGATTCAGGAGCGTTGTGTGAGCTACGATCGTTCTGCATAGGACCTCTCGTAGACCTTGGTCTTTGTCAGGTGTAGAAGAGAGCGCATATTCCAAAGCAATCGGGAAGACACCATCGTCCCAGTACTTGATGCACAAGCGACTAAACTTGTCGCGCGAAAGTATCTTCAGACCTGAGACGTCGTACTTGTCCGCAATCTCGTACATTTTGGCATGCAAAAGCAGGTCGTCTGGCGAGCTGGTATCGGAGACGCCGGTGCATTCCTTGCAGATGAAGCCCCGACAGTCGTGGCCACAAGTATAATCGGCGCAGCAGTGGTGCTTGCAATTGGAGAAGTTCGGAGAGTCGCATACTCCGGTTCGTTCACATGTATGTGGGAACGTATAATGATAGCTTCTTGAAACCGGCACGATCAATGGGATACGTCCTCCAAACTCATTGGGTAATTTGGGCTCATACTCGCATTCGTAGAGGAATTGAATGAGCAGTTTGACAATAACTGGATCATCTTCTGGAAGATCGACTTTTTGTTCAGCAGATTCCTTGAAAAGGGCCCCCTTTCGTTAGCAACTCTTATAGATATGTAAAGCAGTACAAGCTGTCCAATCTACTCACCTTGCCTACCGCGAATCTCTCGGCCCGCTGGAAGAACCCAGACTGGGAGCACACAACGGCTTTGTGGACGTTGTAAATATCTGTGCCACATGTGATGACGAGGTCGGAGTAATCGCCTGACGAGAGCAAGCTGCCGGTATTTGTATCAGCGCTTAACGCAACTAAGAAACTCTGAGTAGGATACAGCATACTTTTTAACTTTTGTAACTAGCTCTTCACGTGCGAGCTCTGCCATGACGGTGTGAGAGGCTATAGATTGCTTTGGCAAGTGCAACCTTGTGAGTGTGGGTAGGTATGTTTGAGTAATTGCTACTTCAGACAATGCTGGGGATAATGTGGGTAAGGAGAGATTGAGCACCCTTCGCAAAATTTATTTCTTAAGCCTCCAGGCAGCGACGTGTGATACGTCGGGCAAACACAGATCAACCCCTAACAAGTACACACAATACTATTTTTCTCCCATTACATCTATAGAGCTATCGCATGTATGCCTGGTGAGGCTTGAAAGTGGATCACTGTTGCCTGTGATAAGCGTGGCCCGGCGAAGTTGAAGATGAACGGTGAGGGGGGGTCTTGGTAGCGCACATGCGGCACG
>Ga0265780_10005089_pt1 | contig 16736 bp, 10 predicted proteins | sample P1T30metagenome_FD_192432 | JGI IMG/M metagenome (GOLD analysis project Ga0265780, IMG submission 192432) | Plant litter microbial communities from East Loma Ridge, Irvine, California - P1 T30 | ecosystem: Environmental > Terrestrial > Plant litter > Unclassified | place: USA: California... | reverse complement strand
GGCCTGAAAGCGGGCGAGCAGGTCATTACCGAAGGCGCCGACCGTCTGCGCGACGGCGCCAGCGTGGTGCTGCCGGGTGATCGTCCGGCAGCGCGTGGAGCGCGTGGGCAGGGCGGGGCGGGTGCGCAAGGCGCCCAAGGTACGCAAGGCGGCGCTCGAAGCCAGGGCGAAGGCCAGCGCCCGGCGCGCCCGGCGCCGGGAGCCGCGCAATGATGGTGCAGCAATCGAGCCGCGCCGCTCACATGGCTGCGGCCTGCTCCCCCCGCCCGTCATTCCCGCGCAGGCGGGAACCCAGGTTCGGTGCGCAGCTATCGGCTCACGGGTTCATGGTGCTGCGTGCACACTTGGGTTCCCGCCTTCGCGGGAATGACGTTGGTGAAGGTGCGAGCACGCTTGTTGTTGAGATGTCCGGGATGTTCGTTAAATCTGGCGCCGCGCGGTTCGGAGGCCTGCAATGAGCCCGTCCACCCCGTTCATCAACCGCCCGGTCGCCACTGCGCTGCTGATGCTGGCGATCGTGCTTTCGGGCCTGGTCGGCTATCGCTTCCTGCCCTTGTCGGCGCTGCCGCAGGTCGACTTCCCGACCATCCAGGTGCAGACCCTGTACCCGGGCGCCAGTCCGGAAGTGATGGCGCGCACGGTGACCGCGCCGCTCGAGCGCCAGTTCGGCCAGATGGCGGGACTGACGCGCATGAGTTCCACCAGCGCCTCGGGCGTCTCGATCGTCACGCTGCAGTTCGGCCTGGGCGAAACGCTCGACGTCGCCGAGCAGGAAGTGCAGGCCGCGATCAATGCCGGCGGCTCGCTCCTGCCGACCGACTTGCCGGCGCCGCCGGTGTACGCCAAGGTCAACCCGGCCGACGCGCCGGTGCTGACGCTGGCCATTACGTCCGACACGATGCCGCTGACCGAGGTGCAGAACCTGGTCAACACGCGCCTGGCGCTGAAGATCAGCCAGGTCTCGGGCGTGGGCCAGGTGTCGCTCTCGGGCGGCCAGCGTCCTGCGGTGCGGATCCAGGCCGACACCGAGGCCCTGGCCTCATATGGCCTGGGCCTGGACAGTTTGCGCAGCGCCATCACCGCGGCCAACGCCAACAGCGCCAAGGGCAGCTTCGACGGCCCCACGCGTTCGTACGCGATCAACGCCAACGACCAGCTGGTGACGGTGCCCGACTATGAAGGCCTGATCGTCGCCTACCGCAACGGCGCTCCCGTCAAGCTCACCGAAGTGGCGCGCGTGGTCGACAGCGCCGAGAACGTGCGCCTGGGCGCCTGGGCCAATATGAAGCCGGCCATCATCCTCAACGTGCAGCGCCAGCCGGGCGCCAACGTGATCGCCACGGTCGACGCGATCAAGGCGCGCCTGCCGGAACTGCAGGCCGGCCTGCCAAGCGCGCTGCGCATGGACGTGCTGAGCGACCGCACTACCGGCATCCGCGCCTCGGTGCACCACGTCCAGATCGAACTGCTGCTGGCGGTGGTGCTGGTGGTGCTGGTGATCTTCGCCTTCCTGCACAGCCTGCGCGCCACCATCATCGCCAGCCTGGCGGTGCCGATCTCGCTGATCGGCAGCTTCGGCGTGATGTACCTGCTCGGCTACAGCCTGAACAACCTGTCGCTGATGGCGCTGACGATCGCCACCGGCTTCGTGGTCGACGATGCGATCGTCATGATCGAGAACATCGCGCGCTATATCGAGAAGGGCGAGCAGCCGATGGCGGCCGCCATCAAGGGCGCGACCCAGATCGGCTTCACCATCATCTCGCTCACCGTGTCGCTGATCGCGGTGTTGATTCCGCTGCTGTTCATGGGCGACGTGGTGGGCCGCTTGTTCCGCGAATTCGCGGTCACGCTGGCGATCACGATCCTGATCTCGGGCCTGGTGTCGCTGACGCTGGTGCCGATGATGTCGGCGCGCTGGCTGCGCAGCCACGAACAGGAAAAGCCGAGCCGCTTTGCGCGCAGGTTCCAGGCCTTCTTTGACCGCGTGATCGCGCGCTACGACGTGATGCTGGGCTGGGTGCTGGCGCGCCAGGGCCTGACGCTGATCGTTGCGCTGGGCACGCTGGTGCTCACCGCGCTGCTGTGGATGATCATCCCGAAAGGCCTGTTCCCGACCCAGGACACCGGCCAGCTGCAGGCGCGGGTCCAGGCGCGCCAGTCGATTTCGTACACCGACATGGCCAAGCTGCAGCAGGAAGCGGCGCGCCAGATCATGGCCGACCCCGAGGTCGCGTCGGTGGCCTCGTATGTCGGCGTCGACGCCGCCAATAACACCATGATGCACACCGGCACCATGCTGATCAACCTCAAGCCAGAGCGTGGCAACCAGGACCAGACCATGCAGCGCCTGCGTGCACGGGTGGCGAATGTGGCCGGCCTGACCCTGTTCCTGCAGCCGACCCAGGACCTGACGATCGACGCCGAAAGCGGCCCGACCCAGTACCGCCTGTCGATCGAAGGCGCCGACAGCGACACCGTCAACGAATGGGCGCGCAAGCTGACCGTGAAACTGGGCCAGGTGCCGCAGCTGCGCAACGCCGTCACCGACGCCGGCGCGGTCGGCGCGGCCGCCTTCATCGACATCGACCGCGATACCGCCTCACGCCTGTCGATCACGGCAGCTTCGATCGACGACGCCCTGTACAGCGCCTACGGCCAGCGCATCGTCTCGACCATCTTCACCGAGACCAACCAGTACCGCGTGATCCTGGAGGCGCAGCAAGACCAGGCGATGTCGCTCGACGCCCTGAGCCGGCTGCAGCTGCGCACCGGGTCCGGTGCGTCCACGCCGCTGTCGGCGATCGCCACCATCAGCGAACGCGCGGCGCCGCTGCAGGTGATCCACGTGGCCCAATACCCGGCCGCCACGGTCGGTTTCGATACCGCCGCCGGCGCTTCGCTCGGGCAGGCGGTCGATGCGATCCGCGCCGCCGCGCTCGAGATCAACATGCCGGCCTCGGTCAGCATGACCTTCCTCGGCGCGTCCGGCGCGTATGAGGCTTCGCTGTCGAACCAGTTGTGGCTGATCCTGGCCGCGGTGGTCTGCGTGTACATCGTGCTCGGGGTGCTCTACGAGAGCTACATCCACCCCCTGACCATCCTGTCGACGCTGCCGTCGGCCGGGGTCGGCGCGCTGCTGGCGCTGTGGGTCAGCGGCCAGGGGCTGGGCGTGATCGGCATCATCGGCATCATCCTCCTGATCGGCATCGTCAAGAAGAACGCGATCATGATGATCGACTTCGCGATCGAGGCCGAGCGCGAGCAGGGCATGGGGCCGTTCGATGCGATCCGCCAGGCGGCGCTGCTGCGCTTCCGCCCGATCCTGATGACGACGCTGGCAGCGCTGTTCGCGGCGGTGCCGCTGATGCTGGGCTGGGGCGAGGGCGCCGAACTGCGGCGGCCACTCGGCCTGGCCATCTTCGGTGGCCTGATCCTGAGCCAGTTGCTGACGCTGTTCACCACGCCGGTAATCTACCTGGCGTTCGACCGCGCCGCGCGACGCTGGACCGGCAAGGCGCCGCACAAGACCGAAGGGGCGCGCGCATGAACCTGTCGCGCCCCTTCGTCGAGCGTCCGATCGCCACCATCCTGCTGACCATCGGGCTGGCGCTGGCCGGCATCGGCGCCTTCTTCGTGCTGCCGGTGGCGCCGCTGCCGCAGGTCGATTATCCGACCATTTCGGTGTCGGCCTCGCTGCCCGGCGCCAGCCCGGAAACCATGGCCTCGAGCGTGGCCACGCCGCTCGAGCGGCGCCTGGGCGTGATCGCCGGCGTCAATGAGATGACCTCGCGCAGCAGCACCGGTTCGACCCGCGTCAGCCTGCAGTTCGAACTCAATCGCAAGATCGATTCGGCCGCGCGCGAAGTGCAGGCCGCGATCAGCGCCGCGCGCGCCGACCTGCCGGCCACGCTGCGCAGCAACCCGACCTACAGAAAAGCCAATCCCTCAGACGCGCCGGTGATCATCCTGGCGCTGACCTCGAAAACGCGCACCCCCGGCCAGATCTACGAGGCGGTCTCGAACCTGGTGCAGCAACGCCTGGCGCAAGTCAAGGGCGTGGGCGAAGTCGAGATCGGCGGCGGTTCGCTGCCGGCGGTGCGGGTCGAACTGGTGCCGTATTCGCTGAACCGCTATGGCGTTTCGGCCGAAGACGTGCGCGCCGCGATCCAGGCCAGCAATCCGAACCGTCCCAAAGGCGAGATCGAGTCGAGCGGCAACCGCCTGCAGATTTATTCGCAGCCGGCCACCGCCGGCGACGGCCGCAGCGCCGCCGATTACCGCGACCTGGTGGTGGCGTGGCGTAACGGGGCCGCGGTGCGTCTGCTTGATGTGGCGAGCGTATTCGACGGTCCCGAGAGCATCAATACCCTCGGCCTGTTCAATGGCGACCCGGCGGTGATCGTGCTCGTCACGCGCCAACCCGAGGCGAACGTGATCGAAACCGTGGACGGCATCCGCGACCTGCTGCCGATGCTGCAGGCGCAGCTCCCGGGCGACATCAATCTATCGGTGGCGTCGGACCGCACCAATTCGATCCGCGCTTCGCTGCACGAGATCGAGTTCACGCTGGTGCTGTCGATCCTGCTGGTGGTGCTGGTGGTGAGCGTGTTCCTGCGTAGCCTGCGCGCCACCGTGATCCCGGCGGTGGCCACGATCGTGTCGCTGCTGGGCACCTTCGGCGTGATGTACCTGTTCGGCTTCAGCCTCAACAACCTGTCGCTGATGGCGCTCACGGTCGCTGCCGGCTTCGTCGTCGACGACGCCATCGTGGTGCTTGAAAATACGGCGCGCCACATCGAGGCCGGCATGGACCGCATGGCCGCGGCGCTGCTCGGCGCGCGCGAAGTGGGCTTTACCGTGCTGTCGATTTCGCTCTCCCTGGTGGCGGTGTTCATTCCACTGCTGTTCATGGGCGGGCAGGTGGGACGCCTGTTCCGCGAATTTGCGGTGACGCTGTCGGCGGCGGTGATGATTTCGCTGGTGATCTCACTCACCACCACCCCCATGATGTGCGCCTTGCTGCTGCGCCCCGAGGACAAGAACAAACAGCCCGGGCGCCTGGCGCGCTGGTCCGAAAGCGGCTTCGTGCGCGTGCTGCGCAGCTACGAGCACGCGCTTGACTGGGCGCTGGGCAGCAAGTTGCTGGTGATGGTGATCTTGCTGTTCACCGTGGCGCTGAACGTGTATCTGTTCTCGAGCGCGCCGAAGGGCTTCTTCCCGCAGCAGGATTCGGGCCAGATGAATGGCGGCATCCGCGCCGACCAGAGCATCTCGTTCCAGGCCATGCAGCAGAAGCTGCGCGAGCTGGTCGACATCATCAGGAAAGACCCGGCGGTCGATACCGTGATTGCGTTTACCGGGGGCGGGCGCGCCGGCGGCGGCTTCATGTTCGTCAACCTCAAGCCGCTGGCCGAACGCGACGTGGCCGGGCAGGCCGTGATCGCGCGCCTGCGCCCGCAACTGGCGAAGGTCACCGGGGTCACGATCTTCCTCAACCCGGTGCAGGATCTGCGCATGGGCGGGCGCTCCAGCAATTCGACCTACCAGTACACGCTCAAGAGCGACAATGCCGAAGACCTGAAGCTGTGGGCGGCGCGCCTGGCCGAAGCGATGAAGACGCAGCCGGCGCTGGTCGATATCGACACCGACCTCGAAGAGAACGGCGTCGAGACCTTCGTCACCATCGACAAGCAGAGCGCGGCGCGCCTGGGGATCAGCACGCGCGACGTCACCAATGCGCTGTACAACGCGTTCGGCCAGCGCCAGGTGGCGAATATCTACGATGAATTGAACCAGTACCACGTGGTGATGGGCGTGGCGCAGCGCTATGCGCAGTCGCCCGAAGCGCTGCGCGACGTGTACGTGCCGGCGCGCGCCAGCGGCGGCGCCGGTTCGGGCAGCGCTGCCAACAGCGCCGGCGTGGGTGTGGCCAGCGGCACGGTCGGCAACGCCACTGACGGCGCCAGTGCCGGCGCCGGCGCCGGCGCCTCGACCTCGAACCTGACCGCCGCGCGCGATCCGTCTGCGGGCCAGGCGCTGGCCAGCAGCGCCGCCACCATGGTGCCGCTGATGTCGGTGGCGTCGTTCGCCGAGAGCTCGACCCCGACCTCGGTCAGCCACCAGGATGGCGAACTGGCGACGACGGTGTCGTACAACCTGGCCGAGGGCTTCAACCTGGCCGACGGCGAAGCCGCCGTGCGCCAGGCCGAAGCCGACATCGGCATGCCGACCAATGTGCGCGGCAGTTCGCAAGGCGCTGCGGCCGCTGCGCAAGCGTCGAACCAGGAGCAGCCGCTGCTGATCGCGGCCGCCATCATCGTCATCTACATCGTGCTCGGCATCCTGTACGAAAGCCTGGTGCATCCGGTGACGGTGCTCTCGACGCTGCCGTCGGCCGGTGTCGGCGCCGTGCTGGCGCTGCTGTTGTTCAAGATGGAGTTCTCGATCATCGCCCTGATCGGGGTGTTCCTCCTGATCGGCATCGTCAAGAAGAACGCGATCATGATCATCGACTTCGCGCTCGAAGCCGAGCGCGCGCGCGGCCTGTCGGCGACCGAAGCGGTGCGCGAAGCGTGCATGCTGCGCTTCCGCCCGATCCTGATGACCACCCTGGCCGCGGCGCTGGGCGCGCTGCCGCTGGCGATCGGCTTCGGCGAAGGATCCGAGTTGCGGCGCCCGCTGGGCATCGCCATCATCGGCGGCCTGATCGCCAGCCAGTTGCTCACGCTGCTGACCACGCCGGTGGTCTACGTCCTGATGGACAAGCTGCGCACGCGCAAGCCGGACGAAGCAAACCTGACCCGCCATCCCCACGAGGGCGACGGCCCGTCCTTAGCCAAAACCTGATCTTTATGCACACCACCGTACCTTATCGCTTGTCTCTTCTCGCCCTGGCCGTGGCGCTGGCCGGCTGCACCGTCGGCCCGGCCTACCAGCGGCCCGACCCGCTGCAGGCCGGCACGCTGCCGGCCAGTTTCAAGGAGCTCGAGGGCTGGGTGCCGGCGGCGCCGGCCGACACGCTCGAACGCGGCCCGTGGTGGGCGCTGTTCGCCGATGCCGAACTGGATCGCCTGGCGGCCCAGGTCGAGAGCGCGAACCAGAACGTGGCGGTGGCGGTGGCCAACTACACCCAGGCGCGCGCGCTGGTGGCGCAGCAGCGCGCCTCGCTGTTCCCGGTGGTGTCGCTCGGCGCCGGGGCCGACCGCGCCGGCGGCGCTGAACGCAGCAGCGGCAACGCCTACCGCGTGCAGATCGGCGCCAGCTGGGAGCCGGACGTGTTCGGCCGCCTGAGGAACGCCGTCACCGGCGCCGAGGCCGGCGCCCAGGCCAGCGCCGCCGACCTGGCCAGCGCGCGCCTGGCCGCGCTGGGCGAACTGGCGATCAACTACTTCTCGCTGCGCCAGACCGACGCCCAGCGCCAGATGCTGGCCTCGACCATCGAAGGCTACGAGCGGGTGCTGCAGATCACCTCGAACCGGTTCGCGGCCGGCGTCTCGGCCAGGTCGGACGTGCTGCAGGCGCAGACCCAGCTTGCCACCGCGCGCAGCGAAGCGCTGGGCCTGCAGCGTCAACGTGCCCAGCTCGAACACGCGATCGCGGTGCTGGTCGGGCGCACCCCGTCCGACTTTTCGCTCGCCCCGAGCCCATGGCAGGTGACGGTGCCCGCTGTGCCGGTCGGGGTGCCGTCGACGCTGCTGCAGCGCCGGCCCGACATCGCCGCCGCCGAACGCGACGTGGCCGCGGCCAACGCCGACATCGGCATCGCGCGCTCGGCGTATTTCCCCAACTTCGGCCTGAACGCGTCGTACGGCAACACCAGCAGCCGCGTCGGCGATTTGTTTTCGGCGTCGGCTGCGGCCTGGTCGTTCGGGCTGTCGGCGGCGCAGACGATCTTCAATGCCGGCGCCACCCGCGCCAGCGTGGCAGGCGCCGAGGCGCGCCAGCAGGCCACGGTGGCGCGCTATCGCCAGATCGTGCTCGACGCTTTCGCCAACGTCGAGGATCAACTGGCTGCGACGCGCGTGCTGGCGCAGCAGCAGCAGCTGCGGCTGGAGGCGGCCGAAGCGGCCGGCCTGGTCGAAGAGCAGATCCTGAACCGCTACAAGGCCGGGCAGGTGAGCTATACCGAAGTGGTGCAGGCGCAGGTGACAGCACTGAACGCAAGGCGTAATCTGGTGCAGGTGCAGGCCGATCGCCAGACCGCGGCGGTGGCGCTGATCCAGTCGCTGGGCGGCGGCTGGAGCGATGCGGCGCTGGCGCAGGCTGCGCGCTGACCCGGCGCATTGCATGGACTGGACATATAATGCGCCCATCTGATGCAGGGCTGACGCAATGAAAAAATGGATTGACCGTATGCTGGGCGGGGACGACAAGGCGCCGCCGGCGCCGCCGCCCGAGGACACCGCTGCCGGGCCAGAGGCTCTGGCGGTGGAAGTCGACGGCGCCTATTACCGCTGGCTCACCGCCTCGAGCGGCTACCAGGCCACGCCCGAGGCCGAAGAACACATCCTCGACCTGGTGCGCACGCTGGCGGCCGATCCGCTCGCGGCCAGCGGCCTGGTGCCGCGCATTCCCGAACTGATCCCGCAACTGCTGCGCGACCTGGCCGACGATACCGTGTCGGCGGGGGAGCTGGCGCGCCAGGTCGAGCGCGACCTGGTGCTGGTGGCCGAGGTGATCCGCGAAGCCAACAGCGCCTATTACCGGCCGCTGCAGCCGGTCAAGTCGCTCGATGGGGCCATGATGATGATCGGCCAGAACGGCCTGCGCATGCTGCTCGCCAGGATCGCCCTGAGGCCCCTGATCCAGATGGGCGAAACCGGGTTTGCGCGCCAGGCGGCGCCGGTGATCTGGAACCAGTCCGAGAAATGCGCGCTGGCCTCGAGCCTGATGGCGCCGGGCCTGGGCGCGGGCGTGTTCGAGGCCTACCTGGCCGGGCTGATGCAGAACCTGGGGCTGATCGTGGCGCTGCGCCTGGCTGGACGGGCCGAAGAATCGGGCAAGATTCCCGGATCGAGCGAATTCGGCCGGCGCCTGTTCGACGTCAGCCGCCAGTTGTCGGCAGCGATTGCCCGGCACTGGGATTTCCCGCGAGATGTGGTCGACGGCATCGCTGGCGTCGGCCATGACGACGCCACGACGCTGTCGGCGGCGCTGCTGCGCGGCGACCAGATCGCCAAGCTGCGGCTGCTGCTCGACGCGCGCGTGGTGCTTGAGGACGACGTGCTGGTCACCGACAGCCTGGATAATTTCGAGCGGCGCTGCCTGGGCAAGATCGGGGCAGTGGAAGGCTGAAGCGACGGCCGCGGCGCTGCTTCTCATTGTGGAGAATGGTCATGAAAATGAGCACCGAACACATGGAGCAGCTGCGCCAGGCCAAGCGCCTGCTGGAGCATCCCGGCCTTGCCGCCCGCATCTGCAACCTGGTGGGCGCGCCGATCGAATCGGCCATCGGGCGCCTGCCGGCGTCCTGGCAACAACGCGTCGGCGTGGCCACCGAGCGCGCGCTGCAGCACGCGATGCGCGGGGCGTTGTTCACCCTCGGCAGCGAGCTTGAGGCTAAAAAGGGCAGCGCTTCGCCACGCCTGCACAAGTTCGCGGCAGGTGTGTCTGGCGGCGTCGGCGGCGCCTTTGGCCTGCCCGGCCTGCTGGTCGAATTGCCGCTGTCGACCGTCATCATGCTGCGCTCGATCGCCGACATCGCGCGCGCCAGCGGCGAAGTACCGGACGATCCCGCAACCGGGCTCGAATGCCTGCAGATCCTGGCCATGGGTGGGCCAAGCAGCACCGACGACGCCGCCGACTCGGGGTATTTCGCGATGCGCATCGCGCTGGCGCGCGCCGTCAGCGAGGCCACGCAAGCGCTGGCTGCCAGGTCGGTGAACGCGGCCACGGCGCCGGCGCTGCTGCGCCTGATCGCCCTGGTGGCCGGGCGTTTCCAGGTGCACGTGACGCAGAAGGCGGCCACGATGCTGGTCCCGGCGCTGGGCGCGGTGGGCGGCGCCGGCATCAACCTGCTGTTCATCGACCACTTCCAGAACATGGGCCGCGGCCACTTCGCCGTGCGCCGGCTCGAGCGCGAATACGGCGCGGCGCTGGTGCGGCGCCAGTACGATCTGATCGCGCCCGAAGTCACGCCGCCGGCGCCGGCGCTGACGGGCTTCCTGGCCTGATCACGGGGGCGGGCAGATCCGGTTGCGCCCGTGTTCCTTGGCGGTGTACAGCATCGCGTCGGCGCGCAGGAACAATTCGTTTTCGCTGCGCTGTTGCGGGAAACCGGCCACCCCGCCGCTGAACGAAAAGCGGCGCAGGTCGCCGCGCCCGACCTCGAACTCGATGGCGCCGAATGCCTGGCGCATCGCATCGATGCGCCGCCACGCCGTCGCCAGGTCGCAATCCCAGAGCACCACCACGAATTCCTCGCCGCCGAAGCGGCACAGCAGATCGGATTCGCCGAGGTGCGGCGCCAGCGACAGGCACAGACGCTTGATGACGATGTCGCCGAAGTGGTGGCCCCAGGTGTCGTTGATGGTCTTGAACTTGTCGATGTCGATCACGGCAAACGCCAGCGGCGTGTCTTGCTGCGTCGCCTGGCGGATCAGGTCCTGCGTTTTGCGCTGCAGGCCAATCTTGTTCAACAGGCCGGTAGCGCGGTCCTTGCCGATCAGGTCCTTGGTGACGCGGATCTTGCCGGCCCGGTTGACCAGCTGCGCGGTGAGCAGGTCGGCATCGGTCTGGTGCAGAATCGCGTCGAAGCCGCTTGCCAGCGCGCGCCGGGTGAGGGCGGCATCGGCACTGCGCTGCAGCAGCACGACTTCGCGCACCGGATCGGCCTCGATGTTCTTGCGCAGCACGCGTGCAATCGCGTCCAGGCGCGTGAATGCGCTGTCGGCGATCAGCACCAGATCCGGTTGCAGCTGCTTGACCCGCAGGTGCAGGGTGGTCGGCTCGATGTGATGGATGACCTCGACCTGCTGGCGCAGCAGTGCGGCGTCGTCGAGTTGTCCGGCCGCGCCCAGCGCCACCAGGCGCACCGTGTCGCCGCGCTTGCCCTGCACGATCAGGTTGAACAGTTTGTCGACCAGCACATCGTTGGCGATCGGCTTCTCGGCGTAGGCCAGGCAGTTGCTGTCCACCAGCCGCTGCTGCAGCAGGAAGCGCTCGCCCTGGCGCGCCGATTGCAGGTAGACGTAGTCGCGTCCGGGCGGCAGGCGCGCCAGCAGTTCGCCCAGCATCAGGGTCTTGCGGGCGTCGCCCAGGTCGGACTGCATATTGTGCAGGGCGTCGAGGTCGATCACGAACAGGCCCGCGCCGCTGTCAGTCTGGACGGCGGCGACGAACTGCGCCAGTTCGTGGTGAAACCCGATGTCGAAATCGTATTTGTGCGCGTGCAGCAGCAGCTCTGCACGGTTGTCCTTGATGAAGAAACTCTGGGACAGGAAATGTACGCGGTGTCGGTAAAGCGGCGCGTCGCTGGTCATGGTGCGGTTGCCTTCCTGGTTTGCCTATCGCGGACGTTAATTTGATTAACGCCGGATATTGCCATGTGAATGTGACACCGTGCTGACGGGGTAAACACCGCATCCGCAGGCGCCGTAAGACCTTGTCATTACGCCAGAAAACACACCCGACTATAACCCAACGGCGATATACTCCGGGCTTGCTTTTTTTCATCCTGGGGTCCCACCGTGTTCAAATCCATCGTCTTGCCGCTCGTCCTGCTGGGCGCGGCAACCAATGTGCTCGCCGACGAAGGCCAATGGCAACCGCACCAGCTGCCACAGCTGAAATCCGAACTGAAACGCATCGGCATCAGCATGCCGGCCGAGAAGCTGGCCGACCTGTCGAAGCACCCGATGAGCGCGATCGTCTCGCTCGGCGGCTGCTCGGCCTCGTTCGTCTCGCCCGACGGCCTGGTGGTGACCAATCACCACTGCGCGTACGGCGCCATCCAGCGCAACGCAACCCCGGAAAAGAACTACATCGTCAACGGCTTTCTGGCCAAGACCCGCGCCGAAGAACTGCCGGGCGGCCCGAACACGCTGGTGTACGTGACCGAGAAGGTCGAGAACGTGACCGACCGCGTGCTCAAGGGCTTGAGCCCGACCCTGTCGGGACGCCAGCGCCACGAACTGGTCGAGTCGCGCGTCAAGGCGCTGGTCGCCGAATGCGAAACCGACAAGGCGTATCGCTGCTCGGTGCCGGCCTTCCACCGCGGCCTCGAGTACTACCGCATCAAGCAGCTGATGATCCGCGACGTGCGCCTGGTGTACGCGCCGTCGGACCGCATCGGCAACTATGGCGGCGACATCGACAACTACGAATGGCCGCGCCAGACCGGCGACTATTCGTTCCTGCGCGCCTATGTCGGCAAGGATGGCCGTCCGGCCGATCCGTCGCCTGACAACGTGCCCTACAAGTCGAAAGACTTTTTGGTGGTCTCGGCCGAAGGCCTGAAGAACGGCGACCCGATCCTGCTGGCCGGCTATCCGGGCCGCACCAGCCGCTACAAGCTGCCGAGCGAGATCCGCTTCGCGCGCGACGTTGATTTTCCGGGCAAGGTTGCCAGTATTACCGCCGACCTGGCCGTGATCGCCGCGGCCACCCAGGGCAATCCGACCTGGGACGTGCGCTACGCCAGCGTGGCCAAGGGCCTGAACAACGTGCTCAAGAAAACGCAAGGCCTGCTCGACGGCTTCGCGCGCAAGGACATCGCCGCCATCAAGGACGTGCAGGACGCGCAGTTCCGCGCCTGGCAGAAGAGCCATGCGAGCGGCTCGGCGACGATGCTGGCCGAACTCGACAGCGTGATCGGCCAGGACATGGCGGCCTCGCGCCAGGAGGCCGCATGGCTCGAGGCGACCCACAGCGATCTGCTGAAAAGCGCGCGCACCCTGTACCGCCTGGCGCTCGAGCGCCAGAAGCCGGACGCCCAGCGTGAAGCCGGCTACCAGGAACGCGACCTGTCGTTCATCCGCGCACGCCTGACGCGCCTGGAACAGTCGTTCGTGCCGAGCGTGGACGAAGCGCGCTATAAAGCCGCGCTGGCGCGCTACGCCCGCATCGACGCCAGGCTGCGCCCGCAGGGCGTGGATGCGCTGCTGCCGCAGTCGAACATGCTGACGGCGATGTACAAGGCCAGCGACCTGTCGAACACCAGCAGCCGCCTGGCCTGGATCGGCAAGGATCCGGATGCTTTCCGCTTGTCGAACGACCCGTTCATCCAGCTTGCGGTGCGCATGCACGATGCCGGCATGGCGCTGGAAAACCGGCGCAACGATATCGACGGCAACCTGGAACGCGTCATCCCGCAGTACATGGCGGCGGTGATCGCGTGGAAGAAGTCGCAGGGCAAACCGGTATATCCGGACGCGAATTCGACGCTGCGCGTGACCTATGGCACGGTGGCGCCATACTCGCCGCGCGACGGCATCTCGAAAGGGCCGTTCACGACCGTTGACGGCATCCTGGAAAAGGAAACCGGCAAGGACCCATTCATCGTTCCGCCAGCGCTCAAGCAGGCGATCCAGCAGAAGCGCTTCGGCGTGTTCAAGGACCGTGCACTGGGCACGGTGCCGGTCAACTTCCTGTCCAGCGCTGACACCACGGGCGGCAATTCGGGTTCGGCGGTGATGAACAAGAACGGTGAACTGGTGGGCCTGAACTTCGATTCGACGTATGAATCGATCACCAAGGACTGGTACTTCGACACGGCGATTACGCGCGCCATCCACGTCGATATCCGCTACATGCTGTGGGTGATGAAGGAAGTCGATCGCGCCGATAACCTGCTCAAGGAAATGACGATCAAGTATCCGAAGAAGTAAGGTCTTCGGTACTCGGTTTTCACCGTTAGCATTACAACCGTCATTGCTGCCAGCGTTCCACGTTTCAAGGTTGGCGGGATGTGCAACGACGCCGGCATCGCTACTCCACTGCATGAACATACGCATGAACGCATGAACGACACGCTCACGATCGCCGGCCTGCTCACCACGCCGCTGGAACTGGTCTCCTTCATCCTGGCCGCCATCACCGTGGTGCTCAACATCCGCCAGAAACACTGGGCCTGGCTGTTCTCGATCGTGTCGTCGGCAACCTATGCGGCGGTGTTTTTCGAAGCGCGCCTGTACGGTGACATGGGCCTGCAGTTCGTGTTCATCGCGGCCTCGATCTGGGGTTGGCACCAGTGGCTGCGCGGCGCCGATCAGCAGCCGCTGGCGGTGACGCGCCTGAAGCAGAACGGCCGCATCTGGTCGCTGGCTGCGTGGCTGGTCGGCTTCGTGCTGCTCTCGGGCTTCCTCGATCATTTCACCGACACCGACGTGCCGCACGCGGATGGCTTCCTGACCGCCGGCAGCCTGGTTGGCCAGCTGCTGCTGGCGAAGAAAAAAGTCGAGAACTGGCATGTCTGGATCGCGGTCGACATCCTGTACGTCGGCCTGTACGTCTACAAGGGCCTGATGCTGACGGCGCTGCTGTATGGCGTGTTCGTGCTGCTGGCGATCGCCGGCCTGCGTACCTGGTCGGCCATCGCGCGGGAGCGCGCATGACGCCCGTACGACGCATCGCGATCCTGGGCGCGGAATCGTCGGGCAAGTCGACCCTGGCCGAGGCGCTGGCGCGCCGCTACCGCACCTCGTGGGTGCCCGAATACCTGCGCGAGTTCGTCGACGCCCATGCGCGCGTGCCGCGCGAAGAAGACCAGTTCGGCATCGCCTGCACGCAGCGTGAGCGCGAGGATGCCGCCAGCCTGACCGCCAGGCGGTTTCTGTTCTGCGACACCACGCCCTTGATGACGGCCTTGTACAGCCATGAGTACTGGGGCCGGGTCGACGCCGGCCTGGCCCGGCTCGACAGCCGTCACGATTACGCCCTGACCCTGGTGACCGCGCCCGATGCGCCGTGGGAGCCGGATGGCCTGCAGCGCGAGTCCGAAGAAGTGCGCCAGCGGGTGCACCGCATGCTGCTGGCGACACTGGCCGCGCGCAGCATCGATTACGTGCTGCTGCAAGGCGACCTGGCGCAGCGCATGCGGCAGGTCGAGACGCTGCTCGGCCCGGCTTGAGCACGACCTTGCGCAGCCTCTGGTAGCGATCCGGCCCTGGCCCGTCGACGGTCTGGATAGCTTGCTGAAGAACAAAAAATCTTTTTCCTTCAACGACTTTTTGTTTCTTTATGGCATTACAATTGGCGATTTTGCTGAAGCACGGCGAGGCGCTATGAAAAAATGGATTGGCCGCTTGTTGGGCGGGACCGAAAAAGACACCGAGACCGCCGTCGCGGCGGCCGTTGCGCTGTCGAGCGTCGATCAACAGCAGCTGGCTGCTGACCTTGACGGCGCCTTCTATCGCTGGCTGACCGCGTCCGCCGGCTACAACGCGCGGCGCGAAACCGAAGAGCTGATCCTGGCCGAGGTGAACGCGCTGGCGCTCGATGCCGGCAGCGCCTCGGAGCTGGTGCCGCGCATTCCTGAACTGGTGTCGCAGCTGCTCACGGCGCTGTCCGACGAGAACATCTCGACCAGCACGCTGTCAAGCCAGGTGGGGCGCGACCTGGTGCTGGTGGCCGAAGTGGTGCGCGAAGCCAATAGCGCCTATTACCGTCCAGTGACGCCGGTCGAAACGCTGGACGGCGCCGTGACCATGCTCGGCCTGAACGGCCTGCGCATGCTGCTGGCGCGAATCGCCTTCCGCCCGCTGGTGCGCAGCCAGGGGCAGGGGGTGGCGCGGCAACTGGCGCCGGTGATCTGGGGCCATTCCGAGCGCTGCGCGTTTGCTGCCAGCGTGATGGCGCCGGGTGTGTCGGCCGGCGTGTTTGAAGCGTTTTTGGCGGGCCTGATGCAGAATCTCGGCTTGCAAGTGGCGCTGCGCATCGCCGAGCGTCATGGCGAAGGCGGCAAGGTGCCTGGTTCCGGCGCCTTCGGCGTCGAATTGTTCGCGGCCAGCCGCCAACTGTCGTCGGTGATCGCCAACCACTGGGATTTCCCATCCGACGTCGTCGACGCCATCGCGCGCGTGGGCGACCCGGATGCGTCGCACCTGGCGCAGGCGCTGGCGCAGGGCGACCGCATTGCCAAACTGCGCCTGCTGCTCGACGCCGAGATCCTCGATGAAGATGATTCGCTCGTGACCGATGGCTTGAACGGCTTCCAGCGCCGTTGCCTCGGCAAGCTGGCCGACCTGGCGAAATAAAAGAAGCCGCCGCGCTACGTAGGCAGCGGGCGGCGATGCTCCAATGACTGAAGATCAGGCTTAGGCCAATGCTTGTGCTTGGTCTCAGGCGCGGGCCACGAACTTGCGCCGGCGCAGCGCAGCCGCCGCGGCCAATCCGGCGCCGATCAGCAGCATGCTCGCCGGTTCCGGCACGTCTGCCACCCCATCCACGATCGTGATCTGCGCCGACGCCGCGTCAAACGCGAATTCGTCGCCGGTGCTGCCCAGCAGCAGCACATCGGCGAACGACAGTGCGGCGCTACCGACCCCGATCGCTTCGAAGCGGATGCTGGCCAACAGGCCGCTGCCCGACACGCCAGGTCCGCCGCCGTACAGCGTGTTGTAGATGAACGAGATGGTGCCCGCGCCGTCGTCGATGAAGCCGGTGCCGCCGAGGGTAGCGCCGCCCGTGGCCAGGAAGCCGCCCTCGGTCACGCCCAGCGCGCGCAGGTAGCGCGCATCGTAGTTGATCGAGAACTGGTAGGTGTACAGGTCACTGACGTCGGCGATGTTTACCGC
>Ga0265780_10005088_pt1 | contig 16746 bp, 18 predicted proteins | sample P1T30metagenome_FD_192432 | JGI IMG/M metagenome (GOLD analysis project Ga0265780, IMG submission 192432) | Plant litter microbial communities from East Loma Ridge, Irvine, California - P1 T30 | ecosystem: Environmental > Terrestrial > Plant litter > Unclassified | place: USA: California... | reverse complement strand
TTCTAAGCTATATATTATATAATACTTAAAGATAGTCTTAAATAATATAGATAATATAATAAATAGCCTTATTAACTTTATAGCTAGTAAAACTACTACTACTAATAATAAATATAAAAGATAGTAGATAAGTAAGCTATATATAAAGAAAGACTCTAAATAGATAAATAACTTTATATAATACTAAATAGAGCTATATAATTACTACTTTAATCTTAGTAAACTTATAATTAATATATTCTCTATTTTAGCTTTAAGCTATAAGTATAAGTATATCTTTAGTAAGCTAAATAATCTTTTAAAGCTTTACTAATAAAGTATATAATTTTAACTTTTAGTAATAATTTAATATATATAGTACTAGTTATAAGCTAATATAGCTAATAATATAATAAGTACTAAATATAGAATAAGTAATAATAAGCTAAACGCTATATATAATACTCTATACTAGCCTAATAAGAACTTTAAAACTTAATACTAAAGATAATTATAAGATAGACTATTAAGCTAACTAATTAAGCCTTAATTAAGCCTCTAATTTTAACTAAATTATTAAGCTAATTAAGCTGCGTATACCTCTAAAAATAAGCTAATTAAGCTTTAAGCTAGAGGCTTAATTAGCTTAATTGTTAACATCTCTGATGTTTTCTGCCTCCCAGCGAGGTATCGCAATGACTATATTTGCTACAGCTCTATTCTTCGGGCCTGCCCTTGGCCCAATCAGTGAGTGACTCTGGCATATTCCCGTCTTAATTTATGGGAGATATCACTGACACACATCAGTTAGCGGCTTCGTCTGCTAGAACGTTGGCTGGCGCTGGAATCAAGGCGTTATAGCAACATTTACCGGAGTTTTGTTATTTGTCTGCACGATTCTTATTCCCGAAACTTACGCTCCTGTGCTCCTTAGCAAGCGTGCGGACGCCCTATCACAAAAGACTGGACTGGTCTACAAGAGCAAAGCAGATGTCGAGCAGGGCACGAAGTCCATCGGATCAGTCTATAAGACTGCTCTTACCCGACTATGGATTCTACTTTTCTGCGAACCCATCGTTCTTCTATTCTCCATCTATATGGCCATCATATATGGAACACTCTACATGCTATTCGCCGCCTTTCCTATCGTCTACCAGCAAGGTCTCGGATGGTCGCAGGGTATTGGCGGTCTTTCCTTCATTAGTGTCGCTGCCGGCATGCCTGCCGCTGTCATATACTCTATCTGGGACAATAGAAGATACAACAGAGCTATCGAAGCCTCCAAGTCTGGTGTTGCTGAGCTAGAGGCTCGAATTCCGCCAGCATTCATCGGTTCCGTCGCCATACCCATTGGAATGTTCTGGTTTGCGTGGACGAACCAGCCGAGCGTCTATTGGATTGTTAGCATCATGGCTGGAGCTTCGTTTGGATTTGGTATGGCCGTGGTCTTCCTTTCGACTACGAACTACCTCGTTGACTCCTATCTGATCTACGCTGCGTTGGTACTGGCCGCTAACTCTATGCTGCGCTTACTGTTTGGTGCGGCGTTTCCGCTATTTACAAGCTATATGTACGCTAACCTTGGTTTACACTGGGCGTCGTCTATTCCCGCTTTCTTAGCACTAGCATGTGTGCCCTTCTCTTTCCTGTTTGATAGGTACGGTGCTGCCCTCCGTAAGCGATGCAAGTTTGCTGCAGAGGCTGCTGTTTTATTAGAGAAAATGCAGCAGACTAGTTAGAAGGTTCAGTATTATTCATATATAGACAAGCCATAGATAGACCGTCTCTAGATCACGAAATGTCGATGATTCAAACTTTAAAGTTGTCGAATGACCAGGGAATTAAATATTTCCGGTCTGAGGAAGTCCGAGCTGACAGGGCAGAGCTTCTGTCAGACGTAGTTCTGCAGACCCACTCGCCAGCATTCTAAAAAATAACGATGATCGATGAAAATCTATCGTGTGTGCAGAATAGTATTTATCATCAGTCAGCCTGACAGCTTCTACAACGAAACAAAAGTAGTATACCTTAGGCGGAGGCTTTTCTCGACAGCGAACGGACATTTCGGGGTTGGTCTGATTTTATGCGGGTTGGAGCGTGGTTATTGTGCTCTTTGGCAGCGATTCTTCACAAATGCCTCGGCTACGCGGAGAACCTTTTCTTCTCATGGGCTAAGCATAGGTTGATGAATTGACAACTAGAGTGCTTCTAGATGAGCTGGAGTTAGGGCAGATATAAGAAGTAAAATTTGTGCTATTTTGATCGTCGTTGCAGCAATGCCTCTTAAGTCTACCGCCAAGTGTCCTAGGTAACCCGCTTATACGAAGGCTGCTCGAGCGCATTGATTCTTGTCTAATTCTTAACTTTATCTACTAAATTAAGATATATGCAGCAAAGATAGGATTTTCTAGCTACGGCTTATATAGCATAGCTACCTAGGTATTGAAATAGCTTTTGTATCACGTATTTGCTAATTTTGCTGCTATTCTATTGCTCTTAGGCAATATGAAAAGAAGGCGTAGTTATATCGCACAAAACTATCACATATGCTCTGAAAACAAGAACGCTTATTTCTGTGTCTATACCAAGTCCACGCAAAATCCGACGAATTCCAACCTGGAGATGTAGTTTGCTGTCGCAGAATGTTGCATAAAGGCCGAGTGTTGTAAAGGTATCTCGTACGGGGGGTAGAGAAAGCGCAGGGCTAAATGTGTCAATAAAAATTTCACACTCCAGATACCCAGACTCACAGAGAGCTTGCTATTTCTTTGCCTTCGCCTTACAGTCGGAGCAGTCACTGGCGACCTTGGTGTCGAAGTTTCCCCTGGTATGTACCGTAGTACCGTAGCCAGTACATGGTACTACACTAAGAGAACTATTCGTGTGTCCGCATTTGAACACAAGAGTTTCTTGACCGCACATATTAAGTAATGTTAGTAACTCATACTAGAAAAAAGTGAGGTATATATATACTTCAACAATTCCAGAGCTGTCTGATGGAGGGAGTAGGCTGTTTTAATAATATCTAACAAACTGTGCCTGGGAGTTGTAGACACTTAAAGCAGTCGGGGGGACCATCTATATAGTGCCCTTGTCCCGCGAATCCTTCGACTACCATGCAAGAACAGGACAACGTGCCATGTCTGCTGCCTTGAACTGGACAGACTAACTACTCGGCCAAGATGCAGTTGGAAACCCAAAATCCAATGAACTATGCATAATATCCGTCATAAGGCCACTTTTTTGAAGGTCGATGTGCCACTCCAAGGAACTCTATCCAATCACAGTAGGACCAAAGCCGCGCGGATGCAGTGATGCATAGCCGCCGTACATTTAACAGGATCTTGACGCGCAGGGCCGGAAGAACTCTCTGCACTAACGGGAGCCCACGGCTTCAGAAGTGATCCTCTTTGAGGGGTTAGCGGCAAAATCATGTCTTGGATATGGACGACCATCGGAGTGGTTTGTGGATATGTGCAATCGGTCCAGTCATCAGTTTAAGGTGGTTTTTTCCAGAGTGACCAAAAAGCGTTCTGAATCGTTGCTGGCGCTACCTGCTTGTACAGTTCCTCTCCACTCCGCCCTCACGATGGATGGGTCGTAAGCGCGTGTTACCTTGCGCTAGCTTCCATTAGCGTGTGATAAGGCAGGAGAAGGGCCGAATTGAGAACGATCAGGAGATTTCATCCCATCTTTAACATCACCAAATAACCCCTAATAGTGCCCCGTACCCCCGTAAGCGCTCATACTTCGGTGATTGAGCTATGTGAGTCAATGTAGCATTTCGATAGTCTTGATCTTTTGGTGGGGGAGAGGGGGGAGGGGTGGGTTTTTGGGTGGTCACTTTACCCGGAAAGGACCCAGTCTGTGCGATCTTACACGTACTGGATTGATACCTATCGTTTCTTAGTGAGTAGAGTTTCCACTTGGAGTCTTTGAGCTTTCAAGGTTCTTGAACTGCGAATTTTACATGTCTTGATATGGTTTTAGTTAGAGGACTTCTCTTTTGCGACGCATGTGGGGAGTTGCTGGATAGGACTGCTGCAATAATAATTTACAACAAAACGCAACACGGATTAAAAGTAAGCTAAAGAGCTTTAGACCACCAGCATTGGTACGCCGTAAGCAACGACGATAGACTTGTAGCCAACCACGACTATAACAACGTCAAAACCCAAGAAATAAGAGCTGCCCATCCCCATGATTGCCCTGGTGGAAGTCACTGATGTGCTTCCGTCTTAACTTTCATTTTCGAGGCTGGCGGCTGCGAATGTTTCTTCTAACAGCCGAAGGCTTTCACTTCTTGGCACCACTGCGAATTCGCAGGCTAGCGGAGCAAACCTGATACGAATCAACGCCTGTGTCATTTGGTATGGAGTCGGAACACTATGTAATCATCATTTTGGGTAAGGGAACGCATTGTACAAAGAAGCACGTAGTTGATTTGTCAATGGCTTTCGAAGCACAAAATATTCATTGCACCGAGAATCTGTTTCCCTCCTTGTTAAGCCTAGGCTCATAAAATCATGTTGGCATGATATACCGCTACCCGCACTGCCGTTGTCGGTTTGGGGCGTCGTTCGCCGTCGCATGGGCTAGCAACCATGCATTTTGCATCTATCGCCAGTAAGGTTTGTGCCTCCATTGAACCCCACCTGTGTCATCTTCCGCATTGCGACAAGACGGAGACGAAGGCAAGGTGCGAAGACCGGAAAACCATCGGAAACATCAATGTGTAAATCGGGCTTGCTCAATTATCCAATTTCCATCTGAAAGTTGTCAGCCAGAGTCTCGATGGTGCTTGACGCTGCGCACTTATGGTTGCAACTAGTACAACGGAAGAATACGGTGGATCCTTCGTCCGCCCCTCGCAGTTGCATTTCCCTGAAAAGTGTCGCTGAATTGTCGCAAGCAGGACATGTTTGAGATGTTATGACCCACGTCTCTATCTGACTATCGTCGAGTGTTTGGACATTGCTGCGTTTGGTTCGGAGGATAGAGGGAAAGGCATCCGCTTTGGAGGAAGTTTGAGTGGATGTAGGCCACTTATCTAAGACGGTAGTCAGCATATTATCGTTGATAGGTTTTGCGAGGACGCACTTGTGTTCAGCGTTTGGCAACACTGGCATTCGATATTCTTCACTTTAGGAGGAACTCTGTCTAGCAAGTCGCCACAGTCTGTGCAAAACAGCAGGCTGCCGACTAGAGACATATTTGTAGGGGTTGGATGAAAAGTAGTGGAGGCCAAGCGGAGCAGAATATTGAGGGCGCTTACTACTAGCGCCAAGAAGACAAGGCCGCCTAAGTGTCTGTGCACCGGATCGCCTCTGCCGAAGCACACAAATTTAGCGCCGTAGCTCTAATACCTTAACCTGCACTAATTATATATATACTATCTACGTATTGCTATGATTAATACTTAAAATACTAGCTATTATCTTTGTTTCTAGGTTTTTCTTTAAATAACATTTTTTACAAAATCTTACTTTAAGGATTTAATTCTTAGTAAAGCTAGAAGTATATCTTGTAAAAGTACTGAAAGCAAGTCTTTAACTCCAAGCTAGCTCCCGCACCCTCGAAGCTTTTTCGACCCTGCGCTGCGCTGGACCACGCACCTATGTAGGTAATTGCAAAGTGTGACCGACCAACCACATCAACATGTGAACTTCCCATCCCATCAATCCACACAACGATACCAATTCAATATAAAACATTCCATCCCGATTCCCCACCCCGGACACAATCGACTTCGCGAGTATCGAATACTCAAACTCCAATCTCGCAACCCGCACCCATGCACGCCATCCCGATAGCCTTTCCACACAAACACTATACACGCAGAGTACCCTTCTCTCAACAAGCACCCACCACCTACTCACCACTGCCCACAACCACAATTAAAGCAGCACCAGCACCAGCACCAGCGCAATCCAGCTCCAGCTTACTGGGTTAGTTGCGCACCACGTCCCCATCCGCGCTAGCGCCGCGCTAGCCCGGACCCGCACGTCGACCCTCCCTCCTCTCTACTCAACGGCCGGCGCACATCACACCACCATGGCAGCATACGAGATCATCGAGCGGGACGAAGCGGGGATCGAGACGGGTCGGTATGTTTCGTCAGGAAGCAGGGTTGATGTCATAGTGCGTGCTTGAGATTCTGATTCCGTCACGTGTGGGAATTTGTTGTGGACGTGCTCGGGTGCTGATGCGTGAGTTTAGAAGCCAGCGGCGAGGAAGAGCCATGTGCAGCAGGTGCTGGATGTGTTTTTGCCGGCGGGGTATCCGCAGAGTGTGAGTGGGGATTATATACAGTGAGTGATAATTTGCTGGAAAGGAATAGGGCTAATAAGGGTAGGTATCAGATTTATGTAAGCGAAGCGAGGACTATCGTTGGTTTGATGGGTGTGAGTATGGGCAAGACTGAGAGAATCAGGATTCGCTGCAGGCTTTTTCGTCGTCGATTGCCGGTATGCTTGCTTCACGCGCGGTGCTGGAAGGTACGTTCTAGCCCTCCATGTTCATTTCCTTCTCGTGTTCTTCACAGAACCCAGTGTCCAGGTCACGTCGATGCAGAAGATACATTGCGCCTGCAGAATCTCGTCCCGAGCGTCTACGCAGCATCTATACTCGAGATCAACGGCGCATACCCTCGCACTAATCTTGCTGCAAGCACTAATGCGCGATACAGGAGTTGGCGTGGGAGATTCGAGTGCCTCGCCTACTGCTGCGCTGCTACTCTCCGTGCTTCAAGAGTCTATGGGACGTATTGCAACGATACTGTTTGCGCATAGGTTGGGCACCGCGCTAGAGCCCGAGTGCAAGCTGTACCGACTTGCGGCCGATGTCTTCAACGACACGGCTATGATACTCGATTGCCTCTCGCCGGCTTTCCCAAAGCCATTCCGTGTACTGGTCCTGAGCCTTTCAAGCGTACTACGCTCGCTGTGCGGTGTGTGTGCTGGGAGCGCCAAGGCTAGCCTAAGTGCACATTTCGCCAGAAAGGGCAACCTTGGGGAAGTCAATGCCGTAAGTGCTCCTTCGATTCGTCCCAACCCTACCACGACCAACCAACATCTGTCTGTTTTTTTTACTGTTGTTTCTTGTTGAGAATGAATTCGTGGGGTATGATGCTTTGCATTGATGAAGTCCAGATTAAATGGCCGGGATAGCGCAACACGTGCAGCACATCATCCATATGAATCCTAATGCTGATTTTGTTGTAGAAAGACTCGAGCCAGGAGACGGTCATATCGCTACTTGGAATGCTAGTAAGTGCTTCTGATCCTAATTCTTCCACCTCTTAGCATAGTCACATGTGGGGTAAGGTTGCAAAAGTGCTCCGACCCCGATCCATGATCGGAGCTCGTGCTCGTACTCGCATACCAGATACGGCCGATGCATATTGATGCATCAGACAATTGTCGTGTTGGCTTCGTTGTTAGTTGGCAAACCGACCATGCTAATTGTCGAGCACTATAGGCCGGGAGTGTTGTTGTTTCTTGGGTTTCCACACCGATCACGACATGGTCAGTCCTTGTCGCGTTATTGTCAATTCATCTCGCAACCAATTACGCAGCTGTCAAAGCTGTCAGCATGCGCTGCCTTAATAGGCAACGAGCCAATATCGTGCTCGGGAACTTGATGCACCACGGCTCAGTTCTCACTCCAACAGAGGTGTCGCAGCGCGAACGTATCTTCGAGCGAGATGGCGTGCTCCGCTGGGTCGATGACTGTGTGATAGGACACTGCACGATAAGTGTGCCTCTTGGAGTGCTCCTGGCCAGCATGGGCCAACACCACAGACGAACCGGATCATTGGAACTGAGCGACATAAATTTGCAGGACTTGATGGACATATTTGCGGACCAGAAATATGTCCTCTGGTTCACGGACAGCGAATACGAAGCCATTGTTGTGCTCAAGGAAGGTTGCACTCCGATTGATCAGCTCAAAGCATGGGCACACGCCCTACTGTTTGCTCAAGACTTACGAAACCCTGTGCGTAAGCCAAAGGATGGTGATACACGCCCAAGGCTGAGGCGGGCAGATGCTCTGCGACGAACAATGGGCGAAGCAGACGAGCTGTTCGCCAAGTACACCGCATTGCTGAGGCAAGAGGGTTGGGATCTGGACGTCGCTGCTCTGGAAACGCGAGCTGGTGTGCGGTCACACATTGGCGTCGACGCCGGAAGCTGAAACCTACCTTGCCGTGGCGTGGCGAAGAGTCGGTCCATTCGATGAGGACGACGTGTCTATCTCACTGCATAGAAGATGTGAATATGACGAGGAGTATTTGTTATGATTTGCGATCGGTAAAGATATAGCACTGTTGGCCATTCTTTTGATCGTGGAACAAGCATCAGGGTGTTGGTGACACTCCAAGCCCTTCACGGCCGTAGATTGATCCGCAGCAGCGATTGCCCCTGCTAGCATCTCGTCTGTGACGGTAAAACGGCGAGGTCTGTTTTGCATATGGTCGTTTTCCTCCCGAAACTGCTTGAGTGGGGCTACGGTCCACACACTCGACCAGGATTGAGGTTCAAATGTCACGTTTCAGCTATTACCAGGTGACCAGCCGTCCCACGACCATACACGCACATCCATAAGCTTAATCTTGTGCGATGGGAGAAGAGCATAGAGACTGTGCTGGAGATTTGCAGTCGGGCCGGCAAGCAGCACCTTCCTAACCCAGCAGCTTGGTCGTGGGCCCTGGTAGTCAAAGAAGTAAACTGCGGATCACCGCGCAGAGTGCAGGTGCATTCTTGAGTCCCAACTGCGTGAGGAAAAGTGTTGAAGAGACGTTGTCAAAGAGTTTATCTAGAGTGGCGCGTGCAGAGTGATGCCAAGTCACAATAATTGTGCTTCGTCTTCATGGGCCGACTCTGGTGTGGGATGCGGCTAAAAGACCACCCCACGAAGCGGTGAAGCGGGTGAATTACACGGCGATGCGGTGGATCCACATCTGCGTCATGCTGCGGAACCTGCTGCACCGAGCTTTGGGTGGGCGACTCAAATTTGCAGAAAGTTTTCCGTTGACGTGCGCTTATGCTGAGTCGAGCCGCTTATTCTCTGAAAGTTTCTGACCTTGGACTTCTAGAAGACGCCGCATTCAGCCTCCCGAGGTACGGCCAGGGTGAGCGTGTTGAACACGGCGCATCGGAGGCACTCAACAGCGGACACGGTCGCGCTACAACTTATGCGTACGAATCTGAAGTGGATAGGCTCGGTTCCCGTTGCACCAAAATCATGCCGTGGACAGGAGATAGGAAAAGATCGACGAGATCGGCTTTCTGCCTGAACTAGATGTATTCAGGTAACCTTCTGGAAGGCTCGAATCGTTCTGGAAGATTTGCTGATGCACGGTACGCGACGATGGACAGGGGAGTGCGCGGAGGATCACGGCGGGAAGTGCTGGGTGAAACGCCAGTACTCTCGTCGCAGAGCATTGCTGGGTGAGTAGCGCCAAATCATCAGGAGAGGCTTGCGTGAATATTTATCGACGGCGCTCACACAGAGGAACGCTAGCCCAAAGAACGCACAACGTTTGCTTCGTTGTTGCGCAGGCGCTGTGGAGCGCAGTGGATCTGCATGATGCTCGAGTGCAGCGACGACAATTCGTTAGGGTCACTTATCGAAGAAGCCCCAAGCGCAGGCGTCGGGCATTCTGTCCCCAGCGTTAAGGCGAGGCCAAGAGGGTGGCCGTGCGCGTCGGCTGCAGCAGGAGGCCAGCGTGATTGGGCACAAACGGCCGATTAGAGCAGACGGATAGCTGGCGTCTGAGCACTTGAAGGACAAGGTGACATCTGATGAGGAGTGCGCGACGACACAGCGCTTCAGAGCGAGATTGCTGTCTTTGACAGAGGCATCTGGCGGGCGTTGTTATGTCACGCACTGCGATGCCAGACAAAGCATGCCGATATGGCGGTTCAGGGCGATCGGCAGGCTTTCCTTTGTCGCAGCGAGAGTCATCGGGCGGGTTAGTGAGCCGTCTGTCTCTGGCCGGCCTGTTTGCGGCGAGGGCACGCTCCGCAGCGTTGCAGCTGGCCGGACTGGTGGAAACAGATGTTGCAGCGAGACAGGACGTGACGCCGGACGTCTATCGTAAACCGCAGCGGGAAGTTCACAGGCTGGAGTCGTTGTTGTCAGCACGGGGTGGGAGCCAGTGATGCAGCGCGGACTGGTCAGTCGACAGCCAAATCGGGCTAGAGCGCCAAGGGGATTGATTCAGTAAGCGTCCGAACAAGTGCCGTTCCTCGGGGTCTGGCATGCGAATGACTGAGATGGCGACGGAGCGCGCTGAGCGTGCATGGTGGTGACACGGCGCCCTGGCTGGACCGAGAAGTGGGTGGAGTCTGGCGTGAGGTGGTGGTTGCTGGAGGGACTCTCGTCGCGGTGAGCTGCATGGTAGCTATGGCACTGGCTGCACCGACTGCATCCGCGGCGACTTGCTTGTCCCAGGCGGTGCATAGCCATTGCGACATGGCTCTGACAGCGACGAGGGGAGGGGTTCGCTGCAGTGGCAAAGTAGCAGGGGGCAGGTTTCGGGGCTGTGCGCTAATTTCTTCGAGAAGGCAGGCGGCCAATGGGGCAGGCACGCCGCTTTTAGCAGGCGGGCAGGAGCGATGCGGCCAGCAGCAGCCAGCATGAGGACTCCGCCAGACAAGCGCCAGGGCTCCATCCTCTCTCACTCATCGCAAACTCATGTGGGCCATAGCGTGCTGAGCTAGCGCTGCGCTCAAGCATTGACCCGCGACAAGTGGCCCTCCCTGACTCTGCGTGCTTCTCAAAAGCACTCTGAGCCGCACCGTCCTGCAGCCGCTCTGTCTTAGGATTCCTGACGGCCGACCGCACTGGAGACTGTCTCACCACCCGCCGCCCAAACCGACACCGACACACTCAGCCCTCGCCATCCCATCCCATCCCATCCCATACGCCTACGCCTACGCCTACGCCATACACACGCAACCTGCCGCCCTAGCACCTCGCACCTCACCTTGCACCTCGCACCTGCCCGACTAGTCGTGCTGCCCGCCCATTCGCTCCTTCCCTGCCTGCGCCTGCTGCACCCATTCGCTCCTTCCCTGCCTGCGCCTGCTGCACCCGCCCGCTCACGCCCTGCAACCAAAACTCTATATACCTGTGCGACCCTGTCCTGCCTTCCAGAACGCTGCACCACAGCAAACCCGCCCGCTCTGCCATTGATAGGTCCTGCTCGCCGCCCGTACGCCGCCCTGCAACCTGCTACCAGCCCTCGATGCTGCCGCCATCGGAACGATAATCATCCTGTCCACGTTTCTCTGCCGCCACTAGGTTCACTCGAACCTCGTGCTACCCGCCGTCAAGCTGGCGCAACTCTGCTCCTGCGAGGGATTCGACGAGCAAAGCAGGAAGACTGCCCGCCGCGTCTACAAGCAGTTCTTGAGGAGCGTTATGGTTACACGGAAACACGGAAGCCAAGGCCTCTCGATAAAGACTGCCTCCACCGTCTCCTCCCCCGCCTCGTCGCTGGCCGAGTTCGACGCCGACGACGTCAAAATGGCCATGGCCGACATCCAGCCCGCTCCCCTCACCGTCTCAATACCCAAGAACATTCTCAGCCCACAATGCCGGAAGCCAAATCTCTCCGAGATCCTCGCCAACACTGCACCCCCGCCCTACACACTCAGCTCCTTCATGGCCTTTCTGTCGCAAAATCACTGCTTAGAAAACCTTGAATTCACCATGGACGCTTCCCGCTATCGCAAGCACTACTCAAAGATGGTCAACCGCCATCCGGGCAGCGCCATCTCGCCCCTGTCCGACGAATGCACTTATGTGCTTATGCTCTGGCGTCGCTTGATCGACGCTTACATCAGGGAATCAGGCCCACGAGAAGTAAGTCGCTGCTGCTGATTGTCGTCATAGTCCGCATCACTAACCTTCCTAGGTCAATCTTCCCGCTGAAGTCCGTGACAACCTTCTAAGCCTGTCTGAATCCTATGTCCCACCACACCCATCGTCCCTCGACGAGGCTGTGTCCAAGATCTATGAGCTGATGGAGGAGAGTGTGCTGGTGTCGTTCCTCAACTCTGCCAGCCCACAAAGCGCACACCCCACCATGAGCCACGACAATTATGACCCCACCCTCACCCGGTCTTCTACCCGGAGTTACGATGAGCGGACACTGCTTGCCCGCAGCCAGCAGCCGCATCTTCCTGTCCACCAACGTGCATCTGCACCTTCATCACTCACAGCCGGCTTCATGGCCAGCCGTCCCTTCTCACACTCTAGGTTCCATTCACAACCTACCTCATCTGGACCTCACACCACCCGCGTCACATCAGGCTACAACAGTGGCAGTGATGCGTTGACTGATGATTCGGGAAGCGGAAGCCCATCTGGCATGAGCGATCCCCTCACGCCTCCTGGGACTCCCCCAATGACCGACTTTCATATGTCGGACTACCAACAAGCTTACTACGAGAGTGGCTCAAACAGCGGCACGCCTAGCCCGCGCACGAGTCGTGGCGAGCATAATGGTCTCGCTAGCGCCACGAGAGATAGCTGGAAGCGAGTCAGCAGCAAACTTTGGCCCAAGAAGAAGAGCGGAGGCCAACTCCGCGAAGACGAACCTGGCGTCGTCGAGGGAGGCTTATTCTAAGCATTACTTTCTCCTGGGTGACACCCACCTATTTCACATTTACGATGTTCAGAACATGACACGTTCATGAGCAACCGACTAGAGCGACTCGCATTTAGCATTGGGCTGCATACATATCGGCGTCTTCTGAACTTCTCAACTTCGGCATTCATGCGAGGCGAAACGGCGTATTATTTCAAAGACGCACATCCGGCGCGATTGCGAAACTTCTCTCGATCCGACTACTAGACATATCTGGCGTTTTGCAAAAATGCCCCTTCATGGGGCAAACGTGGCCGGCATATATCCAGACCCGGCCCGGCCCGGCAAAGGCGTTTACCTTGATTTTTCTCAAACAGCATCACCCATCGCAAGATGGCACGACCGGTGGGAAAGACGATTTTGTGTATCAATATTCTTGTGTTCTGGAGAGGGACTCCACAGTGGAGCTGTTGATGTTCTGGTGGATTGAAGATAAGATAGAAGATTGCCTAGCGACACAGCGCAGCAACAAGCTCACTCAATGAAGCAAGCATGACCATCTTTTGGTCATCATCCACTCCACCATTCTTCCACTCCCACTTGCACCCACGTGACGTCTGCACCCCATCCATCGCGATCTCGATTAATTAACCCCAAGTCAGCACTAGAACACTCCATCCTTCCTTCCATCCTTCCTCCCCAACCCACGCCACACTGCATCCTCGCTACCAGAACCTCGTCCATTCTCGGCCCTCACGCCCTACAAGGACCATGCCCGTCCGGCCCAAACGCAAAACACATTTTCCCAAACACCCGCGTTTCTACTAGTGTTTCGCCCATTTCCACACCGACACGCAGCGCAGCCTGTGTCGCGGAAAGACAAATGCGCCCAGACTATTCCTCTGCGGGCGGGCAGCGGTCCCTGCAGCGATGGATGGGGTGAGGTGAGGTGAGGTGGCTGTTTGTTTGCGTAGTGTGATGTTGTGTTGGGAAGCAAGACGCCCAGGTATGTGCGTAACATTGGGTCAAGACCGAACGGCACGTGCTTGGGTTGGGATAGCCCGTCCGCTCCATTCACACACATTACAGTACAACTGTGTCCCTGGCATGTGTGTTGGACTGACTGTACTGGGTACGTACGTACGTTGCATTGGGATAGATTGGGATAGATTGGGATGTGCGGCTCCGAAGAGGGAATGACATCTGGCCGTGTCTGTGCGGTCGGATTGCGTTGGTTTGTCTTGCATACGTGTAACTGGGTGGGCCTTGCGTGGTGTTGGGATGGAGCGCGTGTAGGGCGCGAGGGTGGGGCTAGTGCGCGATCCTGCGTTCTACGCGTCTTCTGGAAGGATTCGTGGATGGGGATGGGCGGCGTGGGTGCGGTGTTGGTGGTGGCGATGAGGGAGGGATATGCATGGTGACTTGAGAGGAAGGGCACGTGAACAGTATCTATTTTGCTTGGTAAGGATTTGACTGCGATGTGCATTTGATTGTATGAGTGGTTTTGAGATGCTTGTCTGCATGTCGAGCTGTTCAAGATTGCCATACGCTGATGCAAGCAAGCACGCTCATCCATCGACCCAACTCCCTCAGACCCAGAACAACAACCACGCAATCCCACCGCAAATCTCACTGCCAACCAACCCATCACCACAGCCTCAACACCAATGATCCCCATCGTGACTTCCCCTCCCCCAGCCAAATCAATGTCTCCCCGCGCGTCGCCGCTTTTCCCCGCCGAGGTCCAATTCTCTGACCTCACGGCCCGAAAGCCCATAGCCCTGATCCCATCCCCCTAAAAACCTCACGACAGCAATCACACCCTACCCCACTCCGCGGATGGTAGCATCACACGCACTTCTCCCCGACGCCGATCGCGAACTGCGCGCGCGACTCATGTGTACCAAGCTTTTGCCCAGGATGGAAGGTCCCGAGAGGGGCTAGCGCGCTGTTATATCCGAAGCAAGTCGGGGTGGGGAAAAGGTTCGAGGTACAGTGGCCCCGTAGACTCGATGTCGTAAGTCTGAGTTGAAGAAATCGATTCGATGGGAATGCCACGGAAGGCATGGCGAAGTACATACACAGACGCACGTGGTGAACTTACCCATCCCCTGGATATCTCGTGCGAACTCATCATCTATCTAATTCGACAATCGAGTTGCAAGAAACAACGCACGCGTGCACGTGCGCTCATTCCCTCTTCTCTTCTCCTCTGCTTCGCACACTTACCTCACCCTGTCCCATTCCGTCCTGACGTCGGAATACAAGGCAAACATCGCGCGCCGATCGCGCCCCGTCGATCCCCCAATCGCTTCACCACGACCCCGCTTCTTTCGCCTCGCCAACCATTTTCCCCCTAGCGCTGCGAGGTGAGCGCGAAAAGCAGCGTTGCAGCTGAGCAAGACCGGTCGTCATGATCTTCGACGCTGTCAGATGTGCGCTAGGAGGCTGCGCCGGCCATGGGCAACTGCCGTTAGCGCGGGCTCACGATGGGGGTGGGCATGTGCATGTGTGGTGTGGGAGTAAGCGAGCCGGGAGGGTGTATGTGGGTTGCCACTGTATGAATAGTAGCGGGAGCGGATTCGGGAGAAAACTGCTCGTGTTAACTGTATGGGCATATGCATTAACGTCTTGATTCTGCCTTGGAGTAGGGTGCGCTTTTGCCTCATGATGATGGTGATGATGGTATGATGGTGACCGGTACTAGGTTTGTCATGGTTTACATAGCATCAGCATGGCAACTTCGCGCACGATGCATCTCTTTTTGTCCACAGGATCCGAAATGTTGTACATGCCATCGTCCGTCCTTCGCCCGCAGTCGCGCCATGTAATGATTCCAGCATCGGTTTCTTTTCAGCTCAGGCAGCGCTGTGGGCTGCTTACTTCTGAATCGATTGGCTCAAAAAGGACACACCTGCATTGCTTTCCAAGGCTAGATGCTCTAACTGAGAAAATGTGCTCATGTAGTGTATGCATGCGACATGTTGCTGTGGTTTCCAAGCCATGATGTTGAGAAGAAGTGTAGTTGCCGTCTTGGCGCCCACTTCATCGCAATCTAACTTTCATTTATCCCGCGCTCATGTTCCCAGGTAGAAGATGGCTTGGCTCAATATGTTCCCGGCTTGGTGGTGCGATAAATCCGGTCCAGTTTGATAGATGACTCCCGCGGATGGGAGACCGATGTGTCCATATTGCATTGGCGAGGCCGCTTGCTGGATGTGGCAGGTAGTGATACTGAAAGGCCACAAATCTGCAAAAGCATATGATAGGATAAATGTCGCTGCTCCCAGGATGCGATACAGGCGATTGTTTCATGAGATCGGTCAAGTTCTCTTCAGATCGGGCGTGCGCTGTCAGCCAGGCTGTTGATACACCGACGATAGAGACAACAGATCCGGTGCATTTTCGTAAACAGCGATATGGCCCTCGTAATTGGTTCTTGATACTAACGATAATTTAGGTGCATCCCATGTGTGTCGCGACCCCGTCTTCTATTGGCTGATGGATGTTTTTGCGGCGCCTGTCATTGTCAACTTCTCGTCACATGAAGTCGTCGTTGGTGATTCGCATCGACATCGTAAGATCTCGTTTTCGATGCAAGTAATTGCAGCGATCGGTGAGAGAGACGCTAGTGCCTGGTAGCTCAGGCCAAACAGTACCGGCACACTGTGCAACATCCCTGTTCAGCATATGTTGGCAGTGGACTGGACTCATCTCTTGGCTTAACTAGAGCCCCGAAGCGAGATCCTCCGATGAGAAGGAATTACTGCATTCCGTGCATTCATGGTTCATACTATGGGTACCATATTGTGGCGTGGGGGAGGGCCGTGGGCCCTATGGTTGACGCGGCTCATCAAAGTCTTCGTCTATCCCATGTATCCTCGAGACTAAACCGAAATTTGTATGCATGGTAAAGCAGCGTATACTGTGTACGTCGAGACGGAACATGATGTACCGTCGGGTCAATTCCATGCGGCGACCGTTAAAGAAAGGTATTCCCAGCGATCGGACTAGTCCATTTGCCCTTCCTCGCGGCCCTAATCTCAGCATACAATGCTGGATTGATACCCTTCTTCTTACACTTCTTGATCTCCGCTTCGCTGAGGGTAGTAATGTCGAAATTACTTGCACTCCACCCGCTACTGGATCCCGAGTGACTTCGCTCG
>Ga0265780_10005087_pt1 | contig 16747 bp, 13 predicted proteins | sample P1T30metagenome_FD_192432 | JGI IMG/M metagenome (GOLD analysis project Ga0265780, IMG submission 192432) | Plant litter microbial communities from East Loma Ridge, Irvine, California - P1 T30 | ecosystem: Environmental > Terrestrial > Plant litter > Unclassified | place: USA: California... | reverse complement strand
GCTATAATCTTGTCTCTCGCATACGAGCGACCGCAGCACCGATTCAGGAGAGGTGGCAGAGTGGTCGAATGTACCTGACTCGAAATCAGGCGTACGGGTGACCGTACCGTGGGTTCGAATCCCACCCTCTCCGCCAAGAAAATGAAAAGGGCCCCGAATGGGGCCCTTTTTATTTTTGTGGCGCCAAGGCGGCAGATTCGAAGACGTGCGCATACTTGCGCGAGGGCGGCCCGCGGAACGTGGGCGAATCCCTGCGTGCTCAGCCATCGACATCAAACAGAGTGGAAAGTTGGGTTGTTCTTAAATTCTCTTCCCGAAACCCCACACAGCCGCTATAATGCGGCCTCGCTTACGCGACCACGCAACACCGATTCAGGAGAGGTGGCAGAGTGGTCGAATGTACCTGACTCGAAATCAGGCGTACGGGTGACCGTACCGTGGGTTCGAATCCCACCCTCTCCGCCAGTAGTATTGAAAAAGGCTCCCACCGGGAGCCTTTTTCTTTTTCAATGCGATCACACGTTAGTGCAGGTTTCTTTCAACGATCGCGTCAGTGGCCAGCTTCGCTTGTTGCAGCGGCTGATTCAAAACCTTCGTCGCATACGCCGGCGCTTGCGGCGCCACCGCTCCCAGTACGCCGCCTTCCTGTTTGCTGATGTCGACATTCACCGTGGTCGACAGGCCCACGCGGAGGGGATGCGCCTGCAGTTCCTTCGGATCGAGCGAGATCCGCACCGGGACGCGCTGCACCACCTTGATCCAGTTGCCGGTGGCGTTCTGCGCCGGCAGCAGGGAGAAAGCGCTGCCGGTGCCGGCGCCCAGGCCAACGACCTTGCCGTGGTAGACCACCTTGTCGCCGTAGATGTCGGCTTCGATGGTCGCCGGCTGGCCGATGCGGATGTCGCGCAGTTCGGATTCCTTGAAGTTGGCGTCGACCCACAGCTGGTCGAGCGGCACCACCGACAGCAGCGGCGCGCCCGGGGCGATGCGGCTGCCGACCTGCACGCTGCGCTTGGCGACGTAGCCGGTCACCGGCGCGGCGATGGTGTTGCGGCGCGCGGCCAGCCAGGCCGCCATGTAGTCGGCCTTCGCCGCCAGCACGGCGGGATGCTCGCCCGGCGCCACACCGCTGACGCCGGCGCGTTCCGCCGCCAGCTGCTTGAGCGCCACCTCGACCGCCGCGCGCGCATCCTGTACCGCCTGGCGCGCGTGCGCCACGTCCTCGCCCGACACGATGTTCTCGCCGGCCAGCGGCAGGCGCCGCGCCAGGTCGTCCTCGGCGGTCTTGAGCGCGACGCGGCGCTGCGCCACCGTCGCGTCGTACTGCGCCACGCCCGTATAGCGTTCGCGCTGCTCACGCACCGCCGTGCCCAGGCGCGCCTCGGCCTGGCTGAGTGCGACTTCGGCATCGGCGGGATCAAGCCGAACCAGTTCGCTGCCCGCCTGCACCAGCTGGGTCTCGTCGCCGCGGATCTCGACCACGCTGCCCGCGACCTGCGCGGACACGTTGACCAGGTTGCCGCCGACGTAGGCGTTGTCGGTTTCGATGCTTTTGGCGCCGACAATGAGGTGCCAGGCGCCATAGCCGGCGCCCACCAAGACGAAGGCGGCGGTGATGCCGGCCAGGACAGCGCGGCGTTTGGGGGAGTTCAGGTTGTCAGTGCTCATGGCTCGTTCAGGAATGATTGTTGTTGTTCGCGGCGTGGTAGCCGCCGCCCAGCGCCTTGCTGAGCGCGACCTGGGTCTGCAGCTGTGCGTCGAGCAGCTGCAGCTCGACGTCGCGCTGGCGCAGCACGGCCTGGCGGGCCTGCAGCACGGTGGCGCGGGTCGCCAGGCCGCGCGCCATGCGCGCCTCGGCATTCGCGGCCAGGACACTGCTTGCGCGCGTGGCATCCAGGTGCAGCGCGCTTTCCTTCGCGATGCCCTGCAGGGTCGCGGCTTCGCGCGCCACTTCGCCGACCGCGTCCAGCACCGCCTCGTTGTACTCGGCCAGCAGTTCGTCGCGGCTGCTGCGCGCCTGGCCCAGCTGCGCATTCAGGCGGCCGCTGTCGAACAGCGGCAGGTCGAGGGTCGCGCCGAGCAGCAGGGTGCGGCTCGGGTAGCGCAGCAGCTTGCCGAGCGAGATGGCGTCCAGGCCGATCGCGCCGGCCAGGTTGATGTCGGGCCGGAACGCCGCTTCGGCCGCCGCCACCCAGCCCAGCTGGGCCTCGACCCGCCAGCGTGCGGCCTGCAGGTCGGGTCGGCGCGCCAGCAGTTCCAGGCCGAGTTCGCGCGGCACGGCGTCCTGCGGCGGAGCGGGGCGCACGTGCGCCAGTTGGCCGAGCGCCGAGGCATCGCCGCCGATCAGCGCGCGCAGTGCTTCGCGCTCGCGGCCGGCATCGGTGTCGAAACGCTGCGCCTGCTCTTGCAGCGTCGCGAGATCGAGTTCGGCATTGCGTGCGTCGTCGCTGCCCGCCAGGCCCTGGGCGAGGCGCTTCTGGCGGCCGGCCAGCAGGTCGCGTTGCAGGTCGATGAGCGCGGCCGTGTTTTCCTGGCGCGCCCACAGCAGTTGCAGGCGCAGGTAGCGCTGCGTCACGCTGGCCGCCAGCACCTGCTGCGCCTGGGCGGCTTCGGCGCGTTGCGCCTCGACTTCGCCCAGCGCCGCGGCGATCAGGCTGCGGTGCTTGCCCCACCAGTCGAAGTCGTAGCCGGCGCGCAGCTGGACGGAGGCGTCGTTATAAAAGGCGCCGCCGATCGGAGGCGGGAAGAAACCATTCGAGGAATAGCGCTGGCGGTTGAAGCCGGTCTCGACGCCGACATGGCCGCCATCGGCCGCGCGCTCGGCGGCAACCGCGGCCTGCGCGCTGGCCACGCGCGCCTGCGCCACCGCCAGGTTCGGATTGTCGCGCAGGGCTGCGGCGACCAGGGCGTCGAGCTGCGGGTCGCGGTAGCCGCGCCACCAGGCTTCGTTCGGCCAGTCGTGGGAAGGCAGGTCGATGGCGGCGGCGTGCTGTGCGCGGACGAAGTCCGGTGCCTGCACGCTCGAGGCGTCGGTCGGCACGTGCATGCAGCCGGCCAGCGCCAGCGCCGCAACGAGGGGAAGGGTGTTGAAGGTTCTCACGTCGGGTCTTTCAGTCGAGGGCTGCGTGGTCCACCGGCGCCGGCGTGGCGGTCTTGGGCGGGCGGATCAGCAGCAGCATGGGAATCACGGCCAGGGTCAGGAGCATCATCAGCCAGTAGTCGTTGACGTAGGCGATCATCGAGGCCTGGCGCGTGACTTCGGCATCGATCATCGCCAGGCTGGCGCCGGAGGCGGCCACCGCCGGGTTGGCGTCGTTGATGTGGGTCGCCAGAGACGAGTGGACCACCTGGGTATTACGGATCAGGAGGGCCTGCACCAGCGCGATGCCGATGCTGGAACCGATATTCCGGACCAGGCTATACAGCGCCGTGCCTTCGGCGCGCATCTGCGGCGACAGGGTCGCGAAGGTGGCGGCCGACAGCGGCACGAACACCAGGCCAAGGCCGATCCCCTGGATCACGCCGGGCCACACGATGTCGGACTGCGACAGCACCAGCGTGTACTGCGTTATCTGCCACAGCGAGAAGGCGGTGATCGCAAAGCCGGCGCCGAGCAGGATGCGGAAGTCGACCTTGCCGGTCAGGCGTCCGACCACCAGCATCGCCAGCATGGTGCCGAGGCCCGACGGCGCCGTCACCAGGCCGGCCAGCGCGGCCGGATAGCCCATCAAGCCTTGCAGCATGGTCGGCATCAGCGCGCGGGTGGCGAACATCACCAGGCCAACGATGAAAATCAGGAGCAGGCCGGTAACGTAGTTGGCGTTTTTCAGGAGCCGGAAGTCGACGAACGACTGGCCCGCCGGCCGCGTCAGTGTGTGACCGACGAAGTAGGAGAAGGCCAGCAGCGCCAGCACCAGCTCGAACCAGCTCTCGCCGGATGCGAACCAGTCGTTCTGCTCGCCGCGGTCGAGCAGCATCTGCAGCGCGCCGATCGCGACCGACAGCGTGACGAAGCCGAAGACGTCGAAGCGCACCCGGCGCGCGGCCGCTTGCGGGCGGATGTAGCGCCAGATGCCCCAGAAGGCCAGTGCCCCGATCGGCACGTTGATGAAGAAGACCCAGCGCCAGCTGTAGCTGTCGGTCAGCCAGCCGCCCAGGCTGGGGCCGAGGATGGGGCCAATCATCACGCCCATGCCCCATACCGCCATGGCGGAACCGTGCTTCTCGCGCGGATTGATGTCGAGCAGGACCGACTGCGACAGCGGCACCAGCGCCGCGCCGAACACGCCCTGCAGCATGCGCGCGACCACGATCTCGGTCAGCGTGGCCGAGATCCCGCACAGCACCGAAGCGATCACGAAGCCGGCCACCGACACCAGGAACACGTTTTTTATCCCGAAGCGGTCGACCAGCCAGCCGCATAGCGGCGTGGCAATCGCTGCCGCCACGATGAAGGAGGTCAGCACCCAGGTGATCTGGTCGCTGGACGCCGACAGCGCGCCCTGCATGTGCGGCAGCGCGACGTTGGCGATGGTGCCGTCGAGGGCCTGGATGATGGTCGCCAGCATGATCGAGATCGTGATCATGGTGCGGTTCAGCGGCGCCGCAGCGTTCACAGCGCGTCCTCGATGCGCTGGCGCACGGTCTCAAGCAGGCTGGTCGCGGCTTCGAGCGCGGCCGGGTCGATGCCGGCCAGCGTGCTGGCGCGCATGGCGGCGGCTTCGCGCTTGACTTCTTCATACACGGTGAAGCCGGCCTCGGTCAGCCGCACCAGCTTCACGCGCCGGTCCAGCGGGGAGGGCAGGCGCTCGACCAGGCCGTCGCGCTCGAGACGGTCGAGCATCGCGACCATCGACGAACCCTCGACCTCGACCAGGGTAGCCAGGGTCTTCTGGGACATCGGCTCGCCGGATTTGGCGACCATCGCGATGGTCATCCAGCCGGACTGGCCGATGCCGAGGTGCTTCAGGCGCTTGTCGAGCTGCTGGCGCCAGGCGCGCGCGCCATAGTGCAGCGCCCTGGAAAAGCGCTCGCTCGGCGTCAGGTTAATGGGATCTTGCATGTTAGTCAGCTAATCATTAGATAGCTAATGATTTTACTGCGTGCAATAAAATTCTGCAAATGTGGCTCAAATGGCGTGTATTTGATCTACCTCAATGAGGTTTCGATAACGCGTTTGAGCATGGCCTGAACACTGACAAACACCTCATGCCAGGTCCACCATTTTCTCCACCAGGCCCGCACACTGCGGTGCGCGCCATGGCCCGCACCCGCACCGCGCTGCAGCGCCAGGTGCAGGCTGCCGCCAGCGCACCGGATGACGGCTTCGTGGCCGCATTCACCCACCTGGTCGCCGCCATCGACGCCGCCCTGCGCAAGGAAGAACTGCTGATGGAGACGATCGGATTCGACGGCGTGCACGAGCAGCGGCGCGATAATGCGCTGTTGCTGAGCGCCCTCCATCACGCCGCGCCGCGCGTCGAAGCGGGCGAGATCGGTGTCGGGCGCGAGGTGGTGGACGCCTTGCCCGGCCTGCTCTCTCTGCACCGTTTCAGCGGCCTGCGCGTGCTGGCGGCGCGGCGCAGCTAGACGATCCGGAACCGTCGCGTTGCCCGCTGTCGCGGACCCGATCGAATCGGCCAAGCATGGCGACTTCGACAGCGACTGCTTCTGGCGCCCGGCCAACTGGACCGCCGGGACGCCGCTGCTCGCCCATCCGGCCTGCGCTAGAACGCCTGGCGCAGGCCCAGCACCACGTTCCGTCCCCGCAGCGGCGACTGCGCCTTGACGAAAGAGGTGTGGCTGTAGGCCAGGCGGTCGCCCAGGTTGGTCCCGCGCAGGTAGAGTTCGAGTCCGCGCAAGTAGCCCGCGTCGAGCCGATACAGCAGCGAGGCGTTCAGCATGCCGTAGCCGGCGGTCTCGGTCTCATAGGCGGCGATGCGGTCCTGGCGGAAGGTGTGGACGTATTCGGCTTCGGCCTTGAGCACGCCGGCATGCCAGGCATAACGGGCGCCGAGGCGCGCCGGCGGCAGGCGCGGGATCTGCTCGCCGCCGCGCTTCGTGGTCGCGCGCACGCGGTCACCGAAGATGGTCAAGGCGGCGTCGCGGTCGAGGCGTTGGGTGAGCTGGCCGTCGATGCCGCTGAAGCGCACGTCGGCGGTGTCATACATCAAAAACGCATGGCCGCGCGCCGGGTCGCGGTCGAGCAGGCGGGCGTAGACGTAGTCGCGCACGTCGCGGCGGTAGACGCCGATCTCGAAGGTGGTGGCGCCGCTGGTCTTCTTCAGGCCGAGGTCGAGCGCACGCGTGGTTTCGATCACGTCGGGGCGGTCGGCTTCGTCGAAGATGAACCAGGAACGGCCGGACAGGCCGAGTTCGAAGCTGTTGGTCGCGAGGTTGTTCCCCTGTGCGTACAGCTCGCGCAGGCCGGGCGCGCGCTGCGAGCGGCTCAGGTTGAGCGAAAGCCCGTAGCCGGGCGCCGGCTGCCAGGCGGCGCCGAGCGCGGCGGACACCGGGCTGCTCGGCGCATCGGGCACGAACCAGTTCATCTCGCGGTCCGCCGTGCCGGCCTCGCGCCATTCCTTGCGCACGCCGGCTTCGATGTCGATCGCGCCGAAGCGGCGGCGCTCGGTGAGGAAGGCAGCCTTGGTCGTGCTGCGGAAATCGAAGTGCAGCGTGTTCTCGAGGCCCTGGTGCAGGGTGTTCACGTTCAGGCCGCCGAAGACGCTGTCCGCATACGCCACGCCGAAGCTGCCCTGGAGGCCTAACACGGGAACGTGGGTCAGCTCCAGCCGCGCTTCGCGCGCATCGTTGCTGTAGCGCGAGGGCGTGATGACGCCGTCGATCTCGTCGTGGCGGTAGTCGGTCCACGACAGGCGCATGCGTGCGTGGGCCAGGCCGGGCAGCAGCTCGTCGTAGTCGGCGCGCACGTCCGCGCGCTCCGAGCGCAGGCGGATGCGGGCGGTATGGCTGTCGTCATAGCCGCCGAACGGATCCTCGTAGCTGCCGTGCGCGGCGCAATGGAGCGACTCCTGGTGGTTGTGGCAGACCGCGTTGGCGTGGCTGTGGCCGGGCAGGCCGTAGTCGGCATTCTGGCGGCTCAGGGCGGCGCCGAGGTAGCCCCTGGCCGTGATCCAGGAGACGCTGGCCGCATAGCTTTCGTTGTCGGAGAAGGAGTCGCGCAGGCGGCCGCCGTGGATGGCGTAGTCGTCGGCGCGGCGGCGCGAGCCTTCGGCGTGCACCGCGAACTGGCCGGCGCCGGCGGTGACGCGGCCGACCGTGGTCTTTTCGCGGTCGCCGCTGCCGTAGCGCAGCTCGGCCGAACCGCTGGCGCCGTTCTTCGGGATCGCCTTCGGCACCTTGCTGTCGATGAGGTTGACGGCGCCGCTGACGGCGTTGCCGCCGTAGATGATGGCGGCCGGGCCGCGGATGATCTCGATGCTGTCGAGCAGCAGCGGCTCGGTGGTGATCGCGTGATCGGGCGAGACCGAGGCGGCGTCGAACACGGTGGCGCCATCGGACAGGATCTCGATGCGCGGCATGGTCTGGCCGCGAATGACGGGCCGGCCGGCGCCGCCGCCGAAGCTATCCAGGTGGACGCCGGGCAGTCCGGCCAGCGTCTCGCCCAGCGTGCCCTGGCGGCGCAAGCTCAGTTCGTCGCCCGTCAATGCCTGCACTTGCGTCCCGACCGGCAGTGCGGACGGGGCGAGACGTTCGGCGTTGACGACGACGGTGGCCGGATCCTGTTGCTGGGCCAGCAGCAGGGAGGGCAGAAGGGCTGCGCAGCCGGCGGCGCCTTTGAGAATGGATGGTCGTTTCATGGGTAGTCGATAGTCAAGGTCAGAGGCGGCCGAGCGAGCGCAGGCCCAGCACGGCGGCGCCGAGCGCCAGAAGCGCCAGTGCGGCCAGCGGCAACAGCGGCAGCTCGCGCGCAGGCTGCGCATCGCTCCACGCCGGCAGGCGCGTGAAATCCGCCGCGCCGAATGGCCGCTCGTGGAAGAAGTAGGGATAGAAGAAGCGCCGCAGCTCCGTGTGGTAAGCCTCGATGCGCTCCTGGTAGGCCAGCTGCGCGTGCAGGTCGGTGCCCGCCAGGCGGTGCAGCAGCACCTGCACGCTCACCGGCGCCAGCACCATCCCGGCGCGCGCGGTCCAGTCTTCGCGTGCGCGCATGCTGGCGCGGTACTGCGCGACCTGCGGCGCCACCGCTTCATCGCCGACCTGGTGCATCGCGTAGTACCACTTCCAGTGGAAGCGTCCCGTCACCGGCGGCGTGCCGCGCCACTCGGGGTGGGTGCGGAAGAACTTCTTGAACGTGACTTCCTTCGGCAAGTCCCAGCCGCCGTGCACTTCCTGGCGCTGGGCCAGCGCCAGCTCCACGCCTTTCGATACCGGCGCCGCGCGCGCGATGGCCGCATCAAACAGGGTCGGCGCCACCATCCCGAGGCCGACCAGGCAGGCCAGCAGGATCGCGGCGCTGGAGGCCGAATTGCGCGCGCGTCCCGCCACCCACGCCGCGAGGCCGAACCAGAACAGCAGGTAGAGCGAAGCCACCAGCACCAGCTGCCCGAGTGCGGCCGCGCCGGAATCTGCCACCGCCACCCCGATCATCAGCGGCAGCAGCAGCGCCAGCCACAGCAGCGCATAGCGCACGCCCAGGCGCCGGCGCCACGGTCCGCCGCCCTTGCCCGGCAGGGAGGCCAACAGGCGCAGGCGGCCGGCTTCGCGTTCGCCGCTGACCAGGTCGTGCACCAGCGCGATCACGAACAGCGGCGCCAGATACACCAGCAGGAAGGCGAAGTCGAAGCGTCCGGCCATCGCCAGTTCCGGGTTGATTGCTTCCGATTCGTACAACTGGCTTTGCAGCCCGAGCAGGCGCACGCGCAGCGCAAAAGGCTGCAGGTCGCGCTGGCCGATCGCGGCGAAGGCCAGGTTCGAGGGCGGATTGGTGGTCAGGTGCGGCACGCCATACGCCACCGTGCCGGCTTCCGCGCCAGCCGCATGCTTGGCCACCAGTGCCGCGACTTCGGCGCGGTGGCTCGATGCCACGCGCTCCAGCGCGGCGCGCTGGGCTTGGGTCGCCTGCAAGCCACTCCATACGGCCAGCGCCGACAGGATCAACAGCAGCAGGATGGCGGCGCGCGCCAGGCGGCCATGCAGCACCAGGCGCAGTTCGTACAACAGGTCGGGCGTCATTTGCCGCTCCTTTCGAGTCGGTGGGCGAGGTAGCGGGCCGCCAGCGCGAGGGCCAGCAGCCAGCCGGCCATCAGGAGGAAGGCCGGCCCGGCGTGGCGCACGGCGACGTCGCGATAGGCTGGCGGCGTGTAGGCGAAGCGCGGGGTTTCGGTGTAATGGTCACTGCTGATGCGCTGGTCGCGGTCGCCCTCGTGTTTCACTTCGGTCGCGTGCAGGCCGTTGAGCGCCTGGATGAAGCGGTAGCGGTATTGCTCGCCCTCGAACAGGAAGCGGGTGTGGCTATCGAGGTCGGCGCCGGCGAGGGCGGTCGACAGGCGGCGCAGGGCGATCAGCGGGCTGGCGAAGGCCGCCCCGTGCACGATGTCGCGCTGCGCCAGCTGGCGCGCGTAGTCGGCGCGCATGAATTCGTCGAACAGCGCGCTGGTGAGGCGCTCGCCTTCCTGCATCACCAGGCCGCCATAGTTGACGGGCAGGTCTTCCACACGCTTCACGCCGTACTGGTCCAGCACCTTTTGCCGGAAGCGGCTGAAGTAAGGGTCGTCCGGATCGTGGCTGTCGCCCAGCGCTTTCAAGCGCGCGTGGATCGCGGCCTCGGTCTCGATGCGGGTCGGCAGGCTGACGGCGCGCATGGCCAGGTCCGGGCTCAGGCGCGGCAGCAGGATGGTGGTGACGATCCAGATGCCGACCAGAGCCAGCAACGCGTCGCGGGCGCGCGGCAGGGCGCTCGACACCAGCACCGCGCCGACGGCCCACAGCAGCAGGTAGAGCGCATAGGCGGCCAGCATGGTGAGCGCCTCAAGCGCCACCACGCCGTGCAGGACGGCGATCGCGCCTAGTGCGAGGAAGGCGGGGGCGCCCAGCAGCAGGGCGATGGCGCCGTGCGCCAGCAGCTTGCCGGCCAGGAGGGTGCCGCCCCTCACGCCCTGGGTCAGCTGCAGGCGCAGCTGGCCGCGCTCGCGTTCGCGCGCGACGCTGCCGAAGGCGAGGAAGGCAATCAAGAGTGGCGTGAGCACCTGCAGCACGAAGGCGGGCGTGAGCTGGCCGAAGCGCAGCAGCACCGAGGACTGGCCGGCGTCGCTGAAGTTGGCGCTGTTCTGGCGATGGCCTTCGAGGAACAGGGTGTGGCCGGTGAAGGGATCGACGCCGAAGTCGAAGAAGGCGAGGGGACTCAGGGGCCGGAACACGTAGTGGCCGTAGTGGACCACGCGATGCGGATGGCGGTCCGGCTGGGCCTTCCACTGGGCGTCGGCGCCGGCCTGGAAGCGCGCGCGCTCGGCGTTCACCGCGGTTACACGCTCATGGCTGACCACGATCGCCGCCACGGTCAGGGCCAGCATCAGGACGCCGGCCGCGCGCGCCACCTGGTTGCGCAGGATGGCGCGCCATTCGGTACGCACGATCGCCGCGATCATGCGGCCTCCTTCGCGCCGGCGTAGCGGCGGTACAGGTCACGCACGTCGAAGCGTTCACCAATCCCGCTCGCCGCGGCGGCCTCGAACGCGATGTGGCCGTGGTCGAGGAAGCCGATGCGGTCGGCCACCTCGGCCGCGCCGAGCAGGTCGTGGGTCACCATGAAGATGGCGGCGCCGCCCGCGCGCAGGTCTTGCAGCAGGGCGTTGAATTCGCTGGTCGCGTGCGGATCGAGGCCGCTGGTCGGCTCGTCCAGCAGCAGCACCGGCACCGCGCGCGCCACCGCGAGCGCGATCGCCACCTTCTGGCGCATGCCTTTCGAGTAGCCGCTCAGGCGGCGGGTCCAGGCGCTCTCCGGCAGGCGCACCGCGCGCAGCGCGTTGTCGATGGTCTCGCTGGTGGCGGCGCCGCCGGCCAGGCGCAGGAAGTAGTCGAGGTTTTCGCGCGCGTCCAGGTGTTCGTACAGCGCCACGTTTTCCGGCACGTAGGCCAGCTGGGCGCGCGCCGCCAGCAGGTCGGCGCCGACGTCGATGCCGCACACGCGTACCTGGCCGCTGTCCGGCCGTGCGAAGCCGAGGAAGCAGTTCAGGGTGGTGGTCTTGCCGGCGCCGTTCCCGCCCAGCAGGGCGTAGATCTGGCCGCGTTCGACGCGGATGTCGAGCTCGCGCAGGACCGGCTTGCCCTGGTAGGCGAGATTGAGGGCGCGCGCTTCCAGCGCTGCGGTAGGGTGGCTCATGGGATTTCCTTTTTTTTAGAGCTTGACGGTGAGCGACAGGTAGGCGGCGCGGCCCGGACCGGACGAGTAGCTGGGCTGGGCGTGGTCGGCCGGCCAGAAGAAGTTGTCGTACCAGACGTATTCGTATTTGCGGTCGGCGAGATTCTTCACTTGCACGTCGATGCTGGTGCGCTGCGAGAGTTGATAGCGCAGGCTGGCGTCGAACAGCACGAAGCCGCCGTACTTGCCGGCCGTGTTCGGGCTGTCGATGTAGTAGTCGCCCTGGGCGCGGCCCTGCAGGCCGAAGCGCCAGGCGTTGTTCACCCGGTAGTCGAGGCCGGCGTTGCTGATGCTGCGCGGGGTCGAGAACGCTTCCTTGCCGGCCAGCGCAGTGCCATCTAGGGCGAAGGCGCGCCGCACCTCGGCCTTCTGCCACGAGTGCGAGGCCCACAGTTCCAGCTTGTCGCCGACGTGGCTTGATACCTGCAGGTCGACGCCCTGGCGCCGGGTCTGGCCCAGGCCCGCCGTGGTGCCGGTGGCAGGCATGTTCGCGACTTCATCGGTCGCGTCCTGGCGCCACGCGGCCAATCGCAGGTCGGTGCGCGCTGCCGGCTTGAACTTGACGCCGACTTCCTTGCCGGTGTTGATCGAGGGTGCGAAGCGGGCCTGGCCAGGTACCAGGTAGGCCGGGGCGCCGGAGCCGGTCAGCACCTGGAAGGTACGGCCCCAGTTGGCGTAGACGTTCAGGGCTTGCAGCGGCGTGTAGACCATGCTCAGCTTGGGCTGGCGGATGCTGCCGTAGTCCTGCAGCGGGGCGCGGGCGCCGCTGGCGCGGAACAGGTTCTCGCCCGAGAAGCGGTCCACGCGCAGGCCGGGCACCAGCTTGAACTGGTGGCCGATGCGCACGATGGCTTGCAGGTAGGCGCCGACGTTGTTGAAGTCGTAGCGCTCGTCGTTCTGGGTTTGCGCCGGCGTCGTGTAATCGGTCGGCAGCGCATAGGTGAATCGCATGCGGCGGTAGCCGTTGCGCTGGCGTTCGGTATTCGCGCCGCCCTCGACCGTGACGCGTTCGCCCAGGCGCCAGGTGAGAGTGCTGAGGAAGCCGAACTGCTCTTCATCCCAGATGCGGCGCTGGCGCGGCGCGGTGCCGACCGGGTTGCCGGTAAACGTGACGCGGCGGTCGTCGTCGTAGCTGTTGAAGTAGAGCTTGTTGCTGAAGAAGGCGTCGGGCGTGATCTGCCAGTCCAGGTGGGCGCTGGTGTGGTGCATGGCGCGTTCGCTGCGGTCGTTGGCGTTGCGGGCGGGCGACTGGCGGCGGTTGGAGCGCAGTTCGGCGGCGGTCAGGAAGCCGGGCTCGCCGGCATCGTGACGATAGGTGCGCAGCACCAGGCCGCCGCGCAGGGTATTGTCGGCCGAGTTCAGGAACCATTTGGCGCCGAGCGAGAACTTGTCCGAGCCGCTGCCGCGGTATTCGTCGGAATCCTGCTTCGCGACGAAGTAATTCTGGGCGAAGCCGTTCGACTCGCGCCCCAGCGCCAGCTGTGCTTCGCGGGTGTCGTAGTTGCCGAGGGTGAAGCGGGCGTCGGTGTAGTTGCCGCCCTGGCGGGTGCCGAAGTTGATGTTGCCGCCGATATTGTGCAAGCCGTAGCGCGGGTCGTTGGTGCCGCGCACCACCTCGATGTAGTCGACCTCGAGCGGGAAGACCATGTCGATGAAGCGCTGGTTGCCGCTGTTGACGTTGCTCGGCACGCCATCGATCAGCACCTTGATGCCGTTGATATAGCCTTCGCCGTTGAAGGCGCGGAAGGTGGCCTTGCCGGATTCGGCGCCCATGCGGGTCTCGGTCAGCTGGACGCCGGGCAGCTGGCCGACCAGCTCCCAGCTGTTCATCACCTGCTTGTCCTCGACCTTGTCGGCGCCCAGCACGTCGACCGAGGTCAACACACGGTTGCTCGCCAGCGGCCCGCCGGGTCGCTGGGCGCTGACGCGCACCTCGCCCATGACGATCACCGGATCGTCGGCCCAGGCGGATTGCCACGGCAGGATGGAAGCGAGGAGGGCGGACAGGAGGGTGCGTTTCATTGCGTCGAAAACCTTGTGTCGATGACTGATGGGCGGCGGATGCCGGGTGCGGTGCAAATGATATGTCATTATCATTAGTCGGGCAATGGTATTGATAAGTTGTTCTCAATTAAGTGAGAACCCTGTATGCTGCTGCCTTTATCGCTTCCCGCTTGACGCAATGCACGCCGCACCGCTTCTCCCCACCCGCAACCGCATCCTCAGCATCGACGCCCTGCGCGGCCTGGTCATGGTCTTCATGCTGGTCGACCACGTTCGCGAAACCTTCCTGCTGCACTTGCAGGTCAGCGACCCGATGGACGTGACCACGACCTCGCCCGCGCTGTTCGCCTCGCGCCTGGTGGCCCACCTGTGCGCGCCGGTGTTCGTGTTCCTGACCGGCCTGTCCGCCTACTTGTACGCCGCGCGCCAGGGGCAGGGCGGGGCTGCTGCCTTTCTCGCCAAGCGCGGCCTGTTCCTGGTTCTCCTGGAACTCACGGTGATCAACTTCGCCTGGACCGCCAGCTTCCCGCCGCAAGTCGTCTACCTGCAGGTGATCTGGGCGATCGGCCTGTCGATGCTGGCGCTGGCCTGCCTGGTGCGGCTGCCGCGCGCGGCGCTGGTGGCGCTCGGGATTGCCATCGTGGCCGGCCACAACCTGCTCGATGGCCTGCACTTCGCACCCGGCCATCCACTGCACGCGCTGTGGGCGGTGCTGCACGATCGCGGCTGGCTGGAAATCACCGAGGATCTGCGCGTGCGCACCTCGTATCCGGTGCTGCCGTGGATCGGCATCATCTGCCTGGGCTACGCCGCCGGCCCCTGGTTCGGCGCCGGCTTCCCGGCGGCCGCACGCCAGCGCCGACTGCTCGGATGGGCGGCCGGCTTGCTGGGCGGTTTCCTGATGCTGCGTGCGCTGAACGTCTACGGCGATCGCCCGTGGCTGGCCGGCCCCGGCGTGCAGGAGACGGTGATGAGCTTCTTCAACGTCACCAAGTACCCGCCCTCCCTGCTGTTCACAGCGCTCACGCTCGGCATCGGTCTGCTGTTACTGGTGCTGCTGGAGCGCCGCCACGGCGTGCTGGGTGAAAAACTGTCGGTGCTGGGATCGGCGCCGATGTTCTTCTACATCGTCCACCTGTATGTGCTGCAGTTGCTGGCGCGCGGGTGTGCGGCGGCGGGCGTGCCGGCGCGCCTGGACAGCGTGGGGGCGATGTGGGTGGCGAGCGGGGTACTGGTGGTGCTGCTGTATCCGCTCGCGCGCGGATTCGCCGCGTTCAAGGCGCGGCGGCGGGATCTGGCGTGGCTGAAGTATCTGTAAGCCGCGTTAAGTGATTTCCTTGGCGAGTTTCTCCAGCATCGCGATGCGCTTGCGAGTGAAGTAGGCGCGCCAGGCGTTGGGAGCGACCCTCGGATACTTCACCTTGCCGAAGGCGACCCAGGCGTCGCGGTAGGCCAGCCAGCTGCGCTGGGTCCGTTGAATGCCGTCGAAGCCGATGGCGCCGTATTCCGATTTGGGCAGGGCGCGCAGCTGTTTATAGACGGCGTTCAGCCGGGCATCGAGCCGCGCGAATTCGGCGTCGCTGTCGCGCGGCAGGACGCCGTTCTCGAAAGCGGCGACCGAGGCGCGGAAGTCGTCGCGCTGGCGCGCTTCTTCCTTGATCGAGAAGGCGGCGCGCGCGGTGCCGCTCAGGTCGACCTCTTCGGTGCTGCGCAGCTCGAAGAAGTCATTCGCCCGGCCTTCCAGTTTGGCGAAGGCTTGTTTCTGCGCCGCGCTCCAGGGCGCGATCAGTTTGGCGAAGCCGGCGCCCTGTTTCTGCTCCTTCAAATCGTTCGATTTCTTCGCACACCAGCCACCCATATAGCCGCTGGTGGCATGGTCGCAGACGTCGATCGGCCCCTTGGCTTTGCCGGCTTCCATCTGCGCCAGATGTTCGAGCCGCATCGAGACTTCGGCCACCGCGCCGCCGGCTTCGCAAGCCGCCTTGCGGGCAAGCGTGAAGTCGCGCGCCACGCCCTGGCCGTTCGCATAGATCATCATCAGGACGCCGCGGTCTTCGCGGAAGGGCTGGTCGTCGCTCTTCGAGGCCAGCGCACACTGGCGCGCCTGGACCGGGTCGGCCGGCGTGCCGATGCCGTAGTACAGGTCCACCGGCGGGCAGGCGCCCGGCGTACTGCCGTGGTGGGCGGCTGGATAGGGTTTCGCGGCCAGCGCCTGGCACTGGGCTTCGTAGGATGGCGCGGCGAGAGCACTTGCGGAGACGGCGCCGAGCACGAGGGCGAAGAATGTGAGTTTCATGGTTTTATCGCTTGATCGCATGCAGCCACACCGCCGCCAGCCGCTCGACGTCTTCATAACCCGGCTCGCCCAGCTGGCCGCCGAAGATGTCCGGATCGAGTTCGTCATAGCTCCACTGATCGCACTGTGCGTCGAGAAGCGGCCGGATCGCTTCCAGGAAGGCGTCGCGGCCCGCGCTGATCGCGACGCCCGTGTACAGCATCAGGCTGCCGCCGCGGCGCAGACGCGCCAGACCTTCCTCGACGATGCGCACCGACAGTTCGGCGCCATGCATGCCGCCACCGTGGCGGTAGGGCAGTTCGCTCGGGTCGAGCACATAGGGCGGATTCGAGACGATCAGGTCGAAGTCGCCCTCGACGCCGTCGAACAGGTCGCTGCGCACGGCCGTCAGGTTGTCGAGGCTGGCCAGGCGCGCGTTCAGCACCGTCAGGGCCAGGGCGCGGGTGTTGATGTCGGCGCCGAACACCTCGGCATGCGGGAAGGCGCGCGCGATTGCCAGCGCGCCGGCGCCACCGCCGCAACCGATGTCGATCGCGCGCGTGGGACCGGAACCGAGCCAGGGGAAGGCGCGGCCCATGGTGCCGACGAAGCGGTAGGTGTCGGGGCCGAAGAACACCGCATCGTCTTCATCGGTCGGATACGCCGAGTGGAATACAAGCAGCTCGTCATGGTAGACCGGCAGGGTCGAGGCGCGCAGGGCCGAGCGCCACAGCTGGCCGTCGCGCTCGAGGATGCGCGCTTCGCGCATCAGGTCCAGCACTTCCGGCGCCACGTCGCCTTCCGCAAACGGACGGCTCCAACCGAAGATGCCGCGCAGGTCCGTCGCGCGTTCATTGCCGGGACGGCGGTTGATGCGGCGGTGGGTCGTGGGCGTGACCGTCATGAAACGGTAACCGTGGTCGCGTAGATACTGGCCGAGGGCCAGCAGGGCTTGGGCGTGGGTAGTGTTGGTCATGGCTACAGGGTCGCATGGGCATCGCGGAGCTACTGTACGGCAGCGAACATAGGGCGTGCGCCTCTTAATGGCTGGAAATTTCCCGCGCTATGTGAATGGTCGAACATACCGCCCA
>Ga0265780_10005086_pt1 | contig 16750 bp, 20 predicted proteins | sample P1T30metagenome_FD_192432 | JGI IMG/M metagenome (GOLD analysis project Ga0265780, IMG submission 192432) | Plant litter microbial communities from East Loma Ridge, Irvine, California - P1 T30 | ecosystem: Environmental > Terrestrial > Plant litter > Unclassified | place: USA: California... | reverse complement strand
CTTTTGATTTCGTCGAGGATGGTCCTGATGGCTTGGGTAGATCAGGCTGCTCGAAGATATTACGAGCCGACATACGTGATGAAGTGGGTGTATTTCGGTTAGGGACTGATCTCTTTGGCGTGATTTCGTCGTCTGTTGGTTTATCAAATACATTGGCGAAAGGAGATTCTTTGACCGGTGTGGATGGTATAGACTTGACAGTCAAGACAGCTTCAGCGACTTCCGCAGCTGGTGTCGAAATAGCCTTGATTGTCTCTACAGCCTTGACCGTGTCCACCTGACCAGAAGCAGCCGCTTTCGCTTCCCTCCTCTTGAGCGCATTTGCCTTTGCTTTTGCTAATCTATCTTCTGTAGCCTGACTTCTTGAGCTCGCAATCGAGCTATCTCCAGTCGAATGGGGCGAGAGAATCGAGGTGTATGACGAGACCGATGCTGGCCTAGCGCGGAAGGTAGATTCATTGCCTAGCGTATCGGGGATCTTTGATGCATCAAACCCGTCCATTCCGGATACAGTGTTTCGTTTCTCCATCCTGGAAGTAGTAATAGAATGAGGAGTTGAAGGGGTATCGATACTAGCCCTAGAGCTTGATGCTAAGAACGGACTGGACCTGTCGGACGCGAGACTGGACGAAGAGGAGGTAGTAGTGGGCAGAGGCGGTGGAGGCATGCTATTGCCTGACTGACGAACATGAATAGATCCAGATCCTTTGGTCGGACTCGGATTCGCAATCGAATCATTCGACTTGGAAATCTTATCTTCCCACCCTCTAACCAGATCCACAGACCGCCCCGCCCTGTGTCCTGGCCTATCCATTCCTATTCCCAATCCCACTCTGTCTTGTTCTGGTGGATTGGCAATCATCCGAGCTACATTCCTTCTTATAGGTGTACTGGGCGGAGAGCTCCCTTTGGCCATCGCAGCAAGAGAGCTGAAACCACTGCCAGATGACGACCCTGTCTTGTGCGGCGAAGGATTGTTGGTTGTAGAAGATGTCCTTTGCAATAAACGAGTCTGGTAGGCAAAGATTGAAGGCGAAGAAGGTAGACCTTTGGGTGGCGTAGATTGCTCGGACATTGTATTGTTTCACTTTGCTCACAGCTCGCAGTATCGTTTATCGGTTGTTGATTCTCGCGGTCGTGGTCGCGGTCTCGGTCGTGGTCGTCGGTATCAGTCTAGGCTCGTACGGGTGTAATCATGTTTCGAATCTTCCTGTCGATGACCTGTCGCGTGATGATCTTAGTGTGTCGCTTCCGAATTGATTATCGTCGTTGTTGATGTCGCCTATACACAACTGCGTTTCACTTGTCCTTCCTTACTTTGATTTTACCTTCCTCTCCCTTGACGCGTCGAGATCAGGAACAGAAGAGTACTGTATATGTATTCCCTCCAGTTTGCAGCATCGCTGGTCGGAGACTGCATCCATCTCCGTGTGTGCCTGGCCGCTGAACTTTTGCCGTCCACCTTTGATCACTCTTGTTCAACCTACTCTAGTAAACCCCCTCAAGATGGGTAAACACGACAAGAAGACCGGTAAAGGTCGTCTCGATAAATTCTATAAGCTTGCCAAAGAGCAGGGATATCGAGCTCGTTCAGCCTTGTACGTATCTGTCACCACACAGTTGCAAGTGGCTAACTGTACAGCAAGTTAATCCATTTGAACCGAAAATACGATTTCCTATCCAAGTCGAAATGTGTCATCGATCTTTGTGCCGCTCCCGGAGGTTGGCTCCAGGTCGCTGAGCGATACATGCCTAAAGGCTCCTTGATCATCGGTGTGGACTTGAACCCAATCAGGGCACTACCACACGTAACGACCTTTGTTTCCGACATCACGACCCCCCACTGTCGACAAACGCTCAAGACACATATGCACGATTGGAAAGCAGACTTGGTCATGCACGATGGTGCGCCTAACGTCGGTTCCGCTTGGGTTCAAGATGCTTTCACGCAAAATGAATTGGTGTTGCAGTCGTTGAAATTGGCAACGGAATTCTTGAAAAAGGATGGATTGTTCGTTACAAAAGTGTTTAGAAGTCAGGATTATAATGCCCTTATGTGGGTATTTGGGCAACTGTTCAAGACTGTCGAGGCTACCAAGCCTCCTTCATCACGGTACGTCCAGTTCTGTCCTTTTCATTCTTCAAAACCTCCTAAAACCCTCTTCAATATGATGAATAACAAATTACTGCGTTATCTTACTTAATCGTCCCCAGACGTTGCAGATAAACAATTTACATTTCTACTCCTGATTATCCCTCGCTCTTCCTCTTCTTTATGTGTAACTGTACAAGAACTACAAAAGCTGACGGATAGTAATGTCTCTGCCGAGATCTTCGTCGTCTGCCAAGGATTCCTTGCCCCCAAACACATTGATCCGAAATTCCTAGAGGCCAAGCACGTCTTTAAAGACGTCTCGACCTTACCTCCTTCCATCACTCTCAACCCCGACGACCCAAATTCATCCCAAGCACTAGCTGTTGGTTCGGCACCACATCAACATGCTACCGCCAACGTTTTCCATCCCGAGAAGAAGAGGAGAGCGAGGGAAGGTTATGCCGATGGAGATTATACCTTGTTTCATAAAGCTTCAGCTACGGAGTTCATCAAAGTCGCCGATCCTGTTGTTTTGCTCGGATCGATGAACAAGATCGAGTTCACTACCGATGAGGAGAAGCAGTACGTTAAGCCAGATCATGTTCCGGAAGAGAGCTAATGTTAGGTGGCTCAAGTCGCGTCATACTAAGCCAGAGATTCTTGCCAATTGTGAAGATTTGAAGGTTCTCGGTAAAGGAGACTTCAAGGCTTTGATGAAATGGAGACTGGCTATCCGACTGGAGATTGGTCTGGATGTCAAGGCGGATCCAGCGGCAGAAGCGACAGAAGACGTTACTGTCGAGCCAATGGATGAAGAGGAGCAGATCTCTGAGGAGGTAAGTCTCACCAAGATGTTGATCTGGTTGGGAGTTCAACTGACGAATAGCTAAAACGTTTACACGAGGCCAAGTCCACACGCCAGAAGCGGGACAAAAAGAGGTCGAACGAGAAGAAACAGCGAGATCAACTCAAACTACGACTCAACATGACTGCACCTGCTGATCTCGATGTTGACGATCGAGCTCTACAAGGTGAAGACGATGTGTTCGACTTGGGAGAGGGTGAGAAGGAAATTAACCGTCGCTCGCTCGGCAAGAAAGCTCTTGGCGATGTCATTCGGGATGAAGCTGTCGAGGAGGATGATGAGGAAGAAGAACCCGAGTCGAGTGAATCTGAGATGGAATTCGAAGATTCAGAGGAAGAACGTGAATACCGTACTCAAGCTCTTGAGGGTGAATTGGACGAGCTGTATGATCAATATAGAGATCGTATGAATGAGAGGGACGCTAAATGGAAAGTCAAGCAGGCTAGGATGAAGGACAAGAATTATGATGCTTGGCAAGGGATTCAGCAGGGTGGAAGTGATGATTCCGATGCAGAGGTTGGGTCTCGAATGGTCAGAGTTCCCAGACGGGGAGATGCAGAAGAAGAAGATGAAGGAGAAGAAAGTGAGGAAGGTGGATGGGAGAGGTTGGCTGCTAGGAAAGCTGCTATTGGAGAGGAAGATTCAAGTGAATCAGAGGACGGAGAGGAGAAACCAATTGTCAAGAAGGCTCGAGTCACGAAAGTCAAGACGGAACGACCTGCTACTGCGCCTCGAGCACTTGTGACGAGCTTGACGGATCGAGAGAATAGGGCTCAGATGAGTAGACAAGCTCAACTATGGTTCGACCAATCTGTCTTCAAGGGTGTTGGCGATCTTGCCGCTCTCGATGGTGAGGAGGAGGAGGAAGTAGAAGAGGAAGAGGAAGAGGAGGATGAGAGTATGGATGGTGATGATGAGTCTGACGAGCTTGATGATGTCGACGGGGACGTCGATATGGAAGCTCCTTCTCTTGATGATGGGGATGAGGATACAGTGAGTTCTCACAGTGGACTCATCGTACAGTGGCTGACAATCAGCCCGACGACGACTTTGATTTCGAGATCGTTCCCCGTGCACCTAAACATGACGGTGAAGAGTGGGATGTCGATGATGAAGATCAGGATGAGGTCAAGCGACAGATTGTCAAGGGTGAGTCTCTTTTGTGAAATTGCGTGTATGAAGCGCTAATGAGCCAGACAAGGGACTTCTCACTGCCGAAGCTGTCGAACTCGCTACTCAACTTGTCAATCGTAAAATCACTGCTTCGCAACTTATCGATCAAGGATTCAACCGTCTCACCATGAACAATAAAGACGGTCTACCTTCTTGGTTCCTCGACGATGAAGCTAAATCTTATAAACCAAATATCCCAATCACGAAAGAAGCCATCAATGTCTTGCGTGAGAAACAACGTGCCCTCGATGCTCGCCCTATCAAGAAGATCGCCGAAGCTAAAGCTCGAAAGAAGTTCAAGGCCGTTCAACGTCTCACCAAAGCCAAGAAGAAGGCTGATGGCATTATGGAGACTGACGATTTGAATGAGAATGAAAAGGCAAGGCAGGTTGGTAAATTGATTGGAAAGAGTAAGAGTAGTGAAAAGAGGCCTGAGAAGAAGGTTATTGTTGCTCGAGGGGCTAACAAGGGTGTTAAGGGACGTCCTAAGGGTGTCAAGGGAAGGTATAAGATCGTGGATGCTAGGATGAGGAAGGAAGTCAGGGCTTTGAAGAGGATAAACAAGGGGGGTAAGAGTACAAGGAGATAATTCATCCAGCGGGCTGAGTGTTTTGGAGGGTTGAGAATGTGCTCTCGCCAGCCTTCTATAGGGTTCATATTTTCATATTGCATTACAGATTTGGGTGTAGACTTTGTACCATATGTATGCCACATCTTCTTTGATTTCATCATCACTTCAGTGTACATGGTCTAATTATTGGGTACCAGACCTGTAGCTACACACATTCATGTCATCTCCGTATGTCCGCGGTCGATTTCCAGAGTTGATGACCTGATGATCGGTGCCTCTTGGTAGTATATCTTGATCCCCGCTAAATCAATAACAGCGTTTTCCAATCAAATCAGGCTAAAATCCTTGCGCTCTTCCACAGCCGCCAACAGAGTGAATACCGAATAAACTGCCGAGAAACGGCATTGATCAAGTCATCCTTGTTCTGCATGATGCATGAGGCTTTTGTGGATTGTAATGGTAGGCAGCCAATGCCGAAGTCTACGTTGTCAGCTTTGAATATTCACGGTGTCTAGTGACGTATCTACCCTGAATCCTTGACTAACCCCTGACAAGAAAAGATGTGAGGCTTGGGCTTGGTATTTGAATCTACCAGTATTCTTGCTTGACGGTGTATGCTTGGATATCTTCGGTCATCGGTGTTGGTATCGTAGATAGCATCGTATCTAGTATCTTACCACTCGTATTCTTCACCTACTAGGACATCGCTCAGTGGCACCGCGACGAACAGCAAGTCCATCACAGGGCGCACATTCACACACACTGGTTAGTCTCTAGACTACGCAGCCTCCACCGTACCTCCACATTTCAATTACGATACATCGACTATCCCCTCACTCCTCCCCAAACGTCGTCGCAGTCTAGTCAGTACCCGGTCTCTGCTATCTTATACGATTCGACTTGTACATACAACCCAACGACCATATCAGATACTGTAGCATATAGCGCCGCCGACACGAAGACCGGATCATCTGAACCGGACGGGCTAAGGAGTACGTAACGAAAAATAGGAAAAGAAACCTAGTTGTCTCACACGATATCATCAAGACATAGTCCGTGGGAGCATTGGAATCAGGCTAGATTAGGATAGGACGGACTCGGACACGGAAAGTGGATACCTCATCAAAGGAGGAAAATTCAATCGCTCCGCCTGGAAACTGTTCACACGATCAGTACAAGTACATTCCCCTTAACCTAGAGGTCGAGATAAGATGCCGTCTCTTATATCACGTATAAGAAGAGGATCAGAAGGGAAGCAATCGGATGACTCACCGACCGTCCGAGGAGGACATGGGAAGAGAGTGTCGATAGATCTGGGTCAAATGGATGGAACTGGAAATGGATCGCCTAAATCCAGTAAATTCAAGATATTCAACAAGACCGACGATAATGAAGGTGCTCAGGGGAAATTGGAGGCTCTCAAGAAGAAATTGACTTCACCCTCGACGATATTCAAGACTCAGCCTGAGGATCGACCGTTGACTCCACCTAATGATGTCGATGGAAATGGGAATGGGAATGGGAACAGTCCAATGGCACGATATAACGACCTCTCTCCTCGTACCCCACCTCGACCACTGGAGAATGTTGAGCGATTCCCAAGTCCCACAACTAGTCCTCAACAATTCGCCCTTTCCCGATCAAGATCACCGGAAGGTCAAGGCAGAGATAGCTGGACCCCTTCATATCCTTTAGTAGTCCCCGATGACTCTTATGCCGATATCGCTCCGGATGGTCAATCTCTTTCACCAATCGCCCCAAGTCCAGTGCCAAAAACGAATGAAAATAGTAAAAGGAGATCTGTACAGCTTGATACAAACAAGCCGTTATCCGAATGGCAACCTATACAACCTGATCGACCTAAAGCATTGAACATCAGTCCAGAGAGTGGTCTGCCTACACCTCCGACATCTACCGAATCTAGGGAAGAGATACAATTACGACAATCTGTCGAGAGTGGAAGACCAGTATTGAGCCTCGAGACCGCCTCAAAATCGAGTCCATTAGCTCAGGATCCTACACCAACTTCCGAGCCAATGAGCATGTCTCGATCGGAAAGTTCAAATACACAAACCCCAAAACCACTCTCACCTTCCAACCCTACGAATAACCTCACTGGAATTACTTCACCTCCCAAACCCGTGAGACAACGTACCAACTTGATCACTTCACCACCCATGCCACAACCTATCAAGAATCTACCTACGTTACAAGGCTGGTCTAGTTTCTCACCTTCTTCACCACAAACACCGAGGACACCTGGCTGGGGATCGTTAGCTAGGGAAGGAGGACCGAAAACGCCAGGAGGGATGATGTCGCCCGCTAGGACACCTGGATTGGGGTCGGGTGGTTTCCCATTTATGGCCAAGTCATTACCTAGACAAACTTCGCAGGGGCCAATGTCGGATGGCGAGCTACGAAAGGCGAAACGTGCAATGGTATGTCCTCCTTCCCTCTTCTAGCTGAGTCGGAACTGATCGGATAGCCGGTAATGTTGCGGGAACCTTCTTTCAAACCACCTGTGAATGCCTCGGAAGATGGAGAAGTGGGAGCAAGTGACGATGACGAAGATGATGAGGAAGAGAGTGAGACAGAGATGGAAGGTGGACAGGGACATGAACATGGTGATTCGGAGGATGAGACCGAGACTGAACAGAGCAAAGGAAAGGGAAAGAAGAAGGCCGTTCCGCTCAGGCAGCGATTGACTGGTACTGGACCTGGAGGCAAGGGCAAAGGGAAACAAAAGACTGCTACGTCTCCAGGAATCGCACCCGTCACCGAAGAGCCAGGTACGTTTATTGAAGACGAGTCGCATCCGGGTGAGTGAGGCTGATCCCAGATATGCCATCTTCTTCCATGTGGTCCCTCCCTACTCCGACCAAAGAAAAGGCACCGTCGTCAATCTGGGCCCGTTTCGCACCCGGTACACCAGGAACGCCTAGCGTATCGTCAAGACCGCAAACAAACGATAATACCCGCTCCAACTCTTATCAAACGGATTCAACAGATTCTTATTTCGGCTCGCAACCGGGATCATCTATCAATGTCACTACTTCCTCCTTGCCCATCAATCAGGTCGATAGCCTCAATCGGGCAAATACGTCAGATGGCCAAGCTGCATTGGCAGCTACTGTCCAACCTGTTGTTGAGATTGAAGAAGCGGAGGCTGAGGCTGAGGCGGAAGCAGAAGCGGACGAGTCAGATGGAGATAGGGCCAGTAACGATACTTCGTCTTCTCACGAGCATAATTCCCTAGCTTCTGCTAGTCCACTCCCACCAGCTTCTACCCAATTACCGGACTCTCCCAAACGACCCGTCATCTATACTCAAGTCTCACAGTCAATGGTCAATATCGCCTCTCCGCGTCGATCATCCGATGCCGGTTTCTCAGGTGTGGCCACTCCGAAAGCTGTAGAAAGGGAGAAGAATGCCCCTGGAAAAATTGATATTCCTAAACCTAAATTTGGTGGTGTACCTGGAACACCTACTGGAGAATGGGCGAAACCGCCTCCCACTCCGGCAGCTGGATTCGCAGGGATGTTCTGGAATCGGAAAGACGGAGATAAGCCTGCGCTCAAGAGGAGAAGGTCGGCTGGAGATAAAGGTGATTCGGAGGTGGTTCCGCCTGATTATACACCGGCCTTACCTGGGGTATATATCCCCAGACCGAGGGATGAGGAGGGTAGGGAGAAGTTACCTGCTTACTGGTGTGCCGTGAGTCCATCCCTGTCGAAGCCATATGTGTTTGAGGAGGAGAAATTAATCAATAGGTCCATATCGAAGGCAACCTCAGTCGGAAACAAGAATTCTCAGCTCCTGGAGTTCAAGCTAGAGATCGAAGTTGGAAGAAACTCTACTTCATCTTACGAGGAACAGCTTTGTTCGTCTATAAATTCGATCCACACCGATTCCCTCTGAAATCCGATGCGGTAGTCCCAACTACATCCGAACAGGAATCGGAAGAAAGCCTCCATGTTCACTTACCGGGAGAGAGGAAATTATCGCAACCGACAATCGCTGGTGCTGCCAATGGTGCCCGGAGGGGATCTTTAGATGCTACACCCACTCCATCACCTGCTAGGCGTGGATCTGTCGCCAGCGGTCCAAGTGAAAGGAGGGGATCTATCAGTGGAGTAATCGCTGCTGCTACCGAAAACCGTCGAGGATCTCTACCCGGTCCAAGCCCACTATCTACAGGAGCAGAACACGCTCGTCGACCTTCAGTCTCATCGTCCACTGCTCCCACCACCACGACTACTTCTTCATCAGGGTCCGATGCGAAAGATGTGCATCTCTTCAACGCCCCTCGGAAGGCTTCTGTATCGTCATCAATTGGATCAGCTACTTCTCAATCTACCTCTATCGCTAGTCATTTCCAACAAAATCAATTGATCAAAGTCTACACTCTTCAGAATGCTGAAAGTGGATTAGCAGCGGATTATATCAAGCGAAAGAATGTAGTGAGGGTTCGATCAGAGGGAGAGCAGTTTTTGTTACAGACCGATTCAGCTAGGGACGTCGTTGATTGGATCGAGGTCAGTCCTTGCCTTTATTCTCTCTCTCAAGATAATATCTAACATCCAGGCATTCCAATCGGCAACAAATGTAGCGCTCGATCTCGATGACAGACCAATGCCTAAAATCATTACTCTCCCTCGACGACGAAGACGTAGGGTGGCCGGAGCTGCCGGTACGACCGGTACAGGAGCCGTGGGGGCTGCAGCGGTCAATGCGTCAGATGTCGCTCCTCCAACAGCGGCCGATACGCCCGAAGGAAATGCCGCTGCTGTCGCTGCTGCTGAGCGGGCTAGTCGGGATATGGATCGGATGTTGGGTGAGGATCAAGCGCAAGGGGCAGAGCGGGCGTAGTCGAGTGAAGCATGGCGACGCAGAGTTACGTGTAGAGATTGTAGGGGGACGTAGATTTGGGTTAGATGGTAAGTATAATAATGTCAATTTAGATATCTTCACGCTATACATGCATTTCTGTATCACTACATTGTCTTCTCTGTTCCTCGTTATTTGATCTACGAGCGATATACATTCTACAGACGATCCTCTCAGTGGTGTCAGAGGGGTAAGGTCCAGTCGGTTCTCTCATCTCAGAACTACAGCTTCTTCAACCTCTCTGGCATCTTACTCCTCTTCTCCCCGAACTTCATTTCACCAAACATAACAACCCACCATCCCCATCCAGCAATGACCGTATTGCCCAATCCAATCGCACTCCCCAATCCACCAATAGCTTTAGTGTTCCAGCCCAACAATGCCGAGATGGTTGTTAATCCTATCATGAGACCCAATAGGGGTTTCCTAGAGGGATTGACTGCGGGCGGATGATATGCCGGAGCGAGGATTAGGAGGGCCGTTAGAGCTAAAGTGAATAGTCCTAGGGAGAGGATGGTGATGAGGAATGATTCGAGTGGGGTGAATGTATCGTAGTGATCCGATGAGGAAGCGGTGACGTGGGGTGAAGCTGGATTCTGAGCGAAGAAGAGTATGATTCTTGGGAAAAGGAGCAGGGGTAGCGCGAGGGCAGAGAACCTATTCATCAGCTATCGCCTCTGATTTCTGCGTGCGATGTACATGTATTCATGCAATATGAAATGAGAAGGGGACATACCATGCAGCAACAGCCAGTCCATATATGGAGATAGCATCCAAGTTGCCTTCTTGTAAATGTACAGCAGCCCTAGCCTTTTCTTCGGCAGCTTTGAATGAAGCGTGGAGGGAAGAAGCCTCGGGATGTCGAGGTGGGGGCGTAGGAGCTGAACGTCCCATTGGTTTCAATTCGATATTATCCGTCATGACTTCTCTTGCTGGCTCGTGCAATCGTCAGGTGTGTAGGTGCAAGTGAGAAAGCAATTGATAGAAAGAGAGGATCGACATTCTACCGAGATACGACACGACACGACTAGACGTCATTTCCACGTTTCATCCCCACTTGATCATACCACTTCTCCTGCTCGCAGTATCATACGGCTCATTGGCGGTACTGAAGATAGCCTACAGGCTCAGAGCCCAAGATGAATTCGTATCCACCCCAAGTGAGCATTCCGGTCCTGGGTACAGTCAGGAAACACTGAGCTAATGCCCAGTTCTTGGCCCACCCGCAGCCGTTGATGTTCGTTGCTGGTCTTACCCCTTCAAGAGACAGGTCTGGGAGTACATCCAGAGCAACAGGAGGAAGCTCTCCAGCTAGATCAAGACGACCATCAGACGCTCGCCAGTCATCAGGCTTGGGCTCCGGGTCGGGATCAACATACCTAGACCCCTCACAATCAACTGCTTTAAACTCGATAACACCCTTAACTTCGCCTTCGGGCCAGAGGCATGTCGAGCTTCCTCGTTCACCGCCGGCTTTACAGTCGCCTGGTTCCTCACAAGTGCTTTCTGCACCTGACAAAGAGAAGGATGAGAAGGATAGGGATTTCGATAAACTTGTCCTTGACCTCAAGGGGGCACTGGAAGCAAAGAGTGGGAGTGGGAAAGTCTGGATCCCAGAAGCTGAGAGAAGGGATTTTAGGATTATGCTCGTTGACAAGGTTAGTCTTTACTCTGATAAAGCTGGGTCAGAGGGTGAGGCTAAATGATAGAATATCCGTTTACCAGCTCGAAAAGTAGCTCCTGCAAATACCAATACAAATGAACAACCACCTCCATCTCATTCGCCTCTCTCGCCCCTCACTCCTTCTTCACCAACCTATCCTGACGGACTCATAACGCCCATGTGGGTTAGGAAACATTCCGAATTCACTCCATCCGTCTTCGTCCTCTTCCTGCGATTATGGGAATGTCCCGACCCTGGCTCACTCTCGACCGAGGCACTGCAGGAAAAGGAGAAGGAAATGGACGACTCGCTAGTGAAGGAAATTGCAGACCGTCGCCGCCGCCTGGGCGAAAGGGGAATCAAATTAACAGTTGTCCTAATGGCTAGTGCAGCTGCCCTAGACAGTCCAGTTCTGGATCCTCGCTTATCATACCTTCGCCGAGCATCCTCTTTGAGCGCTAAAGCAAGTTTATTCGTCTTGACTCCCGTCCCTGCCGATCAACTGCCTGATTTCGTGCAATCCCTCCAAGACGCGCTATACGACTCGGCAATGGAATACTATGCTGCTCATGGAAAGAAAGTCAGGCGGAAAAGAGTACGATTACCCAGTGTCAGTAGTGGGGCGATGTTGGGGATTCCAGGAAAGACACTTGGATCGCAGGGCTGGGCTGTGAGATACGATTGGAAAGCCGGGTGGTTTGCGGAATTAAGAGGTGAAATGCTCGAAGCCAGGAGGTGGGTAAAAAACGCTCACAGGGCACTCTGCTGATGGCAGACATTACGAAGACTGTTGGAACGAGCTTGCAAAGATGTTTGGATCGACACAAACTCTACCACCTCGTACCAAAAGATGGGCAGAAGCCAAGGTCCTAGCTGATTGCGTTGCGATACGTGTGCGTCCCCTTCCATCCCCAGCGCTGATGGCAGATATGTCGACTCCTACTCTACTCTTCTGAAGCGCCAAAAGTCCTGACTCCCTTTCACGTTCACCTGAAACGATTCGGCGACTTGTCCCGGGGATGGGGTATCGGCGAAGAAACGTTCGAATACTGGTCGTCTCTCGCTAGGCAATATAGGATATTCGCCGAACTACTCGAAATGGCACAACAAGATAATCTCCGTATACCCCTCCTCGCTCCTCCAATCCTCCCGACTGCAGCACCTGTCGGTGCTCAACCCACGCTCGAGTTCTTTGCGACGCCCATATCGAGCGGTAATCCGCTACAAGTATTACAGCAGCCAGCCTATTATTACTATGCTGCTGCCGATTGTACGATCCAACGAAAGCTACGATTCGATGAAGCTCTTGCGGTAGAGGAGGATGCCAAAGAGTCGGAGGCTGGGGGACATATTGCCATGGCGCCTGGTTTCGCCAACGAGAAGAAGGTCGATCACTCGGAGTTAGCCATCGAGGTCGGCGCTTTCTTAAGTCGGCTTGAACGTGACTGATGAACAGCTGTACACCAAGGCATATCAATTATTGAAAGAGGAATCACTAGGTCATACAAGAGTTGCTCTACTGGTAGCGTACCGTATAGCAGAGACATACTGCACATCTCAACAATACGATCTGGCAATGAGGTATGCCACCTGTTTCGCTCTTTGCGTCTCATCTGATCGATACTGACAGGCAGATTCTTTGATCGGATCTCACATACATTCCAACAAGATCGATGGTCACCCATAGTAAGGCAAATAAGGGGATTATGGTACAAATGTGCCCAAAGCTCCGGAAACGTCGAAACAGCCGCCAAGTTATTGTTGGAAATGATGAGTCCGAGTACGCTACATCTCCTTACACTCCACATCAGCTGATTGGTAGAAAGTGGAGTAGAAGGAGAAGAAAGAGCTGGACTTCAAGATGATTTCCTGTCTCTGCTGAAGACGACTCAACCATCCTCGAGTGATCCTATAGTGGTCCATATGGATATAGATTCGACTATTCGTACGTTTCGTGACTTGTCGCCAACTACCTACTGATCTCAGTCAACGCCTCTACTGCATTCTGGACACCCGAATCCGAGCTTGGAGGTAACATCCCGTTCCAGATCAGTCTTGCGTGTGACGCGGCCGTCGACATTTCTCAACTCCACTTTTCCGCTGTTCACGTATCGTTTTCGGATGATCGGCCTGATCTCACGCTCAATGCCGATGAATCCGGGTCGGCTGAGTCTTTTGTCGATCTAGGCATTATCAATGATGAGGAAGTGACCAAGTCGACTAAAGCGTTAATCTGGACTTCGGGTCAGACGATAGTCATGCTTGGCTCATTACAAAGTGATGTGGAGGGTGATACAAAAGTATGTACTCGCATGACCATCGACAACGTTGCTGATATCAGGTTGAATCAATCAAACTCAATCTGAAACATAATTCATGGAATTTCCAACTTTCCCTGCCCATGCAAGACCAGACTAGTTGGTATACTGGAAAAGGATCCGTCGCCCCCATGAACGAACTCTCATCGATCGCCAGGTAAGTTTGCTTCCATCCGAACAAGCCAAAGCTTACTTCAAGCTTCGTACCCCGTCCACTTGCCATCAAGCTAGACGCACCCGAATGCTCGGGCTATGTGGGCGAGCAGATCCCGGTGACGCTCAAGATACGGAATGATGATGATCGGAGAATCTTCCTGCGGCTTTCTGTGTTCTTACCACCTAGCGATGATGAGCAAGGTACGTCACTCCGAGCCTCAGCGCTAGCACTGGCACTGACAGATAGACGTGCTGGTCAAATACGAAGATCAGGAATCAACATCCCTCTTACAGGATATCGATCTCGGACCCCTCGAACCATCTTGCAGTATAGACAAGATCGTCCATATCACTTCCCGCTCACCCGGCTCGAAATTGATCGATGTGTCGCTCCAAGCATCATTGGGTGCTGATGATACCCAAAGAATCGAAGAAGTGAACCACACGATCAACTTGGAGGTTCAGGATCCATTCGACATTTCAACGCAGGTCATGTATAGGCATGCTTCGCGTCCATCCAGCGATGGTGTTGAAGGCTGGGCAACTGTCATGAGTCTCTTGAACCTATCTGGAACAAGGGGAATCAGCATCGATTCGATCGAGATCGAGGCCAAGGTAAGCCATCTTTTCCGAGCATGCACTGATAGCAGAATGAGACCGTCGCGCTCTTGACTTCTTCACTTGCAAAGCAGGGGGAGATATTCCCGCAAGGTATGTTCAATCCCGCAACAGACCTGATGTATAGATTGGACTCAATCGACCATATATTCCATTGCGGCTAAATTCGCCCTCACACCAAGTCGTCGTGCATCTACTACAATTCTGGGACCTTCTACTGACCCATCTGCTCATGTTATCATCAAGTGGAGAAGGTAAGCTGCCTTCTTCATCACTCAAGGTCAAGGTCGAGCTGACATCCAGTCACCAAGACTCCCCAATCACAACCACCCACCTCCCGATCCCCCCACTCTCACTTCCACCTCAGGATAGCTTCATAACAGCCCACCTGACCCCATCACCCACAGCCCGCCTTAATGAACCCACGACTCTATCTCTTAGTATCTCCAACTCCCACCCATCAGCGACTGCCACCCAACTGGCCATCACCATTGATCCTTCGTCAGAATTTATCTGGCAAGGGCCTAAATCAATACATGTGCCTCCCCTTGCGCCTGGGCAAGGGTGGAGTGCGGAATTGGATGTCATTCCCACTGGGACCTCTGGGTTGGTGGAACTGCCAAAAGTCAGATTGTGGGAGGGAGAGGGGGATGAACGGGAGGAATTGGATGTGATTGTCCTTTCACGTGGAGGCGAGAGGGTCGAGATCGGCGGTGCTAGTGTACTGGTTCTGCCCTAGCTATGAAGTGTTGCGAGAGGCACGATCTCAGATGGGGCATGAACGTGAAGATACGACCTTGCATTATACTACATGTAGGCAGATGACTACTTGCAAAAGATCCATTCGAAATAGGTATGCATTGTTATGTATTTACAACAGATATAGTGTACAAGCAATAAACATCATGTAAATCAATCACCACACTCCTTACCAGACCAGAACAAGCTTGCGCTAAACATAAGCCACGGCATCTCACCCTTGGAGTATGGGGACGCACCATACCTAACCTGATGTAATCGCGCTCCATCAACCTCATGGCCCAATTACAGACACATCCTTAACCCCCTCCTCTTCAGATTCCGAGTCTCCCCCAATGATATCCCCCTCCTCATCGAACCACCTAGTAGCTTGCGGTAACAACGCAACCCGCTTTTTGGGATTCACATTATTCGATTCACATTCGGCCAAAAAGTCATCTGCAAAGTGATTGCTCACTGCAGGGAATTTATTTTCGTGTTCCCTGTCATGTCAGTTTATATACTTTCCTCTGAAATTAGGGCAATTAGAGGAGGCTGCGGGCTGGGATGCTCGATAAGGATGTGGAAAGGAAGAGGAGAGTGGACATACCAAGTAGACGTTTCTGTAGCCCATCCGAGCCATTTTACGAGATATTCAAATATCCTTGAGGTCCCATCTCCTCTTCTGCCAACAGCTCTCCGACTGTGTGTCAGCTCTAACTCTGACTATGACTTGGGTCAAGGAGTAGGTGTGAGTTCAGAATATGAAGTACACATACCCGATGTACTTCTCCACGTAAAACTCTTCGGAATCACCTTCCTTCATTACAATCTTCTTCTTCTCCCTACATGTCAGCTCGATTCCCACACTCCAAGCCAACAAGAGAGATGTACCTGAGGATACAAGTCGGTCGGATACAAAGAGTCTGAGGGGCTCTGTCGATTGATCCTTTTGATTCGCCTAGTTCTGTATCAGCTATCTTTTTTATTCATCGGAAATCATGCAGGAAACCCACCAAGGGAGATTTTGACTCTACAATCTGGACATTCCCATTCGTCTGATGGGATTGATCCGTCTTCTAGACCTGCACATGCCCAGTGGACGCTGGTATCAGTGTTCATGCGAGTAACATTCATACGGGGGACTTACCGACCATTGCACTATATGTCAGCATCAATTTCGGCAACGGTTCACAAAGAGAGGACTTACGGTATCACAAACGATCTCCCACTAATCTCATTAGTACCTGCTATCAGAGGGAGAGGAAGACTCGACATACCATATTCCCTTTAACCGTATTACTCCCCTTTTCAGGCCAAACACCATCCCCCCTCTTTCGTCCATCACTCCTACATAAAGGTCTGGCTGTCATGGACACTTTCCCATTGAACGCTCTCTGTCTTGGTCTCTTGACCCTCTGGCTTGAGGTCTGAGTTTTGGGTTTGGGTTTATTCGGCGTTTCAGATTTACGCTTCTTGCCAGATCCCCCATTTCCAATTGGTGTTTTAATGTGAACCGGACTTTTGCTCTTGACCGTTTCTAGGTTATCACGAACTTTGGAGGTTGATTGTCGGATTCGGACTGGACGATCTATTCGTGTTGGTGTGATCGGGTCATTGTTGTCAATCTCCGAAGACGCTATAGGACCATTATTGAAGGAGCTGG
>Ga0265780_10005085_pt1 | contig 16752 bp, 15 predicted proteins | sample P1T30metagenome_FD_192432 | JGI IMG/M metagenome (GOLD analysis project Ga0265780, IMG submission 192432) | Plant litter microbial communities from East Loma Ridge, Irvine, California - P1 T30 | ecosystem: Environmental > Terrestrial > Plant litter > Unclassified | place: USA: California... | reverse complement strand
TCCTGCCCGAAGTGCGCTTAAAGTTGCTCTGGTTAACAATACCTTCCTGGTCCATTTGTGCTAAAGACACATAATAGTTGCCGGTATTGGTAGCCTTTGAAAAAGAGAATGAGTTGTTTTTAGTGGCGGCTGTCCTGAATATTACATCCTGCCAGTCGGTATTGCCACCGTGGTCAAAGTTAGGATCGGTAATAGCCTCCCTGTACTGCGCGGCAGAAAGTACGTCAAGCTTTTGCATTACATCGCTAAAGCCCATGTAAGAGTCAACGGTAAAGTTAGCCTCGCCCTTAGCACCTTTTTTAGTAGTTACAATTACCACACCGTTAGAACCCCTTGCACCATATATGGCCGCTGCAGAGGCATCTTTAAGTACGGTTATCGACTCAATATCGCTTGTGTTTAAAAAGTTTAGCGGGTTCTTGGCCGATGATGCACCAAAGCCCACGTTAGCACCTGTAGGGCTTACATCATCATTAGCCAAAGGCACGCCATCTACTACAAATAGTGGGGTACTACCACTCCTGATAGAGCCTACACCGCGGATGTTTACATTGATGCCCGCACCCGGTTCGCCGCTGGTAGGCGTTACGCGCACACCGGCAACCTTACCCTGTAGCAGGTTGTCTACAGAAATGTTTATACCTTGTTTAAACTGTGCCTCGCTTATTTGTGTTACTGCACCGGTAACGTCTTTTTTTGACTGCTTACCATAACCCACAACCACCACTTCGCTAATTTCGTCAGCGTCGGCCTGCAGGCTGATGCTCATATTGCTGTCTATGGCAACTATTTCCTGTACATGATAGCCCATGTAAGATACCTGAAGGGTAGCGCCAAGGGGTACATTAATTTCAAAGTTACCATCAATATCTGTTACAACAGCATTGCTTGTACCTTTTTCCATAACGGTGGCTCCGGGAAGCGGTATACCGTTTTCATCTAATATTTTTCCTTTAACAGGATTTTGCTGAAGTGCGGTTTTGTTTACAAGAGGCGTTAGTGCCCCTGCATTTGTTGTATGGCCGTAAGAAGCCTGCAACAGTAATAGTGCCGGTACTATATAAGAGTACCTCTTAAAAGTAGTTTTAGTATTCATTATTGTGTTATTGGTTGTTTTATGGCATATAGCCTAAATTTTTTAAGTAGTTAAAAAGGTATTATTTCATGGGCAGGTAATAATTTTAGATGGTGGTTTGTATTAAAAATATTGAGTGCGAAATAAGCCCATACTACTCTAAATGCCTTTTCCTAAAAATTATCTTTAGATTAATTGAAGGTGTGTTAAAGAGGGGTAAAAAGAGCGCGAAAACGTTTTAAAACTGGTGTTTGTAAAATGTTACTTCACATAAAACTTACAATAGCATAGGGGTTTGTTTTATTTAAGCTAACAAAGGCATAATATGCAGCGGCTATTTTTGCAGAGCTATTAAAACTGCTTATAAACCATTACACAACATATTAGAATGAAACCAATTTTTACAGCATTTTCGCTGCTTGCGGCAGGTGCCTTTTTTAATGCGAATGCGCAGGATGAGACCACCAAAATTAATAAGTTACAGGTTATCGGCTCGCACAACAGCTATCGCCAGGCCATAGAGCCTAAGCTTATTGAAGTGCTTAAAGTAAAGGATACCGCTAACCATTTGCAGTATTTAGAATATGACCATATTGCCATTGCCGACCAACTGAATATGGGCCTGCGTAACCTGGAGATTGATATTTATGCCGATACAAAAGGCGGCCGCTATGCACACCCCAAAGGGCTTGACCTTGCCAAACTGGCACCTTATGATACTAAAGGAGAAATGAACCAGCCCGGGTTTAAGATATTCCACATGCCCGATATTGACTTTCGTAGTTCTGAGCTGACATTTAAAGGATGCCTGGAACATTTAAAGCAGTGGAGCGATGCACACCCCGGCCACGTACCTGTATTTATTACGCTTGAGCCTAAAGAGGGTGGGGCAAGCCCGTTTGGAACGGTTCCGGAAGCGTTTACTTCTCAGCTATTTGATGAGATGGATGCCGTGATAAGGGCAGGCCTGGGTGAAAACAAACTTATAACCCCCGATATGGTTAGGGGTAATTATGCTACGCTGGAAGAAGCTGTGCTTAAAGGCAACTGGCCGGCGCTTAAAGAAGCTAAAGGCAGGTTTATGTTTATACTGGATAACAGCGGTGCCGCACGTGATTTGTACATGAAGGGGCACCCGTCTTTAAAGAACAGGGTAGTGTTTGTTAATGCTGCGCCGGGCACACCAGAGGCTGCCGCCATGTTCCGTAACGACCCGGAAGACAAAACCATAGCAGATCTTGTTAAAAAAGGTTATATCATCCGTACAAGGGCAGATAACAGTACGGTAGAGGCCCGCAACAATGATTATTCTCATTTTGAAGACGCCAAGAAAAGCGGCGCGCAAATTATTACGACCGATTTTTACTTACCCAGCAAACTTTTTAAGTCTACCTACAGCGTTAAGTTTGACGATGGTACATATGTCAGGCCTAACCCTGTGAACAGTAATGGTCTTAAAAAATAAGTTGTTTATTTTTTGTTAGGTTACATTGAGGGCGGCACCATTTATGGTGCCGTTTTTTTATTGTTTTATATTCTGCAACTTGCCCGATTTTAGACTGTACTTAAAATGGTTTGCAGGTTCGCCATCTAAAAACTTACTTAAAATACTAAACAGCAAATGCAAATCAGTTTGATGGGCATCATCCTGATTATAGTTTTGTGTGGCTAAACATTGGGCAATTAGCTTGTACTGCGCAATGCGGATTACAGGTATGTCGGCTAGGGCAAGCTCATCAGCATTACGGATGCGATAAAAATCTAAAATAAGGTCGGAACCTTTCCATTCAGAAAAATTTTTCCAGGCAATATTATAATCTTTTAATTTTTGTTTGGCCGTTTTTTCAGCATTATCCCATTCCCCCTGAAATTTTTGCCTGTTTTGTATAAACTCATTTAAGTTAACCGGGTTCTTTACATTAGCGAGTAATAAAAGATCAGTACCACTAAGTGTATCTAAAAGTGCAGCAAACTCAGCATGCCAGTCATCGGGTATAAAACGCAGCCGGACGAGTTCTTTTAAATGAAAATCAGTAAATTCATGGTAACTTTTGGTTGTAAGGATATCTTTGTTCCAGATGTCTTTTTTACCCTGGCGATGCAAATATTCATACTCCATTTTATACAGCGGAAAAAGTTTATCGAAGCCTTTAACCTTATCAATAGTTATGGTTTCGACTTCGGCGCTATCGCCGGTTAAAGTAAGTAATTTGTATGCAGGTATGTATGCCGCTAATGATGGTGTTTGCACATTAAGCAGCGTGTTGCCCTTAGCCGTTGTATGGATGCCGGTATCATTAATGTGCATGTGCCCGCCAAAATGTATGGTAAGCCCGGCATCGGCAAACTGCTGTGCCACAGCTTCAACCGGTATGCGGTCTAACTGCCATTTGCCCTTACCCATAAACTGCGCAATCTGGGCCGACGCGCCATCGTTAAAATCTACCATTGGGTAGTGGCTAAAGGCAATAAGCATTTTGTTATGTTTTTTTGCTTCTGCTGCCACGTTTTTTACCCAGTTGATAAGGTGTACTTTATTACTGAGCACATTATTATAGCCCAAATCTGCGCCACGATAATTATCAGAATCTGCTGTTTTGCCATTATTGTCTTTAGGAATATAGGTATTACCATCTATGGCCAACAGCCACAGCCCATTTACCGGCTCTACAAGATAAGAGGCATCGGGCACTTTAAAGCCGGGTGTTACCTCATATTCGCGGTTTTCTAAGGCTGCTGAAACTTTTGCATCGTCAAAATTATAATCGGTGTAAGTGTATTGACTAAAAGGGGTAGACCAATATAAGTAATCCTGTTTTGGCATAAAGCCAAAGTTACCCAGGTATTCTGTAATACCTGTGTACCCCATGCAGGCAATATCGCTCGATATTACCACAGGCAAATGGTTTGCATTGGGTTTATACATTGCGCTTTTACTATATATGGGCTGCTGTTTGCCACCTTCGCCAAGAAAATCAGTTTTGCCGGCATGTTTTGCAAATGGTCCAACTGGGTCATGATTGCCGGTGGTTATAAAAAAACTAATGCCATATTTATCTTCATATTCTTGTAATATGTGTTGCAAGCCCCTTAAATGTATGGGTTGGCCGTCATCAGTATAATCGCCGGGAAGGGCTACAATTTTTATACCCCTGGAGGCGATGTCATCAAGGGCAGCGATAAAGGCAAAATAGTTTTCGTTAAAAATGCGGGTGCTGTGCAGCTGGCTTTCCATAGTACGGATAAGCACCGGCATGCCATCTGCCGGGTTTATAATGCCCTTATACGTATTATCATTTAAACTGCCGTAGATGTCCTGCAAATGCACATCGGCCAGAAAGGCTATCTTAACGCCGGACTGCGCATGTGTTTTTGCCAAAGTGGCTAAGACTAAGTATATTGTGATTATGTAGCGCATCTTCTGAATTTTTATACAAAAATGCGCCATCTGCTGTTAAGCCTGTGCTTTTAAATAGAAATTATTTTGTTAAGTATCTAACGCTGTGCAAGGATATATGTAGCTTTACGACTACATTTTAGTTAATATGTGACCATATTAGGCGTCCATTGCAGTGTATTAAAGATTAAAAGCTGATTTGTAAGTACAGGTAAGCCTGCTATAAGTTTTAAGGTTTCGTGTGCCATCATAGTGCCTATTACACCCGGTAAAGTGCCCAGTACGCCATTGAGACTGCAATTTGGCACGTCATTAGGGTCGGGCGGTTCCGGAAACAAATCTCTTAGGTTTTTACTGCCATTGTGGTTAAATACCGCTACTTGCCCTTCAAATTTTAATATACTGCCGTAAACCAACGGTTTGCCCAACTTTACACAGGTATCATTAACCAGGTACCGTGTTTTAAAGTTGTCGCTACCATCTATAATAAAATCAAAATCTTTAATGATATACGGGGCATTATTGCCGGTTAGCTCTTCTTCAAAAACGTGTATGGTAGCGTACGGGTTTAACCGCTGAATAGCTTCTTTAGCCGTTACTACTTTGCTTTTGCCAACTTCCTTATCAGTATATAAAATTTGCCTGTGCAGGTTGTGTACTTCTACTATATCAAAATCGACTATGCCTATAGTGCCTACACCGGCAGCGGCAAGGTATTGCAAAACGGGGCAGCCCAGCCCGCCGGCACCAATTACCAGAACACGGGCGTTAATAAGTTTTTGCTGTCCTTCTTCGCCAATTTCAGGAAGCATCATCTGCCTGTTGTAACGTAAAAAAATATCTATTGCATTCATTTGATTGTATAAATTTTGTCCCAGTCTTTCCAAACGGGCTCATAACCAGCATTTAATATTATTGCAGCAATTTGCTGTGCAGAACGCTCATCGCTGGTTTCAAATTGCTCTAAAGACTCAGGGTCTACCACATAACCACCCGGATTTGTTTTAGATCCTGCACTCATACTAGTGGTTCCCAAAGAAATAATATTATCCCTGAATTTTTCATTTTCACGGGTTGAAACCGAAATTTCTAAATCTTCGTTCCATAACCTGTAGGCGCAAATAAGCTGCACCATATCTTTATCATCCATGATAAAATTGGGTTCTATTATACCTTCTGCCGGGCGCAGGCGCGGAAATGAAACAGAATATTTACTTTGCCAATAGTGCTTTTGCAGGTAATCAAGATGCAGGGCATTAAAAAAACTATCTGTACGCCAGTCTTCTAAGCCTAACAATACGCCAAGGCCTATTTTATGAATGCCCGCCAAGCCTGCACGATCTGGAGTTTCGAGCCTGAAATCAAAATTTGATTTTTTACCTTTTGGATGATATTCTTTATAAACATCCCTATGATAGGTTTCCTGATATACAAGTACAGAATACACACCGGCATCGTGCAAAGCCTTATATTCATCTGTGCTCAAAGGTTGTACCTCTACCGAAATGTTTGAAAATATATCTTTTATCAGCTCTATCGCATTTAAAAAATAGTTGATATTTACGGTGTAGTTTGCCTCTCCGGTAACTAGTAAAACATGGTTAAACCCTGCACTTTTTAGGGCCTCACATTCTTGTAATATTTCACTTTCGGTCAACGTCTTTCGCTTTAATTTGTTGTCAAGGCTAAAGCCGCAATAGGTACAAATATTCTGGCACTCGTTGCTGAGGTACATGGGTGCATACATTTGTATGGTCCTGCCAAAGCGCTTTTGTGTAAGGTTCCTGCTTATATGCGCCATTTGCTCTAAATAGGGCTGTGCCGCGGGCGATATGAGTGCCATAAAATCATCAAGGGTGCGCTTATTACCCGCTAAAGCCCGCTCAACATCCTGAGGTGTAACGCTATATATCCTTTTGCTTACAGCATCCCAATTGTAAGTATCAAAAACTTTTTTAAAAGTTGCCATTCGGAGGTAGCTTAATTATCAAATAAAAAAGAGGTAAGCGGGCTTGATGCCGAAGCAGCATTTATGGTACCTGCCAGTTTTGCCTCAAAAGCTTTACGGCCTGCTATAACGGCTGCCGCAAAAGCTTGAGCCATAAGCACCGGGTTTCCGGCAACAGCAATAGCTGTATTGACCAGTACAGCATCGGCGCCAAGCTCCATAGCCATTGCTGCGTGAGATGGCGCCCCGATGCCGGCATCTACTACAACCGGCACACGGCTTTGCTGAATAATAATTTCTAAAAAATCGACTGTGAGCAGGCCCTTATTGCTGCCTATGGGCGCACCCAAAGGCATTACAGCTGCCGTACCCGCATCTTCAAGACGTTTGCATAACACAGGGTCAGCATGTATATAGGGCAGCACTACAAAGCCTAATTTGGCCAGTTCTTCGGTAGCCTTAAGGGTTTCGACAGGGTCGGGCAGTAAATACTTCGGGTCAGGGTGAATTTCCAGCTTTACCCAATTGGTTTCCATTGCTTCGCGTGCTAACTGTGCTGCCAAAACAGCTTCTTTGGCGTTTCTTGCACCCGATGTATTGGGCAAAAGGTTAATGTGTTTGTGCTGCAAGTGCGATAACATACTATCGGTATCATTTTCAAGGTCGATCCGCTTTAATGCCACCGTAACCAGCTCACTGCCCGACGCCAAAACGGCTTCTTCCATCTGTTGTTCAGAACCAAATTTTCCGGTACCTAAAAATAACCGCGACTGAAATTTTTTATCTGCCAGTATCAATGCTTTCATAGTGTTTGTAATTGACTGAATAATTCCTTTTTTTGTGGATGCGCCGTTATAAATCCTGATAATGCCACTCCGTAAACTCCGGTTTGTAAGATGCTATTTATATCTGCCTGCTGTATTCCGCCAATAGCATATACAGGGGTTTTGATGTCAAGTTCCTTTAAACGCTGCATAATATCGTTAATACCTTCCAGCCCCAAAACAGGGCTTATATTTTGTTTTGTTGCTGTAAACCGAAAGGGGCCAAGGCCTATATAATCGCACTGTTCTATATGGCGCTGCAGTACATTGTGTAATGTATTTGCTGTGCCGCCTATAATTTTATTATACCCCAGCAATGCCCTCGCTTTATTAACGTTAGCGTCATCTAAGCCAAGGTGCACACCATGGGCATCAACTATTTTTGCCACCTCCGGAAAATCGTTTACAATAAATGTACAATCGTAACCGGCAATAATTTTTTTGACCTGCAGGGCAAGCCGGAGTACTTCTGCTTCGGGTACATTTTTATAACGGAGCTGTATCCAGCTGCACCCTGCATCCAGCACCCTGGATATAGTATCAAGTTGCTCAGCAGCCGAATTACCTTGTGATATATATTGTATTTTACTGTACATGATAGGCTAAAAGGTTGGTGTTACTTTTTAATAGTTTTTCTATGTAGTTTTTTGCAAGCCTGCAAGCCTGTTCAAGCGGGTTTCCTAAAGCAATATGAGCCGCTATGGCCGAGGATAGTATACAACCCGAGCCATGCTTTTGCGGAAGGTTAATATCTGAAGGCAGGTAGGGTAGTATTTTATCGCCCTTATACAAAAAGTCTACGCCCTTTTGCTGTACCGTATGCCCACCTTTTAAGTAAACGTTACAATGGGCTGCAAGTGTAAGGGCCGATTGCTTAGCATCATCCCCACCTGTCAACTGGCATACCTCAATACAGTTTGGAGTGATTAAAAAAAGATGCTTTAAAATACGTGCCAGGATATTCTTATCAATTGAAGAAATAAAACGGCTGCCCGCAGAGGCGGCCAGTACCGGATCCCAAATAATTTTTATGTTACTGTCCTTACTTTTAATCCATTCTACAAGGGAGAGTAGAACATCGAGGCTTTCTACAATACCAATTTTAATGACCTCAATAGTATATGTGTCCAATAGGGGTTCAACCTGTTCAATTATGGTGTCTAAAGGCTGCCAAACTGTTTTGTGAAAAAGCTTCTCGGTTTGTACCGTTAGTGCTGTAACTGCTGCAAAACCCAGACAACTGTGCTGTTCAAAGGTTTTTACGTCGGCCAGTACGCCCGCTCCGCCCGATGGGTCAAACCCTGCTATGCTCAATAATGCCGGCCTGTCGTATTCCATGTTTGTTGTAGAAGTTTAAATTCTTGTAGCGGCTTTTCGCTTAGCCATATTGTACCCAATATTGCAATGCCATCAAAGTCGTCTAATATTTTACTATCGAGATTATCTTTTGATATTCCACCAATTGCAATTCTCTTTATATCATTATTTTGTTCTGCTGCACCTGTGTACTCCATAGCTCCGTAACCTTCTTTTGAAATACTATTAAATACAGGCCCTATAAAGGCATAATTAAACCTACCGGAAAGTGTATTGTAACATTGCCGGCTGTGTACAGAAGTAGACAGTACAAAACCTTTTTGCGCCAAATCTGCGCGCTGCTCTTCCGTTTGTTTCCGGCGTACTGCCTCTGTATAATGCAACCGATTTATACCATAATCAGATGCCATTTCATGATATTGGTGCAAAGCCAATCGCTCATGATACCGGGAATCTATGCTCTCTATCAGCATCCTTACTTCTAAAGCAGTGGCATCTGGTTTCCTGATGTGTAATAGCTCCAGGCCAGCGTAAAACATTTGGTTTATAATTGCAGCCTCATTATTTACAGGGATGGGGCTTGTAACTACAATCATTGATTACAAATAAATTTCTTTACCACTCTCAACAAACTCCTCCGATTTTTCTTTCATGCCTTTTTCAGCCACATCCCTTATTTCCTGGGATATTTTCATAGAGCAGAATTTAGGCCCGCACATCGAGCAAAAGTGCGCCACCTTAGCACCATCGGCAGGCAGGGTTTCATCATGAAATTCGCGCGCGGTATCAGGGTCCAGCGCCAGGTTAAACTGGTCTTCCCACCTAAACTCAAATCGGGCTTTGCTCAGCGCATTGTCGCGGTACTGTGCCCCGGGGTGACCCTTAGCCAAATCAGCCGCATGGGCAGCAATCTTATACGTAATTACCCCATCCTTAACGTCTTTTTTATTAGGAAGCCCCAAATGTTCTTTAGGCGTTACATAGCACAGCATGGCAGTGCCATACCAGCCAATCATTGCCGCACCAATGGCCGATGTTATATGGTCGTAGCCCGGTGCAATATCAGTAGTTAGAGGCCCTAATGTGTAAAAAGGTGCTTCGCCGCAATGCGCCAGCTGCTTGTCCATATTTTCCTTAATCATGTGCATGGGTACGTGCCCGGGGCCTTCTATAAATACCTGTACATCATGCTTCCAGGCAATTTTGGTAAGCTCTCCCAAAGTTTCCAGTTCGGCAAACTGCGCGGCATCATTAGCATCGGCAATAGAGCCGGGGCGCAGGCCATCGCCTAAAGAAAATGCTACATCATAAGCCTTCATGATTTCGCAAATTTCTTCGAAATGAGTATATAAAAAGTTCTCTTTATGATGGAAAAGGCACCACTTGGCCATAATAGAACCGCCCCGAGATACTATGCCCGTAACCCTGTTTGCGGTTAAGTGAATATAGCGCAACAGCACGCCGGCGTGAATGGTAAAATATGATACGCCTTGTTCGGCTTGCTCAATAAGCGTATCCCTGAAAATTTCCCACGTAAGGTCTTCAGCAATGCCTTTTACTTTTTCCAGCGCCTGGTAAATGGGCACTGTACCTATGGGCACCGGAGAATTGCGGATGATCCATTCTCTTGTTTCATGAATGTTTTTGCCTGTGGAAAGATCCATTATGGTATCGGCGCCCCAGCGGCAGGCCCATACGGCTTTTTCAACTTCTTCTTCAATGCTCGATGTAACCGCACTGTTGCCAATATTGGCGTTAATCTTAACCAAAAAATTGCGACCCACAATCATGGGCTCGCTCTCAGGATGGTTAATATTGTTAGGTATTATGGCACGACCGCAGGCTACTTCACTGCGCACAAATTCAGGGGTAATTTTAGTTACCGGGGTATTGGCACCAAAACTATGGCCGGTATGCTGGTTGCATAGTTTGGGGTTTTGCTGTGCAAACTCTTCTAAACGCTGGTTTTCGCGTATGGCTATGTATTCCATTTCAGGCGTTATAATGCCCTGTTTTGCATAATACAATTGCGTAACATTGGCACCTTTTTTTGCACGCATAGGCTTGTGCAAATACTCAAAACGCAAATGATCCAACTTTTGGTTATGGAGCCTTTGCTTTCCGTACTCGGACGATATTTCCTGTAATTCTTCTACATCGTTACGGTCTAAAATCCATTGTTCGCGGATGCGGGGCAGGCCTTTGCGAATGTCAATTTCTGCATTTGCATCAGTATATGGGCCAGAGGTATCATACACGGTAACCGGAGGGTTTTTTTCTATACCACCGTTAGACAGTTTGGTATCATGAAGCGATATTTCGCGCATAGAAACCTTTATGGGATACAGTTCTCCTGCTACATAAATTTTTTTAGAATTAGGGAAGGGCGAACGCGATATTTGATGTTCAGGATTTTCCATAAGAGTATGTTGTTTGTTGTTTTTTAGCAATAGAAATTTACCCGCCTTGTGTGGCAGTAATAATAAGAATCTGGTCGTTTGGGGAAAGGGTGTAATTATTCCATTCAGATTTTGGAATAACAGTAGTGTTTATGGCAACAGCAATGCCTTTTTGCTTAGCGGGAGCCTCTATATCAAGCAATGCCTGTATAGTGAGCAACTCATGGTTAAAATGCCTGGTTTGATTGTTGATTTTTAGTTCCATTCCTTTTTGTATATCATTATATACTTTAGGAATGGCTACACGCATACACAGAATGTATATGCAATTAAGTCATCTTACTTTTCCCTACGGCAGTATGAACTGCATCAGGTTCAGAGGGTAAAATCTCAGCCTACAAGTTGTAGACACCCCTAAAGTTGAGACAAATGTAACCGCTTTTTTTTTAAAACAAAATATTTTGGGTGTTATTTAAAAATAGACGGCAATAGTTTGATGTTATATCGGGCTTTTTAAAACCATTACTTTTTAGCGGCGAGCCTTTCGCGCCTGTGCATTATTTTCTGTATCAGTATCCTGAGTTTGGCCTTGTAATCGTTAGCCAGCCACTCGGTATAATTTTTGGTAACCTTGCCAAGGCATTTGGCATATTGCTTTATCCTCCAGTTAATTTCTTTGTCTAATACCTCACTTAAGTGCAGGGCATCGGTAATGGTTTCGGCATTATCGGCGCACATTAAAGCGTGCTGGCGTAACGAATCGCGAATTACAGTTTTGGGCTTCTGTTCATTTTCCAGGGCCAGCCTGTGTGCCTCCTGTACATCAAAAGATACCTCAAGGCTGTTCGGGAATTTAGACCTCACTTCCGATGGGATAGTATGGCTTTCATACTCCGTATGGCTGTTGGTGTTTTCCTGGTACTGTTCCGGGTTTTCAAAAACATATTTCCAGTCTACAGGGGCATTCCATTCGCCAAAACGGTCGGTATTATTACCGAGGTCTATAATATTAAATGTCTTTTTTTTCGGCAATCTGCGCGACCCGCGGCCTATCATCTGGTGGTACAACGTTAGGGAATTTGTAGCGCGGTTTAATATAACGGTTTGTACCGAAGGCTCATCAAACCCTGTGGTTAATATAGATACAGAAGTAAGTATGGCGCCATTGGTTTTTTTGAACCACTTTAAAATCTCTGCCCGTTCGGCAGGTGCTGTTTTATTGTCAAGGTGGCGGCAATCATAGCCTGCATCTGTAAACAGTTGGCAAACTGCTTTAGAGGTAAAGATCCCGGTATTGAATATCAGGGTTTTTTTATTTTTAGAATGTTCCTGGTATGCATGCAGCAGCAAGTCTAACATTGCCGGAGCGGAGTAAAGCGCATCGGAAGTGCTAACGGTATAATCACCATGCACGCCGGTTTTAAGCGAGTTAAGCTCTACATCATACCTCCAGGTTTTAGGCCGGGCTAAAAAGCCCTGCTCAATCAGCGAGCTTATAGGTTCGCCCACAATAAGCTCGTTATAATTTTTATGCATAGGTAAATTAACATCTGAACTAAAAGGTGTGGCGGTGACACCAATAATAGTTGCATTTTTAAATTTACCTAAAAGTTTCTGGAAGGAGTTATGGTGTGCTTCATCTATAATAACAAGCCCTACGGCATCAGTATTTATCTGCCCGGCTTTAATCCTGTTCTTCAGGGTTTCTACCATAGCTACGTAACACGGGTGATCATCTTTTTTAGCCAGTTTTTTAATGGTGCTATTAATGGCTTTATTGCGCACACCATTATTGTTAAGCGTAGTTGATGTTTGCCTGCACAGCTCTACACGGTGGGTAAGCACTACCACTTTTTTATTAAATTTTGCAATGAAGCGCTTCGCAATTTCAGAGAAAACAACCGTTTTGCCACCACCCGTAGGCAATTGGTACAATAACCGCTGTGGGGTAGCACATTGTTCTATTTTTTGTAAAAGCGTGTTGATATCAGATTCCTGATAAGCATGTAATTTTTTGGCTGGTTTTGCCACCGCGGCGGTTAGTGTATTGTCCATTTTAGTTTATTATAAAGCCGAAGTTATACAATAGGCAAATGCAGCTATGGTAAATATTTTATAAAAAATAATACAAGATTTTACCGTTTAGTATCAAAATTATGCAACAGCAATTTTTTTATGAATTATTAAATAAAATTTAAAATACAGCACTCTACCTTAGTCTTACAGGAATTATCTTACTATATGAAAGACACAAAAAAGCGCATCGCCCTATTGGGCGCCGGCCCCAGCGGCCTATTTATGTATAAACGGCTGGTAGAGTCAGGAATTAGCAATTTAGAAATAGAAATATTTGAGCGCAAACAGCAATTAGGCGCCGGTATGCCCTATAGTGTTGAAGGAGCGAACAGAGAGCATATTACCAACGTATCGGGTAATGAGATACCTACTATTGTAACTTCTATACAGCAATGGATTAATGAGGTAGACGGCAATGTATTGGAGCCTTACAATATAACACCCAAAAATTTTAACGACTATAAAGTGCTGCCCCGATTGTTGTTTGGCACCTATCTTGAAGACCAGTTTAAGCTATTGCAGGCCAAAGCAAAAAAACTTGGTATTACAACCGTACTACATAAGGGTATAGAAGTAACTGATATTGTTGATAAGCCGGAGCTTGACCAGGTTCTTGTTGAATTTGAAGGTTCTGGCATAGAGGCCTTTGACCATGTTGTGATATGTACCGGGCACAACTGGCCTAAAACCAATGAAGGCAAAGTTGATGGGTATTTTGACAGTCCCTATCCGCCGGCAAAACTGGCACTTAAAATAAACCACCCTTTAGCCATAAGAGGTTCATCGTTAACGGCCATTGACGCCATACGCACATTAGCACGCAGTAATGGCTCATTTACGTTAAATAAAACTGGCATGCTGGATTTTGAACCGGCAAAGGGAAGCGAAGATTTTAGAATGGTAATGCATTCTAGAAATGGGTTATTGCCTGCGGTGCGTTTTCACCTCGAAGATTCGCACCTGCAAAACAACTCGCTGCTAACGCCCGATGAAATTGAACAGAATATAAGTAAAAATGATGGTTTCCTTTCGCTTGATTTTATTTTTGAAAAGGACTTTAAAGATCTTTTTAAAGGTAAGGACCCTGAGTTTTATGCTTACATAAAAGATATGACCATTGAGGAATTTGTGGATGATGCCATGGGTTTCCGTGAAAACTTAAATCCGTTCGCGTTACTGCGTTTAGAATATGAAGAGGCCGAAAAATCCATTAAAAGGCACAAGTCCATTTACTGGAAAGAACTCCTTGCCGTATTGAGCTTTGCCATGAATTATCCTGCAAAATATTTTTCGGCAGAAGACATGCTAAGGCTACAGAAAGTTTTAATGCCATTGATATCAGTAGTTATTGCGTTTGTACCGCAAACATCTTGTAGAGAATTACTGGCCTTGCACCATGCCGGCAGGCTTGACATTGTTGCCGTTGGGCAGGAAAGTGACGTTGAAATTAATGACAATGGAGGGATTACCTATCATTTTACCGGAGATGATAGTCAACATAATTCTGTGCGTTATAAAACCTTTGTAGATTGCGTGGGCCAGCCGCACCTGGCTTATGAAGACTTTCCGTTTAAAAGCCTGTTAGATGCCAAAGCGGTTAGTCCTGCAAAGTTAAGATTCAGGTCGGCAGATAACGGTAAAACAACGTTGAAATCAGGTAATAAAAAAGTAAAAAAAGAGGTTGATGATTATTACCTTGAAGTTCCGGGGATATCTATTAATGATAATTTTCAGGTGGTAAACCTACAGGGCAAAGAAAGTGACCGCATCTTTATAATGGCAGTGCCTTATATAGGTGGTTTTAACCCGGATTATTCCGGTCTTGACTTTAGTGAGGCCGCCTCGCTAAAAATTTTAAATGTAATATGTAATTAGTGATCGGCCTGTAAAACGATTTTATTTTGTAAAAAAACCCTTGTAAAACATAATGAAATATGAGTACAATTATTTATATTTGATGCTTAACACCAATAAAACCAATAAAATATGTCAGGTCAGGGTATCAGCATTTTAAAAGATAAAAAGGACGAAATCCAGGAAAGGTGGTCAAAAAAACAATCGGGATTTAATGTATTTGATTCTTTTGGCAATAACGAAGAAAGTGAATCGCAGGATTTTGTAGATTCTTTTTTAGCCTCATTAACACAGGAAAACCTTAATGATGTTGCATCGGCGCAATTTGATAAAGTAAACGAAGTATTAGAAGGTATTTCCATTTCGAGAGCCAAAAGAGGATTTTCGCCCCGTGAAAATGCCCATTACCTTTTTAGCTTTAAAGAAATTCTTTTAGAAATACTTGCAGAAGAAATTAGTGACCCGGCTTATTTATATGAATTTAGTTCGCAAATTAGCAATATTGTAGATAATATGGCCATCCTGACATTTGAAGCATTTATTAAAGGGCGCGAAGATGTAATATCAAGGCAGACAGACGAAATTACTGAGATATCTACTCCTGTAATACGTGTTTGGGATGGTATTGTTGCGCTACCTATAATAGGTACGCTTGACAGCGCCCGCACACAGGTAGTAATGGAAAACCTGTTACAACAAATAGTTGATACCGGCAGTTCTATAGCTATACTTGATATTTCCGGCGTACCGGCTGTAGATTCGCTTGTTGCACAACATTTAATAAAAACAGTGAGTGCTACAAGGCTTATGGGGGCTGAATGTATTATTAGCGGCATACGCCCGGAAATAGCACAAACGGTAGTACATTTAGGTATTGACCTTTCAAATATCATTACAAAGGCTTCACTTGCCAGCGCGCTTCAAACCGCATTTGCAATGCTACAGCTTGAAGTTCATAAAAAAAGAACCCTCTAATAAATTTTCGATGGATAGAATTCCTATTCTTAAAATGGGGGATTTCCTGTTGGTTACCATTCAGGTAGACCTGTATGACCAACTGGCAGAAAACCTGGAGACTGATTTAGTAAATTCAGTCAATAAATATAGTTCCAAAGGTGTGCTTATTGATATTTCGGCTGTTACTATAATCGACTCATTTATGGGGCGCATATTAGGAAACATTGCAATAATGTCTAAGATCATGGATGCCCAAACGGTTGTGGTAGGTATGCAGCCTGCCGTGGCTATAACACTCGTAGAACTGGGATTGCCGTTAAATGGCGTAATCAGTGCTTTAAATGTTGAAAAGGGTATGGAATTGCTTCATAATAAGATTAACAACGGTTATAATCTGAAGCAAGATGATGATAGCAGTATCGAGTAGAGAAGAAGTAAGTATTATAAGAGAACAGGATGTTGTACCCTTTAGAAACCGTGTTAAAGACTATGCGGTAAAAGCAGGTATGAGCATATTAAATCAAACCAAGCTCATTACCGCAGCAAGCGAATTAGTGCGTAACCTACTTAAATATGGCGGGGGCGGCAGGGTAGAAATCGAAGCCGTAACAAGCGGCAGAGAAATTGGTGTTCGCCTGCGTTTTATAGATAAAGGGCCTGGTATTCCGGACTTAGAACTGGCCATGAAAGACGGTTATAGCACCGGAAAAAGCCTTGGCCTTGGATTGCCCGGCACTAAAAGGCTGGTAAATGATTTTAATATTATTTCGAAACCGGGGGAAGGAACAACGGTTACAATAATAAAGTGGAAAAATGGATAACGGCTTTTATATAAGTTATAAAATAGATGATAGGAGCTATGTTTCGTTTGTAAAAAGAGAAATCCATAATCTTGTTGTGGGCAA
>Ga0265780_10005084_pt1 | contig 16762 bp, 13 predicted proteins | sample P1T30metagenome_FD_192432 | JGI IMG/M metagenome (GOLD analysis project Ga0265780, IMG submission 192432) | Plant litter microbial communities from East Loma Ridge, Irvine, California - P1 T30 | ecosystem: Environmental > Terrestrial > Plant litter > Unclassified | place: USA: California... | reverse complement strand
ACGCAGGAGTAATCCTTGTTGCAGGATGATTGCTCGATCTGGCGTTTGCGGCCAAATTCGGTTTCCAGCGGCAGGATCGAGAGGCAGTTCGATTGCACGCCACAGTCGCCGCAACCTTCGCACACGGCCGGGTTGATCACCATGCGGCGCGCCGGGTCGGGGAAGACGGTCTTGCCAGGCTTGTTCTTCTTGCGGCGGCGGCGCTTTTCGGCGGCGCAGGTCTGGTCGTAGACCAGCACTGTCACGCCGGGAATCTCGCGCAGCTCACGCTGGATCGCATCGAGCTCGCTGCGGTGGTGCACGGTCACGCCTCCCGGCAGCGCGACACCCTGGTAGTTCTCGGGCTGGTCGGTGACGACCACGGTTTTCTTCGCGCCTTCGCTCACCACCTGCTGCACGATCTGCGGCACCGACAGGGTGCCGTCCACCGGCTGGCCGCCGGTCATCGCGACTGCATCGTTGTACAGGATTTTATAGGTGATGTTGGTGCGCGCCGCCACGGCCTGGCGGATCGCCAGCGAGCCCGAATGGTAGAAGGTGCCGTCGCCCAGGTTCTGGAACACGTGCGGCTCGCCCACGAAGCGCGACGATGCGACCCAGCTCACGCCCTCGCCGCCCATCTGCGACAGGTAATTCGTGTCGCGCTTCATCCAGGTGGCCATGAAATGGCAGCCGATGCCGGCATAGGCGCGGCTGCCTTCGGGCACGCGGGTCGAGGTATTGTGCGGGCAGCCCGAGCAGAAATATGGCGTGCGCTTGACGCCGTCGGCGCCGTTCGACGGCAGCGCGGCGGCGCAGAAGTCGGGCAGCATGCGTTTCAAATCGAGTTCGGGGAAGCGCGGCGCCAGCCAATGCACCAGCGCCGGCGCGATGCGCGAAGGACGCAGCTCGCCCAGTGCCGACAGCAGCGGCGCGCCGTCGCGGCCGGCCTTGCCGACGATCGTGGGGCGGCTGTCGGTCGGCAGGTTGTAGAACAAATTCTTCACCTGCTGCTCGATCACGGGCCCCTTTTCTTCCACCACCAGGATTTCTTCCAGGCCGGTGGCAAACGCGGCCAGGCGGGTGCGCTCCAGCGGGAAAGTCAGGCCGGGCTTGTAGACGCGCACGCCGAGTTCTTCCAGGCGCGACAACGGCAGGCCCAGGCGCTCCAGCGCTTCGACCAGGTCGAGATAGGCCTTGCCGGCGCTGATGATGCCGATGCGCGCCTGCGGCGCGGACACCGTCAGGCGGTCGATCGAGTTGGCGCGGGCAAAGGCTTGCACGGCTTCGAGCTTGGCGTCAAGGCGCACTTCCAGCGCCAGCCCAGGCAAATCGGGCCAGCGGTTGTGCAGGCCGTCCGGCGGCGCCACGTAATCCTGCGGCGTCGTGAACGAGGGCATGGGCGGCAGCTCGACCACGGCGCCGCCTTCCACGGTTTCCGAAATCGCCTTGAAGCCGCACCAGGCGCCCGAGAAGCGCGACAGCGCCCAGCCGTACAGGCCGAACTCCAGGTATTCCTGGATGTTCGCCGGGTTAATCACCGGCATGCTCCAGGCGATCAGCGCCTGCTCGCTCTGGTGCGGCATCGACGAGGACACGCAGCCGTGGTCGTCGCCGAGAATCACCAGCACGCCGCCATGGGGCGAGGAACCGTAGACGTGGCCGTGTTTCAAAGCGTCGCCGGCGCGGTCCACGCCTGGCCCCTTGCCGTACCACATGCCGAACACGCCATCGACCTTGCGCGTCGGGTCGGCCTCGACCTGCTGCGAGCCCATCACGGCGGTGGCGCCGAGTTCCTCATTGATGGCCGGCAGGAAGTCGATGCTGCGCTGCTTTAAGAGGTCTTTTGCGCGCCAGAGTTCCTGGTCGACGGCGCCCAGCGGCGAGCCGCGGTAGCCACTGACGAAACCGGCCGTGTTCAGGCCCTGGCGCTCGTCGAAGACTTTTTGCATGCACAGCAGGCGCACCAGGGCCTGGGTGCCGGTAAGGAAGACGCGGCCGCTTTCGCGGCGCAGGTTGTCGTCGAGGGCGTAGTCGGGGTCGGCCAGGACGGCCGGTGGGGTGGTCATCGAATTCATGGTCTCGTTGTGGTTCTTCTAAGCGGACAGGATATGCCGCACAACGAGAAAGATTTTTTCTATTTCTTCGCCCTGGCAGATTAAACTGGCAAGAATATTTCTAAAACCAGCGCAATAAATGAAAAACACACCGCTCGACCACGCGTCGATAAAGATCCTTGCGGAACTGCAGAAGAATGGCCGGGTGTCGTCGAACGAACTGGCGGAAAAGATCGGCATGTCGGCCAGTCCGTGCTGGCGGCGCCAGAAGGAACTCGAAGAGAACGGCTACATCCTGCGCTACACCGCCCTGCTCGACCGCCGCAAGCTGGGGCTGGCGGTGGTGTGCCTGCTGCACGTGTCGCTGGCGCGCCATGCCGAAGGCGTGGTCGAGCAGTTCGAGGAAGCGATGCGGCTGCGCCCGGAAGTGGTGGAGTGCTACGAGACGACCGGCAGCTCGGACTACATGGTGAAGGTGGTGGTGGCCGACATGGATGCCTACCACGATTTCCTGCACAACGTGCTGGTCAAGCTGAACGGGGTGGCGCAGGTGAATACCAGCGTGGCGCTGCGCGAGGTGAAGTACGAGACGACGCTGCCGCTGTAAGCGTCGCGGAGATGCACATCGCCGGCATGGAAGCCGGCGATGATCCTAACGTTGGGACCAGAGACGGGTCCCGGTGGGCATTACAGATTCAGCGTGACGCTGCGCGGGCAATGGTCGCTGGTATCGATGCGTTGGCCCGGCGCCTGCACGACGGCCGTCTTGCGCGAACCGATGTCCGGCGCTTGGCGCGCCGCCAGTGCGCCGCTCAGCACGATGTGGTCGAGGCCGGTGAAGCCGCGGCAGCCTTCTTCGATGCCGGTCAGCGGTACTTGCTTGAGCGAACGGGTGCCATCGTTCAGCTCTTGCCACAGGTAGCGCGTGGCGACCTTGCCGTCCGCACCTTGGGGAGGCACGCCGGCAGGATTGCTACCGTCGGTACGCACTTTCTCCGGCGGGATATTCGCGGCCGCCTCCTCGTCGATGCGGCGGTTGAAATCGCCCAGCAGCACGAAGTCGGGGCTGCGCTGGCCTACGCTGTCGAGCCAGCGCTCGATCGGCGCGACCTGGCGGTTCAGCACCTGGCAGGCGGGATTCGGATCGTCCAGCAGGCGCGCCTGGTAGATCGGGGTCGGCACGATGTTGGCGCAGCTCGACTTCAGGTGCACGTTCAGGAAGCTGATGCGGCGGCCTGCCCAGTCCAGCTCGAGCGTCAGGCCGGGACGCACCTTGTGCGCATCCTTGGCGCCGGGGTTGTCGCTGACCGCCAGGTCCTCGTTCACGCTGCACTTGGCATTGGTCTCGCCGATGCTCTTGTCCCAGGCAAAGGCCGTGGTCTGGAAACCGTCGTGCGGGGCGTCGCAGGTGCCGAAGCGGTCGGCGTACTTGCCGAGCAGCGTCTTGATCACCTCGGCCGAGCGCACTTCCTGGAAGGCGATTACTTTCACGCCCTGTTTTTCGATCAGGTTGGCGATGGTCGTTTGCAGGCCGGTCAGCTTGGCGGCGTAGTCGGCGCTAGTGGGCGGCGTGGCGTTGTCGCGGCCCAGGTAGGCGTTACACGGCACCATCATCCCGGCTTTCTCCGGACCGCCGGCCAGGCGCTCGGTGTCGGCCACGCACTGGCGTGCCGCCTGCACGGCTTCGTCGGTCGGGCGCGACTGGCCTTTTTCGCGCTTCGGCCGGGTATCGCACCAGTTGACGGCGGTGCAGACGGCGGCGTGGTGGTCGAAGTCCTGCTGCGAACCGGCCCAGGCCAGGTTGAACGAGGCAACGCCGATCTGCGCCGGCGGCCTCGGCTGGGATGGCGGCACTGGCTCGGCGGCGTGGACGGAGGCGCTGGCAAGCAGCGTCATCAGGAAGGCGACAGGCGTGGAGGTAATCATGCGATACGAAGTTTTATCGGTAAGAACGCCGCACGCAGTGCGGCCGGTCGGCGCAGTTGACGCGCCTGGAAACCCGGATGGGGGAACCGTGGATTATCGCGGAGTTCCTTCGGCGCGGCAATGGCGTCGGGCCGATGCCCGCCGCCAATGGATTGATGGCGCAGCCCTGCGCATACCAATCCAGTCGGCGGCGTCAGGATTCGGGGCTGGGATCCGCGCGGTCCAGATCCTTCCCCCCGTCCAGAACCACGGCGGCGCGCTCCATGCGCATGCTCTCCGATACCGACTGTCCGTCTTCCTCGGAGATTTCAGGCGGATCGAGCATGTCGGCGAGCATCCCCTGCAGCTCCGGCGTATCCCACGGCAGGCCGACACGCTGCCTGGCATGGATGTAGTGCCTGATCTCGCTTTCCTGCTCCACGCTTAATGGCAGGCCGCGAAACGTATTCGCGAATTCGGACGTCATCATCATCCCTCCTCGGCTCCAGCGAGCCAGGACACCGACCCTACGCTCATTCCCCCTGTACAGGCGCACGCCATGACGGATCGAGATATCGCTGGTCTTTGCCCGTACAGCGCGTATGATGGGTCGGACTGGCGCGTGACGCGCCCCCTGGATGCCGTCTCCGGCGTACCGTCCGGACCGGCATCCTGTCATGGAGGACCGATGCACAGCAACAGGCGCCAGCGGCGCAGCGACGAGCCGACAGCAAATGCCGTCGCGCGTGGCCTGAACATCCTGGCGGTGCGCGATGCCGACCTCGCCAGGCGCTACATGCAACACAAGAATGTGCCGCGCGATGTGATTGCCCGCGTCCTCGGTCATCCCGCCCTGCGGCGCCGGGAAAGCGCGGGACAATCAGTCTCGGAAGCGATCAGTCCTTCCCCGGCGGACGATCGATGATTACCTGGCCGCAGCAGAGGCCATCACCGCAAATGGAGCCGACGATGGCACGCAACACTGACTCACCCACGGAGGCCGAGCAACTACGGGCCCTGCTTACCATGTCGCGCGAACTGATGCAGGCCAACGAGCCGTTTGCCGCGCTGGTGCTCGCCGGCCGCGCGATGGCCGACCTGACCCATGCCTGCAGCGCCCTGCTCCTGCTGCGAGGCGAAGTGAACGCGTCCATCGGTTTTGACCACAGCGGCAAGCCCCGCAAGACAGGGACCAGTCACGACTGGTATCGCACCGCGATGGCGCGGCTGGAAGGTGAAGAGGAAAGCAGGGAAGGCAGCGAAAGCGGCGGCAAAGGCGCGGCAGGTCCGCGCACGATATTGGTAAGCGTGCCAAACCCCCATGCCATGGCTGTACTGGTAGCCGGCTGGACGGACGATGCCACGCCGGCAACCTGGGATGGGCGACGTCGTCTTCTTTCGACGATCCTCGAACTGTGCGCCGCAGCGCTAGGCAGGATCTCGGCCCACACCTCGCTCGAAGACCTGGTTTCGACCCAATACCAGCAGATGGCGGGCGCGGCCCAGGCACACGCTGACGAAATGGCGCGCCGCGACGAGTCCGATGCCGCCATGCGCGCCCTTGCACTAACCGACGTCCTGACCGGCCTGAACAACCGACGCGGCTTCTTCATCCAGGCCGAGCACATGTTCAGGCTGGCCCGGCGCAGGCATGCCAGCTGTTCCGTGATCTATGCCGACATCGATGGCCTGAAGCTGGTGAATGACCAGCTCGGCCATGCCGCCGGCGACGAGCTGATCCGGGATGCCGCGGCCGTGCTGCGCGAATCCCTGCGCGACAGCGACGTACTGGCGCGCCTGGGCGGCGACGAGTTTGCCGCATTTGTCCTCAACGACGCCCATCCGCGCGTGATGCTGGGGAGGCTGCAGGACAACCTGCGCGCGTTCAACCTGATGCAGGAGCGCAGCTACCATCTCGCGATCAGCGCCGGCGCGGTGCAATGCGATCCGCACAGCAGTACGGCGCTGCTCGACTATGTACAGTCCGCGGACCGGGAGATGTATCTGCACAAGCGCAGTTGCCTGCACTGAGGGCCTGTTCCGGTAGACCCCGCGAAACCGGCACTTGTCAGGTAACCGGAAGCGACAGTCCTGGTTCGCGGTGCGCATAGTCCAGCGCCGCCGACAGCAAGTCGTAGCGATATGCGCCGTAGCGGTAGTAGCCGTGTTCGAAGACGATACCGTGCGCCTCCATCTGCAGCCGCTCCTCGGGAGTCGGTCCTGCCCACTGTTTCCATTGACGCGGCGCGAGGGCCTCGCCGGAACCGGGCCTGGCTCGCTCCAGCCTGGCATAACGAAGCGCGTCTGCGAGATGTTCGTAACTGTAATCCCCATAATGGTATGCGCGGCCATCGAACGAAATGCCGAGCGCTTCCGTCTCGGGCGGCAGAACTGGTGATGCGTCCATGATGTCCTCGCATTCGGCCGAATCGCAGGGATGTGCGGAAGCGACGACGGCCGGCCGTCCCTCCCGCCGCGCTTTCCGGCGCGGCACGCACATTGCGTGTACATGGCTGGCGTACTGCCATTGTCTACCAGCCATCGCGCGCACAAGCCTCGCTGGAAGAAATTTTCTGCCAGCGAGTTACGAAGCAGACCTTGCCGCCGCAGGAAGCGACTTCGAGGGCGCCGCAGTGCGACCAGGCGATTTCTGACACGATATACAGCTGCGGTACCGGGTGCCGGGATTGCTGCCGTCCGGCCAGAAAACCGGGCCGGGAAACAACGCTGGAAACCAGTCCGCCGCCGGATGCGGCTCAAGCCGGTGCTGTTTCCTGCACCACGGGCAGGAGAAAGCGCAGCGATGTCCCCTGCCCCCGCCCGGCGCTCTCGGCCGACAACCGGCCGCCGTGCGCACGGGTCACACTGCGCGCGATCGCGAGGCCGAGGCCGGCGCCCGACGCCGCGCGTCCAGGATGCGCGGCAAACTTGCGGAAGGGCTCGAACATGAGCAGCAGTTCGCCGGCTTCGACACCGATACCTGCATCAAGCACCTGTATGTCGAGGAAAACGCCATCGATCGCGACGGCCAGGGAAATCCGGGCGCCATTGTCGGAATACTGACTGGCATTGTGCAAGGCGTTGCCGAGCGCCTGGCCAAGGCGTTCGGGATCGCACCAGAGAACCGCGTCCCAGCCTTGCTCGCGCATGTCGATCTCCGTGTGCAACTGCTGGCCGCGTTCGCGCAGAAGATCCTCTACCATATCCCGCGCACATGCCAGCACCTCGTCCAGGCTGGCAGCGCGCATCGCCACCGGAATGTCGCAGGCATGATCGATGCGGGCGCCGTCGAGCAGGTCGTCGATGAAGCGCGCCAGCTGCCGCGTCTGGCGCTCGATCACGCGCGCCATCCTCGCAATACCCGGCTCGGCGGGTTGACGCCGCAGGATGGCGGCAACGGCCATGACCGATGCCAGCGGGTTGCGCAGCTCATGAGCCAGGACCCGCAGGAAGCCGGTCCGGCTGGCGAGGGCAAGGGCGGCCTCGTGCTCGAGGCGGTGCCGCTCGCTGATATCGGTCAGCGAGCACAGCACGCCCGCAGTGACGCCGTCGGCCCGGAAGACCGGCCGTGCATGAATTACCAGGCGGCGCTTCTGGCCATCGGCCGACTCCGCGACCAGCTCGGTCGGCGGCAGAACGGCGCCGCCCACCGCCAGTGCGGCAGGAGAGGCTGACTTCTCGAGCATGCTGCCGTCGGTTCGGTAGAGGGCGGCGAATCCGTCCCAACGCGCCTCCTCGGTCGGCGCAGGAAACCCGCCCCAAAGCCGCCGTGCGGCACTGTTGCAATGCAAGACGGCCCCGTCCGGCGTGCAAAAGTAGGCAGGGCAGCCGATCTGTTCGATCAGTTGGCCGTAGATATCGGGCGCCATGCCTGCACACCGGCGTTGCGTTTCCTGGGTGCATGTCACATCGGCTCCCGGTGATGATCGTATCTGGACATTATGGCCGCAGCCCCTCCCGCGAACGTAGGACGCAGGAGGGTGCGCATGTCATCATCGGCCCCATCGCCGCATCGCTGATGGAGATCACGTCGATCGAACAGGCACAGCGGTACTCCGCTCGGCAGCCGGTGCAAGCGGCTCCCCCCTTGCCGGCTGCACGGAGTCCGGACTTGCCGTCGGCTGGCGCCGTCGCATCCATGGCCGGGTCAGAACACGCAGCGCCACCCCGAGCGATATGCCATTTCGCGCCAGTGCGTCGGCCGCGGAACGTACGCCCTGCGTGCGGTAATTGCGCACGATCGCATCGATCAATATGGCCCTCAGGCGGTCGGTTCGTGTATGCATTGGCAAGTCTGGGATCCATTGGACGGGAACGAAAATGTGCGGCAAGCAGCGGGCTGTATTTGGCGTGGCGCCTACGATCATCTACACGCCAGGCATGAAGCTCTAAACACACCCGTTTGCTCGGCTGCGCGGTGTTCAGGCAGCCGGATGGGCGATGAAGAAGCGCAGCATCTCCTCGCTGGCACTGGGGCCACGTGTATCCGTATGGCTACCGTGCAGCTTGCCACCCGACCAGGCATGGCCGGCGCCGTGCACGGTCCATTGCTCGGCAAGCACGCCGCCCGTGCTTTCGTGATGAAACTGGCGGGTAAACCCGCGTCCGCCGCTGCAGCCCGTTTCCGCCACCACGGCAACGCCGGCATCCTCCTGCCTGCGCGCGGCATGACTGTCGAGCGACTGGCGTATCACACCGCTGCTGTTCATGCGATGGACCATCGGGTCGGCATCCCCATGGAAGACGATCACGGGGACGACGGACTCCGGGCAAGGCAGCGCCGGCGCGGACGGGTCGGGTCCATTGCGCATCGCGCGCATCGCGCTGGCCGCGGAGGTCGCGCTGCCATGGGCGAGTCCGGAATGACAGCCGACCGCACTGAACAAATCCGGATAAGTTCGTCCCAGGATGACGGCCATGGTGCCGCCGGCAGACAGGCCGGCGACCGCGACACGCGCGGGATCCACCCCATGCTCGGCCATGATGCGCCGGGTAAGTCCCGCCAGCAGCGCCGGCTCGCCCGCGCCGCGCCGGTGATGGCCGCGGTCGTACCAGTTCCAGCACCGGTTCCAGTGTGCGCTGCTGGGCTGCTCCGGGTACAGGACCAGGCAACCGTGCTCCTGGGCCAGCGCGTTCATGTCTGTGCCGGCAGCGAAATCCGAGGCATCCTGGCCGCAACCATGGAGCATGAGGATCAGCGGCATTGGGCCGTCACGCTCGCCGGCGGGAATGAACAGGCGGTAGCGCAGCGTGCGTGCGCCATCTGCGTGGGATCCATAGGTGAACTGGCTGCCGGCGACGGGCTGGGCAGGCAGCCAGTTCCAGGGGGTGGTCAATGATGACCAGGCTTCGAACAAGGGCTTGAACATAGTGGGTTCCTCGACGGGGTGATGCATGGCCTCCTGCAGAAGGAAGCGGCGACGAAACCGGATGGTCAGCGCCGCCGCAAGGAATGCCCCGGGAAGGGACGTGGTAACGCTCAGCGCGCCGGCGCCTTGCCGCCCGCCTCGCCACTGCCGCCCTGCATGTGAGCGGAAGTACGAGTCGGGCCAGCCTGGCCGTCGGGCTTCGCGTTCGCGACATCGCCTTGCAGGTCGTTGAGGAACTGGGCGCCGGCCTTGGCGCTGCGTTCCGCCTGCTGCTTGAACGCATCGCGCGAAGTCTTCATGGTGTCTTCCTGCTGGCGCAGGTGCTTGTCGGTTTCTTCACTCGATGCGCGGGTCACTTCGTCGGCCAGGGCGCGCGCGGTACGCGACGTTTCCTGGACATGCTGTTCGCTCACCCGGGTAAGGTCTACCTGGGTGCTGGCGGCCAGCTGCGACAACTGCTGCTGGTAGGAACGCAGTTTTTCAGTGGAAGGCCCGGCGCTGGATGCGGCCGCCGACAGCGCGTCGGTGGGACGGCCGGTGTTCAGCATGCGCTGGGCAGTGCTGGTGGCTTCCTCGAGCAGACCCTGGCCCAGCTGCATATTCAGCTGGAAGACCTGCTGGAAAGCGCGCGAGACGGTTTGCGACAGCTCGTTCAGGAAAGCGGTCTGTGCATCGATGTGCGTACGCACGGCGGGATTGACGGATTGGGGGAACGGATACATGGAGTACCTTTCTAGGGATGGATGACCTGGACATGCTTGCGCCAGACGCAATGCGTTGATGTGTCTGGCGAAAATGGCAGCACGGCGGATGCCGTCTGAGAGAGGGCGATCAGTCAAGATCGCATGGGACCAGCACACTATGCGCTCTTTTTCGCACTTGTGCGGCCAATGCACACATCTATTTTCACGGCGTGGTGCTCGGCAATGTATTGCTTACTTGTAACCTGGCCATTGGTGTACGCCGGCCGCGCGCTCAGGCAACATGACGCAGGACGGCGATGTAGTGGCACATGCTGCCGGCCATGACACACAAGTGCCATATGCCGTGGCCGTGGCGCAGCTTGCGGTCGGCGACATAGAAGGCAATGCCAGCGGTGTAGCACACGCCGCCAGCCGCGAGCCAGGCGAAGCCGGCCCGGCCGAGCGCATCGACCAGGGGACCGGCCCAGGCGACGGCGAGCCAGCCCATCGTCAGGTAAATGACGAGCGAGACAATGCGCGCGCCTTTGGCCCAGCAGAGCTCCTGGACGATACCGGCGACGGCCAGTGCCCACACCGCGCCGAACATTGTCCAGCCGGCATGCCCGCGCATGGTCACAAGCGCAAACGGCGTATACGTACCGGCAATCAGGAGATAGATGGCGCAATGGTCCATCTTGCGCAGCACATCCTTGGCCGCGCCTTGCAGGCTGTGATACAGGGTGGACGTCAGGTACAGGATCAAGAGCGTGGCAGCGTAGACGCTGCAGCCCGCGATCGTCCACGGGTCGCCGCCGCGCGCCGCCGTGACGACCAGGAACGCACCGCTGACGGCTGCGAGCAGTGCGCCGACGGCATGGGAAATGCTGTTGAAGCGCTCACCCTGGACCATATGCGCCCTGTGCAGCTTGCGCGAGCGGCAGCAGCGTGCGGCGCGACCGCCCGGCAGCCTGACCGTACCCGCCCGGGATCACTTGCGGGTATGACGCTTGTAGTCGGCCAGCGAGGACTCGATGAGCGCCCTGGCCGGCTGCGATCGCCAGTGCCGGGACGCATGCGTGCCGTACTTGCCACGTTTCCCCGATGAATCCGCAGCTTTGTCTTTGCCGATCAACGCGAGCACGGTCGCGCCGGACGGTACCGGGTCCAGCTGCTCCCATCGGGTTCTGAGGCGGTCGATGACCGCGCAGATCTCCTCGCGCTTGACGCCACGCTGTGCCAGGTAAGGGACGATCTCTTGTGCAATGGCTCCCCACTGGAGAAATACCTTGGCTGGGAACTCGAGGACTGTTTGCATTGCGTCTTTCGTAGGATCGAAGCGGGTTGCCGTACCCGACACACTATGCGCCAGGGTACCCGGTTAGGGAACAGGAAAGTTGTAAGTGTCTGCGCGCCTGGCGTCAGGTTGCGGCATCCAGCATGGTCCGCATCCGGACGGCGTCGACCGGTTGGCTGAAAAAATAGCCCTGCCCTTCGCCGCAGCCGTGCAGCCGCAGGAAGCCGAGCTGTTCCGCATTCTCGATGCCTTCGGCGACGACACGATGACGCAGGCTCTTGCCCATGCCGATCACGGCGCTCACAATGGCGGCATTGCTGGCCGTACTTCCATCGAGCACCCGGACAAAGGACTGGTCGATCTTGAGCACATCGATCGGAAATGCACTCAGGTAGCTCAGGCTGGAATAGCCGGTGCCGAAATCATCGACCGCAATCTGCACACCCATCGCCTTGAATTTCGCCAGCAGGCAGGCAGTGGCCGCGACGTCGCGCATCAGCACGCTCTCGGTCAATTCCAGCTGCAGGCAGGCCGGATCGACGCCGGTCGCCTCGAAGATGGCAAGCGCATGGTCGAAGAAGTCGCGATGGCGGAACTCCATCGCAGACACATTGACTGCGATCGACACCGCCCCCAGTCCACTGTCGCGCCAGCGCACCGCCTGGACGCAGGCTTCGCGCAACACCCAGCGTCCAAGGGGAACGAGCAGGCCGCACTCCTCGGCGATATGGATGAAGCGTTCCGGCAATACCAGCCCCCATTCCGGATGCGCCCAGCGCAGCAGGGCTTCCACGCCGGTGATGGCGCCGCTTTCCAGGTCCAGCTTGGGCTGGTAATACAGTGCGAACTCGGACCGTTCGAGCGCCAGGCGCAAACTACTTTCGATCAATTGACGCTCGACGGCCCGCACATTCATGTCATGGTGGAAAAATTGGTAGCCGTTACGGCCGCGCTCCTTGGCATGGTACATCGCGGTATCCGCGTTCTTGATCAGGGCGGCGGCATCCAGGCCGTCGAGCGGGAACACGCTGATGCCGATACTCGTGGAGGTGTGCAGCTGCTGGCCATCGATCACGAACGGCGCCGACATGGCAGCGAGGATCTTCTCGGCCGCCAGCGCCGCATCCTGCGCGCGCCGCTCGTCCGCCAGCAGGACGACGAACTCGTCGCCGCCATGGCGGCTGACCGTATCGGACGTACGCACACAGTCGAGCAGGCGCGCGGCGACGGCCTGCAGCAAGCGGTCGCCGACGGCATGGCCGAGCGAGTCGTTGATGTGCTTGAACTTGTCGAGGTCGAGGAACAGCAGCGCCGGGCAGGTATTGCTGCGCCTGGCCGAAGCGATGGCCTGGGTGATGCGGTCGTTCAGGAGGACGCGGTTCGGCAGGTTGGTGAGGAAATCGTGCTGGGCGAGGTGCATCATTCGCGTGCTCAGTGCGACGGTATCGGAAATATCCCTGAAGACCATGACGGCGCCCGCGAGCTGCCCGTTCCAGTCGAAGATCGGTGCGGCCGAATCCTCGATCCTCCTGCGTTGCCCGAGCCGGTCCACGAGGACGACTTCGCCGCTCAAGCCCTCGGGCCGGCCGGCCTGCAGTACGGCTACGACAGGATTGTCAACCGGCGTTGCACTGTCGGCCTCGACCAGGACAAGCACCTCCGCGACCGGCTTTCCCCTGGCCTCGTCACGCGTCCATCCGGTCATCAGCTCAGCAGCGATATTCAGGTAGTCGACCCGCCCGTGCATGTCGACCGAGACGACTGCGTCGCCGATCGAATTCAGCGTGATCTGGGCACGGGCCTGGACAGCGAACAATGCCTGTTCGACCTTCATGCGTTCGATGACATTCCGCAGGGACTGCGGCACCAGGTTATTGTCAAAATAGCCCTTCGACAACCACCCCTGTGCGCCGCGCTGAACCGCCTCCCGCGCCTGGTGCTCGTCCGCCGGCGCGCACAGCGTCATGATCGGCGTATGACGCGCCGCCGCGTACACCCGCTCGAAGCCCGCAAGGCCATCGCTGTCCGGCAGGTGGCAGTCCAGCAAGACCGCATCGATCCCGCCCTGTACGATCCGGCGCAACCCGCTTGCCAGGGTTGCGGCGCTTTCCACGAGGAAGGGGCCGTCGGAGGCGTTGTCCAGGGCATGGTGCAAGCTGCGGACGTCTACGGGGTCCGCCGAAATGATGAGGATGCGGTTTGCCATGCCGTATCCGGGACGGGCAGCCCGGCTCGGCGAGCCTTCCAGCGCCGCCGCGGCTTCAGGCCGGCCGAAGCGGCCGGCAAGCAGGTCGCGTTCGAATGCCTCCACCCATGCAGCTCCATCGCCAGTGGCATACTCGCGGCGGTGCTCCGTCGATGCCCGGCGGATATCGACATAGCCCCTCATCGGCAACAACTCGTCGCTGCCAGGATCGGTGACATCGACCTCGGACAATTCAAAATCCGCTGCATCCCACGCCCCCGCGTTCAGGACCTCGGCGTACTGCCGCATCTCGTCGGGTTCGATCAGCCTCATGGATGGCTCCGCGCGCCTTGCTGGCACCAATCAAGGCATGCTAGCACGAGGAGCCGGCGCCGTCGCTGGAGAACGCATTGCGTGCAAGCCGTTGCGCGTGGCTATGCGAAGGAGGAACGAAAAAGGCCTCCATCGAGGAGGCCCTTCATTTATTCGATATGGAAACCTGGTCGCCAGGCACCCGAGATTCTGGAGGCGAGGACGGGAGTCGAACCCGTCTAGACGGCTTTGCAGGCCGCTGCATAACCGCTTTGCTACCTCGCCAGAGGATATAGTGCGCTTGATCGATGCGTACGGTTATGAGCCACATCAACAAGGGAAGAGCTTGTCTTCCTGAATTCTGGAGCGGGAGAAGAGTCTCGAACTCTCGACCTCAACCTTGGCAAGGTTGCGCTCTACCAACTGAGCTACTCCCGCATTGGAGTACTGCTTTTGACACTCGCTTACTGGAGCGGGAGAAGAGTCTCGAACTCTCGACCTCAACCTTGGCAAGGTTGCGCTCTACCAACTGAGCTACTCCCGCACGGAGTGTACTGCCGACTTGCTACTACCTTTACTACTGTGCTTCCGAATGGAGCGGGAGAAGAGTCTCGAACTCTCGACCTCAACCTTGGCAAGGTTGCGCTCTACCAACTGAGCTACTCCCGCATTCTGGAGACACGCATTATCGCAGAAATCGTTTCAACTTCCAAGACAACTTGTTTCTACTGTGTTACGCCGACTTCTTGCAAACTTGGAGCGGGAGAAGAGTCTCGAACTCTCGACCTCAACCTTGGCAAGGTTGCGCTCTACCAACTGAGCTACTCCCGCTTTGTCTTTCGTTTGCTGCGTTGTCGTTCACAACAGGCAAGCATTATAGATGATCTGATCCGTACGTCAAGGATGACAGAGAATTAATTTTACAAATTCCCGCTTTTTTCCTTAATCAATGGCCACGCACGGCGCAGATAGTAGAACATCGACCATACCGTCAGCAGGCCGGCGATCCACAGGAAGACCTGGCCCCAGTAGTACATGTCGATGCCCAGCAGGCGCTCGTGGAACAGCAGCATCGGGATCGCGGCCATCTGGGCGGCGGTCTTCACCTTGCCGATCGAGCTCACCGCCACCGACTTGCGCGCGCCGATCTCGGCCATCCATTCGCGCAGCGCCGAAATCGTGATCTCGCGGCCGATGATGACGAAGGCGATGATGGCGTTCACGCGGTCGAGCTGGATCAGCACCAGCAGCGCGCCGGCCACCATCAGCTTGTCGGCCACCGGGTCGAGGAAGGCGCCGAAAGCCGAGGTTTCGTTCCAGCGGCGTGCCAGGAAGCCGTCGAACCAGTCGGTGACGGCGGCGATGATGAAAATCAGCGTGGCGGCCAGGTTTTGCTCGGGGCGCGTGAGCCAGTGATCTGGCAGGTAGAAAACGCCGACAACGAGGGGAATCAGGGCGACGCGTAACCAGGTCAGGAGAATCGGGATGTTGAAGGGCATGAGGGCGTGAACTGGCTTACCGTTAAAAAGGGTCGCCGCTAGTCTACATGGGTATTGCAAATTGGACTAGGTGAGCTCAGCCGTAACGGGCGCGGACCAGTCACGCGACGGGGTGGCCTCCGTAGGGTGGGCTCTTGAGCTCACGCGGTGCCACGGATGATCGGTCGAACATACGAGCGAAGCCAAGGACCTATCCAAACGGTTTGCCGAGGACCCGGGCCGCTGCGCGAACGACACGAATGATCAGTCGCCGTGCCGCGTGGGCACGAGTGCCCACCCTACGAAAAGCGCGATGCGCGGCAGGATCAGTGCAGCTGGCGATAGATCTCTTCCGCCAAGGCAGTAGAAATCCCCTCGACCTGGCACAGATCTTCCACGCTGGCGTCGACCACACCACGCAGGCCGCCGAAGCGGGCCAGCAGGCGCTGGCGGCGCTTGGCGCCGATGCCTTCGATCTCCTCGAGGCGCGAGGCCTGGCGCGCCTTGGCACGCTTGGCGCGCATGCCGGTAATCGCGAAACGGTGCGCCTCGTCGCGGATCAGGGCGACGAGCATCAGCGCCGCCGATTCCTTGCCCAGCTCCTGGGCCGCGCGGCCGTCGGCGAAGATCAGGGTTTCCAGGCCCACGCGCCGCCCTTCCCCCTTGGCCACGCCGACGATCAGGCCGATATCCAGCCCGAGCTCGGTGAACACCTGGCGCGCCATCTCGACCTGCCCCTTGCCGCCGTCGACCAGCACCACATCCGGCATGACGCCGTCGCCACTGGCGACCTTTTCATAACGGCGCGTCAGCACCTGCCGCATGGCGGCATAGTCGTCGCCCGGCGTGATGCCGTTGATGTTGTAGCGCCGGTATTCCGAGTTCTGCATCGCGTGGTGGTGGAACACCACGCAGGATGCCTGGGTCGCCTCGCCTGCCGTGTGGCTGATGTCGAAGCATTCGATGCGCAGGGATTCGAGATCGGCCGCGTCCAGCGACAAGGTCTCGGCCAGCGCGCGCGTACGCGATTGCTGCGACCCTTGTTCAGACAACAAACGGGCCAGTGAGATCTCGGCGCCCTTTTGAGCGAGCTCAAGCCACTGGCGGCGCTGGCCCTGGGGCTGGAAGATCAGGTTGATGCGGTGCCCGCACTGCTCGGTCAGCGCCACCATCAATTCCGGCTGGTCGAACTCGATGTTCAGGATCAGCGTGCCGGGAATGAAGCTGCCGGTGTAGTGCTGGACCAGGAAGGCGGCCAGCACTTCGCACTCGATCGACTTCTCGGCAATCGCGTCGCCCACCTGGCTCGGGAAGTAGGCGCGGTCGCCCAGGTGGCGGCCGCCGCGCACCATCGCCAGGTTGACGCAGGCGCGGCCGCCCTGCACCACCACGGCAATCACGTCGACGTCGGCGTCGCCCGTGGTTTCCATGCTCTGCTGGTGCAGCACGCGCGACAGCGACTGGATCTGGTTGCGCACGCCTGCCGCCTGCTCGAACATC
>Ga0265780_10005082_pt1 | contig 16772 bp, 14 predicted proteins | sample P1T30metagenome_FD_192432 | JGI IMG/M metagenome (GOLD analysis project Ga0265780, IMG submission 192432) | Plant litter microbial communities from East Loma Ridge, Irvine, California - P1 T30 | ecosystem: Environmental > Terrestrial > Plant litter > Unclassified | place: USA: California... | reverse complement strand
CGCGCGCTCGCGATCTCGTCGACCTCGGCCGAGAATGCGAGGTCGGCGCCACAAGGATTATCAGGCGCGATCGGCGCCAGCAGCGCTTCGATGTCCAGCATATCGCCTCCTTCAGCCCTGGAGCGGCTCAATCAGGTACTTGAATTTACCGGCCCTGGTGGCGCCGACTTTTACCCGCGCGATGGCGCCGCCTTCTGCCATCCGCGCCAGCATGCTGTCGGCGATTTCCGGTAGCAGGGTGCCGTTCAAGACATTGTCGACATTGCGTGCGCCAGAATCGACCTCGGTGCAGCGCCGCAAGACCGCCTCCACCAGCGCCTCGTCGTACTCGAACCTGGCCTTGTGGTTGTCCAGCACCCGCGCGCCGATACGGGCCAGTTTCAAACGGATGATATTGGCCAGCACCTCGTCGCCGATCGGATAGAACGGCACCACCGCCAGGCGCCCCACGAAAGCCGGCTTGAAATGCTTCATGAGCACCGGTCGCAGCAGCGCCGACAGCTGCTCGGGCGTGGGCATCTCGCTCGCCGGCTGGTTCAGGCACGCCCCCATCAACTGGGTCGAACCGACATTCGAGGTCAGGATGATGATCGTATTGCGAAAGTCGATCTGGCGGCCCTCGGCATCGTCCATCACGCCCTTGTCGAATACCTGGAAAAACATCTCGAGCACGTCCGGATGGGCCTTCTCGGCTTCGTCGAGCAGCACCACGCTGTAGGGATTGCGCCGCACCGCCTCGGTCAGCACCCCACCCTCGCCATAGCCGACATAGCCCGGCGGCGAGCCCTTGAGGCCCGAGACGCTGTGCGCTTCCTGGTACTCGCTCATATTGATGGTGATGAGCTTGCGCTCGCCGCCATACAGGATGTCGGCCAGCGCCAGCGCGGTCTCGGTCTTGCCCACGCCCGAGGTGCCGACGAACAGGAACACGCCCTTCGGCTTGTTCGGGTCGTCCAGGTTGGCGCGCGCGGTGCGCACGCGCTGGGCCACCACGCCGCTGGCGTGCTGCTGGCCAAGGATGCGTTCGTCGAGCATGGCCTGCAGATTGACCACCGTGCGGATCTCGTCCTTGACCATCCGGCCCAATGGGATGCCGGTCCAGGCGGCGACGATCTCGGCCACCGTATGGCCGTCGACCTGCACCGGCACCAGCGGCGCCTCGCCCTGCAGGCCGCGCAAGGTGTCGTTCAGCGCGCGCAAGTGCCTGGCGCCGCTGTCGTCATCGCGCGCTCCTGCCGCTTCCAGTTCGCCGCGCAGCTTGCCGATCTGGCCGGCCAGCACCTGTTCTTCTTGCCAGCGGCGCTGCAGCATGTCCTGCTCGGCGGCGGCGCTGCCGCGCTGCATGCTCAGCGCCCCCAGCACCTCGGCGTGGCTGGCGCCGGCGCTGGCATCGCGGGTCAATGCGCTGATGCGCACATCCAGCCGCTCGATGCGGCGGATACAGTCTTCCAGCAGCGCCGGCGTCGCGCTCTGCCCCAACGCCACTTTGGCGCAAGCCGTATCGAGCACGCTGATCGCCTTGTCCGGCAGTTGCCGCCCGCTGATATAGCGGTGCGACAGGCGCACCGCCTCGGTGATTGCATCGTCGTAGACGCGCACGCCGAAATGCTGTTCCATCAGCGGCGCCATCGCGCGCAGCATGGCCGATGCGGTGTCTTCGTCCGGTTCCTCGACCTTGATCACCTGGAAGCGGCGCGCCAGCGCGGCATCCTTCTCGAAGTACTTCTTGTACTCGCCCCAGGTGGTGGCGGCCACCGTGCGCAGTTCTCCGCGCGCCAGCGCGGGTTTCAGCAAATTGGCGGCATCGTTCTGGCCGGCCGCGCCGCCGGCGCCAATCATGGTGTGGGCTTCGTCGATGAACAGGATGATCGCGTGCGCACTTCGCTTGATCTCTTCGATCACATTCTTGAGCCGGTTCTCGAACTCGCCCTTCACGCTGGCGCCGGCCTGCAGCAGGCCCATGTCGAGGGTGTGGATCTCGACGCCCTTCAACACATCCGGTACGTCGCCCTGGGCGATGCGCAGCGCCAGGCCCTCGACCACGGCGGTCTTGCCGACGCCGGCCTCGCCGGTCAGGATCGGATTGTTCTGGCGCCGCCGCATCAGGATGTCGATCGCCTGGCGAATCTCCATATCGCGCCCGATCACCGGATCGACCTTGCCATCGCGCGCACGCTGGGTCAGGCAGGTGGTGTACTGGTCGAGCGCCGGCGTGGCGCGGTTGGCGGCCTGGGTCAGTTCGGACGCAGCGTCCGGGCCGCTCGCAGTGACTTCCCGCGTTTCATCCGGCGCTTCATTGGAGCCCCGCGTCAGGCGCTCCAGGTCGTGCTTCAGGCGATCGAGCGGAAAGCGCGCGAACAGCGGCGAGGCGCGCTGCGCCAACTGGGCCAGCGACGGTTCGGTGAGCAGCGCCAGCAACAGGTGGCCGCTCCTGATCCGGTTCGGCTGGCCAGAGCCCAATGAGGCGATCAACCAGACATGCTCGAACAGCAGCGGCAGGTGGCGCGAAAACACCGGCGTGCGCGCGCTGCCAGTGGCGAAGCGCGCCACTTCGCGCCGCAGGTCGGCTTCCAGGCCGGTCAGGCTGATGTCGCACTGGCGCGCGATCGCGTCCAGGTCGCTGCCCGGCTGCTCGATCAGGCCCAGAAACAGGTGCTCGACGTCGACCTCGTACTGGCCCAGCCCCACGCAGATGCCGGCGGCGCGCGTGGCGGCGGCGCGGGTGGTGTCGTTCAGCTTCGAGATGAGCGTCTTGAGGTTGATGTCCATCGTGTCTCCTGTAGGGGAAGGTCCGTCTCAGCCGCGCGCGGGCCGGGCGGTCCGGTTGATCTCGTAATGCAGCGACGACGGCTGCAGCACCGCATTGAAATTGACCGGCTCAAGCAGGCCGTCGACCACCAGCCGCGCATGGATCGCAAAGTGCAGCCGGTTGACGTCGCCCGCCTCGGGCTCGAGCACGGCGCGCGCTTCCTGCAGGCGCGGCTCGTGGGTGGCGATCGCCTCCTCGATGCTGGCGCAGACGGCGGCGCGGTCGATGCTGCTGGTGAGGCAAAAGCCGGCGAAATCGATCAGGCCGTAGTGCAGGATCGAGGCGCGCGCCAGCGGGTAGGCGTCGAGGTGGGCCACGTCGAGCGCAATGCGGGTGTTCAGGAGGGCTTCGAGGTCGCGCGCCACGCTATCCTTGAGCTGCTCGACGCCCAGTGCGCTGCCCGCCGCCGCGGGCTCGACCATCAGGCGGTCGAGCAGGCCCGGTGTGAAGCCTTTCATGCAGCCTCCCGGGAAGGCGGGATATCAAAGGAACGCGGCGGCGCGACGGGCCGCCGCGAGGGGGACGGCCAAGCCGCTCAGGCCACCTTGTTGGCCGCCAGGTCCCAGCCGCCCGAGGTGTTACCGCCGGCGCCGCCGGTCACCTTTTGCTGGGTGTACTTCCATTTGATCTTCGAAAATTTCAGGCCGACCTGCTCCTGGATGATGCTGCCTTCGGCCACGCTGGGGCTGATGCCGCCGATCAGGACGTTCTCGAGTTCGATCTCGAAGTACTTGATGCGCTCGCCCTGGCCGTCGGCGCGCATGAATTCCAGCTTGGCCTTGGGGATCGTCTTGCCGGCAGAGCAGGTCTGCAGCAGGATTGGCGAGGCCAGGTCGGCCAGCTTGGTCAGCGCGATCTCCTGGTGCTCGCAGCGCTCGGCGGTGTGGCCGCCGCCGGTGGATGCGGTGGCCGAGCGGGGCTGGGTCACGCCCCACGACACCGAGGTGCACTCGATCCAGTCCTTGTGCTTGTCGTCCATCGATTCGCCTTTGATCCCGTCGATCTGCAGGTACACGTCAATTGCCATGTTCTACTCCAGGTAAGTTAAGAATAAGTGCTAGCTTTTGGTCGACTGCGGAAGCTCCGCGACCAAACGGAGCGAAACAGAGAGTTCGTCGAGCTGGAAGTGCGGGCGCAGGAAGGAGACCGCGCGATACACGCCGGGCCTGCCCGGCACTTCGGACACCTGCACGCTGGCTTCGCGCAGCGGGAACTGCGCCTTCTGGTCCTGGCTCGCGTTATCGTCGAGCAGGACGTACTGGGTCAGCCAGCGGTTCAGGTAGTCCTCGACATTGGACGCCGCGGCGAAGCTGCCGATCTTGTCGCGCATCATGGACTTCATGTAGTGGGCAATGCGCGAGACGGCAAAGATGTACTGCAGCTGCGACGACAGCACCGCGTTGGCATTGGCCGCCTCGTTGTTGTACTTGCGCGCCTTCTGCGCCGACTGGGCGCCGAAGAAGGCCGCGTACGACGTATTTTTGCAATGGACCAGCGAGATGAAGCCGAGGTCAGACAGCTCCTTTTCGCGGCGGTCGGTGATCGCCACCTCGGTCGGGCACTTCAGCGCCACTTCGCCTTCGTCGGTTTTGAAGGTGTGGGTCGGCAGGTTCTCGACCAGGCCACCACCCTCGACGCCGCGGATCGCCGCGCACCAGCCGTAATCCTCGAAGGCGCGCGTCAACCGGGCGCCGAAGGCATAGGCCGCGTTGCACCACAAGTACCTGGAATGGTCGCTGCCGTCCACGTCCTCGACATAGTTGAAACCTTCGGTGGTCATGCCGTCGGCCGGGTGGTACGGCAGGCGGCCCAGGAAGCGCGGCAGGCACAGGCCGACGTAGCGCGAATCCTCTGATTCCCTGAACGCCTTCCACTTGGCGTATTCGACGGTGTCGAACACCTTGGCCAGGTCGCGCGGCTTGCCAAGGTCGCCGAAGCCCTCGACCCCGAACAGCTCGGGGCTGCTGGAGGTAATGAAAGGTGCGTGGCTGGCTGCGGCCACATGCGACATCTGCTCGAGAAAATAGATGTCCTCGGGCTGGCGCGAGATCTCGAAGTCGCCGATCAGGGTGCCGTAGGGCGCGCCGCCGAAGGTGCCGAATTCTTCTTCGTAGATTTTCTTGAACATGGTGCTCTGGTCGAATTCCATGGCCGACTGGAAGTCCTTGACCAGCTCGCGCTTGCTGGCATTGAGCATGCGGATCTGCAGGTTGGCGCCCGTCGTGCTGTTCTTGACCAGGTAATTCAGGCCGGTCCAGCTGCGCTCGAGCCTCTGGAACTCAGGCGCGTGCATGATGCTTGATAACTGGTCGGAGATCATGCGATCGAGTTCGGCCAGGCGTGCGTCGATCGTGGCCGACAGGTTCGACGAGATGACGATCGTCCCCTGCATCACCTGGCTCACCAGTTCCGAGATCAGGTCGCGCGCCCGTTCGTGCTCGCTGCTCGATGCCGCCACGCGGCTTTCTTCGACGATCTGGTCGAGCAGTGAAGCGTCGAGTTCCGGCGCCGCTGCCGAAGGTTTCGTGGATTCGAGTACCGCCGCCATCTCAGCCCTCCTTGTCAGCGCCTTGCTTGCGCAGGCTGTCGAGTTTTTCGGTATTGCCCAGCACTTCGGTCAGGATGTCTTCGAGCTTGTCGTTCCCGGCCAGCTTGTTGCGCAGGTCGGCCAGCTTGGTGCGCGCCTCCAGCAGGCCGGCCAGCGGCGCCACCTGGCGCACCACCGACTCGGGCCGGAAATCATCCATCTCGCGAAACTGCAGCTGCACCCCGAACTGGCCGCCTTCGGGCGACAGGTGGTTCTCGACCTTGAAGGTGGCCACTGGCGCCACCGCGCCGAGCACCTCGTCGAAATTACCGGCATCGACAGTGACGAACTTGCGGTCCTTGAGGCGCTTCTTCTCGGCCTTGGGGTCGAGGCCGAAGTCGCCGACCACGCCGACCACGAAGGGCAGCTCCTTGTTCTCGACCGCGTCGCCGATCTCGACGTCATAGGTCATCTGCACGCGCGGCGCGCGCACCTTCTGCAAGCGTTTTTGTACGCTTTCACTCTTGGCCATGGCGACTCCAGGTTGAAGAACAGGGATTACTTGAGCACGTCGAACGGACTGGCGCTGCCGGCCGCCGGGCGCGCCGGCGCAGACACCGCGGGCTGGCTCGGCGTACGGCGGGTAGAGCCCGCGGGCTTGGCGGCCGGGCGGTTCGTGACCAGCACCTCTTCGCCCAGGCTGGTGCGCAGCAGCTTGGCCAGGTCTTGCGCTTCGCTGCGCACCGAGCCTTGCAGATTGTTCTTGCGGGTCAGGTCGGCCAGCGCCTTGCTGGCCACGCGCAGGCCGCTGACGGCCAGGATGCTGTAGGCCAGGGTGTCGTCGGGGTCGCGCGCCAGCGCTTCTTGCGCGCTGCTGATGGCATCGCCGTACTGGGTGGCGTCGAAGCGGATCTGGGCCATGCGCACCCAGGGTTTCTTGTCGACCGGATGGGCGACGCTGGCAGCCTTGAGCAGGCTCAAGGCCTTGTCGCCCTGGCCGGCCGCGAGGGCGGTATCGGCTTCAGCATAGATATGCTCGGACACGACGGCGCGCTTGGCGGTCGCGTCGGTGCCATCGGTGGCGCACCCGGCCAGGGCGACGACCCCGACCAGCAGGGGTAACAGGCGTTTGCGGATCATGCTCGGCTCTCCAGTGGGTGGACAAGCCCCCATTATTCGCATCGGGCTTTTCGATCAGTTGTGCACTGTCAATGAAAAGCGAGTTCAGCAGCAGGGCGTTGGATCTCGCTTGCGTTTGCGCCGTGTCAGCGCGCGCCATCGCGGATGCGGTTCAATCGAACGCTGATGACTGAGATCAATTGGAGAACAGTATGAGGATGCGCCTCGCCCGGATTGTCATGAACACCGCTCTGGTCGCCCTGCTCGCCGGTTGCGGCGGCGCGGCGTTGGCGCCGCTGGCCAATGTGGCGCTGGAAGCGGCCGGCCTGCGCAAGCCGCCCGAGCTGCCCGAATCGCAAAAGCCGCCGCGCAATGTACCCGTCAAGCTGCACGCCGCCACCCGCCTGAACGTCAACGCCGACGGCCAGCCGCTGGCCCTCGCCGTGCGCCTGTACAAGCTGCGCCAGAAAGACGCCTTCGAGGGCGCGCCCTACGCCACCTTTCTCGATCCGCGGCTGGAACGCGAGAGCCTGGGCGCCGACCTGGTCGAGGTGCGCGAGATCATGCTGGTGCCGGGCCAGCGCTACGAAGTGACGGAGAAGGTCGCGCGCGAAGCTGGCCACCTCGGCATCGTGGCGCTGTTCCACACCCCGGCCGCCGGCCGCTGGCGCACGGCGGTGAGCAGCCTGGATGCCGAGCGCAACGGCGTGAACGTCGGCCTGCACGCCTGCGCGATGAGCGTGGGCTCGGGCTCGGGCTCGGGCGCCGCCACGCTGGCCTCTGTGCGTTGTCAAGTCAATAACCTTCCTGCAAGCTAGTTCTTTCTGAACGGAGGCACTGTGAGCATGCCATCCAAGGTCTTATGGGGCGAGGGATTATTCCTGCGCCCCCAGCACTTCCAGCAACAGGACCGCTACCACGAGGCGCGCCTGAACCAGACTGCCTGCGCCCTGCACCCGTACTGCTGGGGCGTGCGCAAGCTGGCGGTCGACTTTGACGCGCTGCGCAGCGACGTGCTGCGCATCGACGAGCTGTCGCTGCTGTTCCCGGACGGTGAAGTGGTACGCGCGCCGGGCGACGACGCGCTGCCGCCCCAGGTGCGCCTGGGCGACCTGCCGCTGGACGTGCAAACGGTGACCTACCACGCCGCCCTGCCGGCGCTGCGCACCCATGGCGACAATTGCGCGAGCGGCCCGGATTCGCTCGACGCGATCGACGTACGTTTCGGGCGCCACGAACGCGAAACCCAGGACCTGTACACGCAGGCGGCCGACGCACCGGTGACTTACCTGCGCAAGGCGCTGCGCCTGGTGGCCGACAGCGAGCCGCTCGAAGCCTACGAGAGCTTTCCGCTGCTGCGCTTGCGGCGCGTGGCCACCGGCGGCTTCGAGATCGATCCCGGCTTCATCCCGCCCAGCCTGGCGATCGACGCCTTCAGCAGCCTGGGTGCCGGCCTGTATGTCGGCCTGGCGCGGCTGATGGAGAAGCTGCTGGCCAAGGTCGGGGCGCTGTATGGCGACCTGCGCGAACCGAGCCGCAACGTGGTCGAGATCCGCGGCGGCGACGTCTCGGCGTTCTGGCTTCTGCATACGGCCAGCGCCGGCTACGCCGCGCTGGCGCATTACCTGCACCACCGCGAACTGCATCCCGAGCGCCTGTATGGCGCCATGCTCGAACTGGCCGGCGGCCTGATGACCTATTCGCGCAACTACCGCCTGGAAGACCTTCCGTCCTACATCCACGCCGACCCCGGGCCGCAGTTCGCGCGCCTGGATGGCATCATCCGCGACCTCCTCGACACCGTGATCTCATCGCGCTACTTCACCATCGCCCTGCACAAGGACCGCCCCTCGTATTACCTGGGCGCCCTCGACTCGGGCCGCATCAATCCCCAGACCACGCTCTACCTGGCAGTAGCGGCCGACATGCCGGCGCTGCGCCTGGTCGAGGCGGTGCCGCTGCAGTTCAAGGTCGGCGCGCCGGAAGACGTCGACAAGTTCGTGCTGTCGGCGCTGCCCGGCGTGAAGCTGGTGTACGCGCCACAGGTGCCGAGCGCGATCCCGGTGCGGCCCGACACCTGTTACTTCGTGATCGACAGCCGCGGCGCGCTGTACGAGGCCATGCTCAAGGCCCAGTCGATCTCGGTGTATGTGCCCAACGGCGTGCGCGAGCTGCGCCTCGAACTGATCGCGGTGTCAGCATGAGCGCCTTCGTCGAGCGCCGCGCCCGGGACAACGGCAACAAGGGCGACAAGGGTGAAGCCAGCCGCCGCCAGCGGCTGGTGGATGTCATGTACGAAGGCTTCCATGCGCTGTTCCTGCTCAAGAACGGCTGCGGGCCGCAGGACAAGGGCGCCTTCGCCGACAATCTGACGGCCTTCCTGGCCGACGTCGACCGCAGCGCCAAGGCGCTCGGAATCGCGGCCGAGGATGTGACGGCGGCCAAGTACGCATACTGCTCGGCGGTGGACGAGATCATCCTGCGCTCGAGCTACGAGGTGCGCGAGGCGTGGGAAACCCGTCCCCTGCAATTGCGGGTGTTCGGCGACCAGCTCGCCGGCGAGCATTTCTTCCACCGGCTCGAAGACCTGCGCGCGCGTGGGGTGCAGCAGGTGGAGGCGCTCGAGGTATTCCATATGTGCCTGCTGCTGGGCTTCCAGGGCCGCTACGCGCTCGATGGCAAGGACAAGCTGGACTACCTGGTGGCGCGCCTGGGCGACGAGATCGCGCGCATGCGCGGCCGCACGCGCGGCTTCGCGCCGCGTGCCGAACGGCCGGACCAGGTGGTCAACCGGCTGCGCAGCGACCTGTCGTTGTGGGTGCTGGCGGCGGTGTTCACGGTGGCGGGATTGGGGGCGTATCTGGGCTTTCGCACCGTGCTCGGTAATGAATCGGAGTTCGCGCTGGCCCACTACAATGATCTGGTCAAGCTGCCGCCGAAAGCGGCGCATGTGACCATCACCCTGCCCTGAGCGCCCTGCAGGCCCGGCCCCGTGCGGGCCGGGCGGCGCTTGCTACTGGATCACCTTGAATTCGATCCTGCGGTTACGCGCCTTGCCCTCCGGCGTGCGGTTGTCGGCCACCGGCCGGTCCGGGCCTTCACCCGATACCGCGATCGACTCCTCCGCAATGCCCTGTCCCACCACATAGGCCTTGACCGCCTCGGCGCGCGCCTGGCTCAGCGACAGGTTGCCGGCGCGCGAGCCGGCGTTGTCGGTGTGGCCGATCACCTCGACCTTGATGCCACCCAGCTTTTTCAGGGCCGCCGTCATCCCGTCGAGCACCCCGGTACCGGCCGGGGTCAAGGTCGCCTTGCCCGACTCGAATTCGATGATGCGGTCGGCCAGCGCCGCATCCAGCACGCCCTGCTGCGACACCGTCACCCGCAAGCCGTTGTTGACGGTGTAGGTCGGATTCAGGCTGGCCGCGATCTCGCTCGCGATCTGCTGGCGCTGGGCCTCGCTTGCCACATCGCCGCGCAGGCTGATGCTGTTGCCGTCGATTTTCAGTTGGCCGCCCTTCACCAGACGCAGCTTGGGCCCGATCAGGCGGCCGACATACGTGTTCCAGTTGGCGGGCGTCGATACGGTGCCGACCGACAGCTGGTCGACCACCCGTGGCGCGCCATAGACGGCGCGCAGGCGCTCGAGCAGCGCGGCCTTGCTGGCTTCGTCGGCCACCATGCCGCTGACCACGACCGGGGCCTCGGCGGCGCCAGGCGACGTTTGCGCGGCCAGCGGCAAGGCGCCAGCCAGTCCAAGCAACAGCGTGATTAAACGAGGTTTCACGTCAAGCTCCAATGAAGGTCTTCATGAACAGCGCGCGCGCCAGCGACAGCGGCAGGTCGGGCTGGGCCAGGTGGCTGGCGAGCTGGCGCACGTCGGCATCGAACTGCAACTGCTCGTCGATCCAGGCCGTGTCCAGCAGCCGCACCTGCAGCTCGGCGCCCACCAGCGGGTCGATCACGGCGCGCAGGGTCTCGGCCAGCGCCGCGCAAAAGCCGACCACCAGCACCGGCCTTTCTTCCTGGCGCGTGATGAACAGCGCCAGGTCGAATTGGGCGCGGCGCAGGAAAGGCGCGATCAGCTCCAGCCAGAATGCGGCTACCGGATAGCGCGCCGCGGCGTCCTGCGGGAGCGGCAGCACCAGGCTTTTGTGCAGCTCGGCCGGCTGGCTGTGCATTACCGGCTGCAGCAGCAATCCCAAAGCCAGCACCAGCCTGGCCACGCAGGCATTGTGGGCAGCGCGCCCCAGCGCGGCGTCGAGCGACGCCAGCGTGCCCTGCTCCATCCAGCGCGTGAGCAGCGCTTCGTCGCCTAGCCCGATCGCGCTGTCCGCGATCGCCTGCAGGTAGGCGGACGGATCGCCTTGGCCCAGCACCTTGGGGCAGATCTCTTCCAGGAACACCCACAGCGGCGCGAACGCCAGCGGACAACGGGCGACAAACGCCGCCGGATCATTCACCGCCAGGGTGCGCGTGGCGAGAAATGGAAAGCGCCGCCCCGACTGGTCGTGGCTGGCCAGCAGGTGGCCGGCCACCGCATGGTGGCGCGCCGGGCCGACCAGGGCGAAGCTCACCGGCGCCATGGCGTCATAGTGAAAGCGCCAGCGCGCATCCGACGGCAGCAGGGTCATGACCTGGGCCAGCCAGGCGTCGAGCATGCCGATCGCGGCCGGGTCATGGGCCAGCTTGACGAAGTCGGCGCGCGCCGGCACCTTGCCGAAATAGCCGATACGGTCGGCACGCATCACGGGACTCCCGCGCTGGCCAGGGCCGGCGCTGCTTGCCGGGCCGGCTCGTGGCGGCCGACGATGGCAGGTGGCAGGCGCAGGCCGCGGAAACCCTGGCCCTGGGCCTGACTTTGACCCTGACCACCGCTACTCGATTGCGGGCTACTGACGATCTTGAGGTCGACCGCCACCGACACATTCTGGGCGGTCCAGCGCAGCTCGAACACGCCGCCGTCCTTGCGCTTGCGCTGGGCCGACTCGAACAGGCGCTGCAGGCCGAACTGGCCCGGCTGGTTGAACAGTTCCACCGTGCGGCCGTCGAAAGTGAGCGCCGATACCCGTGCGCCGGAGACGCCCTGCGGCCCCGGATGGACCATATTGCTCCAGGCGGGCGGCGTGTTGCGGTAGCGTAGCTGCTGGCCGTCGATCTCGAGCGTGTATTCGAGCGTGCCGGGCGCGCTCAGGGGCAGCACCTGGAACACGGTCTGGGCCGCGCCGCCGGCCGCCACGCCGTTGTTCGACAGCGGCGCCACCCAGCCCGGGAACGACGCCACTGCCTGCGGCGCCAGCGCGATGCCGATATCGGCCCAGGTGCGCGCCGCCAGCACGTCGCCGCGCCGCACCACCAGCGGCCCCATGGCGGTATTGACGAACTTGGCCACCGCGCCTTCGGGACCGAACACCTGGCCGATCTCGCCGGGCGTGGCTTCGACGCTGGCATCCTGGGCGAACGGGTATTTGCCGGCCAGCGTGCGGGTGAATGGCTCGACCACCTGCGCCTGCCAGGTCTTGTTGATCTCGGCCTCGGACGGCAGCACGATCATGGCGAAGGTCTGGGTCAGCGGCCGCACCAGCAAGGGCCGCAGCGCTCCGCGCTGACTATCGCTCATCCCGGTCAGCATTTGCTCGTCGACATAGCGCAGCGCATCGGCCAGTTCGGAGCCGCTGCCTTCGAGCGTCTGCTGCATGAACTGCTTGGCGCCGGGCCCGGGATCGCCCTGGTTCTTGAGCGCGTTCAGGCGAGTGCGCAGGCGCGACAGCGCGTCGAGGTAGCCGGTCATCAGGGACGCTTCCTTTTCCCTGACGCCGACCAGGCGCGCCACGCCGGCGAATTCGCGGCCGATCGGGCCGGCGCCCTGTGCCTGCTGGGCCAGCAACTGGTTCGGGTCGACCGTGTCGGCCAGGGTACGCGCATCCGACGGCATGCGCCTGAACACCACCTGCCTGACCCATTCGGCGATGCCGCGCTCGGTCTTGCCGACCGGCGCGCGCAGCCCGCCCGGATTGTCCCAAGCCGTCTCTTCATAGATAGTGCGCAGCAGCTTGGCGACCGGCGAGGATTGCGGATCGCCCAGGCGGTTCATGGCCTGCACGCTGGCGTCGAAGCCGCGCAGGTCGGCGATCGCCACGCCCTGCACGAACCTGGTCCACTCGCGCGCATAATCGGCCTTGTACAGGTCGATCAGCGCCTTCTGGATCTGTTCCGGGCTACCTTCCAGGGTCAGGTCGTCGCGCGCGGTAGTCTTCAATACCCAGTCGACGGTGTTGAGTTCCTTGTTGGAGGCGTCGCGGATCGCGCCGAGCACGAACTTGTCCCAGGCCGCGCGGGTAAAAGCGCCGCTGACGGCGTGGCTGCCGGCCACCAGGGCTGCATCCTGCTCGCCGACGATGCGCGCCACCGTCACCGCCGGGAAGCGCGTGGCGGCGCGGGTCTTGATGTCGGCATACACCCGCTCGCGCGCCGGCGTGCCGCGCACCACGCGCCGCAGGTGTTCGCGCGTGGTGTCGAGCAGGCCCAGTTTGGCGCTGATCTGGGGCCAGGCCGGATCGTTGATATGGGCCAGGTGGAAGGTCATCAGGCGCTCGGCGCTGCGGATCATCTGCTCGCGCGGCATGCTGCCGCGATTGGCTTCCAGCCAGCCGCGCCAGTAGCGGGTCAGTTGGTCGTTCAGGTGGCCCGGCTCGGCGTGGGCCTTTTCCCCCAGCATCAGGTAGGTCTTGAGCGCGTTGTAAGCGTCGCCGACATTGGTGGGCGAGGCGTCCTGGTAGGGCTGGCCCAGCCTGGGTGCCGGCGCCGCTGCTGCTTGCTGCGGCGCCGCCTGGCTGGCCGGATCGAGCGCGGCGGCGTGATTGTTCACTTCCGTGAGCATGGTCTCAAGCGCAGCGGTGACCGGTTCGACCATCACCGCGCGCACGCCTGCAAAATACTCGTCGCGCAGCTTGCGCGCCAGGACATCGCCCTGGTACAGGCCGAAGCCCAGCGCCCACGGTTTGTCCTCGGCATGGCGTTCGAGTTGCTCGATGCGGTCTTGCAGGATGTCGAGCGCCTCCATGCGCGACTGAAGATCGATGCGCCCTAGCTGCAGCTTCATCACCTTGTCGAGGTCGGACTGCACATTGGCGACCAGTTGGCGATTGCCCATGGTCGACCACGACCAGCTGCCCATCGCGCAGCCAAGCAGGATGGTGGCGGCGAAGAAGGCGCCCAGCTTCCAGCGCGCCGCAGATGGATTCGTATAACGCTTGACCAGCTCGCGGTCGGCGAAGATCACCTTGCGGAACAGCTGCAGCAAAAAATACCCTGATTGCTCGCCCGCCGGCTCGGCATCCACGCCCTTTTTCTCTTGCAGCGCCAGGTCGAAGCGGCTGGCCACGCGCCGGCTCGACAGGTCCTGTACGCTGCCCTCCTGCAGCGCGCTCGTAAAATAAAAGCCGCGCAATACCGGCTTGAACTGGTAGCTGTTCTCTTCGAACAGCGTGGCCAGGAAGGCGCGCAGCGGGGTGCGGATCGCGGCAAACTCCAGCGGAAAGGTAAAGACGCCGGAACGCATCGCCGTGTTGCGGTTGGCACCCATGCCGGCCAGGCTCATTTCCTTCAGGCCGTCGACCAGTTCATCGAAGTGTTCGTCGAAGAATGCCAGCACGTCCTGCGGCGCGCTGCGCCGGTTGTAGCGCAGGGTCGCGCCCCAGATGCGCTCGCGCTCGGCCTGCTCGCTGTCATGGAAAAAGTCGACGAAGCCGGCGATCAGGTCGGCCTTGGTAAATACTACGTAGACTGGCGGATGCACGCCCAGCCGCTCGGTCAGTTCCTGCACCCGGGTGCGCAGGTTCTTGGCCAGTTCATGCGAGGCGGTGGCCGGCCCGGCCACCAGTTCGGCCACGCTGACCGCGATCAGGATGCCGTTGATCGGCGCGCGCTGGCGGTGTTTTTTCAGCAGGTCGAGAAAGCCGAACCATTCGACGCGGTCGTCGTCCTGTACCGAGTAGCGGCCGGCGGTGTCGAGCAGGATGCCGTCGGTGGTGAAGAACCAGTCGCAGTTGCGGGTTCCGCCCACGCCCTGCACCGCCTTGTTGCCGGGGATCGGAAAGGTCAGGCCCGAATGCACGATGGCACTGCTCTTGCCGGCCGCCGGGTTCCCGATGATCATGTACCACGGCAGTTCGTACAGCGCCGCGGCGCCGCGCATCAGGCCCAGCTTGGAGGTCTTGATGGTGCCGACCGCCTCCATCAGGTTCTTGCGCAGCACCGCGACCTCGTCCTTGCCGCTGGCGTCCTTGCCGTCGTATTCCCCGACGGCCGCGATGGCGCCCGCCAGCTTGCGCGCCTTGCGTGCGCGCCAGGCGCGGCGCAGCATCCACCAGATGCCCCAGCCGGCCAATAACACCAGGCCGCCGATCGCGGCCCATACGAGGCCGATGCCGAGCGCGCTGGCGCCGAGCACCAGGATGGCCGCCAGCGCGGTGATGCCCACCACACCCAGCACGCGGCTGTCGGTCAGGAACTTCCAGAGTCGTGACATGGCCGCCTCTAATGTTAGAAAAATCTCACAGGAAATGGTCGCATGGGCATAGACGACGCCGCTTGACTCAGCGCAATGCGGTCGAGATCCGGCAAATCGCGCAACAGCACATCAGCGTCAGCGCTGCATGACCCCGCGCATCCGCAATTCGATGTGGCCGAAATCCATCATCTTCCAGCGCCCGCCCCAGGTCAGGCCCAGCGATTCGGCCACCTCGCCATACAGCTGGTAGCCGCGCATGGCCCACGGGTCGCGCTCCGAAATTACCAGCTTGCCATCGCGCAGGAAGGCGCAATCGGCCGCCAGGCCGTACTGGTGCCAGCTCTGGAAGGCGCGCGCATTGGTGACATGGCCGCCGGCCGCTGCCAGCTCGTCCTGGCGCGCCGGGCTGCGGTAGCCCTCCAGCAAGGCCATGTCATAACCATGCTGTTCCTTCATAATTTTAAATGCCAGCAGCAGGCGGCCGCTGAAGTCGGGATGCAGCAAGCCCCAGTTGCGGCTGGCATTGACCAGCATCGGCCGCACCAGTTCGACCTCGGCGGTGGTGAACACGCCGGGCGGCAGCGCCACCGGCGGCACCAGTTGCTCGCCAGCCAGGAGCGCCGCCACCTGCGCGTCGGGCATCGCGGCGCCGCCCTCGTACACCGGCAACATGGCTGGATTGCTCAGCGCCAGCGCCAGCAGCGACGGAATCAGCACCGTCGGGGCGCCGATCGCCAGCAGCACCCGGTGGCGGCGCAGCCCGTACAGCACGCGCTCGCGCAGCGACAGCGCGACACTGTCGCGCATGGCCCCGGCGGCGCGCGTGCCGGCATGGCGCCAGCTACCTGCGCGGTCGGCCAGGCCGCGCATCACATGCCTGCCGCGCGACATCAATGCGCGTCCACCTGGAAAAAGAACAAGCCAGGCCAGGCAGGATGCAAGACAAACGTACAGAAGGGCGATCAAGATCAGCATCGGTACCTCCAGGATTGTTTCTAATCAGAACAGCAGAAGCCAATCTTAGGAGTAATGTCGTGCGTCCATCAGACGAAAATCAAGACAACCGCCTGCACGCCCATCCGCGCCCCAACCTGATGTCGTCGGCGCGCCGCGGCGGCCATGAAGACAGCATCCTCGCCAAGCTCGAGCGCGAACCGGCGCGCCGTGCCGGCAGCAGCGCCGGCCATGGCGCGCGCCTGGCCTGGTACGGGGCGGCGGTGATGCTGGCGCTGGGATTGACGGGGACGCTGGCCTGGCTGGCAGCCGGCACCGGTCCGGCGCCGCTCGAGATGGCGTCGCCTGATGCCGCGCCTGCCGCGACGGCGAGCGTGGCGCCGGCGCCGGTAGAGACGGCCCTGATCGTCGATGCGGCGCCGGAACCCACCGCAGCGGTGGCGCCGCCGCCGGCCCCCGTCCCTCCGCTGCGCCTGCTGAAGCCAGCTGTTACGCCGCCCGAGCCGGTCAAGATTGCGCCGACTCTGGCCAACGCTGCACCAGCGCGGCGGCCAGAACCGCGCACTGCAGCGCCGGCCCGTCCCCGTGCCCAGGCTGCGCGCACGACACCGCGACAGGCAGCGCGTCCCGCCAGGACCGTGAATCCGGCGCGCGCCGGCGACACCCAGGACGATAGCGACGTCGCCCTGATCTCGGCCGTGATCTACCATGCAAACGGCCATGCACCCGCCGAAGGCGAAGCGCCTATGCCACCGCCAGGCCGCTGACAGCGTGGTAAAAAGCCCTCACTGCGGCGTGTAGCCGACGATGTAGCCCGACAATCGCAGCTGGAACACGCTATACTGTATATA
>Ga0265780_10005081_pt1 | contig 16781 bp, 13 predicted proteins | sample P1T30metagenome_FD_192432 | JGI IMG/M metagenome (GOLD analysis project Ga0265780, IMG submission 192432) | Plant litter microbial communities from East Loma Ridge, Irvine, California - P1 T30 | ecosystem: Environmental > Terrestrial > Plant litter > Unclassified | place: USA: California... | reverse complement strand
CTCCGAATATCGGCACCGGTAAGCTGGCAAGTATAGACCGCGGCAGTATCAAAGACATGACTATTCAATTAATAAGTATGCCCGAATACCAGTTATGTTAATGCTCATTAAAGAGATAAACATATCCTGGTATAAATAACAGGGAGTCATTTAAACGATAACCATGAAAAGAAGAGATTTTTTAAAAAATACAGCGCTTGCATCCGGAGCATTTCTTATACCTTCATTTCTGAAACCCCTCGAATCTCTGGCATTCGAGGCGATTGACGGATACAGAAATCTTGTAATTATACAGCTTTCCGGGGGCAACGACGGCCTTAATACCGTAGTGCCTTATGGCATTGATACCTACTATCAGAAACGTAAAACAATCGCCATTCCAGAGAACAGCCTTATTAAGTTAACCGACCTCCAGGCGCTGAACCCTAACATGGCAGCATTACGGGAAATTTATGATCAGGGCTGGATGTCTGTACTCAACAGCGTAGGTTATCCTAATCCGGATCGTTCCCATTTCCGATCAATGGACATATGGCAAACAGGCAGCAATGCCGACGAATACCTCACCACGGGCTGGATCGGCCGGTATCTTGACTCCAACTGTCAGACCTGCAAAGATCCCTATACTGCCATTGAGGTAGACGACACGCTTTCCCTGGCTTTAAAAGGGCTCTCAAAAAAAGGAATAGCTGTTAAAGACCCCGCTCAGCTATTTAAAAATACCAGGGATCCCTTTTTCAAAGAGGTGGTAAGCCAGCCCAGTGAGCACCTCAATGAAGACAATCTCGGCTATCTGTATAAAACGATGATAGAAACCTATTCATCGGCCGATTATATACAGAATACATCAAAAACATACCGCAGCGCAGCACAATATCCGCAGTCGGCATTTGCCAGCCAGCTTAAAACAGTGGCGCGTTTTATCAACAGTGGTTTAAAAACCAGGGTATATTATGTTTCATTAAGCGGTTTCGACACGCATACAGGCCAGCTTGACCAGCAGGGACGACTGTTAAAACAATATAGCGAAGGTATAGCTGCATTTCTAAAGGAGCTTAAATCTACAGGCAAACTGGACGATACGCTCGTATTTACCTTCTCGGAGTTCGGCAGGAGAGTTGAGCAAAACGCAAGCAATGGAACAGATCATGGTACAGCCAACAACCTGTTTGTATTCGGCGGTAAGCTGAACAAGGCGGGAATCTTTAATGATGCTCCCGATCTTCAGAATCTCGAGAACGGCGATCTTAAATACCAGATTGATTTCAGAGAAGTATATGCCACTGTACTGGATAAATGGCTGAATGTGAATAACAGCAGCGTTCTTAATAAATCATTTGCAGGGCTTGATTTTATATAAATAAAGTAAGGCCGGGAAAAATTTCCCGGCCTTACATCAAATTTTATCTGCAGCTTGTCTCAATCAGTTTATCAGCCCTGTCACTGCCCAGGTTCCGGATAAAGACGAGGTCTTCACATGCTCCCTGCTTATCTCCCTGTTTTAATTTCAGCTGAGCCTGCCTCAGAACCCTGTCGATAAATTTTTCATTATACCCCAGCTGCTCTTTAAGCGAAATGATCTCCATTTCATCGGCCGGGTCATAATTGCCTGCCGACCTCTTGCTGTAAAAATTAGTTATTGCATTAGTGAGATCAATTCTGGCTTTATATGCCGCTATTGCCTCCTTTTTTTCCTCTGCCGGCCGCTGGTTGCAATTATATTCAGATAAGCTGAAGTTAATAGGAATTGTCAAAGCCTGAGTCGTATCAAAACCCGAGGGTACAGTCCATCTTCCTGAGGTTAACCTTATGATGCGCAGAGCTTCGACATCCAGGTCAATACCATAGCCCTTCTCCACCCTTGAGCTAAAAATCCGGCCCTTCCTGTCGAGCTTAAAACTTACATTTACAGTCCCCTGCAAACAATTCTGCTTAGAATATTCCGGATATATCAGGCTTCTCAGAATGAAACTGCTTAAGCCCTTCTGCCCCCCCTTAAACTCAGGGACTCCGCTGTCGGTAAAACCGGGCAATAAGGAAACCAGAAACAGGAGCAAGTAATTCATTACTCTAATATAAGAATTAAACAGGGCAAGTTTTATAATTCTTAAGCCTTACTGGACGTAAACGAAAGACACGCTGTCTTTAACTTCCAATCCGCTTATATTTTCCGCCGTATAAACTATAGTATATTTAGAAGGTTTTTTAAAAGCATAAGCTTTAAACAGATCAGCTACAGACGAAGCGGTATCCCTTGCCTTTACCATTATATAACTGCTTGCCGGCGGGGGCATTATTCTTTTAGCCATAGCACCCTGGTAGGCAACTTCCTCTCCGTTCTCATCTTTGATCTCCAGGTACTTACTTAATGGTGGTTCAAAGGGCGTATGCCACTTGCAAAACCGGCGGGCACTATCGGCATCATTGTAAACAGTAAACTTTAATTCGATAAAATCTCCCGCCTTTATAGTATCCCTGATCTGCATCCTGGCATATAAAGGCCTTACCGCTGCCGTATCACTTTCATGCGCTGCAGAATCTGACAGACCAGATTTAGCTGTACGGCTGTTAATGCCGCATGATGATAGCGTCAGTATAACCGCCGTTAATACTAGTTGATAATTTTTCATGGTGCAAATCTATTTCTTATTTTTTCCTGGCACTGGTATTTATTCAAATGTATGCCGGAGAATCATGCCGGGATCCGGGCAGTTGAGCAAATACATTTCCCTTTCCGAAAAACGGCACACTCCGGGGTAATCCCCTTCATTCCCCTGCATATCAAAAATCAGCTGAAAATGGAGATGGGGAGGCCAGCCTCCGTTTACAGAACTGCTGCCGAACGTAGCAAACTGCCTTCCTGCAGGAATAAACATTCCTTTATACAGGCCATCCAGTGAATCCAGGCTGAGGTGACCGTAAAGACTAAAAAAACGCTGCCCCGCGAGCTCGTGCTCAAGAATGATAGTCGGACCATAATCTCCGAACGCATCATTAAACTTAAAGCTATGAACGACCGCATCCAGCGGGTTATAGACCTTCGTCCCTTCCATTCCCCATATATCGGCTCCAAGATGAAGCCTCCGGGGTTCACCAGACGCGTTAAAATGCCCGCTTCTGCTATAAATTGTGCGATGCTCGTTATAACCGCCGATGCCATAAAGGCAATTACCCACATGTAATTTCTTCTCCACCCAACCGCTAAAAAGAGCTGTATCGCCGAATATTTCCGGATTAAGTTCAGTATTTGCCGCTGTAAAGTCAAAAGGACATAATTTGTCCCGGCCTTTTATAAAATCGACCACGGGATATACTTTGCAGGAATCACTCTTAAAATCAGACAGGCTCATCAGCTAATTACTCCTCTGTATCAGGCTGTCTGGGTTCCTTGCTTATTTTATCAAACAGCTTGTCCATTCGCTCTACGTACTCATTTGTATCGTCGATAAAAAACTCAAGATGCGGAACTATCCTCGCCTGATCCTTGATCCTGCTGCCTAATTTGTACCGTATTTCATTTGCATGCGACTTAATTGTATTTAAAGCCAGCGATGTATTCTGATTATTGAAAAAACTTAAAAAGACCCTTGCAATAGCAAGGTCGGGAGTAACACGAACCTTGGTTATTGTTACCAGGGTATTGGGTAAAAAATTCATTCCTTCCCGCTGAAAGATAGCTGCAAGATCTTTCTGAATAACACCCGCGAATTTTTGCTGCCGTTTAGATTCCATGATGTGGAGATTAGAGATTATAGGGCCATCGTACTAAAACGATGCCTGCTAATCAGCAAGTATAAAAATTAAAATATAAAACTAAACTGTACCATGATAAAAGAGTTTTATTTACTCCTCTTCAATATCCGGATACAATAATTTATCGTAAGGATAACGCTGCTGATGTATTGTTTTCACCTTATCATAAAGCATGGTTCTGAACTCCTCAATATTTTCCTTATGAATAGCTGAAATAAACACAGCGGGACTGTTATGTTTGCTCATCCATGTATTTTTAAATTCTTCGAGCGTCAAATTGCGATGTTCCTCATGCCCCTCAGGTTTATAAGCATCGATTTTATTAAACACGGTGATGATCTCCTTATCGATGGCTCCAAGATCTTTCAGCGTATCATTCACCGTTCGTATCTGATCTTCGAAGGTAGGATGAGAAACATCCACCACGTGAATTAAAATATCAGCTTCCCTCACCTCATCCAGTGTAGATTTAAAACACTCTACAAGATGGTGGGGCAGCTTCCTGATAAAACCTACCGTATCAGATAAGAGAAAGGGCAGATTATCGACCACTACTTTCCTTACCGTGGTATCAAGAGTTGCAAAAAGTTTATTTTCTGCAAAGACCTCAGATTTTGAGATCATGTTCATAATCGTAGACTTACCTACGTTGGTATAACCCACAAGAGCGGTCCGCACCAGCTGCCCCCTGTTTTTGCGCTGTGTCGAATTCTGTTTGTCGATAAGTTTAAGCCTTTCTTTCAGTAAGGCAATCTTATCCTGGATTATACGCCTGTCAGTTTCAATCTGACTCTCGCCCGGGCCACGCATACCGATACCCCCCTTTTGCCGCTCAAGGTGAGTCCAGAGCCTGGTCAGCCTGGGCAACAGGTATTGCAGCTGCGCAAGCTCGACCTGCGTTTTTGCCTGTGCTGTCTGCGCCCTGCGGGCAAAAATATCAAGAATGAGATTACTCCTGTCAAGTATTTTCACTTCGAGTTCTCTTTCTATATTACGCAGCTGGGAAGGCGACAGCTCATCGTCGAAAACAACGATGTCTATTTCTTCCGATTTTACATACGCACTTATTTCTTCAAGCTTACCGGTGCCTACAAATGTTGCACGGTCTGCACGGCTCAGCTTCTGGGTAAAGGTCTTCTCTGTTACCCCGCCAGCGGTATCTACAAGGAACTCCAGTTCCTCCAGGTATTCCCGCTCCTTCTCTTCCGTTTCGTCGGGAGTAATTACGCCAACCAGAACTGCACGTTCCGGTTTTACAGCTGTATCATAAAATTTTTGTCTTGCCATGAATTTGAATTAAAACCAGGCCCGATTTAATCGTAAAAGCCCTGGTATTGAAACAATAAATAAATCAGGGAGTTTTCCCCGAACTGGTTTAAGATTTGTTCCGTGTCTGGACATATACACCCCAGGAGTCTGTAAGGTCCCCTTCATTTACCGATCCAGAGAAACGCTTCGCTTAACTCTCCGCACAACAGATCGCCTGATACCTGGCGATAAGAAGAATTCAGCTTATGCCCGCCCGACTGCCTTACTTTTAGTCCCTGCGCCGGCTTTATTCAGCCGCTCATTGTCAGCGAATGCAGCACGGATCCGGCAGGAACCATCTTTCAAACGTTTCATCGTCCGCGTTTGCAACGCGGATGCAGCGAGAACTGCGTTTTCAACGCAGCCCGATTTAACCCAACCTGCTTACAAACTCCCTGAATGCCTTACCCGGATCCTCCTCTTTCATAAAATTTTCGCCGATAAGAAATCCGTTAAACCCTGCCTTTTTTAACTCTGTAATGGTTACAGGATCACTGATGCCACTTTCGGAAATCTTAAGAACATCGGCCGGAATCAGATCAACAAGTCCGTACGAGTGATCCAGGGAAACAGAAAAATCTGCCAGGTTCCTGTTATTGACGCCAACAGCGTCCAGGTTCTCGCAGAGACAGGCATCCAGCTCCTGCCGGTTATGTACCTCCATCAGCACACTCAAACCAATACTTTTCGCAAGTTTAGCAAATCGCGCCAGTTCCAATGGATCAAGAATAGCGGCGATAAGCAGTATAATATCTGCTCCTATCGCCTTTGCCTCAATGATCTGGTACTCGTCGAGGATAAACTCTTTCCTGAGTACCGGTATCTTATTTACCGCCCTTGCACGTGTTACGTCGTCATTGTCTCCCCCAAAGAAAGAACTATCTGTAAGCACAGACAAAGCAGAAGCTCCTCCCGATGCATATGCTGCTGTAACATCTTCAACATACGCATTATTATTGATAATCCCCTTAGACGGAGAAGCCCTCTTAAATTCAGCTATTATCCCCGTGCGTTCAGGAGAGAGGATAAAATCGCGCATAGAATAACAATCGCGGTCAAAAAGAGCAGCTTCTTCCAGCCGGCTGAACGGAACAGCCGCTTTAGCCTCCTTTATCTCTGTATATTTCCTGGCAACGATTTTATCCAGGATAGTATGTCCTTCACCTTTTACAGGCTGATGAATAGTCTTATGATCTGCCATATACTTAACGTCTTAACCTTTTTCAGACAGCCAGTTTTGAATCATCTGCCTGCCATTTTCTGTAAGCACAGATTCGGGGTGGAACTGTACACCTCTCACATCATATTCAGTATGCCTTAAAGCCATGATGACACCCTCTGTGTCCTTCGCTGTAACTTTTACCTTGTCGGGCAGCCCTTCACGGCTCACCGCCCATGAATGATAACGCCCTACATTAAAGGTAGAAGGCAAATCAGAAAAGAGCAGCTCCGTTTCATCCAGCACCTGCATAGACGTAGCCCGTCCGTGAACAGGATAAGATAAGTTATAAAGGTTTCCTCCGAATACCTCTGCCATAGCCTGCATACCCAGGCAAACACCCAGAATACTTTTGGAAGGAGCATATGTCCTGATAACCTCAAGCAGCAGTCCCGCTTCAGAAGGAATCCCCGGCCCCGGAGAAAGCAGAATTTTATCAAACTGCTCTGCATCAGCCAGGTCAAATTTATCATTTCTCCACACTGTAGGCTCATACCCGCATTCATTAAGCAAATGCACAAGGTTAAAGGTAAATGAGTCGTAATTATCAACAACTAAAATCTTCATCTTTTAAATCTTTTCTACCTGAGGTACAATATTTTCTGCCATTTCTATAGCTTTACGCAAAGCCATTATTTTGTTATTCACTTCGTTAAGCTCGCTCTGAGGATCAGAGTCGGCAACGATTCCCGCCCCCGCCTGGTAATGCAGCACATTGTTCCGGCTCATAAAGGACCTGATCATGATAGCATGGTTAAAGTCGCCGTTAAAACCCATGAAGCCTATTGCCCCGCTGTAAAAGCCACGCCGGCCTTTCTCAAACTTGTCAATAAGCGTCATTGCCATATATTTCGGAGCCCCGCTCAGAGTGCCGGCAGGGAAGGTATCACCAACTACAAAGAAAGGATTGGTATTTTTTTTGAACTTTCCTGTCACTTTAGATACGAGGTGAATAATATGCGAATAATACTGAACCTCTTTAAAAGCCTTTACCTTAACATTCTCGCAGTGACGGCTCAGATCGTTGCGGGCCAGATCTACGAGCATTACATGTTCAGCACTCTCTTTCGGATCATTTTCCAGCTTTTTGGCCAGCTCCGCATCGAGAATATCGTTTCCGGTACGGCGGAAAGTTCCGGCAATGGGATAGATCGTTGCCTCTTCATTTTTGATAGTAAGCTGAGCTTCGGGCGAAGAGCCGAACAGCTTAAAATTACCGTAATCATAATAAAACAGGTAAGGAGATGGATTTATTGACCGCAGCGCACGGTATACATTGAACTCATCTCCCAGGAATGGCTTTGAGAAAGCCCTTGAAGGCACGATCTGGAACACATCACCGCGGTAAATATGCTGCTTCAGGTTTTCGACTACCCCAATAAATTCCTCGTCTTTAAAATTCGATGTTTCTTCACCCGACGATTCAAACGGATACTCAGGAAAATTCTTATTCTGGATAATATACTGGATGCGCTCCAGGCCCGAAGGCTCGCCGGCATTTGCCCTGTGCTCAAAAAGGAACAGCTCATTTTTAAAATGGTCTATCACAATCACGTATCGGTATACATGATACTGCAGCAGCGGAATATCACGATCGCCGGTTTTCGGAGTTTTAAGTTTTATATCTTCAAAATATTCAATGGTTTCGTAAGCAAAATAGCCGAACAAACCATTTGAAATAAATTTGAAAGCATTTTCCCCCGACGTTTCAAAGCTCTCCCTGAATGCCGTAACCTCCTTATGCAGATCCACCTGAGCCGCCGGAACATCCGTTTTACGCCCGTTGGGATAATATGCGCTTAACGTCTTGTCGTTCAGCACAATTCCGGCGATGGGGTCGCAGCAAACATAACTCATGCTGTTTTCCCTGCTGTGGTAGTCTGAGCTTTCCAGCAGCAAACTGTTAGGAAATACGTCTCTAAGCCTTAAATAAATGCTTACAGGGGTGGTCGTGTCTGCAAGAAGCCTGGTATAAGATGTATGTAACGTGTAAGTTTCCATGAATATTTTTTAAATCATTTAAAATAAAAAACCCGGCGGATTAGCGTCGGGTTTCATTTATCTAGATCGGTTGATAATCTCTATAAAGTTAAACATACTTAACCCTTCGCCATGCTGTTGCCTGCCACCACCAGATTTGAGTATGATTTAATTCTAACATTATACAAATCAATGTAAAGAAAACCGAAAACACAAATTTTTTAAAATTTATCTGCTCATTCCTAACAAAGGCCTTCCGCTCATCTGTATAGCTACAATTACGATAATCGTGGCTAAAGTATAAAATATGGCTACAAGACGGTGTTTTGAAACAGAATCAAGTGCTTTTTTCGATTTCGAATATCCAATAGTGATCAGCACTACAGCAATCAGCATCATAAAGAAATGCTCTACTGTCCAGTATCTTAAAGTAGTATTCTTCATGGCAGAACCCATATCTGAAGTACCAACATAAGGACTCAGGAAATATAGGATCAGGCCGAAAAGAGCCTGTGTATGCGCTGAAATAAGAGTGATCAGATTTAAAGCCTTATTTCCCTTTGTATATTCCCTGCTGCCAAACCAGCCAGCAAAAGAAGATAATATCGCCAGTACGACAGCGATCAGCACTACAAAACGGATAACGGAATGGATCTCAAGAATGATTGGGTACATACTGCTAAATTTATGCCCAAACTTAGATAAAATTCTTTACATCGCTTCTACGATTTCTTTCACAGAAGACATTTACAGGTGTCGGCCGGTACTGGTTTCGACACCTGCCCAACTGTATCTCTTTACTGTGCCATAAATATTTTCCTCAGATGAAACTGAAAAAAACCATCGAGTGAATCAGTCCGCTTGTCGTTATTATTAAAATTAAGAGGCTTAATAAGATAACCTGAAACACCCAGGCCTTCGGTGACCTTCCTGTCGGCATCATCGCCAGACGTTGTCATTACCAATACATCTACAGCACTCAGCACCTCATCATTTTTAAGCACCTTTAAAAATTCAATGCCGTTCATTTTAGGCATGTTCAGATCAAGTAATATCAGGTCGGGTACAAAGTTCAGTTCGCCATCAGCATTTTTTAACATTTCCAGGGCTTCTATTCCATTATAAGCCGTATACAGTTTATGCTCCTGGCTGATCTTTTTCAGCGAACGCTCAACACTTATTACATCCAGTTCGTCATCTTCTACTAGTAAAATCACTTTTTTCATGCTCTATGTTCCTTTTACCGGCATTTAAATGCCTTTATATTAATATCAATTTACCTTATGCGCATCAGCTCCGGGGCCAGGTAAATACAAATGCAGCTCCCCTGCCAATTTCAGAAACCACCTTAATGGAGCCATGCTGTTCCTCCACTATTTTCTTTACAATCGCCAGCCCGACACCGGTACTTTCCTGCTGGTTGCGATCACGCAGTGTCTGGAAGATCTCAAATATCTTATCATTAAACTTACTGTCGATTCCTATGCCATTATCTTTTACAGTGAATTCATAAAAATCCTCAAGTTCCCGCGATTCTATTTCAATAATCCCTTCGGCCTGCGGCGTGTATTTAACAGCGTTACTGACCAGGTTGCTGAAAACCTGCTCCAGCCTGACCCTTTCAGCATACAATACCGGAAGCGGCCCCGCGATTATCTTAAAGTGAGACGGTACGAGACCTTCAGTAATTTCCCTTATAAGGCTATTCAGATCAACCCGCTCTTTCAGCGGTTTATCCCTGCTTATTCTGGCATAATCGAGTATCCCATGGATCAGACCCTCCATCCTGTTTATCCTCGCCGGTATTATACTCAGATACTTCCTCATCTGAGGTGAAATTTCTTTTCCAAGATCTTCTTCAATCCATTGTATAACATTATAAATGCCCCTTATAGGTGCTTTTAAGTCGTGCGACACGATATACGCAAACTGGTTAAGTTCAGAATTTTTCTTCTGCAGCTCTGCGATATTTTCACTCAGCGTAACAGACATCACATTCAGCGAGTCAGACAAGCTGCTCAGCTCATCGTTCTTATCGTCTGTAACTCTTGTAAACCTGCCCCTGGAAATACTCTCTGCCTGGTTTACCATAAGACTGATTCTCCGGGAAATAAGTCTTACAATATTTACGCTGCTTAATATCCCTACTGTTACTGTAAGTATGGCAAAGATCATAGAGAAAGACTCTGTTTTTTTTATGGAGCTCATCAGCTTTTCCCGCCTTAGCTGCCTTATCCGGTATTCTTCGCGGTCGAACTCCCTGAAGATCCTGCTGATCTGGTTATTGATGTTTTGCCCTACCTGCTTTTTAAACTGATTGTCGAAAAGTTCCTGATATCTTTCAGGGGATGCGTCTTTTTCCAGCACTTCTTTTTTTGCTTCAAGCAGCGCATTAGCGTAACCCACCCACTGCTTATGGAGCAGAAATATAGAATCCAGCTTGGCCCGCTTCGCCTCAGAACCATAAATAAGCCTCTTTTGCTGGCCGTACAGAACAGGTATATTATTCAGTCCGTCGTAATACATCGTAAGGAAACTGTCGTTTTCAGATAAAAGATAACCTCTGAAAGCGCTCTGCATTTCGATGATCACTTTGTGAAATTTACTGGAAGTTCTGATGATCAGTTCCGAATTTGTTAAAAACACGGTATTCCTGTTCACTTTACTTGTCAACAGGTTATTAACATACGAATCCAGCAGGGCCAGTGAGATGATCACTGAAAAACCGAGAAATATAAGTGTAGATAACCTCATTAAAACAGATAGATATTCGTACTCAGTTAGCTGGAATGGTAAATTTAAAGCAGGTACCCTTTTTAATTTCACTTTCAACAGTGATGTTACCTCCGTGCTGCGCCACGAAGTCTCTCACCAGGAGCAGACCAAGGCCGGAGCCCTGCTCGTTGTTTGTTCCGGATATAGAGTACGAACTGGAAGTAGAAAAAAGTGTGTCTCTTATTTCCTCGCTCATTCCAACTCCTGTATCCTGCACACAAACCTCGATCATGTTTTCCACCGGCATAGCCGTAAAGGTTATAGCCCCCCCGTCGGGTGTAAACTTGATGGCATTAGTAACAATATTCTGCAGGATAGACCTGAGCATAAAAACATCAGCCTTGACATATACATCAGCGGCTATGTCGTTTTTTAACTCGATCTTTTTATGCGATGCGTTTGTTTTCAGCAGTTCAAGTGCCTCGTTAATCCCCTCAAGCAGCTTCACCCGTTTTGGACTGAAGCTGGACTTCTTCCGTTGTTTTTTCGCCCATTCCACCAACTCATTGAGCTGCGTAAGTATGCGGTTGGATGTAGTATAAATAATCGAAGAATATTTTTTGACCTCCTGCTCTCCGAGGACCTCAATATCCCGGTTCAGCTTTTCCGAAGATGCCATAAGAGCGGTAATAGGATTCCTGAGGTCGTGGGAAATTACGGAGAGGATCTTGTCTTTCGCCATATTCAGCTCCTTGAGCTCCTCATTCAGATTTTCCAGCTCAAGAGTCCGCTCTTTGACACGGTTTTCCAGCTGCTGGTTTAACTTCAGCAGATCGTCGTTGATAACTTTAAGTTTTTCCTCCTGTTGTTTAAGAAGCTGGTTCTTTTTATGCAGTTCAGCAAATACAGCAACTTTTGAGCGCAGTATCTGCGGATTAAAAGGTTTCCTTATATAATCTACGGCTCCCGCCTGATAGCCTTTAAAAACGGCAGCCTCCTCATAATCCTGCCCGGTAATAAAAATAACAGGGATATTCCGCAATTTCTCCCGCTGATAGATCAGTTCTGCGGTTTCATAACCGTCCATCAAAGGCATTTTCACATCCAGGAGGATCAGGGAGAAATCATCTTCCTTCAACAGGATCTTTAAGGCATCCCTTCCCGACGTAGCTTTCGAAAAAGCATATCCCTGCTTCTCCAGCACAACTTCCATAGACATCAGGTTATCCTCGCGATCGTCTACCAAAAGAATTTTTATAGTCTCAGCAATCACTCTTTCGTATTGTCGTTAATTTGTCCTATTTATAAAGCCAAACCCTCATCAGCGATAAAAGCTGGTCGGTTTTAACCGGTTTGGTAATGTAATCGGAAGCCCCGGAAGCAATACACTTCTGGCGGTCGCCTATCATTGCCTTCGCTGTTACGGCAATTATAGGAAGCTGTTTGTTCCTTGGCTCCTTCCTTATCCACCTTATCGTTTCGTAACCATCCATCTCAGGCATCATGATATCCATCAGAACGATATCAATATCCTTATTATCATTCAGTATCTCCAGCGCCTCACGGCCGCTTTCTGCAGTGATTACCTCTAGCTTTGAACGTTCAAAAGCTGCAGTTAGTGCAAACAGGTTCCTCACATCGTCATCAACGATCAAAACTTTTTTATTGTCAAGCACATCTTTTTCGCTCGTAATGTTCCTGAGCAGGGCAAGTTTCTCTTCGGGAAGGAACTTTGAATCCACGTGCAGCAGCTTGGATACTTCGTCTAACAGCAGAGGCTCCGACTCCGGAGTTTTTACTATAGAACGATAGGTAAGCCGCTTTAAAGGAATGAGATCTTCCTGGCTAACCACTTCTGCGGTGTAGAGAATAATCGAAGTACTAAACTGCTTATCACGGATGAGATGGTTTGTAAGCTCTTCAATATCTTTTGCATATGAGTCCAGCACAATACAATCCACACTTTCATGCTTCAAAATCTTAATGCCTTCTTTAATGTCTTCAGCTGTCAGGGTTGTTATGCTTTCCGCATCCAGCAACTGACGCAGCTTTTGCTGCTCCTCTTTTTCCTTCTCCAGAATGAGAACCTTCCGGCCCTGTGTATCTTTAAATTTCAGTATCTCTGAGATCAGTTCATCCAGCGATTTATTTGACAGCGGCTTAAGATGAAAACTCTTCGCCCCATATTTCGATGCCAGGGCCCTGTTATCCTCTCCGGAAATAAGATGAACAGGTATATGTCTGAAATTAAGATCATTTTTAAGTAATCTCAGTATTTTCCAGCCATTTGATTCGGGCAGATTAACATCAAGTGTAATGGCAACGGGATTATAACTCTGTAGTATATCGAAAATTTCCACGTAACTTACCGCTACTACCGCTTTTAAGCCGAAGTCATGCGCCTTATCGATCATGATCTTGGTAAAACGAAGATCGTCTTCGATCACCAGGATCATCTTGTCGCCCGGAAGTATATTGTGTTTATCGTCATCAAGTACAGATTCTGCAGTTTCAGGACTTGTTTTTCCGGCAATAGCAGGATATACCCTTGACGAATATTCTCCTACCGTTTTGGTACCCTCTTTATATTTAAGCGGCAGGAACAGCGTAAATGTGCTGCCCTTGCCCAGTTCGCTGTTTACTGTAATTGTTCCGCCCAACAGTTCTGCGAAGCCCTTGCTGATCGACAAGCCTAACCCTGTGCCACCGTATTTACGGCTGGTTGAACCCTCCGCCTGCTGGAATGCTTCGAAAATAATGCCCTGGGTCTTTCTTGATATTCCGATGCCTGTGTCTTCTATGGAAAAGGCAATTATATGATCAGCTCCCGGCAGCGGACTCGGTATATAGGTATTGGGGCGGCTGATCGCCAGTTTCACGCTTCCCTTTTCGGTAAACTTAAATGAATTGGAAAGCAGGTTCTTAAGAATCTGATTCAGACGCTGAATATCCGTTTCCATAATTTCCGGAAGATCCTCTTCAATAGATATCTCAAAGGTGAGGTTCTTGGTCTCAGATATAGGCTTGAAGGTAGTCTCCACGAAAGAAGCAATCTCTCTGAAACTCACCGGCATGATATCTGCCGAAATAACTCCTGATTCAATCTTGGAAAGATCGAGGATATCGTTTATCAGCTGGATAAGGTCGTATCCGCAGGAGTGGATCGTTTTGGCATACCTGATCTGCTTTTCACTCAGGTTACCATCGTGGTTTTCAAACAGCTGCTGTGCGAGGATCAGTAAACTATTGAGCGGCGTTCTCAGTTCATGCGACATATTAGCCAGGAATTCTGACTTATATTTGGAAGTCAGCGTAAGCTGCTCTGCTTTTTCTTCCAGGGAACGCCTGGCCTCTTCCACTTCTTTATTGATCTGCTCTACCTCTTCCTTTTGTTTTTCGAGGAGCTGGGCTTTATCATGCAGCTCGTCGTTTGCCCTTCGCAGCTCTTCCTGCTGCGCTTTCAGCTCATTGGCGAGCGATTGCGACTGCGATAAAAGCTCTTCGGTACGGGTATTGGTTTCGATATTGTTCAGTACGATACCTATACTTTCCGTAAGCTGGTCAAGGAAGTCGAGGTGGGTAGGACTAAAATTCTCAAAAGATGCCAGTTCGATAACGGCCTTAATATTATTCTCAAATAAAACCGGCAGAATAACCAATGCAGAAGGAGTAGCGCTGCCGATTCCGGAGTTGATCTGCAAATAATCAGCCGGGACGTTGGTAAGCAGTATTCTTTCCTTATCTGTGGCACATTGCCCTACAAGGCCTTCGCTTATCAGAAACTGCTGGTTAATTGATCTTTTGTTGTTGTGTGCATAACCGGCAAATAACTTAAGCCGGGCTTCTTCTTTCTCGGGCTGCTCCAGAAGGTAAAAGGCTCCGTACCGGGCATTCACCAGTTCTGATAATTCTGACAATACTTTATTAGCAACAGCATTCCTGTCCCGCTGCCCCTGCAGCATCTGGGTAAATTTAGCAAGGTTGGATTTTAACCAGTCCTGTTCATGGTTCCTGAGAGTAGTACCTTTAAGATTCGCGATCATCTGGTTGATCGTATCTTTGAGCGCCTCCAGCTCACCTTTGGCATCTACACGTATAGTTCGCGTAAGGTCTCCCTTCGTTACCGCCGAAGCCACCTCTGATATGGAACGTACCTGTACGGTAAGGTTCTGTGCCAGCTGGTTTACATTTTCGGTAAGGTCTTTCCAGGTGCCCGACGCTCCCGGCACACTTGCCTGTCCGCCCAGGCGCCCCTGAACCCCTACTTCACGGGCCACCGTTGTTACCTGGTCTGCAAAAACGGCTAATGTATCGATCATTTCATTAATGGCGTCGGTAAGCTGGGCAACTTCGCCCATAGCGTTGATAGATAGCCGTTGTTTAAGATTTCCCTTCGCGACAGAGGTGGCCACCTTTGCAATACCGCGTATCTGCACGGTAAGGTTGGAGGCCATCTGGTTCACCGAATCGGTAAGGTCCTTCCAGGTACCGCCAACACCCTTTACATGCGCCTGTCCGCCGAGTTTTCCTTCTGTTCCTACTTCCCTGGCCACACGTGTAACCTCCGAGGCGAAGGAGTTCAGCTGATCAACCATGGTATTGATGGTATTCTTAAGATCCATCATCTCGCCCTTCACATCAATAATTACAGTTTTAGAAAGGTCTCCGCTGGCCACCGCTTTGGTTACCTCGGCAATATTACGCACCTGCGAAGTAAGGTTACTCGACATCTGGTTCACCGAGTCGGTAAGATCTTTCCAGGTTCCGGCAACGCCGGGCACAAAAGCCTGCCCGCCAAGATTTCCGTCTGTACCTACCTCACGCGCCACGCGGGTAACCTCTGATGCAAAACCGCGCAGCTGATCTACCATCGTGTTTATAGTTTCTTTCAGCTGCAGGATCTCTCCCCTGACGTCTACGGTAATCTTTTTTGAAAGGTCGCCGTTGGCCACCGCGATAGAAACATCTGCAATATTCCGAAGCTGGGCGGTAAGATTTCCGGCCATTTTATTCACCGAATCAGTAAGGTCTTTCCAGGTCCCGTCAACACCCGGCACATTGGCCTGACCGCCGAGCTGCCCCTCAGAGCCAACCTCCCTGGCCACACGTGTTACCTCCGAGGCAAATCCCCTCAGCTGGTCCACCATCGTATTTATAGTATTTTTAAGCTCCAGCAACTCCCCTTTCGCATCAACCGTAATCTTACGCGAAAGGTCGCCCTTAGCTACCGCAGTAGTTACTTCGGCAATATTACGCACCTGGGAAGTAAGGTTGTCGGCCATTTTATTCACCGAATCGGTAAGGTCTTTCCATGTTCCGCCCACACCGGGAACATTCGCCTGCCCGCCGAGCTGCCCTTCAGAACCAACCTCCCTTGCCACACGAGTTACTTCCGATCCGAAGGAGTTTAGCTGGTCTACCATTGTATTGATAGTCACTTTAAGTTCGAGCATCTCGCCCTTAACATCTACCGTGATCTTTTTAGAAAGATCCCCCTTTGCCACGGCGGTAGTTACCTCGGCTATATTTCTTACCTGACCGGTGAGGTTTCCGGCCATTTCATTTACAGAATCCGTAAGGTCTTTCCAGGTGCCGCCCACACCAGGCACGTTCGCCTGTCCGCCGAGCTGTCCCTCAGAACCCACCTCCCTGGCTACACGGGTTACTTCAGACGAAAAGGAGTTCAGCTGGTCAACCATCGTATTGATCGTATTTTTAAGCTCAAGAAGTTCGCCCTTGGCATCGGCTGTGATCTTACGGGAAAGGTCGCCCTTGGCTACCGCGGTGGTCACATCAGCAATATTAC
>Ga0265780_10005080_pt1 | contig 16787 bp, 14 predicted proteins | sample P1T30metagenome_FD_192432 | JGI IMG/M metagenome (GOLD analysis project Ga0265780, IMG submission 192432) | Plant litter microbial communities from East Loma Ridge, Irvine, California - P1 T30 | ecosystem: Environmental > Terrestrial > Plant litter > Unclassified | place: USA: California... | reverse complement strand
TGCGCGATGTCGCGAACGTGGATGAGCAGGTCGGCCGAGACCACCTCCTCCAGCGTCGCCTTGAACGCGGCGACGAGTTGCGTCGGCAGTTCTGACACGAACCCGACCGTGTCGGACAGGATCGCCGTGTCGATGCCCGGCAGCGAGATTTGCCGGAGCGTCGGGTCGAGCGTCGCGAACAACAGGTCCTCAGCCATGACATGCGCGCCGGTCAGGCGGTTGAACAAGGTCGATTTGCCGGCGTTGGTATAACCGACCAGCGCGATTACCGGCCATGGCGCGCGCTGGCGCCGTTCGCGGTGAAGCCCGCGCGTCCGGCTGACCGAATCGAGTTCCTTGCGCAGCCGCGCCATGCGATCTCGGATCAGGCGGCGATCGGCCTCGATCTGCGTTTCGCCCGGGCCGCCGAGGAAGCCGAAGCCACCACGTTGCCGCTCAAGGTGGGTCCAGCTCCGCACGAGCCGACCGGCCTGGTAATCGAGATGGGCGAGTTCGACCTGCAAGCGCCCTTCGGCGGTCGCGGCGCGTTCGCCGAAAATCTCGAGGATCAGCCCAGTGCGGTCGATCACCTTGGCTTCGAGCGCGGTTTCGAGATTGCGCTGCTGCACCGGCGTCAGCGCGGCGTCGAACACGACAAGCCCCGCCTCCTCCATCCGCGCCGTCGCGGCGAGCTGCTCGACCTGACCGCTGCCGATCAGCGTCGCCGGCTTGGGCGCACGCACCCGCAGCGGCACCTTCTCGACAACCGTCACGCCGATCGCGGCGGCCAGCCCCGCCGTTTCATTCAGCCGCGCCTCGGCATCCCGCGAGGAGACGCCGTGATCGGGATAGACAACGATGGCACGCGCGCCACGCGCAAATTCATCGCGGTCTCGTTCAAACCCAGTGGTCAAATCTTCAGTCTCACTCTTCGTCGGTGTCCGCCTGTTCGTCGGCGAGGTTCAGCGGGTGTGCCGGCTGGATCGTCGAGACGGCATGCTTATACACGAGCTGCGACAAGCCGTCGCGCTGCAGCAGCATGCAGAACAGATCAAATGATGCTATATGGCCCTGCAACATGACGCCGTTGACGAGGAACATCGTCACGTTGTCATTCGACTTGCGGACCGCGTTCAGGAAAATCTCCTGCAAAAGCGGTGCCTTGCGCTGCGCTTCGCCGACCGCGTTGACGATCGCGGCGATGTCCACAGCGCTCGACGGCATGATCGTCGAGATGGCGTGCTTGTAGATCAGCTGCGACTGGCCGTCGCGGCGGAGCAGCACGGAGAAATTGTCGAACCACGTCACGATGCCTTGCAGCTTGACGCCCTTGACGAGGAACATCGTCACCGGTGTCTTGGAGCGGCGCAGTGCGTTGAGGAACAGGTCCTGAAGCGAAGCTTGTTTGTCGGCCATCGGTCGATCCTTTGTTCTTGGCGGGTTTTTTCCCGCAGGCGCGCCATTTCCGGCGTCGGTTGTGCGACTGTCGCGCCGCCAATCTAGGGACGCGAGGCCGTTTCGTCCACTATTCCTCTCGGCCTTCGGTGATGCCGAGCAGTTTCAGCTTCCGGTGCAGCGCCGACCGCTCCATGCCGATGAAGTTCGCGGTGCGTGAGATGTTGCCCGAAAACCGCTTGATCTGGACGCGCAGATATTCGCGTTCGAACGTCTCGCGCGCCTCGCGTAGCGGCGATCCCATGATCGCGGTCGCACCACCGCCGAGTTCCCCGGGATCGCCCAACACTTCGCTAGGGAGCATGTCGAGATCGATGCGGCCGATCCGATCACCCGGCGCCATGATGATGACCCGTTCGACGATGTTGCGAAGCTGGCGGACGTTGCCGGGCCATTCGTAGGATTGCAGCGCCACCATCGCATCGGGTGCGACCTCGGGCGTGGGTACGCGGCGATCGGCGGCATAGTGCGCGACGAAATGCAGGATCAGTGCGGGGATGTCCTCGCGACGTTCGGCCAACGCCGGGATCTGCACCGGTACGACATTCAGCCTGTAATAGAGATCCTCGCGGAACCGACCTTCGGCAATCTCGAACGCGAGATCACGCGCGGTCGCCGAAACCACGCGGACGTCCACCTTAACCACGCGCGTACCGCCGACTCGCGTGAAGCTCTGGTCGGTCAGCACGCGCAGGATGCGCGCCTGCGTGGTGATCGGCATGTCGGCGATCTCGTCGAGGAACAGCGTGCCGCCATGCGCCTGTTCGAGCAGGCCGGAGCGGACGAGATCGCCCCCTTCCTCCACCCCGAACAGTTCCTCGTCGACGCGCTCGGGCGTCATCCGCGCGGCGTTGACGATCACGAACGGTGCGTCGACACGCTGGCTCCAGCCGTGCAGCAGCCGCGCGGCGATCTCCTTGCCGACGCCCGCCGCGCCCATCACCAGCACACGACTGCCGGTGGCGGCGACACGCTTCAACGTCGCGCGGACCGCGTTGATCGCGGTGGAATTGCCGGTGAGATCGGCATCACGCGCGGCAACGGCGCGCAGGCTCGCGACTTCACGACGGAGCCGCTCGGTCTCGGTCGCGCGGGCGACCATGAGCAGCAGCCGTTCGGCCTCGAACGGCTTTTCGATGAAGTCGGCGGCGCCGCGCCGGATCGCCGCGACCGCGGTGTCGAGGTTGCCGTGGCCGGAAATCATCAGCACCGGAATGCTCGAATCGCGCCGTTTGATCTCGTCGAGCAGGTCGAGCCCGTCGAGCCGTGAGCCGTGCAGCCACACGTCCAGCAGCACCAGCGACGGCCGCCGCACCGAGATCGCCTCCAGCGCGGCATCGCTGTTGGCAGCAGTACGGGTGCCATAGCCTTCGTCTTCGAGCACGCCCGCCACCAGTTCGCGGATGTCGAGCTCGTCGTCGACGATGAGGATATCGAGTGCCATAATCTATGTCCGGTTCTGAAGATGTTCGGGCGCATGAGCGTCGTTCGGGGGCGCCTCCCCGCTGTCGAGCGCGGCGAGCGCCTGTGTGTCGAAGCGGATCGTCACGCAGGTGCCGCCGCCTTCATTGTCGGCGAAGGTGATCGTGCCGAAATGCTCCTCCACGATCTTCTTGACGATCGCGAGGCCGAGCCCGGTCCCGCGCGCACGCGTGGTGACATAGGGTTCGACGATCCGGTCGCGGTTGGCGGGCAAGCCGATGCCGCTGTCGCGCACGACGATCGAGGCGGACTCAGCGTCCTGCCACAGCGTCATTGCCACCCCGCCTTCGGTGCCCTCGCCCTTTGCTTCGATCGCCTCGACCGCGTTCTTGATGATGTTGGTGAGCGCCTGGCCGATCTGCCGGCGATCGCACACCAGCGCCGGGCCGGGCTCGTCATATTGCAGCACGAAGCGGATCTGCGGATGCGCGACCTCGTGGAGGAATAACGTCTGCCGCGCGAGATCGAGCAGCGACTCGCTACGGAAGATCGGCTTGGGCATCCGTGCGAACGAGGAGAACTCGTCCACCATCCGCCGCAGATCACCAACCTGGCGGATGATCGTGTCGGTCAGCTTGGCGAAGGTGCCGTCATCGGCGGCGATCTGCTTGCCGTAACGGCGTTGCAGCCGCTCGGCGGCGAGCTGGATCGGCGTGAGCGGGTTCTTGATCTCGTGCGCGATTCGCCGGGCGACGTCCGACCATGCCGCGCGACGCTGATCGAGCAACTGGCCGGTAATGTCGTCAAAGGTAAGGATCGGCCCTTCGACCGCGCGCGTGATCTTCACCGCGAGCGTCTTTGCCTCGCCGGCGGCATCGACCTCGACGATGGCCTCGCGATCCTCGCTGGCGATCAGCGCGTCGAGTTCGGGCGAGATCAGCGACAGCGGACGCCCGACCGGATTGTCGTCACCGGTCTTGAGCAGAGTCGCCGCCGAACGGTTGATCAGCCGGATCGTCCCATCGCGGCCGATCGAGATCACCCCTGCCGTCACGCCCGACATGACTGCCTCGATCAGCGCACGTCGGCTGTCGAGCGCGCTAGTCTGCGCCTCAATCCGGCCGGTCATTTCGTTAAAGGCGTTGGCAAGAACGCCGACCTCGTCGTCGGTTTTGGGCACGGGCACACGCGCGGAAAGATCGCCCGTCTCCACCCGTCGCGCGGCCGCCACCAACTCACCGACCGGACGCACCAGCCGGTCCGCCACTGCCAGTGCGATCCAGACGGCAATCGCCACGATCAACAGAGAAATGCCGAGCAGCGCCGCATTGAACCGCAATTGCAAAGACCGCGAGCGCGTAAGCAACGCCTGATAATCGCCGAGGATCGCCTTGCCGCGTCGCACCTGCGCCGCGAATTGCGGATCGTACACACGCGCCGCATACACGAACGTGTGCGCCCCGGGATCGAGCGTGGTCACCACTCCGATACGATCGCCACCGCCGACGACGACACTACGCTTGCCGCTCCGCAGCGCGGCGATCATCGGTGGCGTCACAACCTTGGTCAGATCCCGCTCATACGGGTTGACCAGCGCCGGATAGGTCATCGGCTGATTACGCGGCGCGTCGATGATGAGCGCTTCGGAGAGTTCGCGCCGGTAGATCTGGTAGGCCAACCCTTGTGCGAAGCGCGGGCTGTCGATCGGCAGCGTTTGCAGATACTCGCGCAGGTCGCCAGTCATGGTGACGACGTTGCGATCGACCTGGCCGAGTTCGTTGTCGTAATTCTCGCGGGCGAGGACGGCCGCGTTTTCCAGCATCCCACGTGCCCGATCGGAGAACCAGAACTCGACGCCGAACTGGAACAGCACCGACGCGAAGATCACCACCAGCAACGTCGGCACCGCGGCGATCACGGAGAACAACGCGACCAGCCGCACGTGCAGCTTGCCACGCCCACCGACCGGAGACAGGGCGGCGCGCCGCATCGCGATGCGCCTGCCGAGCAGTACCAGAAGTGCGATTCCCGGCACCAGATTCGCAACGAGCAGCAGCGCCACCATGGGTGGCGTCAGCAACACCGGCGACGATCCGCTCACGATGATGAAATAGCTCACGAACGCCATCGCGATGGCGCCGGCCAGCACCGAAAGTTCCAGCGCCGGCGTGACGTGGAAGGTCCACCGCCGCGAGGAGTCGGTGACTGGAGATGCCGAAGCGGCTGTCATCGTGTTTTCGTTACAACGCATCCGTTGCAAAGAAAACACACTAATCGTTCACGTCAGCCGATTGGCTACTCGACCCGCCGTGAGTCAGCAGCCGATGCCAAGCGTATCGAGCCGCTTGCGTAGCGTATTGCGATTGATCCCAAGCGCACGCGCGGCGCGTAGCTGGTTGTTGCCGTGGCGTTCGAGCAGCGCCTCGATCAACGGGCGTTCGACTTCGCCGATGATGCGATCGTACAGCGAGCCATCGTTGAGCGCCGCCGGCTCTTCGATCGCGAGCCGTTCCAGCCGGGCGCGGATCGCTGCCGCGATGCCAGGATCGACCTCGGCCGGTGCATGCGCCGAATAGGAACCACCCAGCAGCACGCGGACCTCGCCCGCGCCGATCGTATCGTCGCGGCTCAGCACCGCCATTCGGCGCATCATGTTCTCCAGTTCGCGAACATTGCCGGGCCAGTCGTGACTCTCCAGCACGGCGATCGCAGCCAGGTCGAGTTGCTTGCGCGGCAGGCCGCTTTCGGCGGCACGATCGAGGAAATGCCGCGCGAGCAAGGCAATGTCCTGCCGCCGCGCGCGTAAGGCAGGCAACGTCACCGGGACCACGTTCAAACGGTAGAACAAATCCTCGCGAAACTGGCCGTTCGCGACCAGTTGTGACAGGTCACGGTTGGTTGCCGCGACGATCCGCACGTCGGCGCGGATCGTGCGCGCGCCGCCGACGGTGGTGAACTCGCCCGATTGCAGCACGCGCAACAGCCGGGTCTGCGCCTCGATCGGCATGTCGCCGATCTCGTCGAGGAACAGGGTGCCGCCCGCCGCCTGCTCGAACCGCCCGGCCGATCGCGCCTGCGCGCCGGTGAAGGCGCCGCGTTCGTGGCCGAACAACTCGGCCTCGATCAACTCGCGCGGGATCGCGGCCATGTTGATCGCGACGAACGGCGCGCGCCGGCGCGGCCCGAGGTCATGGATCGCGCGGGCGACCAGTTCCTTGCCGGTGCCCGATTCGCCCGACACCAACACGGTCAGGTCGTTCGACACGACGCGCGCGATCACGCGGTACACGTCCTGCATCGCGGGCGAGCGGCCAATCAGCGGCAGCGCGCGATCCTCCTCGCCGATCGGCTCGATCGCGCCGCCCGATCCACGCGCCAGCGCGCTCTGCACGGCGGCGGCGAGGGTATCGATGTCGAACGGCTTGGGCAGGTAGTCGAACGCGCCGACCTCGGTCGATCGCACCGCCGTGGTCAGCGTGTTCTGTGCCGACAATATGATGACCGGCAGGCCCGGATGATCGGCAAGCAAGCGCTCTACCATGTCGAGGCCGTTGCCGTCGGGCAGCACCACGTCGGTGATGAGCACGTCGGGCAGGCCCGACGCCATCCGCATCTCCATCTCGGCCAGCGTCGCGGCGGTGGTCAGACGGTGGCCGTCGCGTTGCAGCGCGTGGACGACCACGGTGCGGATCGCATTGTCGTCATCCACGACGAGGATGTTGCCGGCTCTGGTCACGCGGAACCCCTGGGAAGCAAGATGCGGAAGACGGTGGAGAGCGGCGAGCCTTCGCGTGCATATTGGACGATGCCGCCCATGTCGCGGACCAGCTTATCGACCAGTGAGAGGCCCAGCCCCTGCCCCTCGGGCTTGCCGGAAATGAACGGGTCGAACAGATGATCGGCGATTTCCTCGGGCGCGCCGGGTCCGTTGTCGATCACGCAGACCTCGATCGGTAACGGCCGGCGCGGTCGGCCCGGCGCGGGGCTCACCGCCATACCGTGGCGATAGGCGGTGGTAAGCAGCATGCGTGGATCGGCAACGGTGGTGAGGGCTTCGCAGCCGTTCTTGAGCAGGTTGAGCACCACCTGAAGCAGCGCGTCGGGATCGACCAGCACCGGCGGCAGCGACGGATCGAACCGCTCCTCGATCGTCACGTTACGCCCGAACCCCGCCAGCGCCACGCGCCGGGCGTGATCGAGCAAGGGGTAGATGTTCGACGGCTGGGGGTTGAGCGGTCGCGTATCGGTGAAGTCCTGCATCCGGTCGATCAGGGCAGCGATGCGGTCGACCTCGGTCGTGATGAGCGTGGTGAGTTGATTGTCCGCCTTAGGCCCGGCGAGCAGCTGCGCCGCGCCGCGAATGCCCGACAGCGGGTTCTTGATCTCATGCGCGAGCATCGCCGCCGCGCCGATCGCCGCGCGCGCGGCAGCAGCGCGGTCGGCGGAATGGCCCAGCCGCCGCGACCCGGCGACATGGTGCAGCGTAATGGTCCGCCAGCCCGGCCGATCGGTAACCGCGGCTTCGAGATAATCGACTCGCATCCGACCACCGCGCCGCATCTCAATTTCTGTGTCGAATGCCGCGAACAGACGCCCGTCGCGGTCGCCCGGCGCGCGCGGCGCGTCGATCACACTGTCCAGCGTCTGCCCGCGCATCAACCGTTCGGAAAGGTTGAGCAACGTCTCGCATTCGGCGTTGGCATACGTAATCCGCGCTTGCGGATCGACCACCATCACCGCCACCGGCAGAGTCGCGAATAGTTCGGCGAAACCCGGCGCGGCTTCCGCGCTCATGCCGTCATGCCGCCGCACGGCTCCGATACGGCGCGTAGAATTCGGCGAGCATTGCCTTGACCTGATTGGGGTCGGCGATCTGGTTGGCCTTGTTGCGGAACTCGGCCGAACCATGCAGCCCGCGCGTGTACCAGCCGACATGCTTGCGCATCATGTTGACGCCGGTCTCGTTGCCGTAATGCTCCAGCATCGCCTCGTAATGCGCTGCGATCAGGCAGTATTGCTCGTCCAGCGTCGGATCGGCGACGCGCCGGCCCGAGCGGAACCACTCCATCACCTGGCCGAGCAACCAGGGGCGACCGTATGAGCCGCGCCCGATCATGATACCGTCCGCGCCCGACTGCTCCAGCGCCGCTTCGGCATCCTCGATCGAACAGATGTCGCCGTTGGCGATCACCGGCACGGTCACCGCGTCCTTAACATGACGGATGAAGCCCCAATCCGCGCTGCCCTTATACATCTGGTTGCGCGTGCGGCCGTGAACCGTAATCATCTTCACGCCGAGATCCTCGGCAATGCGCGCCAGTTCGGGCGCGTTGAGGCTGGAATGATCCCAGCCCATTCGCATCTTCAGTGTGACAGGCACGCTCACCGCATCCGCCACGCCCTTGATGATAGCAGCGGCAAGGGCGAGATCGCGCATCAGCGCCGAGCCAGCGTCGCCGTTGGTCACCTTGCGCACCGGGCAGCCCATATTGATGTCGATGATTGCCGCGCCACGATCTTCGGACAGCTTCGCCGCCTCGCCCATCTCGTACGGCGTGCAGCCGACGAGTTGCATTGATACGGGGTCCTCGATCGGGTGCCACGCCGCCTTTTGCAACGACTGGCGCGTCTCGCGGATCGCCGCCTGGCTTGCTACCATCTCCGTCACATTGAGCCCGGAGCCGTAGCGGCGCACGATTGTGCGGAACGGCATGTCCGACACGCCAGTCATCGGCGCCAGGATCACCGGCTCGGCGATCGTGACAGGGCCGATCTGGATAGGGGCAAGCGTACGCGCGGTCACGATAAAGTCTCGGGGATCTGCCTGAAAAACAGGCAGGCTATACGCGTGACGCGTCACAGGGGCAAGGTTGGCAGTCGCTGCCGCTTGGGCTAGGCGCAAACGCTATGCCTTCTCCCAAAACGTACGCGATCATCGTCGCCGCAGGCCAGGGTCTGCGCAGCGGCAGCGCGCTTCCCAAACAGTTCGCGCCGCTCGCCGGCAAACCGATGCTCGCGCACAGCTACGCCGCACTTGCCGCACATCCCGCCATCGAACGCGTGCTGGTCGTGATCGGCCAAGGTCAGGAGGCGCTGCTCGCCGACGCGTTGGGCGACGTGCCGTCCGCAATCGGCGGCGCGACTCGCCGCGAGTCGGTGCGTAGCGGCCTGGAAGCGCTTGCAGCCGACGCGCCCGACCGCGTGCTGATCCACGATGCCGCCCGCCCGTTCCTGTCGGCGGCGGTGATCGACCGGCTGATCACGGCGCTCGATGCCGATGTCGGCGCGCTACCGGCGCTGCCGGTCGCCGATACGTTGGTCCGCTATGACGGGATTGTCGGCGAGACGGTAGCGCGCGACGACCTCTACCGCGTACAGACGCCGCAGGCGTTCCGCTTCGCCGAGGTTCTTGCCGCCCACCGCGGTTGGCATACCGGCGAAGAAGCGACCGACGATGCGCAGATGATCGCCCGGTCCGGCTATAATGTCTCCATCGTCCAAGGCGACCCGATGCTAGAGAAGATCACCCACCCATCCGACTTCGCCGCCGCCGAAGCGCGTCACGCGGCGACGCTGCGCGTGCGGACGGCAACCGGCTACGACGTCCACCGCCTGGTCGAAGGCGAGGAATTGTGGCTTGGCGGCTTGCTAATCCCGCACGACAAGGGTCTGTCGGGCCACAGCGACGCCGATGTCGCGCTTCACGCCATTACCGACGCGCTGCTCGGCACGATTGCAGACGGCGACATTGGCATGCACTTTCCACCGAGCGATCCGCAGTGGCGCGGCGCCAATTCGGCCCAGTTCCTCCAGCACGCCGCGTCCCTGATCGACACGCAAGGTGGCATCATCGACTTCATCGACCTTACGATCATCTGCGAGGCGCCTAAGATCGGCCCGCATCGCGAGGGAATGCGCGCCCGTATCGCCGAGTTGCTGGATGTTTCGCCCGGCCAGATCAGCGTGAAGGCCACCACTACCGAGCGGCTCGGCTTCACCGGGCGCGGCGAAGGCATCGCCGCGCAGGCGGTCGCGACGATCCGGATCGGCGCGCGATGAAGGCGATGCGCTTGCTGGCGTTCGCCGCCGCTGCATGTGCGCTCAGCACGCAAGCGGCCGCGCAGCCGCTCCGGGCTCGCGCCTGCCTGACCGCGCCCGAGGCCGAGTCGCTGCTCATCACCGTGATTCCGGACGCGCTGGAAGAGGTCGGCCGCACTTGCGCCACGCAGCTACCCGCCAGCGCGCTATTGCGTTCGCCTGGCCGGGCGTTTGGCGATACGTACCGTGCGTTAGCCGACGCCAATTGGCCCAATACACGCCGCGCGCTCGCCAAGATCCTGCCTGTCGAGGCGACACCGATGCTCGACAACGATCTCGCCCGGCTGATGCTAATCTCGCTCGCCGGACCGATCGTCGCGCAGCAGGTGACGCCCGCCGACTGCGGCCCCGCCAATCGCTTTCTGACCATGATCGCGCCGCTGCCGCCGAAGAACGCGGTCGCGGCGATCGTCGCTGCGATGCAGATCGCCGCAACCGATCGCAAGAACGGCATGAAGCCCGCCGCCATCCCCATCTGTCCATTCGGAGCCCAATGACGATGCTCACGATCCTCCCGGCCGAACTGGTCGCCGCCGCGCAGAAGGTCGTCGACGCCAATCTCGCCGCCGGGCGCACCCTGTCGGTCGCCGAAAGTTGCACCGGTGGGCTCGTCTCGGCCGCGCTGACCGAGATACCGGGATCATCCGCCGTGTTCGAACGCGGCTACGTCACCTATTCCAACGATGCCAAGGTCGACACGCTCAACGTCAGCCCCGACGTGATCGACACGTTCGGCGCCGTGTCGATCGCCACCGCTTGGAGCATGGCGCAAGGGGCGCTGGAGGCGAGCGGCGCCGACATCGCGGTGGCGATAACCGGCGTGGCGGGGCCCGGCGGCGGCACCGAGAAAAAACCGGTCGGCACGGTGGTGTTCGCCCGCGCCGAGCGTGGCGCCGATCCGCAACACGTCATCGCCGATCGCAAGCAGTTCGGCGACATCGGTCGCGGCGGCATTCGCCTTCAAGCGGCGTTGTGCGCGCTCGAGTTGTTGATGCCATCCGCCGGCGATGCAGCCGAAGCGCCGTAAAGCACCGCGGCGCGCTCCTCGAACGCGCCGATCATCTTGCGCAGCGCGACACCGAACACCTGCCCCGCCAGCATCTCGAACACGCGGTTCTTGAACGCGAAATCCACGGTGAAGTCGACCGCGCAGCCGCTGCCATCCGGGCGGAAAACCCAGTCGTTGCGCAGATATTTGAGCGGCCCGTCGACGTAATCGACATGCACGCGATTGGGTCGTTCCTTATCAATCTTCGACGTGAACGTCTCGCGCAAGCCCTTGAAGCCGACGATCATGTCGGCGACCATCTGCGTGTCGCTGTTCGAGCGCACCCGCATCGCCGAAACCCATGGCAGGAACTCCGGGTAACGGGCGACGTCCGCAACGAGATCGAACATCTGCTCGGGGCTGTACGGCAGCCGGCGGGTCTCGTGGTGCTTAGGCAAGACGCGTCACTCCGCCGTTCACGCCCGAACCGTCGCCAGCTTCGCCTCGCGCGCCGCACGCAGCCGGGCGAAATCGTCACCGGCGTGGTAGCTGGAGCGGGTCAGCGGCGATGATGCAACCAGCAGGAACCCCTTGGCGCGCGCGATCGCGGCATAGGCATCGAACGCCTTGGGCGTCACGAAATCGATCACCTTGGCATGGCGCGGCGTCGGCTGGAGATATTGCCCCATCGTCAGGAAATCGATGTCGGCGGAGCGCATGTCGTCCATCACCTGATGCACTTCGAGCCGCTCCTCGCCCAGGCCCAGCATCACGCCGGACTTGGTGAAGATCGACGGGTCGTGCCGTTTGACGCTCTCCAGCAGCCGCAGCGAGGCGTAATAGCGTGCACCCGGGCGGATCGTCGGATAAAGACGCGGCACCGTCTCGAGATTGTGGTTGTACACGTCCGGCCGCGCCGCGACGATCGATTCGACGGCAGCCTGCGTCTTGTTGCGGAAATCGGGCGTCAGGATCTCGATCGTCGTCTTAGGCGTCGTGCGGCGCAGCGCCTCGATTACCTTGACGAACTGCGACGCGCCGCCGTCCGGCAGATCGTCACGATCGACCGAGGTGATGACGATATGCTCGAGCCCCAGTTCGGCGGCGGCGTCAGCAGTGTGCTGCGGCTCCAGCTTGTCGACCGCGCGCGGCATGCCGGTCTTGACATTGCAGAACGCGCAGGCGCGCGTGCAGGTGTCGCCCAGGATCATCACCGTCGCGTGCTTCTTGGTCCAGCACTCGCCGATGTTCGGGCAAGCCGCTTCCTCGCAAACCGTGGCGAGGTTCAGGCGGCGCATCAGCCCCTTGGTCTCGTTGAAGGCCGCCCCCATCGGGGCTTTCACACGAATCCAGTCCGGTTTGCGCTGGCGGGGCTCGGCAGGCGTGATGGCAGGATGGGCGATCGGCGTGATGTCGTTCATGCACACGCAAATAGCCATCCGCATCGCTCCCGACAACTGCCGCCCGCGCCTTCATGCTTGCGCTTGTCGGAAGTGGCGGTTTGCCTTTAGGGACCGCGCATCAAACCTGTCCGGAGAGCGAGCATGAGCGGTTTCGACGACCTGATCGACGGTTATCAGCGGTTTCGCGTAATCGACTGGACTCGGCAACGCGCGCGTTGGGCAGAACTCCGCGACGGGCAATCGCCGCGTGTGCTGGTGATCGCCTGTTCGGACAGCCGGGTCGATCCGTCGCAGATCTTCGACACGTCGCCCGGCGAAATCTTCGTCGTGCGCAACGTCGCCAATCTGGTGCCGCCATTCGAGCGGGACGGGTCACGCCACGGTGTGTCCGCCGCGCTGGAGTTCGCGGTGACGCAGTTGAACGTCACCGACGTGGTGGTGATGGGCCACGGGTCGTGCGGTGGCGTCAAGGCGTCGCTCACCCATGCGTTCGACGGCAAGGAGCCGGGCGAAGGGGGCTTCATCGCGCACTGGGTTGACATGCTTGATGAGGCGCGAGACCGGATTGTCGCCGAACACGGCACCGGCCCCGAGGCGATCCGCGCGCTCGAACTGGAAACGGTCCGCGTCAGCCTCGCCAATCTGCGCACCTTCCCGTTCATCCCAGAGCGTGAGGCGGCAGGCACGCTCAAGTTGCGCGGTGCCTATTTCGCGATCGCCGATGGCGTTCTGCACGTCATGAACGAAGACGGAGCGTTCGCGCCGGCCTGAGTATCAAGCGGGCAAACACACCCGTTCGCGTCGAGTTCGCTGCGACAAGACGAGGGTTTACGCTGGATCCGCTTGCCCGGAGTCCGTCTGCGAGACGGTGATATGGCGTGGCCTGCCCTCGTCCTGCATCACGACAGGCGCCGCGGCAGCCACGCCGCGATGCACGCGCACACCGGCAGCGGGACTGTCGGCAACGGAAGGCGCCACTGCCGCCGCCACAGCAGCCGCGGGCACATCGTCGCCCATGCTCCGATGGATCGTAACCGATCCGACCACCTGGATTCCGCCGTTGACCGTGCTCGACGGCGCGAAACCGCTCTCCACGGTCGCGGCGAGCAGCGGGCTGGCACGCGTCGGCAGGGTCTCGCTACCCGAATATTGCTGACGGAACGCCAGCGCATTCTCCATCGCGCCGCGCCAGCGATAGAAGATATGCGCGCCGATCGCTGCCACCTGCTTCATGCTACCCGCCCACCATGGCGACACGTAGTTGGCATGGTAGAACGTCGCGGAGCCAACCGGTGCATAGACCAGCCCGGCCAGCGCGCCCGTCGCCACTGCCCGCGCGCGCGCCCAGGCACGTTGCTCGATCGGGTGGTTGAGCGACCCATCGCAGGTGAAGCTGAACTGGCAACCGGTGGTGCGGTTCGAGCCCTGATAGACCACACCGCAGATGCTGCGCGGAAAGGCACGATCGCGCACGCGGTTCAGCACGACCTGCGCGACCGCGCGCTCGCCCTCGTCGCTTTCCGATCGTGCTTCATAATAGACAGCCGACGTCAGGCAATCGAGCGCACGGTTTGCGTCGTCGGCGGTTTGTGTCTGTGCAAGGAAAGCAGGTGCGGCCCGATCCTCGAAGGTGGTGGCATCCTCTTTCAGCGAGGCGTGGATCACATCCTTGGGAACGTTCAGCGCAAGCCCCTTGAGCAGGTCGGGCGCTCTGACGATCGGAGGAATGTCCATCACCACCTGCATGCGCGGTGCGCGCGTACAGGATGGCGCAAGCAGGATCGCTGGCAGCATCAGCAGCAGACAGGACAGCACGGAAAGGCGACGCCAGTTCATTCGACGCCGGACTAAACGGAAACGTTTAGGCTTCGGTTAAGGGCGTTCGCCCTTCAACGCGGCACGCGCGACTTTCTCGACCTCCGGGTCGAGCGGTGGCGGCGTCATGTCGACCGCAGCCTCCAGCGCATCGGCGATCAAGGTGAGCGCGGCGACGCGCGCGGGCTTCTTGCTGTTGCCGTCAACGACGTGCCACGGCGCCCAGCGCGTATCGGTACGTCGGAACATATCGTGCATCGCGTCGAGATATTCGTCACGCTTCGCACGGTTGCGGTAATCATCGAGGCCGGTCTTCCACCGCTTCCACGGGTGATCGAGCCGTGCCGCCAGCCGCTTGTCCTGCGTCTTCTGACTGGTGTGGACGAACAGCTTGACGATCGTCGTGCCCGAGTCGACCTGTTGCGCCTCGAATTCGTTGATCTCGTCATAACCGCGCTTCCAGTCTTTTTCCGAAGCATAGCCCTCGACCCGCTCGACCAGCACGCGGCCGTACCAACTGCGATCGAACACGGCGATGTCACCCTTGGCGGGCAACCGCTGCCAGAAGCGCCAGAGGAAGTGGCGGTCGCGTTCTGCCTCGGTAGGTGCCTTGATCGGCCAGACCTCGAAATTGCGCGGGTCCCACTCGCCGGTCAGGCGCTGGATGATGCCACCCTTCCCCGCCGCGTCCCAGCCCTCGAACAGCACGATCGCGCGCTTGCCGTAGACGATATGGGCGACTTGGATATGCGCCAGCCGCTTTTGCAGCTTCGTGATGGCCGCTTCGTAATCACCGTCGAAGTCGGCGCCGGATTCGTAGTCGTTGAGGTCGATCGTCATTCCGTACCCTATCCGTTCGTGCCGAGCGAAGTCGAGGCACTGCCGCGGCGCATGCCCCTCGACTTCGCTCGAGGCGACCGGGTTCAGGGCACGAGTCTTAAGCGAGCGACTTGATATGCAGTTCCTTCAACTGCTTCGGCGTCGCGAAGTTCGGCGCGCCCATCATTAGATCCTCGGCCTTTTGCGTCATCGGGAAGGTGATGACCTCGCGGATGTTTGGCTCGTCGGCAAGCAGCATCACGATGCGGTCGACGCCCGGCGCGGAACCACCATGCGGCGGCGCGCCGCACTTGAAGGCGTTGATCATGCCAGCGAAGTTGGTGTCGACCTCAGCCTGCGTATAGCCGGCGATCTCGAACGCCTTGTACATAATCTCCGGCTTGTGGTTCCGGATCGCGCCGGACGACAGCTCAACTCCGTTGCAGACGATGTCGTACTGATAGGCGAGGATGTCGAGCGGGTTCATCGTTTCCAGCGCGTCCATCTCGCCCTGCGGCATCGAGAACGGGTTGTGGCTGAAATCGACCTTCTTCAGATCCTCGTCATATTCGAACATCGGGAAATCGACGATCCAGCAGAACTCGAACCGCTTGTCGTCGATCAGGCCGAGCGTCTCGGCGACGCGGGTGCGCGCGAGCCCGGCGAGCTTGGCCGCCTGCGCTTCCTTGCCGGCCGCGAAGAACATGCCGTCGTCCGGGCCGAGGCCGAGTGCGTCGGCCATCTCGGTCATCTTCGCCTCGCCGTGGTTCTTGGCGATCGGGCCGCCCCATTCCCCGCCCTTGCGCGTCGCATAGCCAAGGCCCGCGAAGCCTTCGCCTTGCGCCCAGCTGTTCATATCGTCGAAGAACTTGCGGCTCTTGTCAGCCGTCCCCGGTGCCGGGATCGCGCGCACTACATCGCCCGCTTCCACGATAGAGGCGAACCGCCCGAAGCCCGAGCCGACGAACTGCGCCGACACGTCCGAGATCAGGATCGGGTTGCGCAGGTCGGGCTTGTCGTTGCCGTATTTCAGCATCGATTCGCGGTACGGAATACGCTTGAACGGCAGCGGCGAGACCGTGCGCCCCTTGCCCTGCCAGTCCGCGAACTGCTCGAACACGCCGTGCAGCACCGGCTCGATCGCGGCGAACACGTCCTCCTGCGTGACGAAGCTCATTTCGAAATCGAGCTGGTAGAACTCGCCGGGCGACCGGTCGGCACGGGCATCCTCGTCGCGGAAGCACGGGGCGATCTGGAAATAGCGGTCGAACCCAGCCACCATCAGCAACTGCTTGAACATCTGCGGCGCCTGCGGCAGCGCATAGAACTTGCCCGGATGCACCCGGCTCGGCACCAGATAATCGCGCGCGCCCTCGGGGCTGCTCGCGGTCAGGATCGGCGTCTGGAACTCGGTGAAGCCCTGCCCGATCATCCGCTGGCGCAGCGACGAAATCACCTGCGAGCGCAACAGGATGTTGGCATGCAGCCGTTCGCGCCGCAGATCGAGGAAGCGGTAGCGCAGGCGGATATCCTCGGGATACTCGTTCTCGCTCGCCACCGGCATCGGCAGTTCATGCGCGACGGACTGCACCACGGCGGAGGTCGCCCGCACTTCGATCGCGCCGGTCGGCAGGTTCGGGTTCACCGCCTCGCCGGCGCGCGCCACCACGGTGCCGGTGATCGTCACCACGCTTTCGCTACGCAGGCTCTCGATCACGTCGAACACCGCGCCGCTCACGTCGGTCACGATCTGGGTGATGCCGTAATGGTCGCGCAGATCGACGAACACGAGATCGCCATGATCGCGC
>Ga0265780_10005078_pt1 | contig 16794 bp, 15 predicted proteins | sample P1T30metagenome_FD_192432 | JGI IMG/M metagenome (GOLD analysis project Ga0265780, IMG submission 192432) | Plant litter microbial communities from East Loma Ridge, Irvine, California - P1 T30 | ecosystem: Environmental > Terrestrial > Plant litter > Unclassified | place: USA: California... | reverse complement strand
GGGGAGAGGAAGGAGAGGGTTGGGATGGAGTTTCTTAGATCGAGGGAGGTGTTGGTGGATGGGGAGGAGGAGGGGGTGAGTGCGGCGGAGAAGGCGGATGAGTTTTTGGAGAAATTTGCTGAGGAGTTGGTGGCTACGAAGGGATGGTAGGGAGGTGTGGTGTTGGGATGATGAGGTTCGTTAGGGTAGTGTTCTAGCACCGCTTGTGGACGACACAGGGCGCTACTACGCTTCTAGTAGAAGTCATCTACCTGGGCATGCAGCTTTGATGCATGACTTGTATCTCGGGCAGTGGTCGACAGGAACATCTGAGCCTCACTCTTTTCCATCTGCCATGTCCAACTCCTCCAGTCTCTCCGTGAGCTTCTCCTCCCCACTCTCTACATCCCCACTCTCCTCTACATCCCCATCAATGCTTCCCTCATCCTCAACCTCCCCATTCGCCTTCGCCCTCGCCTTCTCCTCATCCCTCTCCCTCCAAATCTCCATCGCAATATCAACCAGCCTCTCCTTACTCATCCCAGCCAACACCTTCTTCGCATCAAACCTCTCCCCCTTCCCTTCCTTCTTAACCTCCGCCCAAACCCTCTCCCCCTCCCTCTCAATCTCCTCCTTATGCCTGCGCTCCCACCTTTCCGCCTCGCGCCTCCTCTTGCCCAACTGCCCAGTCGCCTCCATCCACTTCTCCACCGCCCGATTCCCCACGCGCAGAATCTTATTCGCATGCCTCATAAAGTCCGCATCCGACTTGCGCATCACGCCCGTCCAGCTCAGCTTCTTCCTGCTCATTGCCCCATCCACCGTGCGATGGAACGCGCGCATCGCCGCCGCGCCCAAAGCACACCGCATGCCCTCCACGCCTTTGCTCTTGCTCATCGCGGCCGTGTACTTGGCCAGCGAGCCGAAGGGCAACACGAGGAATTCCGAGTCGGCGGCGATGTACTGGCGCGCGAAATCTAGCCAGTCGGTGGCCGGCTCGAGTTTGCCGTATTGCGGGCCGGACAGGTGGATGGCCCATTGGCGCTGGGTGAGGAGCGAGGTTACGCGGATGCACCAGAGGGGGTGGGTGCTGGGTTGGGTGTGGACCTGGCCGGTGAGGAGGGATGTAGTCAGGTGTTTGGGGGCGAGGCGGAAGGTGATTTCTTCCAGGGTGACGGACATGCCTGGGGGTTGGGTTAGATGGGAGGTGGTGGTGTGGGCATCGTGCATACCTTCGAAGACTTGCTTGATCAGACGTGTGAAATGCGCAGTGTCTAGACACGATCCTGTACATAGGACCTGAACGCTTGTGGTTGTGTCTTGAAGAGCCGGCATGCGGCCTGCAGGGAACTTGGCCCAATATCCGTTCCAGCGATCCGTTTTGAGTTCGTCGACGATGATGACGGGTTCGAGCGTTTCGTAGTTTGGAACGCCGGCGATGGGCGTGGTCCATGTTGTTTCGCGGAAGTCGAGAAAGGCGCTCCACAAGATGTAGAAGACGCGGAGGATGTAGTCGGCTTCTTGCTTTTTGACCGCTGATACCGCATCAGGCGCTTCAGGCAGTGCTTCGTCAGGGCGGAATGCAGGCGCTGAGCTGGTTGGGATGGATTCCATGATCTCGCGCGGGATAAATGGCCACATGTCGGGTGTGATGTTCGATGGTGTTTCTCGGGCGGATTCTGGGTCCAACCTTTCTTGCTCGAGTTGCAGGAGTCTGCCATGGTCTTTTCTGAACATGTCCAACGCGCTAAATGGAGCTCTGGGACGCGCCATGACTATGGCGGATAGGATGAGGTTTGGGAACGAGAGAATGCTCAATCAGGGCGTTTGTCGTTGTTGATATGTTGCGGGTCTGCCTTCACCATGGCGACCGCGCGTAAAGACTCCAACTGAGCAACAAACACTCGCAACCCACGATCACCACGCAGCAGCACACAACCATGGCCTCAATTCCGGAGCCTGATGTCAAAAATCATTGCGCGGAATGCAATGAAGCCGCTTTCTTGAAGTGCCAGCGCTGCAAAACTGTCATATACTGCACCGTCACCTGCCAGAGCGCTAACTGGTCCAAACACAGGATCGAATGCAACTCCACCGCGCTCCCACAAGTGGTTCAACGCTCAGGCGATCTTCTCAAGAAGTTCGTTATGATCTGGCGCACTGATGCCCTGACTGAGGAGTTCAGCCACGTCGAAGATACGGGAAACCGACTCTTGATCCACTGCACCAATGCCCGGCCAGATAAATTCTACACGCTACCTCAGAGCATCCTCAGAGATCAGGTGTGGACAGAAATGGTGCTAACGGCGGACCTGTGCACAGAGGTCATCGCATTCTTTGGAGGTATAATCAAACAGATGCTGAAAGGTAAGTCAGACGGGCACATCAAAAATAGCTTTGCTGACAGTCAGACTAGGCACCGACGCCGTGATTGAGGAAGCAACCCTAACTCTCAAACCACCCAGCAAGATGTCTCTCATCGTCACGCAAAACCAGAATTCAAATCGCTCATGTAAGCCGCACAGCATCTTCCAAGTCACTTCCGCTGGTTTGAATCGCGTGTGGTATCTCGACAGCACGGGTGCGCAGCTCAATATCCACACGACCTGCGCCACTGCCGACGAGTACATGACCCAGTATGGCGAACGTGTGGAGTACTTAGCTCCGCTTGGTACCTCGGCGAATTTCTACGAGAAGATGTGCACGCTACCAGGCCTTGGTGCTCTCAAACACGCACAAGGTCGCGAAGGTGTTCGAGCGGTCAAGAAAGGGATCGAAGAATGGAGCAAACAAACGGGAATGAAGTTGCCGGCTCTGCTACGCCTCCCAGATGAGAAGTATGCTGCGAACGAGAAAGAGCTCCTGGACATGGTGCGTCGATCGGTGAAGCGGTTTGTTGTGCTCTGGGATTGTAGGGAGGAAGTTGACGAGCAGTTTCGACGGCCTGTCAGCGCGCACCTGGCGGACCATGAGCTCGGCGAGGCTATGTTCAAAGAGTATGAAGTACTGTGTAAGAAATACGTGGTTAAGACGTGGGACATGCCTATTGGCAATGAATGAGGCACAAGGCAAGGCTTGAGGTGAGGAGGAACGGCGCTGTATACGTATAGCTCACTCCAGCCAAACAAGCTTCTATTTATCTGGTACTGACGAGGAATGTAACTTACTGAGCAAGAGGAGCAACATGCGTGAAGTTCAAGAAGAACATTAAACTCATGTGGACAACCAGAACGTTTAGAAATGAAAGGACATGATGAAGTTGACTTCGGTGTGGTATTAAGATGTATGCCAAGAGTGTCGGCATAGCTCACACTTGCCCCTTTGGCAGTATCAACGGTATGAAAGATGAAGCGCAGATATCAAAGATGAGGAAGATGTCGACTACTGGAGAAAAAAAGGGGGGAAGGGAGAGCCGGATGTGGTTGACACAGCATAGCTTATCTCCAGACCAAATTACTGTTGGGAGATCTTACACCTTGAAATCTACGCAATGATGCAGTCATGAACTGTGACACCCTAAGGGCTGGATGCCCGATATCCTGGGTCTAGAGGCTGGGAGCTGTGCATCCCATAGTACCGCGGAGCCAAATTACATGCTATGCGGCCCACTGCAGTCGATATGGCCCACTCATTCCTGGATAAAACTGAATTTACTCCACGAGAGCCTGGAATGCGGTCTTTCTACGCAGGCGCTTTCAACTCGCCAAACGTGTCGGGTGTCGCACAGGCAAACTAGATCTAGAGCGGCCCTTTTATGCCAGCAGCTGACCCGTTTGCGAGAGTGGGCGCACGACTTGAGGGCGTCGGGCCAGATGCCAGCCAGGATGCAACTTGTGTGCACCGAGTGGCGGTTCTCGTGGCGCGGGTCCTGTATGCTTAGGTATGAGGACACAGTGGGCCCTGCTGTCACAGTTACGGAGACTCGGGTCTTGAACGGGCCCCGATATAGGCAATGTTGTGGCGCTGCAGTGCTATGGTCCAGATTATGTTAGCACGGTGATGGCTGAAATGGTCAGATAGAGGAGGTTGTGGACAGGTAGGACGGGCCCAAAAGTCTGGCTAGGATACGAATGCGCGTCTCCTCGATGTCTTTGCACATTTCACTTATGCCAGACGCAAAACAACAGATGCCCCATTGAGCCTCGTTGAGTTCGATATGAAGGAGGTGCGGAGTTCGGCTCTGGTCGAGTATGCGGCTTGTTTCAAGTCTTGGAACAAAGGCCGACAGCATCTGGAACAAGCCTTCAAACGTACGGAAAATAGCCCCGACAGGCATCTGGGCATGGGTGTCCCTAGATTGTGAGGTCCAGACGGTTGCCAAGCCCTAGGATCGTTCCGCAGGGTGACCACGGGTATAAATGTCGTCATGTCGACGCGTGGGCGAAGGTGAAGTGATGAAGTGAGGTGATGGAAGTTTGCTTGGTGACTGGAGAAAGAGGTCGATTTCGCCAATCTGCCAGGCGATGTGGCTAAACGTGGCATGCTCCCGCGGAGCGTACTGTAGTGAAGGGCGCGAACCATGATTGATGGAACGATGTGGTTATTGCACGTATCGAGACACATGGCACACTTGGCTAGCAAAGCGTACCACAGGCTGAGCGGAGAGGGTTGGAGGGGTTCGGCACAGGACAGTTTGCTTAGAAGGCGCACCATGTAACGTTACTCGGGCGAGAGGGCTACAACTCGGAGGTATTTTTCTTGGTAGCGGGAGAGGCTGAGGCTGATTCGCCAGTGGACATGGATGGTTAGTCACGGAGATATGGCCGAACAGGTGGCCTAGACCTCACGAACATGACACGTTAGGTTCTGCATGACCATGGGATGGTAATCCGGAGTGGGAGGTCTGGCGAAGGAGGAATGATGATGGCCAACTAGCCAGGCGACGATGGCGCTGCAAAAGCAAGTCGGGGAGGTGATATGGCGCGCAAGTCGTGGTGAGCCGAGAGCGTCCAGAGCGTCCAGACTGTCCCAGCAAGCGCGGCCCACTCTAATCTGCTTACCGACGACGGACCAGGGTCCCCTCCACGCCGTCCCAGGCCCCATCAGAACTGCCACCAGCTCAACTATGAACCTCGAAGCTTGTCACGTCACCGCCTCACCAATGGCTCCAATTCCCGCCGACACCACCGCCTCTTAAGCAAATCGCAAATCGCAAATCGCAAATCGCAAATAGCAAATAGCCCATGGCCAGGCCGCCAGCTAGACGCTCCGCCCAGCCGTCGCCCATCTGCCCCAGGGCCGAGTGCCGGCTTGCCAGGAAACGCAAAGGCCTCCACCGCATCGGTACGGTACGCGTTCTAGATCGCCATGGGGGCGTACATGCGGCCAGCCCTCTTATGTGCGACTCTAGCAAGCCCGTCTGCGCAAACCAACCATATCGCCGACTGCGCCTACCCTCCCTCACTTCCTCCTTCGTCCCGCACGCAAACGCATTCCTCGCCCTGCCATTCTGCTCGCTTCAACATCCCCAGTTGGTCATCGCGCCCGCAACCAACAAGTCCGACACACGAACCCGTCTTCGTCAGCCAAGCTCCGACCCTCGTCGTCCCTGTCTTGCTCCATCTGCACCTGCAGTCTTGCATTCCTGAAATCGTGACCTTGGCCCTTCCCCCCCACCACTTCACTCTCCGCCCCGGTACTGATCCATCTGGACCATTGCCCAACTGCCCAACTGCCCAACTGCCCAACTGCCCAACTGCCCCCACATGGAATCGTAAAACATGGACGACCACGCTGCAATGCCACCTGATATAATCGAACGACAGTCCCTCTGTCTCGCCCAGCCCATGCCCGGCATGGTCGCACAGCCGGGCCAGAGCGGCTTCAAGGAGGAACTCGCTCGCATTTTCAACCCCGCCGAGAGCAATGCCGCCGAACAACTCGTCGACCTCAAGGACGCTCTTCGCAATGCCGACACCGACACCTTCTGGGCACTCCTCACCAAAGGCCTCGCTGGCATCGCTGACGCTCAGTATGCATTCGTATCAAAACGAATCCTCGTCGACGACAAAGACATCCCCGTGGAGCTACCCCCAATCGGAGAGCCTGGAGCCTGCCTCATGGGAGAGGCCTTTTACATCAACGATGACCATGGCAACGGCCCTGGACATCTCAGGAACTTTAAATATCATGCATATGCCTGCCCTTGTGCTTACATGAAGCACGACAAGATCTTCATCATCCCGGAACGCCTCAACGACTTCATCGTCAACAACCCCAACGACCTGATCATCCCCGGCGAGGCCTTTATGGGAATTCCACTGTTCGGCAAAGGGAAATGCTTTGCACATTTCGGCCTGATGTGGGGAAAGGAGGGTGCCGCGAGGCGGAAGTTGAGCTGGGGTTTTCTCGAGATGCTTATGCACAGCTTGGAGGACATGATCCTGGACCGCGTACTTCGGGGCATCAACTTTGCACAGTCAGCTGAGCTCCCCTCGGACATGTCAACAAAAATAGTGCCACACGAGGCTGTCTCGGTCGCTCAATCACTCAAACCATACGCCAGAAGCCTATCCCACGAGCTCCGCACGCCCATGCAGGGTGTTGTTGGTATGCTCGATGTCATGATGGCCAACCTGAAGGAGGCTGCCGAAACCATGCACATAGATCCACGCACCAGAGAAGTGCTCGACACTTTGAAGGAGAACATCGAGGCCGTTCAAGGTCAGTAACACATCTCAACGCCTGTTGAGCGGCATATTCCGAGAGACTATTTGCTAACTCATCCACAGACAGCTCAAGGCGCGCAATTGAAGCAGCCGACAATGTAGTTCACGCTTATGATATGAACATGGGCGTACCTGAGACCCCACTTTCGCCACTGGACAAGACGCCTGACCAATGGAACACCTTCTGGCGTGAGATGCGCCCTGACTTGATGATCTCAGGTAACAGCATGGCTCGAGCGCCTTTCCGTGGCATGAAGAGAAGGAGAAACGAATGGACCGACTCCAGCAACAAGACGCGAGTAGCCAGGCCGGCACGGCAACGGATCCGAGAGTCTTTTTCCGAGGAACCTCGCATGCGCAACGCCTCCTCATGCCCGCCTAACACCGGAGTAAAGGACATGTCCCGCATGGAACAGAGCTGCTCACACAACACCTCGTCAAATTATTGCGATTCAAGGACTTCGCCCATGTTTGCCTCGGAACACTCCAAAGTACCTGGGCTGCGACACGCGAACTTGAGAGAAGTCCTGCAGTATGTCATCAACGACGCCCTCAAGGTTGGAGGACGACCCGACTCAGCTGTGGCGGAAGCGACCGACACCGGGGAGAGAATCGAGGTACGGACGCGTAGTCCCAACGGCGAATCACACACCAAGTGGATCGAATGGAACGTGTCACCTGATGTTCCGGATACGATCCTGATTGACGAGCGAGACTTGGCCAAGATGGTCTCCTGCCTTGCTCTCAACGCCATCAAGTTCACTCATGATGGTAACATCACCTTGCACGCGACCTTGAGCGCCAAAGGTCGCTACATTGTCATCAATATCAAAGACACGGGCTCTGGTATCCCAGCAGCATTCCTGCCCAACCTGTTCAAGCCTTTCTCAAGAGAAGATGACTCCACCACGCGTCAGAGCGAAGGCCTGGGTCTGGGCTTGATGGTCGCCAAGGGCATTGCTAGGAAGCTTGGAGGAGACCTTTTCTGTCTCCGCTCCCACGTTGCTGGCCTCAACAAAGGTTCCGAATTTGAGATGCGCGTTCCCCTTGCTCCAGGCGAAGTGTGCAGCCGCCCCTCAACACCTTTCGGCTCACCAACTCCATCCATCAAGTCGCGCATGTCGGTCGATCGTGAGATCCCACGCCTGGACATCAGCCAAGCTCCAGTAACACCACCGCTTTCTAATGAGCCATTCACTGAGCCATCATCGGTTGCGCTTCACTCAGTGCCTGTTAAGAACTTTGGACTCCCCACACCGCATCGAAGCCACTCACCACCCCACCACCGTCGAGCTGTGTCCTCGGAAATGGACATGGATCCCAAGGACCTTGCCAAGCACCTTCCTCTCAACTTTCTCGTGGTCGATGATAATGCCATTAATCGACGCGTTTTGTGCAATATGCTGGGACGTTTGGGATACAAAAACGTCACAACGGCGTTCAATGGCCAGGACGCTGTGGACACAATGAGCCGCAACGCCCAAGGCCCCGCTTCAGAGGCTATTGACGTGGTGCTCATGGATCTGTGGATGCCACTACTCGACGGTTTCCAGGCTTCAGAAACCATCCTGTCCATGCCCGAGTTCGTAGCTTCGGGCAAGAAGCCTACCATACTCGCTGTCAGCGCCGACGTGACTGACGCGGCGCTCGAAAAGGCAGTAACGAGCGGAATGAACGGCTTCATCACGAAGCCGTTCGTCTCTCGAGATATTATTCGGTTGATCCGAACGTATTGCGCAAGCCAGGAGCATTGAGCTATAGATACCTTCACGACGAGGTACATAATACTTTGATTTTGTTGCATATATGGAGGGTGGCTGCAATTAGCGATTTGGGCAGCGTAGAGCATTTTGCTCTTCTTTGGCGCTTGGTGGGAGGCTCCTGGACTTTGGTCTATCTTTGATACCCTCTGGACGATTCATGTTGGAACGACGATATAGGACGCGAAGTATAGTTGGCATATCTGCCACTACATAATTGAACCCACATAATTTTCAAGATGCGTTTTGTCTCAAGTGACTTTCGGAATTGCGCCTGGTGAGACGCGCATACAGTGGAAGCTTCTCGAGATGCCCTGCGGCTCTGCTCCCCTGCAGATGGACATGGTCTGAAAACGACCATGACGCCGCAGGTGGGGGTGCGTGAATCGCGGGGCAGCCTCTCTCCGAACGGAATGCGCCGTGCTGCAAGCAGTCATCAATCATCCAGCCACTCTGTGCAACGCCACACCACACTTTTGAGAAGACAACAAAAATGCATGCAAGTATCGCGAGTGTCTGCCAACGAATAGCGCATGGTAAATTGAAACGTGCGTCGCAGAGGATGGCCGGTGAAAAGTTGTTCCCAGCTCGGCCTAGCGCGTGTGGCGGTTCCTGAGAGGACAGATTTCTTGGGGCTACTTTGTAAGAAAGAAGCCGGGTACCAGAAAAGCAGCGCCGACGATCCAGCCGCGCAACCGTGATCCTTTCTCTTAATTGCAGTGCATCGTGAAGTTTCCCTACGTTTCTCTCGCTCTGACGTTTTCGTAAATTCTGCCTCGGCTGGTCGTGGTTCCTTATAAGCTACATTGTCTTGGTACCCGCAGTATCAACTAGCTTCGGACTGTAACTTCAACCCTCCCTCACCCACCACTCTTCTCAACCAATTCGATCACGATTCCTGAAGACGGCGAGCGATTTAGCCATCATCACGCGCAGAACAAGTCGGCACGCTACTCGGTGGAGGATCTAGGAGGAGGCATGGAGAATGCATACACCAAGACGCCCGCAGAGGCGCTCCAGCATTTCCAGGTAACAGAAGAGAAGGGCCTGTCGGAGCAGCAGGTCAAGGATCTGCGCGCAAAGCACGGCAAGAATGGTATGTTGGCGATGACGAGGCAGGAGCAGAGACAGCGGGCTAATGCAAGGAACAGCGCTGCCAGAAGACCCCCCAACGCCCATCTGGGAGCTCATCCTCGAGCAGTTCAAGGACCAGCTCGTCATCATCCTGCTAGGCTCGGCAGCCGTGTCCTTCGTGCTTGCCTTGTTTGAAGACGAGGAGGGCTGGACCGCATTCGTGGATCCCGCAGTCGTACGTATCTCGCACCTCACATCTCGACGAATCCTTCCCACCATGTGCTAATAGTAATTCCACTAGATTCTCACCATTCTCATCCTCAACGCCGTCGTCGGAGTATCGCAAGAAACAAGCGCCGAAAAGGCCATCGCCGCCCTCCAGGAATACTCGGCCAACGAGGCCAAGGTCGTTCGCGCTGGACACATTACCCGCGTCAAGGCCGACGACTTGGTGCCTGGAGACATCGTCTCGGTTACAATCGGTGACAGGATTCCCGCAGACTGCAGGGTCTTGTCTATCCAGAGCAACAGCTTCAGCATTGACCAGTCTATCTTGACCGGTGAGAGCGAGAGTGTGTCCAAGGACACGCGCCCGGTCAAGGATGCGAGCGCTGTCAAGCAGGATCAGGTCAACATGTTGTTCTCCGGTACCACCGTCGTCACGGGACACGCGACTGCGCTGGTTGTTCTGACTGGTGGAAACACGGCCATTGGAGACATCCACGAGAGCATCACTTCGCAGATCTCGCAGCCTACGCCTCTGAAGGAGAAGTTGAACGACTTTGGCGACATGCTCGCAAAGGTCATTTCGGCCATCTGCGTTCTCGTCTGGCTTATCAACTGGCGCAACTTCAGCGACCCATCGCACGGAAGCTTCGCCAAGGGTGCCATCTATTACCTCAAGATCGCTGTCTCGCTCGGTGTGGCTGCTATCCCTGAAGGTCTGGCTGTCGTCATCACCACCTGTCTGGCTCTCGGTACGCGCAAGATGGCTGCGAGGAACGCCGTTGTTCGCAGTCTGCCATCCGTCGAGACTCTCGGAAGCTGCAGTGTCATCTGCTCAGACAAGACTGGTACTCTGACTACCAACCAGATGAGTGTCAACAAGATGGTCTTCATTAGCGAGAATGGTAACGGACTTGAGGAATTCGATGTCGAGGGAACCAGCTTCGCTCCTGAGGGCCAAATCTCCTTCCAAGGAAAGGCTTTGGGTAACTTGGCTGCGTCCTCCGCTACTGTTCGCCAGATCTGCGAAGTTACCGCCCTCTGCAACGAAGCTGACCTCGCATACGACTCCAAGAACAGCACTTACAGCCTCGTTGGTGAGCCCACCGAGGGCGCTCTCCGTGTCCTGGTCGAGAAAGTCGGCACTCCTGACGCTCAGCTCAACGCAACTCGTGCCAATGCCTCCCCCGAACAATGCCTCGACTTTTCGAGCAAGTACTACAAGAACAAGTTGTCCCGTGTAGCCACCTACGAGTTCTCGCGCGACCGCAAGAGTATGTCTGTCTTGGTCAAGGACGGCAACACGCACAAGCTTCTCGTCAAGGGTGCTCCTGAATCTGTCCTTGCTCGCTGCACCAACGCCATTGTTGGAAGCAACGGTAAGAAGGTCCCCATGAACCAGAACCTCGCTAGCCTCATCAACAAGGAAATCGTCGAATACGGCAACCGTGGTCTTCGTGTTATCGCTCTGGCCACCGTTGATGACATTGGCTCCCACCCGCTTCTCTCCAAGGCTAAGACCACCAAAGAATACACTCAACTCGAACAGAACATGACTCTCGTCGGCCTCTGCGGCATGTTGGATCCCCCTCGTCCGGAAGTCCGCGACTCCATCGCGAAGTGCAGGTCCGCTGGTATCCGTGTTGTCGTCATTACTGGAGACAACCAAAACACCGCCGAGTCCATCTGTCGCCAGATCGGTGTCTTTGGACCCAATGAAGATCTCACTGGAAAGAGCTACACTGGACGCCAGTTCGATGACCTCAGTGATGCCGAGAAGATGCACGCCGCCAAACACGCATCTCTCTTCTCCCGTACTGAGCCCACCCACAAGTCCAAGCTCGTTGACCTCCTCCAGCAAGCCGGTGAAGTCGTCGCCATGACTGGTGACGGTGTCAACGACGCGCCCGCTCTCAAGAAAGCCGACATTGGTGTAGCCATGGGCTCCGGAACCGATGTCGCCAAACTCGCCGCCGACATGGTCCTCGTAGACGACAACTTTGCCACCATCGAAGGCGCCGTCGAAGAAGGCCGCTCCATTTACAACAACACGCAGCAATTCATCCGCTACCTCATCTCCTCCAACATCGGCGAAGTCGTATCTATCTTCCTCACCGCTGCCATGGGGATGCCCGAAGCGCTCATCCCCGTCCAACTCCTCTGGGTCAACCTCGTCACCGACGGCCTCCCCGCCACCGCCCTCTCCTTCAACCCCCCGGACCACGACGTCATGAAGCGCCAGCCCCGCAAGCGCGACGAGCCCCTCGTCGGCGGCTGGTTGTTCTTCCGCTACATGGTCATCGGCACGTACGTCGGCGCCGCCACCGTCTTCGGCTACGCCTGGTGGTTCATGTTCAATTCCGCGGGTCCGCAAATCTCCTTCTACCAGCTCAGTCACTTCCACCAGTGCTCGCGCGCGTTCCCTGAAATCGGCTGCGAGATGTTCAGCAATGACATGGCCAAGTCGGCATCGACCGTCTCGCTGTCCATCCTGGTCGTCATTGAGATGCTGAATGCGATGAACGCGCTGAGCAGTTCCGAGAGCCTGCTTACTTTGCCGCTGTGGGCGAATCCCATGCTCGTGGCCGCGATTACGCTGAGCATGGCGCTGCATTTTGCGCTGCTCTATGTGCCGTTCTTGCAGGGCTTGTTCAGTGTTATTCCGCTCGATGTTAGTGAGTGGAAGGCCGTTATGGCGATTAGTGCGCCCATCATGTAAGTTCTTCAATACGCTCCCTCCCTCCCTGTCCTTTCTTTTCTTCTCATAGTAGGATTGCGGCTAATATTACTTCAGTCTCATCGACGAAGTCCTCAAGTTCTTTGAGCGCGCCTTCTTCATCAGCAAGGGCGAGGACGTCAATCGCGATGCGGCGCTCGAGAAGAAGAGGGAGTAAACATGGTCTAGAAGAATGTATCATAACATGGCGTGCTTTGGCTGTGTGCATATAGAAAAAAAATGTAGAGTTTGGCCCGCGCTGATCAAAGTGGGGCCGGAGACTAATTGATACGTTGTTTCTTCTCGCGAGCAAGCTGCATTGGTGAGATATGTGATGTGTGGTTGGTAGGTCATGTCACTTCATGCATGCATGTGGAAAGAGGATTTTAGAGACGTCATTGTCTCTCTGTGTATGCTACGGTACTCGAACGTTCCATGTCCAAGTTCAGCTAAAGGCCAATCTTGGTCTCGATATCCAGTCCGATGCGTAGCTGAAAAGCAGATACGTCAGTGAGGTCCTCCTGCCCAATCCGATACGCAGCTCAATAGCCAATATCCCGGCAGATTCCTCAAGACCAATGTCCACAGTATCCTACAGCAGTCCCTGGCGAATTCATCTCCTATCCTATCCTTCTCCAGTCCATCTTTACCCAGGCCTTCGCCATCTCCAATCCGACCGCACTCAAGCCTGAGTCTGCCCGGCGGCCTCTTGAGCACGCCGAATGACCTCCGCCTTCTTGGGTCTACCGCGCTTCTTGGGGCTCGGAGAGACGCCGTCAACAGAAGCAGCAGCGGGGACCTTGGGCTTCTTCAAGGACAGCAGAGCGCCGCTCATCATGTAGTTAGCAGGCGTCTTGGACTTGGTGGGAGTCTTCAAGACACCGTTGGTACCAGTGGTAGTCTTGGGCTTCGTGGGAGTCTTCGATCCGCCGTGGGCAGCAGTCTTTGGCTTGATGGGAGTCGGCGGCGCAGACTTGACCGGGCTCACTTCGATGCCCTCAGCCTTGAGTCTCGCCATCTCTGCCTTCCGCACAGTCCACGCCCTATCTTTCTCCTCTTTCTCTCGCGCCTCTTTCTCGGCGAGCTCCTTCACGCGCTGGATGTCTTTCTCCTTAGCCGTATTGATGTTCTCCAGCCCTGCCCATTGCACCGCGCCTTCCTTCACGCCGACGAACTCCATGCCCGTCGCTGCGCGCTTGCCAGTCAAGAACAGTCCGATATCCACGCGGAGAAGGATGTGTCCGTTGCCCAGCACGATGAGGTCCATGGTGTAATTTTCCGCGCTAGTCTTCAGCTGAATGGTGCGGAATGACGCGTTGGGCGGGACATCGAAGGATAGCACGGCAAAGCCCATGGGGCGCGGAGGCAAGTTCAAGCGTGCGGTGTACGTGCTACCCACAAACCCAGATGGCTTCGAGATGACGAATTCGCGCTGGCCAAAGCCGTACTTGTCCAGGTGCGTATCGGTGTACTTTGGACAATAGACCTTATACGTGCCCTCGAGGTCGCCGACAGGCACAGGGATGCCAGTGACTACAGCGTTGTGCAAGAACTTCTCGGCCTCTACGGCGGAGGCGATGGAGACATCGAGGGCAAGCTGATGCGAGTCAACGTCAGCGGGAGACTTGGTTTCAACGTCTTTTAGGGCCCGGATCTGATGTTCGATCTTAGAGTTGCAACCAGTCGCGGACTTGAGGCAAGGAAGTGGGCCAGCGGCGTCATTGGCGGCGCGTAGCTCGAGATGCTGAGTCAGGTAGACCTGCTCGTTAATCATGTTGACTGAGGACTGGAAGGCGGTAAGCGTAGAGTTGAAGAGCTGGAGATGAGCCTTCTCGTCTTCCCGTGCCCCAACCTTCTCCGGTGCGACCGGCGTCAAGAATGGGTTGTACGTCGTGCCAGCAGTAGGTGCGGAAGAGGGTTTTGGCGTGCGCGCGAAGGCCTCCTTGATGCTCATGGAGGAAGTGCTGGACACGGAGGACGAACGACCGCTGCGAGGACGCGGCTTGGCCTTGTCACTGAGTGGCTGCGTATAACGTTCCAGGTTTGAAGCTGTGAGTGACGTCTGTCTAACGGGCTTCTCGGGGACTGCCTCGGACTCGGGAAGTGCTGCTGGCGCTGATGCGGAAGGCTGACTACCCTTGACTGGTTTCGCGGACGGAGCTTTGACTGTCGTTGGTTTCTTTGACTTGACGTGTCCAGCTGGAGCTGTCTTAGTGTGCGGGAGACTGGACGCAACGGTCCTCTTCGAAGGAGGTGTCTCAATGACCAGCACTTCGGGTTCGTCACGCTTCTTCTGGGCGCGATGCTGCAGTGGCGATGCAGCCGTACTAGCCGCTCCGATAGACGAGTTGGGTGGAAGCGGAATCGGCGTGTTCTTAGGCTCTTTGAAGAACGTTGAAGCAGCTTTAGACAAATTCTGCTTGATGGTCGGGGCCGACTTGGGTGCGTCTCCTTGGACGGTAGCGCTGCTGGGCTCGATCATGTCGTCAAGGGCCTGCTTTGCCTGTTGACTCTCGCGTCTCTTGCGCTTGTTCTCTTTCTTCTCCTTCTTGGCCAACTCATCCTCTGACGGTGCGATCTCCATGGGCGTCTCCAACGTATTGCCGGCCACCTGCTCTTGGTGCGGTGCTGTCGCGTCACTCTCGGTAATCTTGCGCTTGGTTTTGACCTTCTTCTTCGCAGGAGCCTCGATCGAAGGAACCGATACCTGAGACGAGTTCAAATTGGCGGCCTCCCTGCCAATGGCATCTTCAAGGTTCTGGAAGTACTCGCCGCCAAGGACAGTATCCTCTGGTACTTTTGACGGAGCATCGGCGTAGACTTCGCTGGTGCGTTTGCGCTTCTTGTGAACCTTCTTCTCAGACTGCTGAATTTCGGCTCCATCACGGTTTTTCGCATTCTTGTTGCTCTTTGACTTCTCGGTGTCGTTCGACGCAGCCGCTGCAGTGAAATCGGCTGGCGGAGCTATCTCGATGACCTCGTCCTCGACTGTTGCTTGCAGCGACTTCTTTTTCTTCTTCTTGGGCTTGGGCTCCTCCGCATCTTCAGTTGCAGTCGCAGCTGCATCGCCTGGCGTATTTGGTGCCGGAGTCTGCGCCTCGGCCTCATGCGCAGCTTCAGTGCCCATAGAAGCCTTCTTCTTCTTCTTTTTCTTGCTCTTCTCAGATACATTGGGTGGAAGCGGAATGGGCGTCTTGCCATTGGCATCAGCGCCAGGCCTCTTGCTCTTCTTGTCCCTCTTGAGCTTGACTAAGGACATGTCGTTGACAGTGACGGCAGCCTCCGCGGCAACCTCCTTAGGCGCAGTCTGAGGCTCAGGCGATACGAAGCTCATAGTGTTATAGCTCGGACGCGGTCCTGAAGGCGCCGAACGACCCATGTTGCCCGGTATCTTGTAGAGACCTCCAATGCGGGACATATTTGCAACGGTCGATTTTCGCGCGCGTCAATGACGGCGAGCGAGGCACGTTGCTGTTTGGCGGCTGTTACGGCAGCGGCGTGTTGAGACGGCAGGTGGAGGGTTTGGTGTTGGAGTGGAGGGAGAGACGCGCGACGAAAAGTTTTAGGTAGGCAAACGGGCAAACGACAGTGCAAGGAAATTGCGGTCACGCGGGGCATGAGATGATTGGTGAAACGGCAGTGTGCGCGGTGAAGGTGAGGACGGCGCGCGCAGGAGCTTCATCACCGTGACACAGCACGCTGGAGAGCGTCTGAGCATAGGGGCGTACGCGCGCGAAGCAAAGCCGTCAATGATGCATGCTTTCATTGCCGCGGTTTGTTTACCTGGATGGGAGGATGTGAGAATCTCACGATCTCCTGGGTAACAACAGCAAACAAACAAGGTTGCCAACATGTGCGCGAAGACCTCTGCGCACGAAGGAAGGGATCAGTATCATGATGCTCAACGATAGCGGACATTTGCAAGAGCTGCATATTCAATCGACAGGAAAGTATGAAAGGTGATATGAAGAGCAGGTGCGGAGCGGACTTTTTTGTTTTTGCTAGCGCGCCGTCACCGCCCCCGTTTGGCAGGCGACGAGGCGGTGTGTGTTGTTTGCACTTACTTTACCTACATTTCTGCAAGCCTAGAAATTACATTAATGATCCATGATAGACTCTTGTGGTGAGATTGTTGCTTCACATTGCTTGAGAATGTTTGAAGTCACTGAGGAGAAGGGAGTGTAGCTAGGTAAGTTCAATTTTACAAATGAAACCCAGGCGTCGGAGCCAACATTGTACGAGACGGAGATGCTCGACACATGACGTATCCAAATCTTCATCGTGATCGCTTCAACGCTTGTTGACGCGTGCCCAGTTCGCAATTGTAGCTTCAAGGTCGATCATTCGCCCCAAACGGTGCGGCGACCCCAAG
>Ga0265780_10005077_pt1 | contig 16794 bp, 12 predicted proteins | sample P1T30metagenome_FD_192432 | JGI IMG/M metagenome (GOLD analysis project Ga0265780, IMG submission 192432) | Plant litter microbial communities from East Loma Ridge, Irvine, California - P1 T30 | ecosystem: Environmental > Terrestrial > Plant litter > Unclassified | place: USA: California... | reverse complement strand
GGCGTCTGCACCTGCACGAACATGTAGCCCTGGTCTTCGTTGGGCAGGAAGGAGGTCGGCAGGCGCAGGAACAGCAGCGCCGTCACCGCCACCGAGGCGGCGAACAGCAGCATCCACACCACCCAGCGCCTGGCGATCTGCTGCACGCCGCGCATGTACTGGGCGCGGGTGCGCTCGAAGGCGCGGTTGAACCAGCCGAAGAAGCCGCGCTCGTGGACCCCCGAATGCTTGAGCAGGATGGCGCACAGCGCCGGCGTCAGCGACAGCGCGACGAACACCGACAGCAGCATCGATACCACGATGGTCAGCGCGAACTGGCGGTAGATCGCGCCCACGGTCCCGGGCGAAAAGGCCACCGGCACGAACACCGCGCACAGCACCATCGCCACGCCGATCAGGGCGCCGCTGATCTGGCCCATGGCCTTGGACGTGGCCTCTTTCGGCGGCAAGTCTTCCTCGCCCATGATGCGCTCGACGTTCTCGACCACCACGATGGCATCGTCGACCAGCAGGCCGATCGCCAGCACCAGGCCGAACATCGACAGCGTGTTGATCGTGAAGCCGAGCGCCGCCATCATCCCGAAGGTGCCGAGCAAGACCACCGGCACCGTGATCGAGGGGATCAGGGTGGCGCGGATGTTTTGCATGAACAGGTACATCACCAGCACCACCAGCACGATGCCCTCGAGCAGGGTCTTGACCACTTCCTCGATCGACACCTGGATGAAGGGCGTGACGTCGTTCGGATACACCACCTTCAGACCGGCCGGGAACACCGGCTGCAGCTCGGCGATGCGCGCGCGCACCAGCTCCGCCGTCTGCAATGCGTTGGCGCCCGGCGCCAGCTGGATGCCGAGGCCGGACGCCGGCTCGCCGTTGTAGCGGTTGTCGGTCACGAAATTCTCGGGGCCGCGCTCGATGCGCGCCACGTCGCGCAGGCGCACCAGGGCGCCGTTCTGCTGGGTCTTGAGCACCACGCCGCCGAAATCCTCGACGCTGCGCAGCAAGGTCGCTTCGGTGATGGTGGCCGACACTTGCGGGTTGCCCACCGCCGGCAGGCCGCCCAGCTGGCCGGCCGAGACCTGCACGTTCTGCGACGTCAGCGCGGCGGTGACGTCGGTCGGGTTCAGCTGGAAGGAATTCAGTTTCGACAGGTCGAGCCAGATGCGCATCGCATACTGGGTGCCGTACACGTTCAGGTCACCGACGCCGTTGACGCGGCTGATCGGGTCCTGGACCTTGGACACCAGGAAGTTGGCGATGTCGTACTTGCTCATGCTGTGGTTGGTCGACACGAAGCCGATCACCATCAGGAAGGAGGGACTCGACTTGGTGACACGCACCCCGGCCTGCTGCACCTGGGCCGGCAGCTGCGGTATCGCCAGCTGCAGTTTATTTTGCACCTGCACCTGGGCGATGTCGGGATCGGCGCCGGTCTCGAAGGTCAGGGTGGTGGTCGAGCGGCCGCTGTCGTCGCTGGTCGAGGCCATGTACATCAGCTTGTCGATCCCGCTCATCTGCTGCTCGATCACCTGCACCACCGTGTTCTGCATGGTCGAGGCCGAGGCGCCGGCATAGTTGGCGTTGATCTGCACCGAAGGCGGTGCGATCGGCGGGAATTGCTCGACCGGCAGCGTAAAGATGGACAGGCCCCCCGCCAGCATGATCAGGAGGGACAGGACGATGGCGAAGATCGGGCGCTTGATGAAAAACTGCGGCATGGGATGTTTGTCCGGCGTGGGAGGTACTGTTGAACAGGGAGCTTAACAAGAAGGGCGGGGCGGTGGCGCGCCGCAGGCTTGTCCGGTGGCGTGTTCTGCGGGCGTCCGGGATTGCTGGTCTAATAGCGCAATTACCCAATACAGGAGCACGACAATGACCATCGCCTTCCTCGGCCTCGGCGCCATGGGCCAGCACATGGCCACCAAGCTGCTGCGTGCGGGCCAGATCGTCCATGTCTGGAACCGCAACCCTGCACCCGCCCAGGCGCTGGCGCAGCAGGGCGCCAGGGCCGCCGCAACGCCGGCCGAATGCGGCATCGCCGATGTCGTCTTTACCATGCTGGCCGACGACAACGCCACCCGCGCCGTGATGATCGACGGCGGCGTGCTGGACGCCATGGCGCCGGGCAGCATCCACGTCAATATGGCCACCGTGTCGGTCGCGTTCGCGCGCGAGATGGCGGCGTTGCACCTGGCGCGCGGCGTCGGCTACGTGGCGGCGCCGGTGCTGGGCCGGGTCGACGTCGCTGCCGCCGGCAAGCTGAACATCCTGGCCGGCGGCAGCGACGAGCTGGTCGCGCGCATCCAGCCCCTGCTCGACCTGATGGGCCAGAAGACCTGGCGCTTCGGGAATGCGCCGGAGCAGGCCAACGCCATCAAGCTGGCCTGCAACCTGACCCTGGCCTGCGCCATCGAAGCGACCGGCGAGGGTGCCGCGCTGGCGCGTGCGCACGGCGTGCCGGCCGCAAATTTCGTCGACCTGCTTACCAGCACCCTGTTCGCCGGCTCGCCGGTCTACAAGGGCTACGGCGGCATGATCGCTGAACAGCGCTACACCCCGGCGGGCTTCAAGCTTGCGCTCGGCCAGAAGGACGTGCGCCTGGCGGTGGAAGCGGGCCGCGCCCAAGGCTTGCCGCTGGCCTTTGGCGAAGCCTTGCAGGGCCTGCTGCAGGAAGCCGTGGACAAGGGTGACGCGGACCTCGACCTGGCGGCACTGGGCAAGAACGCGGCACGCCGCGGCGGCCTGTCATCATGAACGAGGGACGCGTGGACAAACTGATCGACGAACTGACGCGGCTTTACCTCGCGCCCGAAGCGGTGACGCGCGAGGCGCTGGCCCAGCACCTGCTCGGCAAGACCACCCTGGCCATCAAGCTGACCACGGCCGACAACCTGACGCGCGCGCTGGCCATCCCGTTCCGCAAGCTGGCGTTCGCAAGCGAAGGCCAGCACTGGACCCGTTTGTGCGAGGTGGCGAATGTCTTGCAGGGTGAACTCGGCCTGCCTGCGCCGGCGGTCAGCATCGACGGCGCCAGCGCCTATTATTTGTGGCTGTCGCTGGACACGCCGGTGCCCACCGCCAGGGCCCAGGACTTCCTGGCAGCGCTGCGGCTGGCGTATTTTCCGGAAACCGAGCTGGCACCGGATGCCGCCACGGCGCCGGTCTACCTGCCGCCCTGCCTGAACCCGCGCACCGGCAAGTGGGCCGCCTTCATCCACCCGGGCATGGGCGCCTCCTTCGCCGACGAATCCGGGCTGGAGATGGCGCCGCCGGTGGTGGGCCAGGCGGCTTTCCTGGAAGGGCTGGACAGCATCGGCGCCGCCCAGTTCGAGGCGGCGCTGGGCAAGCTGCAGCAGAAGTCCGGTGCGCCGGCTGGCGCGCCTTCGGCGGCGCCGGTCTTGCCGGCGCCGCCGGCTGAGGGCCCGCCCGCCGTGCAAGCCGCGCCGCTGCAGGAAGGTCTGCTGCTGAAGGATGCGACGCTGGAAGACATCGTGCGCTTTCTGCATGCGAAGAACATCGAGCCGACCTTCCGGCACCTGCTGCCAAAGTGAGCAGGTTCAAGGCTGCGGATTCCACCCCGCGCCATTGCCATAGGCCGCAAACACCTTCGCGCGCGTGGCGAAGCGCGCCGCCACGTCGGCGTCGCTGAGTGCATAGCCGCCCACCCGCAGGCGCAGGTCGATCGGGACGCCGGCCAGCGTGGTGCTGCCGTATTCGCGCCAGCCGGCATCGACGGTTGCCACGGCCGGATTCGGCGCCGGCTGGCCGTTCACGCCCAGGCCGGCCCAGCCCGCGCTGGCGACGTGGCTGTCCATCCTGCAGTTGACGAAGGCGATGTTGTCCCAGCTTGCCGTGCCGCCCGGGCTGCGCGCCAGCCAGGTGGCGCCCGGCGGCACGTCGCCGTGGTTCGGGCCCGGGCCGGGGCCGTGGGTCAGGCTGCTGTTGAGGAAGACGTAGCCGATGTCGCTGGCAGCCGGTACGCGCGCCTGCAGCACGTAGCCGCCGGAAGTGGCGCTGGTGCTGTCGCCGACGCTGCGGATCTCGCTTTCCTCGAACAGGGCGGCGTGGCTGCTGCCCCAGATGAAGTCGACGTTGCCCTCCACCAGGGTATTGTAGAACCACGCCCAGCCTTTCAGGTTGAGCGTGTCCTGCTCGCTGTGGAAACTGGCGTTCTTCGCCACCATGCGCGTGTCGCTATTGAAGTAAACGGTTTCTGCCTGGGCCGAGATCGATGGCGAGCGGATCGTGGTGTTGCGGATGCTCAGCTTGTCGAGTACCAGCATGTCCGCGGCTTCCACCAGCATCACGGCGCGTCCGCCCGCCGGTGAGCCGGCGACGGTTGGCGACTGGCTGCTGCCGGTCCCGGTGTTCAGGGTGTCGTTGTTGGTGTAACGGATCACGACGCCGTCGCGGCTTTCGCCCCTGATCGTCACGTTGTCCTTGCCGTTCAGGTACAGCAGCTCGTCGTAGCGGCCGTTTCGGACATCGATCGTGACCGGGGTGGCCTTCGGAATGCTCTGCATGGCGTAGTTCAACGCCCCCTGGACGGTGCGGAAGTCGGCATCGCCGTCGTCGTCGACCGTGACTGTGGCACCGGTCGGCGGCGCCGCCCTGGTGGTGAAGGACCAGCCGCCCAGCTTGCCGATGCCGGCGAAAGGCAGGCCTTTCAGGGTAGTGCCGGTGAACACGCCGTCCGAGATGGCGACATAGTATTCGGTGCCGTAGGCCAGCTTGTTCGCGTGCGGCACGATGGTGACGGTGTTGCCTTCGATGCGGATCGGCGTGGTATTCACGCGCCGCACCAGCGCCTGGCCCGGATAGCCGAGTGCATCCGATTCACCGGCCAGGCGGATGACGTCGACCAGCGCATCGTCGGCCTTGCGGAAGATGCGAATGCTGCCGGCCGTGCCCAGCACCGGTGGCTTGTCGAAGCTGAGCTGCAGCGCGCCGTCGACGTGGACCGCGCCGGCTTGGGCGGCCGGGACGCTGGCGCCCTGCAGCGGATAGGTCTGGGCCGGCTGCACGAACTGGGCGCCGACGGTGGCAGCGATGCTGCGCGTCAGTGCCGGATCCGAACCGCTGGTGAACACGATGCTGGCCGTGCCGCCCGCCAGCGGCGTCAGGGTGACGGTGTTGCCGCTGGCGACGGCGCTGACCACCGCCGGGTTGCTGGAGCTGACGGTGAAACTGTCGGCACTGCCGTCGGCGGCGACCGCGCTGACGGCGATCCTTGCCGGCGCATCGCCTGCTTCGGCCGTGTAGGTCAGGGAGGCGGGATCGAGCGTCAGCTGCACCGGCTTCTGGCGCGGATCGCCCACGCGCACGTCGTCGATCTGGAAGGACTTGTTGGCCGTGTACAGGCCGATCAGGCCGCGCTGGGCAAAGGCCGTGTCGGTGACCGAGCCGAGCTTCCTGCCGTCCAGGTAGACGGTAAGCGTGCTGCCGATCATTTCTAAGCGCACCGTGTAGAACTGGGCGTCCATCGCGATCGGGTTCTTCGACTGATAGGGGCGGCTGAGCGAGCCGGCCAGCATCTTCGCGATTTCCACCTGGGTGCTGGTGGTGCTGCTCTGGACGTTCAGGCCGGCGCCGTACCAGTTGCCGGCGTCGACGTAGCGGGCCACCAGGTAGAGCTGCTTGTTGCCGGTGGTGCTGTTGGTCATCGGCTTGATGCGCGCTTCGACGTAGTAATCGGCCGAGGGCACGCCGTTGAAGGCCTCGGGTTTCACCAGGGCCAGCACGCCGCCGGTGGTCGCCGCCGTGTACTGCAGCACCTTGCTCGGGCTGCCGGCCGCTTCATCGACTACCTTGAAGCTGCCGTTCGGACCCGCCACCGGCAGCAAATTCCACTTGGCGCTGCCGCCATTCTGGAAGTCGTCGCAGAAGTACAACCCACTGGAAGGACAGTTCAGGGTCGGCCCCGTGTCCACGGTCACCGGGCCGGTGCCTGTGATGCTGGTGCTGAGCTTGCCTCCGCCGGCCTGGGCCAGCGCATTGGCTTTCACCAGTGCGGCCGGGCGCGGGCTGAAGGCGTAGGGCGGCGTCCAGGATGCGGTGGGCGCGAGCGCACAGCTGCCCAGCGCGGCGCCGTTCAGCAGCGAGCCGCTGTCCTTGAAGGTGCCGGCGGTGGCGTCGCCCGGGTTCTTGATGATGGCGTCGCAGTTGGCGGCGCCCGCGATCTCGAACACGTTGGCGTTGGACAGTACCTTGGCATTGGTGCCGGGACCGATGCTGTAGCTGTTGCGGTAGACCGCCGCCGACTTGCTGCCCACATAGTAATTGTTGAACAGGTGGACCTGGCCGAAGCGCACCCGCGGCGCGCGCGACTGCACTTCGCGGAACACGTTGTTGCTGAAGGTGACGCGCAGCTTGCCCTCGTCGGCGGTGGCCGAGCTGCTGGAGCCGATCAGGTTGTTCTTGTCGTGTTCCCCGAACACGTTGTACGACAGCGTTACGTAGTCCGAGGCATTGGTGATGTCGACCGCGCCGTCGTGGCACTGCTTCACGTGGCCGTTTTCCACCGGCAGGAAGTTGTCGGTGACCGGCGCGTCGGTAAAGGAATTGTGGTCGATCCAGATGTGGTCCGAACCGGTGATGCCGATCGCATCGTAGGCGGCGTTCCAGTTGCCGGTGGCGCCATCCAGCGGGTCGAACACCGGGCCGACGTCGCAGGGGTTCACGATGTGCAGGTTGCGGATGATGATCTGCGAGACGCTGGACACGATGATGTGGCCATTCACGATGCCCGCATCGGCGCCGTCGCCGATCAGCGTGGTGTTGCTTTTCAGGCGGATCGCGCCGCGTGCCGACTGGTCGGCGGTGCCGGTATAGGGCTGGCCCTCGGTCATGTCGACGGTGCCGGCCAGCTTGATGATTTTCGGCGTGCTGCCGCCGTTCGCGATCGCGGCCAGCAACTGGGCCCGGTTGGTGACGGTATAGACCTGGCTCGTGACGGCGCCCGCGCCGCCGCTGGTGCCGCCGGCCTGGCTGGCCCAGCCATCGAGCGGTGCGGTGGCGCGCGCCGCATCGACCGTTGCGCCCTGTACGCCGCTGCCGGCGCAGAGTGCGCCCGTCAGCAGGACCGACGCGAGGACCGACGCGCGCAGCGCGGCCCTGACATTCGAGTATGTCATGTTGAATTCTCCCTCAAGAACAGTCGGTGTTCAGGCTTTGCGTGCGCGCTTGCGGCTAGCGGCCAGTCCGGCAAGGCCGGCCAGCAGCAGGGCGGCGCTGGCCGGCTCGGGCACGTCCGCGGCCGCATCGGCGGCGTCGATCCGGGCCACGATCGGCGCGAAATCGCCGTTCCAGGCCAGCCCGCTCAGGTCCAGCCCGATGCTGTGGCTGCTCAAGACCGACAGTCCCGGGATGCCGCCCACGGCGCTGGCGTCGACCAGGGTGAAGCTGGCGATCGGCGCCGCCAGGGAATCGCCGAAGTCGAAGGTGAGGGTGTAGGCGCCATCGGCCGGCGGCACGATGTTGGCGAAGATCGACAGCGATCCATCGCGCGCGAAGTCGAAGCCGAACATGGCGTCGCCGGTCAGGAATTCGATGTAGCTGTCGTTCGGATCGAGGCCGCTGACGTTGCTGCCGGGGCCGGGGAGGTAGCCGCTGTCGTTGCCGAGCACGTCGGCGCTGCCGTTGTAGGTGGCGGTGATGGTGGCGGTGGCCAGGGAAAACGGTGCCGCGTGGGCGTGCGTTGCGGCGAGGACGGCCATGACCAGGCCGCCCAGGATGCTTGTGCTTGTCATTGTTGTCTCCGTGTTTTTTTGAGCGGCCGTAGCGCTTGCCGGTCAGCGTCTGCGGCATGGTAAGCGTCATGTAAAGCGTCAGCCGGCATTGCTTTGATGCCTGGAAAGCTTAACACGGAGATATTAAATTGGTCGGGCCAATTTACAAATTTTGGACCATTTGCAACATTGGCCAGACCAATATTGCTTGATGGATTCCATTACATCCCCTTGAACGCATCCGCAAAGTTACGGCTGACCACCAGCTCTTCCGGCCGGCCCTTCAGTTTCACCAGCAGCCGTCCGCGGAAATCGGTGCGCGTGCCAGCGACGTGGCGCGCGGCCACGATCACGCCGCGGTGGATCTGCCAGAACTGCTGCGGGTCGAGTTGTTCGCGCAGCTGGCGCAGCGGGGTGCGGATCAGGTGCTCGCCATCCTGGATGAAGACGCCCGTGTACTTGTCGTTGCTTTGAAAGTAGATCACTTCGTCGACTGCGATCAGGCGCGTTTCCTGGCCCTGGGCGGCGCGTATCCATTGCAGCGGCACGGGGGCGGGTGCCGCAGGTGCAGCCGCGCCAGGTGTCGCGATGCCAAGCTGGCGCAGCAGGCCAGCCAGCGCCTCCGCAGCCGGCGCGGGGGCAGGGGAGGGCGCCGCCAGCGCGTCCTTCAGGCGCGCCACGGTGCGCTCCAGGCGCTCGCGCCGCACCGGTTTCAACAGGTAATCGAAGGCGGCGTGTTCAAACGCCTGCAGCGCGTAATGTTCGTGCGCGGTGGTGAAGACCACGCGCGGCGCCGGATTGCCGCCTGCCGCGTCGCCGGCCAGCCGTTCGGCCAGTTGCAGGCCGTTCAGCCCGGGCATCTGGATGTCGAGGAAGGCGACATCGGGCGCCAGCTCGTCGATCAGGCGCAGTGCGTCGAGGCCGTTGGCGGCGCGGCCGACGATGCGCAGGCCGGGCCAGACGGCTGCCAGCTCACCGGCCAGGTAATCGAGCAAATGGAGTTCGTCGTCGGCGATCAGGGCGCGGATGGTTTCGATGGCGGCACCGTGGGGTCGGAAAGGAGCGGCAGCAACAGGCGGGAGGTCACGCCGCCGGCCGGGTTTTCAATCAATTGTAGCTGAGCGTTTGTGCCATACAGGCTGCGCAGACGCTCGCGCAGGTTGGCCAGGCCGACCCCGCCGCCGGGACGCGGCGGCGCCGTGCCCAGACCGGCGCCATCGTCGGCGATTTCGATGCATAGCGCCCCCTCGGCACAATGCGCGCGCACGACGATCTCGCCACCTTCGACCTTGGGTTCGATGCCATGCATGACGGCGTTCTCGACCAGCGGCTGCACCAGCATCGGCGCGAGCGGGCGGCTGCGGCAGGCCGCATCGGCCTCGATGCGGTAGCGCAGGCGCGTGCCCAGGCGCACCGCCAGCACCTCGAGGTAGGCGCCGGCCAGGTCCAGTTCGGCGCCCACGCTGGCATGTTCGGCACGGCTGGCGGCCAGGCTGGCGCGCAGGAAGTCGATCAGGCGTTCCAGCATGTGGCGCGCCTGCTCCGGCGCCGGCCCGATCAGCCCGAGCACATTGGCCAGGGTGTTGTACAGGAAGTGCGGTTCGATCTGGGCCTGCAGCGCGCGCAGGCGGGCTTCGGCCACCAGGCGGCCGGCTTCGGCGATCCTTTCCTGCTGGCGCGCTGCCTCCGCCTCGCGCGCCTGGCGCCGCGCGATGGTGCCGAGGACGGCGATCGTCAGGACCGCGACCAGGATGCCGATGGGCAGCAAGGGCCCCAGCTTGCCGGGGTGACCCAGGACATTGGCCGGACCGCGGAACGCGATGTCCGTCAGCTTCAGTCCGAGCACCACGCAGCCGGCGATCAGCACGCCCTGGGCCAGCAGCATGGTCCGGGTGCGCCGGGCGAAGGCGTCGGGCGCCGCCGTCCGCAAAGCGACCAGCACGCCGTGGATCAGGAAGCCGATGGTGTTCGAAGTCAGCAGCATCATCCCTAGCCAGTCCAGGATGGGATCCATCGTGCCCATCAGGGCGGTAGTGGCGAGCGTCATCACCAGGCCGGCCAGGCTGCTCCACAGCGCGGTGTAGACCAGGTCGCGCGCGGTCGAACGCGGCCAGCGCCGGAACACGGCGATGATTTCCAGCGGATGGACGCCACGGCTGCCCGGACTTGTCGACATGCTGCCCTCTCTGATCAAACGGTCAAGAAGTTACCATGGAAACACTAATGCGTGGGACAGGGGGCGGGATGCGACGAAGCGTTGGCAGGCGGCGCGACCTGCTTGTGGGCGGCGCCAGCCAAAAAAAATGCCGCTCAGCGAACTGAGCGGCATGACATGGCAAAGACCGGTGCTTAGCTGTAAGCGGTCCAGGTTTGCGGGATTTCGATCTGGCCGGATTGCGCTGCCTGGGCATAGGCACGCATTTCAGCGACCACCGCCTCGAGTTGCTCGTTGCCCGGATTTGCCAGGAAACCCTTCATGCGCTCCTGGAGCGCGGCCTGCTGGTCTCGCCATTCATAACGGGAAGTCTTGCTCATACATCCTCCTTGCGGCGAACAGCCGTGCCGGTAATTTTGTGTTTCATGATGTGTTTCTTCAAAGAGCAAAGTCTGCGGGATATGTGTCTTCAGCTCAGTGCGCTGACACACATTCATAGCCACAGACCCTGGCCCGAATTGGCATTATGGTAACACGCTGCGGAAAAACAGGTCTAGCCGGCCCTCGAGTTCGTGCAGCGCATCTTCCGGCGTCCTGAGACGCGGGCACATCAGGTTTCGCATTTGCTCACCGCCAATGCAAGCCATCAGGAAGCCGGGCAAAAGGTCGATCGGTACGTCGGGCCGCATTTGGGCACGGATATCGGGACGAGCGAAAAAGCGGGCAAGCATTTCGCGCGTCTGGCGCGGGCCGCCGTTCCAGAACGCGTCCGCCAGTTCCGGATTGGCCTGGGCCTCGGCCAGCACGACGCGCTGCATTTCCAGGGCTTCGTTTGAAACGAGCAGTTCGTGCATCTGGCGCGCGAAATCGCTGACGACGTCGCGGAAAGGGCGGGGGTCGGCATCCATCGGCTGGCTGCGGAAAAAACGGTCGCGCTTGGCCGCCATGACAGCGCGCAGCAAGCCATCCTTGCCGCCGAATTTCACATAAATGGTGCGCACGGCCACGTGGGCGGCGCGCGCGATCGATTCCAGGCTGGTCTTGGTGTAGCCGTTCTTGAGGAAGAGCGTGCCGGCGATCTGCAGCAGTTCCTGCATGCGTGCCTCGACGTCGGCTGCCTTGGGGCGGCCGGCAACCTTGCTCGGGCAACAGTCGGTGTCTTGCTTCAATTTGTCCATAGTTCACACTTTAGGGCAAGTTAAAATGAAATGCAACCGTTTCATTTCTTGACTTCGCGTTTGCTTTGTCCAATAATGCGATCAACCCATTTCATTTTTTTCTTCGGAGTCACATCCATGTCAGAGCAGCAAACCACGGTTCAGCAGAAACCGACCGCAGCCCCGGGTGCAGCACCTGCGCCGGGCGCGCCCGCCAACGCGGGCAAGGGCCCGCCGAAGCGCGTGCTGATTGTGGTCGGCGTGATCGCCATCGCCGCGCTGGCCGTCGGCGGCCGCATGTGGTACCGCAGCGCCAACTTCGTCGATACCGAAAATGCCTACGTCACCGGCCACGTGCACCCGATGTCGTCGCGCATCCCCGGCGTGGTCACCAAGGTCATGTTCGACGACAACCAGGTCGTCAAGGCCGGCGACGTGCTGGCCGAACTCGATCCGGCCGACCAGCGCGTGAAGGTCGACCAGATCCAGGCCCAGATCGCCAGCGCGCAGCAGCAGATCATCCAGGCCGACGCCTCGGTCGAGCAGGCCAGGGCCCAGGCTTCGGCCGCCAACGCCCAGGTCGCGCAAGCCCAGGCCAACCTGGTGCGTGCCAACCAGGATGCGACCCGCTTCGGCCAGCTGTACAACACCCAGATGAAAGCCGTGTCGAAGGCCGAGCTGGACGCCGCCACCGCCGCCCGCGCCGGCGCCAATGCCGACGTCACCGCGCGCCGCGACAATGTCACTGCCGCCAAGGCCCAGATCGCCGCCGCCGGTTCCGCGCGCGACGTGCTCAAGGCCCAGGTGAAGGTGCTGCAGACACAGTTGAAGGACGCCCAGCAGCAGCTCGGCTACAACCAGATCGTGGCGCCGGTCAGCGGCCGCATCGGCAAGAAGAACATCGAAGTCGGTGCCCGCATCCAGCCGGGCCAGCAGCTGGCAGCCATCGTCCAGGACGACGTCTGGGTCACCGCCAACTTCAAGGAAACCCAGCTGGCGGGCCTGCAGGTCGGCCAGGCCGTGAAGGTCGAAGTCGATGCGCTGCCGGACCATGAGCTGATCGGCCGCGTGGACAGCTTCTCGCCGGCCTCGGGCAACCAGTTCGCGCTGCTGCCGGCCGATAACGCAACCGGCAACTTCACCAAGATCGTCCAGCGCGTGCCGGTCAAGATCACCTTCAAGCCGGAAGACCTGAAAAAGTACTCGGGCCGCCTGGCACCGGGCATGTCGACGGTGGTCGAGATCGACCTGCGCCAGAAGCAGCCGCAAAGCGCACCGCAGACGCAAACCGCTGCTGCGCACTAAGGATCAGTCCATGACGAGTCCCACCAAACCGATGGGAGGCCCACCGGCAGGCACGCCGGCAATGCCCGCACCCAATGCGCATGTCGACGCGCGCACCTGGATCGCGGTCGCTGCCGGCCTGCTCGGCGCCTTCATGGCGGTGCTCGACATCCAGATCACCAACTCCTCGCTGCGCGACATCCTCGGTACGCTGTCGGCCACGCAGGAAGAGGGTTCGTGGATCTCGACCGCCTACCTGTGCGCCGAGATCGTGGTGATCCCGATGACCGCACTGTTTACACGCGCCCTTGGCCAGCGGCGCTACCTGATGGGGACCACCGCCCTGTTCCTGGTCTTCTCGACCCTGTGCGGCTCGGCCTGGAGCCTGGAAAGCATGATCGTGTTCCGCATGCTGCAGGGCTTCAGCGGCGGCGCCCTGATTCCGATGGCGATGACCCTGGTCATGACCCGCCTGCCGGCCTCCAAGCGCGCGGTCGGCATGGCGATGTTCGGCCTGACCGCGACGCTGGCGCCGGCCATGGGCCCGACCCTGGGCGGCTACCTTACCGAGCTGTATGGCTGGCCCTGGATCTTCTACATCAACTGGGTGCCGGGCGTGTTGCTCATCGCCGGCATGTACTGGGGCATCGACCGCGAGCCGCAGAACCTGCAGATGCTGTTGAAAGCCGACTGGCTGGGCATCGCCTTCATGGCCACCGGCCTGGCCAGCCTGACGATCTTCCTGGAAGAGGGCAACACCAAGGACTGGTTCGACTCCGGCTTCATCATCACCTTCGCCGCTCTGGCGCTGGTGGGCATCCTGGGCTGGATCGTGATCGGCTTTACGCGCTCGGATCCCTTCGTGAACCTGCGCCTGTACGGCACCCGCAACTTCATGGTCGCGACCATCCTGTCGGCGGTGATCGGCATGGGCCTGTATGGGTCCTCCTACCTGCTGCCGCTGTTTCTGGGCCAGATCGCCGGCTATTCGCCGATGCAGATCGGCGAAGTCATCGCCTGGATGGGTTTGCCGCAGCTGTTCGTCATGCCCTTCGTGGCGCGCCTGTCGCAGCGTATCGACAACCGCCTGATGTGCATGTTCGGCCTGGCCATGTTCGGCATTTCCTGCCTGATGAATGCCTACATGGACGCGTCCACCGGCTACGACCAGCTGATGCTGTCGCAGATCATCCGCGCGATCGGCCAGCCCTTCGTGATGCTGACCCTGTCGAACTTCGCGATGAACGGCGTGGCGCCGAAGGACATGCCCTCGGCCTCGAGTCTGTTCAACATGACGCGTAACCTGGGCGGCTCGATCGGCATCGCGCTGCTGGCGACCTCGCTGACCAACCGCGAGCACTTCCACTCGGCGCGCCTGGGCGAAGCGGTGTCGCTGGCATCCAGCGCAACCCAGGCCCGCCTGGACGCACTGACCCAGAACTTCGTCGCCAACGGCATCGACCCGGCCACCGCGGCCAACCAGGCCCTCGCCGCGATCGACCGCATCGTCCGGCGCGAGTCCTACGTGATGGCTTATAACGACGGCTTCTGGATCGTTGGCGTGATCCTGCTGGCGGCCTGCATTCCGCTGTGGTTCGCGGACAAGGTCAAGTCGCCGGGTGGACCGAGCGCTGGTGGCGCTCACTGACGTGTGCACCGTATGGGATATCTCTTAATGAAAAATACTATGTTCAAGCCTGTCATCCACACCGCCCTGGCCGCCGCCATCGCCACGCTGCTGAGCGCCTGCGGCACCCTCGGCCCCAACTTCCTGGCGCCGAAAGCCGACACGACCCCGGCCTACCGCCACGCGGCGGAAGCCAATGCCGTCGCCCAGCCGGACGCTCAGGTGGCCGCTCAGTCAGCCGATGCTGCGCGCCTGCCCGCCGACTGGTGGACCGTCTTCAACGACCCGACCCTGAGCCAGCTGGAAACGCGTGCCCTGCACGACAACCCGAACGTGCGCGCCGCTGCCCAGCGCCTGGTGCAGGCGCAGGCGCAGTTGGGCGTGACGCGTGCCGGCCAGCTGCCGCGCCTGAACGTCTCGGCCGGCGTGTCGAACCAGCGCACCTCGGCCGAGACCTCGACCGGCCTGGCGCTGGGCCACCGCTCGATCGAAGGTAACAACTATTCGGTCGGCGCCGACTTCTCGTATGAACTGGACCTGTGGGGCCGCGTGCGCCGTGCGGTCGAAGCTTCCGATGCCCAGGCCCTTGCCGCCCAGGATGACCGCGACGGCGTGCTGCTGATGCTCTCCGGCCAGGTTGCAGCCAGCTACTGGCAGCTGCGCGGCCTGGATGCCGAAATGGCGATCCTGCGCAATGCCCTGGCCACCCGCCGCGAATCGCAGGAACTGATCGAGGCGCGTTTCAACGCCGGCCTGTCGAATGAGCTGGACGTCTCGCGTGCCCGCATCGAGCGCGCCAACGCCGAAGCCGACCTGCACGAAGTCCAGCGCCAGCGCAACACGCTGGAACACGCCCTCGCCGTGCTGGTGGGCGCCTCGCCGAGCCAGCCGCTTTTGGCTCGAGCTCTGCCGCAATCGCAAGACAGCGTCTTGCCGCTGCCGCCAAGCATTCCGGTCGGCCTGCCGGCCACCCTGCTGGGCCAGCGTCCGGACCTGGCGGCGAGCGTGGCCACGCTGCGTTCCTTCAACGCCCAGGTAGGCATCGCCGAAGCGGCCTTCTATCCGTCGGTGAGCCTGACCGGCAACTTTGGCTACGCATCCGAAAACCTGAGCAAGCTGACCAACGGCAGCGCGCGCCAGTTCTCCTTCGGTCCGCTGGCCCTGTCGCTGCCGGTGTTCGATGCCGGCCGCAACCGCGCCAACCTGCAAGTGGCCAGGGCGCGCTACGACGAAGCCGTGGCCGACCACGAAGGCCGCCTCCTGACTGCGCTGCGCGAAGTCGAGGATGCGCTGTCCGACGTGGCCGAGCGCCAGAAGCAGGGCGACGTGCAGCTGCAGGCCCAGGAAGCCGCGGCGCGCGGCCTGGTCGTGGCACAGGCACGCTACGACCGCGGCGTCTCGACCTACCTCGACGTCACCGACGCCCAGCGCAGTGCGCTGGCAGCCGACCGCGCCGCGGCGCAGATCCGCACCCAGCTCCTGGTGGCGGCGGTGTCGGTGGCGCGTGCGCTGGGTGGTGGCTGGTCGCAGGGGGCGCCTGAGGCGACCATCGCCAAAGCAGGAAATTAAGTACGGTGCGTAGGGTGGACGCGGACGGCGAGCCGGCTTCGCCGTCCACCCTGCGTCGTCAACGCGCATCGGGCGGTGTAATATCGGCAACCACCACAAAAAGGCCGATACCCATGTTCCTGCGCCCCATCCTCCTCGCAGCACTCCTCGCCAGCGGCACCGCCAACGCCCAATCCTGGCAAGCCCAAACCAGCCATACCACTGCCGAACTGCGCGGCCTCTCGGTCGTGAGCAGCACAGTCGCCTGGGCCAGCGGCACCAGGGGCACCGTGCTGCGAACCATCGACGGCAGCCACTGGCAGGCGATGCAGGTGCCGGAGGCCGACAAGATCGACTTCCGCGACATCCAGGCCTTCGACGCCGACACCGCCATCGCGATGGGCGCCGGGCCGGGCGCCGCCTCGCGCCTGTTCCGCACCGTGGATGGCGGCGCGCACTGGACCGCGGTCGCCAACAATGCCTATGCAGACGGCTTCTGGGACGGCATGGCGTTCTGGGACAAGAACAACGGCATCCTGTTCGGCGACCCGGTCAAGGGCCGCTTCCAGATTTACGTGACGGCGGACGCTGGCGCGAGCTGGCGCGAGGTCGAGGCCAAGGGGCTGGATGCCTTGCCGTCCGAAGGCGCCTTTGCGGCCAGCGGCACCAGCATCGCCGTGGCCGGCAGTCAGGATGCCTGGATCGCCACCGGCGGCGCAGCCGAGGCGCGCGTGTTCCATTCCAGCGACCGCGGCCGCAGCTGGCGCGCCGAGGCGACGCCGATCCCGGCTGGCGCCGCCGCCAAGGGGGTATTCTCGGTCGCGTTTGCGAACCCGAAAGAGGGCGTGGCCGTGGGCGGCGATTACAAGGACGCCAAGCTGGCCGGCATCAACGGGGCCCGCACGAGCGATGGCGGCGCCACCTGGAGCGCGCTGCCGGTGCAGCCGCAAGGCTATTTGTCGGTGGTAGTACCGGTGCCGGGCGCGGCGGCCAGCCTGGTGGCGGGCGGCCTTGCGGGTTCCGGCTTCTCGCGCGACGGCGGCAAGAGCTGGACCACGATCGACACCACGCCCATCAACACCGTCGGCTTTGCCGCGCCAACAAGCGGCTGGGCGGTCGGACCGAAGGGCTTGCTGATGAAGTACGCCGGTCCCGGACTTTGATGTAGGCTGTGTTCGCGTTAGCTAGGTAGTCGCAAAAGTTGGCGTTCAATTGATCTGGAGCGCCGCAGATAACCACTGGGCGGGTGTACGCAAGTGTCGGGCGTCGAGCAGCCTTTGCCATCCCGAATAA
>Ga0265780_10005076_pt1 | contig 16796 bp, 9 predicted proteins | sample P1T30metagenome_FD_192432 | JGI IMG/M metagenome (GOLD analysis project Ga0265780, IMG submission 192432) | Plant litter microbial communities from East Loma Ridge, Irvine, California - P1 T30 | ecosystem: Environmental > Terrestrial > Plant litter > Unclassified | place: USA: California... | reverse complement strand
CGATAACGTCGTGCGAGCGATCGGGCAAGCGTTTCGCACTGATGTTCATCGACCTGGACCGCTTCAAGACCATCAACGATTCACTTGGCCACCATTACGGCGACAAACTGCTGCAGGGTGTGGCCGAGCGCCTGACCGCCGGCCTGCGTGCCGAAGATACCGTGGCGCGCCTGGGCGGCGACGAATTCGTCGTCCTGCTGGCGGAGATCAACACGCCGACAGCAGCCGGCTCCGTCGCGCAGAAGCTGCTCGATGCACTGGCGTTGCCAATGGACATAGAGGGCCAGCAGCAGAGCGTGTCGGGCAGCATTGGCATAAGCATCTATCCGGAAGACGGCACCACCCTGCGCGAACTGATGAGTAACGCCGACAGCGCGATGTACCATGCCAAGAAGGTCGGGCGCGGCAACCACCAGTTCTTTGCCCCGGAGATGAACGCCGCGGCCGGTGCACGCCTTCAGTTGGAGCAGGCGCTGCGCCTGGCGCTCGAGCGCAAGGAGTTCGAACTGCACTACCAGCCCAAGGTCGACGTGGCCAGTGGCGAGGTGGTGGCGATGGAGGCGCTGGTGCGCTGGCGCAGCCCGACGCGCGGCCTGGTGCCGCCATACGAGTTCATCAGCGTCGCGGAAGAGATCGGCCTGATCATCCCGCTTGGCGCCTGGGTCCTGCGCGCTGCGTGCGAGCAGAACCAGGCCTGGCAGGACGCCGGCCTGGCGCGCCTGCGCGTGGCGGTCAACCTGTCCGCCTATCAGTTCCGCCAGAAGGATTTGCCGGAGTTCGTGGCGTCGGTCCTGGAACAGACAGGCATGAGCGGGGAGCACCTCGAGCTGGAAGTGACCGAAAGCGTGGTCATGCATAACCCGCAGGAAGCGGTGCGCATCCTCGAGGAGCTGAGCGCCCAGGGCATCCATATTTCGGTCGACGATTTCGGCACCGGCTACTCCAGCCTGAGTTACTTGAAGCAGTTCCGTCTCGATACGCTCAAAATCGACCGCTCCTTTGTGCGCGACATCAATTCCGACGCCGACGACGCCGCGATCGTCCGTTCGGTCATCGCGCTGGCGCACAGCCTGCGCCTGCAGGTGATTGCGGAGGGCGTCGAAACCCCCGAGCAGCTGGAATACCTGCGCGCGCTCGGTTGCGACCAGTACCAGGGATACCTGCGCAGCAAACCGGTACCGGCAGCCGAATTCGAAGCCATGCTGCGTGCGCCGCGCGGCATGATGGGACCGATGACGGCCGCGGCGCCCACGCCCCACCTCGCCACCGTGACGCGTATTGATCGGGCCGCGTAGGTCGCGCCGCGTAGGCCGGGCCGCGTAGGTCGCGCCGCGTAGGCCGGGCCGCGTAGATCGCGCCGCGTAGGCCGGGCCGCGTAGGTCGCGCCGCGTAGACGCGAGCAAAGGCGCCGCGCCCGAGCGTGGCGCGCTGTTTGCATTGCAGCATTTACAATCAGGCATCACCACCTGAGGAGTTTGCTGCCATGTCCGCTGTTCGTTTGATTTCTCCCCTTGCGCTTGCCCTGTCCATCGCGGCGCTCCCCGCCCACGCCCAGATCGAAGTGAAGATCGGCAGTGCCGCCTCGGTCTCCGGACCCGGCGCGCACCAGGGCAAGGATACGGAAAACGGCGCGCGCCTGGCCATCGAAGACCTGAACGCCAAGGGCGTCATGATCAACGGCCAGAAAGTCAAATGGGTGCTGCTGGCCGAGGATGACGCCAGCGATCCGAAGCAGGGCACTGCCGTGGCGCAAAAGCTGGTCGACGCGGGCGCGGTGGCCGTGGTCGGCCATCTGAATTCGGGCACCACGGTGCCGGCGTCGAAGATCTATGCGGCGGCCGGCATCCCGCAAATTTCACCGGCGACGACGTCCCCGGTCTACACCCAGCAGGGGTTCAAGACGGAGTTCCGGGTTGTCGCCAACGACAATATGATCGGCCAGGCGCTGGCGCGCTACAGCATCGATACGCTGAAGGCGAAAAAGATCGCGGTGATCGACGACCGTACCGCCTTCGGACAGGGCCTGGCCGACCAGTTCGTCAAAGGCGTGAAAGCCGCGCCGGGCGGCGCCGCATTGCTGGTGGGCCGCGAGTACACGACCGACAAGGCCACCGATTTCAATGCCATCCTGACCCGCCTGCGCGCCAACAAGCCCGATGTCGTGTTTTATGGCGGCATGGACGCCGTGGCCGGCCCGATGCTGAAACAAATGAAAGCACTCGGCCTCGATGCAAAATTCGTGTCGGGCGACGGCGTCTGTTCGGAAAAAATGCCGCGGCTGGCCGGCGACGCACTGGGCGAAGACAAAGTCACCTGCGTGGTCGCGGGCGGTGTCACGGGTGCGCAGGAAGCGGGCATGACAGCGTTCACCAGGCGCTACCAGGAGCGTTTCAAATTGCCGCTGCAGACGTACGCGCCGTATGCGTACGACGCCGTCATGGTGCTGGCAACCGCGATGCAGCAGGCCAGGTCGTCGAAGCCTGCCGTGTTCCTGCCGGTGCTGGCCAAGGTGCAGTACCACGGCGTGACCGGGGATATCGCGTTCGACGCGCACGGCGACCTGCGCAACGCTGCGCTGACGCTTTATACGTATCGTCAAGGCAAGCAGACCAGGCTGCAAGTGGTGCGGTAGCGTGTCGCTGCCGTCGCCCTCACATCTCTGCATCCTCCTGTCCCGGCCGACTACCACACCCCTGTGTCAGAAATATGACACACCCCCGCGCTTAGCAAGATTTGACAAACATGCATGCCGCGCTGACCACACAATCCGATGCATCAATTGGAGAGGCGCTCAAGCGTCCACCGAATCAAGACTGGAATACACAATAAAACGAACCGGCATGCGCGCGTCTTCGGGCGGCCTTGTCACACCACACAGTTTTGGGGAAAAGTGATGAACGAGATGAAGGCACGGCAGCAGCACACCCGCACCGCAATTGCGGCGGCAGTCACGGTGTTGATGATGGGCGCGGTGGGACAAGCGTCGGCGCAAACGGTAGCGGATGATGCCGGTGCGGCAGTGCCGTCGGTCGTAGTGACCGGCGTGCGCGCTGCGCTGGAACAGTCGCTGCGCCAGAAACGCAGCGCCGACGCGGTCGTCGATGTCGTCACGGCCGAAGACATCGGCAAGATGCCGGATAAAAACGTCGCCGATGCGATCCAGCGCCTGCCGGGCGTGAACACCCAGTCGTCCGCGGGCGGCGAGGGCGGCTTCGGCGAGAACGACCGCGTCAGCCTGCGCGGCACCAGCCCAAGCCTTCAGCAAACCCTGTTCAACGGCCACGCCATCAGCACCGGCGACTGGTTCATCCTGAATCAACTGGGCGGCAATGTCGGCCGTTCGAGCAGTTTTTCGCTGCTGCCGTCGGAACTGGTCGGCTCCGTCGTCGTGCAGAAAAGCCCGACCGCCGACCTGGTCGAAGGCGGCGTGTCCGGCGCCATCAACGTGATCACGCGCCGTCCGCTCGACCTGCGCCAGCCGCTGACCGTCGAAGCCTCGGTGCAGGCAACGTACAACGACCTGTCCAAGAAAACCGAGCCGCAATTGTCCGCACTGGTCGCATGGAAGAACGAGGCAAATAACGCCGGCTTCCTGATCCAGGGCTTCTCCGAGAAGCAGGCGGTGCGCCGCGACGGCCAGGAAATTCTCGGCTACACGCCAATCAGCGCGACCAGCAAGGCGGTGCTTGCCAATCCAGCGCTGGCCGGCGTGCAGATCCCGACGTTCATCGGCGCCAGCCTGTTCGAGCAAGTCAAAAAACGCACCGGCGGCGCCTTCGATCTCGAAGCCAGGCCGTCGCGCGATGTTGGGGTCGACCTGAATGGCTTCTACTCGAAACTGGAAGCGCCGCACCAGAACACCAACTGGCTGGCCGCGCCGGCCAATTCGATCAACAGCGCCGACCAGCTGCCGTCAGGCGCCGTGGTCCGCAACAACACGCTCGTGGCTGCGAGCTTCCCCATCAACAGCGGCGAAGTCGATAATATCTACCGGCCCGACGCGGGCGGCGAATCGTGGTACCTCGATTTGAACGGCAAATGGCGCGCCAGCCAGGACCTGACCCTGACCGGAAAAGTCGGCAAGACCCATGGCGTCGGCTACTACCGCAACGATGTCTTCTACCAGAATAACGTCAACGGTGGCATGGCCTACGCCCTGAACGGCCTGTCGCCAGCGGCCGTCAGCTTCCCAGGCGGAACCACCAATGCGCCTGGCTCGACCGCCTGGGCCGGCGGTGGCGAGTCGCAATCGGTCGACCAGGAAAAGTATGCCCAGGTCGATGCCGACTGGCGCGTGGCCAACATGGGCATCATCGAGGCATTCAAATTCGGCGCCCGCTTCACCGACCATAAACGCAGCGCCGAACACCCGCTCGAAACGCGTCCCGGCGCGCTGGGCTTTTCGAATCCCGGTCCGGCCTGGAACGGCCAGATGTACCCGTCCGATTTTGCATCCGACCTGGGGGGCAGCCTGTCGTCGAATTACTTCAAATACGACGGCGCGGCCCTTGGCGCCTGGGGCGCGGTACCGGGCAACCGCCTGCTCGATTACACGGTGCGGCACAACTGGACCGATGAATTCAAGCTCCAGGAAAAGACATCGGCCGTCTATCTGATGGCGGAATTCGGCGTGGACCGCTGGCACGGCAATGTCGGCCTGCGCGCCGTCGAGACGCGCCAGACGACTGTCGTCAACCTCCCCGGCGGCACGGCTCCGGTCACGGGTTCGGCGTTCGGCCCATACACGCCGACCACGTTCGAGCGCACCTACCGCGACTACCTGCCAAGCGCCAACCTGAAGTTCGACGTGCGTCCCGACCTGGTCCTGCGCACGGCGCTGGCCAAGACGGTTGCCCGGCCCGACTACAGCGCCCTGGGCGGCTCGGTCTCGCTGAACGACGATGCACTGAGCGGCAGCGGCGGCAACGTCAACCTCAATCCGGTCCGCTCGACCAACTTCGACCTGTCGGCCGAGTGGTATTTCGCACCCAAAGCGCTGCTGTCGGCCGGCCTGTTCTACATGGATTTCCGTTCGATCGTGGCGCAGGGCACGTCGACCGGGACCTATTACAACAACAAGCGCGGCGCCCAGACCGTGTATCAGATCACGTCGCCTTACAACACCACCGGCGACAACAAGGGTGTGGAGCTGAGCTGGCAGCAGCCGTTTGCGCGCAACTTCGGCATGCTGGTCAACTACACCTATGCCGACGGCAAGCTCGATGACGGCAGCGAACTGCTGAACTCCTCGAAGAATACGGCCAATGTGACCGGCTACTTCGAGGACGAGCGCTTCAGCGCGCGCCTGGCCTACAACTACCGTTCGGAGTACAAGGCCGGCGTGGACCGTGGCGCCAGCCAGCATGTCGACAGCATGCCGTCGCTTGCGGCGTCGCTGAACGTCAAGTTGACCGATCAGCTGACCTTGACGTTCGATGCCCTCAACCTCACCAACGAGACCATCAAGATGTACGCCGAGAACAAGGACCGCCCGCGCGCCTTCTATTCCAACGGTCGTACTTTCTACATCGGGCTGCGCGCCAAGCTGTAAGCGCATCGACCTTATTCCAGTAGTGCTTTGGGCAAGGCCGCAATCTGGCCTTGCCCTTTTTTTGACCGCGCGCAGTGCTTTTGCGCGCGCGTGAAAGACCACCATGCTTCCACCTGATTTCCCGATTTCGGTCGCCTGGGCCTGCGTGTCGAATGTCGACCGCCAGGAGACCTTCAGCGCCTGCCTCACGCTGCGCAATACGGGGTCCGCCACCATTGCCCCCGGCTGGGCCGTCTGTTTCAACACCTGCCGCAAGATCGTCGCCGGTTCGGCCAGCGATGGCTTCTCCATCGACCATGTCAACGGCGACCTGTTTCGCCTCTGTGCCGCGGCCGATGCCGGCCCGTGGCATCCGGGCGAGGTACTGCGCATCGCTTACCAGGGCCATTACTGGACCATCAGCGCCACTGATGCGCCGCTCGGGTTTTACCTGGTGCGCGCGGACGGCAGCGTGGCAGACCTGGGTGACCCGGACATCGCACCATTCGCCACGCCACAGCAGCGCCATCGCGGCCCCGGCGACCTGACGCCGCTGGACGATGCCGCCGGCCGCTTTGCCCAGAACGCGGTGCTGTCGCTGCTGGCGCCAGCCGAGGTTGTGCGCATCACGCCGCAGCCGCTGGCGGCCAGCTTCGATGGCGGCAGCTGCACGCTGTCGCGCACGACCGGCATCGTCTGCGATCCCGGCCTGGACGCGGAAGCGGCATTCCTGCGCGCGATCTTCGACCAGTTGCCGGAAACGCGGGGCGACGTCGTGCGCGTCGAACTCGCGCTCGGCGCGGCCGGGTCCGCATCGGACGAAAGCTATGTCATCGACCTCAAGGCATCCGCGATCCGCCTCACCGGCGCCAGTGCGCGCGGCGTCTTCAACGCCATCCAGAGCCTGCGCCAGTTGATAGACGGGGCGCGGGTGCCCACCGGGCGTATCGACGACGCGCCGCGTTTCGGCTATCGGGGCCTGATGCTCGACGTGGCGCGCCACTTTGCCAGCAAGGAGGCGGTCCTGCGCCTGCTCGACTGCATGGCGCTGTATAAACTGAACCGTTTTCACTTTCACCTGACCGACGACGAAGGCTGGCGCTTCCCCGTGCCGGCGCTGCCCGAGCTGACGCAGGTGGGGGCGCGCCGCGGCGTCGCGGGCCGCGGCGACACCTGCCTGCCGCCATCCTTCGGCTCCGGCGCCGCCATCGACGGTTCGCCCGGCACCGGGTTTTACACCGCCGACGATTTCCAGGCCATCCTGCGCCACGCGCAGTCGCTGCACATCGAGGTCATCCCCGAATTCAACCTGCCCGGCCATGCCCGCGCGGCGATCGTCGCAATGCGCGCCCGCCACGAGAAACTGAGCGCACAGGGCGACTTCGCCGGCGCCATGGAATTCCTGCTCGACGATGCCGACGACCAGTCCATTTACGAATCGGTCCAGCTATGGCACGACAACGTCATCTGCATCGCTTTGCCATCGGTCGACCGTTTCATCGACACCGTCGTGACCGCGCTGGTGGGCCTGTTTCGGGACGCCGGCGTGCCTTTGCGGACCATCCATATCGGCGGCGATGAGGTCCCCACCGGCGCCTGGACCGGCTCCCCCGCCTGCCAGGCCCTGATGGCGCAGCGCGGCTGGGCCGATGTCGGCGCCTTGCGTGCCGACTTTTTGACGCGCTGCCTCGCGATCCTGGCGCGCCATGGCGTGGCCTGCGCCGGGTGGGAAGAAAACGCACTTGAACGCCAGGCGCCGAGCATGCGCTTTGCCGCCAGCGGCCTGCAGGTCTATGCCTGGAACAACGCCTGGGGCAACGGCCAGGAAGACATGGCCTACCAGCTTGCCAACGCCGGTTATGCGGTGGTACTGGCCAACGCCGCGCATCTTTACTTCGACCTGGCCCACGCCAAGGATCCGCACGAACCAGGGTATTACTGGGCTGGTTTCGTCGGCACGCGCGACGCGTTTGCGTTTTGTCCGCTCGACTTTACCGCGACCGCCGGGCTGACGCCGATGGGCGCGTCGATGCCCATGGACGCGCTGGCCGCCATGGTGCGGCTTGACCCGGCAGGCGCCGCACGCATCGCCGGCCTGCAGGGGCAGCTGTTCGGTGAAAATGCCCGCACGCCCGAACGCATCGAATACCTGGCCGCGCCGCGCCTGATCGCGCTGGCCGAACGCGCCTGGGCGCCGGACCCGCGCTGGCAGGATATTGGCGATGGCGCCGCGCGCCACGCCGCGGTTGCAAGCGACTGGAACGCATTCGCCAACCGCCTTGGCCAGCGCGTGCTGCCGCAGCTCGATGCGGCGCTGGCGTACGGCTACCGCCTGCCACCGCCCGGCGTGGCGCTGATCGACGGCGCCGTGCACGCGAATGTCGCCTTGCCGGGACTGGCGCTGCATTACACTATCGACGGCAGCACGCCGTCGCCCGCCAGCCCACGTTACCGGGCGCCGTTTGCCTGGCCCGGCACGGAGGAGGGCGTGAACCTCGCCAGCTTCGACACGCGCGGCCGCAGCAGCCGCACCGTTCACCTCGACCAGCAAGGCGCTACCCATGAATGATGCCGCCACCATGGAAGTACAGCGCGCCACGCGCCACCCGCTGGCGTGGGTGCCCACTTTGTACCTGGCCCAGGGGCTGCCGTTCTACGCGGTGGCGCTGGTGGCGGGCCTGATGTTCAAGAGCATGGGCGTGCCGAATGAACAGATCGCGCACTGGACCGGGGTGATCGGCCTGGCATGGGCGTTCAAGGCGCTGTGGAGTCCCTTCCTCGAACTGGCGCGCAGCAAGAAGCGCGTGATCGTGGCGTTCCAGCTGCTGGGCGGCGTGGCCCTGGGAGGCGTGGCGCTGGCGCTGCACCTGCCGCTGTGGTTTGGCGCGAGCATCGCGTTGTTCGGCGTCGTGGCGCTGGCGTCGAGCACGCACGACATCGCCGCCGACGGCCTGTACATCGCCAGCCTGTCCGCGCGCCAGCAGGCGGCGTACGCCGGCTGGCAAGGCGCCTTCTTCAACGGCGCCAAATTCCTGTCGCTGGGCGGGCTGGTGATCCTGGCCGGCTACCTCGAGCCGCGCATCGGCGTCAGCAGTGCATGGTCGACGATCTTCGGCCTGCTCGGCGCGGCGCTGGCGGGCCTGGCGCTGTACCACCTGTGGGCGTTGCCCGAGACATTGACGGCGCCGCAAACCTCGCGCCGGGCCATTGCCGCCACGCTGGTCGACGTCATCCGCGCGTTTTTTGCCAAGCCGGGCATCTGGATGGCAATCGTGTTCATCATCCTGTTTCGCGCGGCCGAAGGACAGATCCAGACCATCGGCCCGCTGTTCCTGCGCGACGCGCGCGCGCTCGGCGGACTTGGCTTGTCGACGGCCGAAGTCGGCGCCATCTACGGCACCGCCGGCACGCTGGCGTTTTTGGCCGGCAGTATCGGCGGCGGTTATTTCACGGCGAAGCTGGGTTTGCGCCGCGCCATGCCGTGGCTGATCCTGGCGATGAACCTGCCCAACCTGGTGTTCTGGTACCTCAGCGCGATGCAGCCCGAGGCACGCGGCGTGATCGCCGTGGCGCTGGGCACGGAGATGTTCGGCTACGGCTTCGGTTTTGTCGGCGTGATCCTGTTCATCATGCAGGTGGTCGCCACCGGCAAATACCAGACAGCGCACTATGCGCTCGGCACCGGCTTCATGCAGCTCGGTTTCGTGCTCTTCAAATTCATCAGCGGCGATATCCAGCAGGCGCTCGGCTACCAGCGCTTTTTCGTCTGGGTGCTGCTGGCCGCGCTGCCGGTCCTGCTGCTGTCGCGCTTCATGCGCTTCGAAGGCGAGCCTAGCGCTTCTTGACGGGCAGCGCAAGCCAGCCCTGCCACTGGCCGTCGGCGCCGCGCTGCACCTTCTGGATATGCGGGCGGGTGCTGTCGAGGCGCCAGACGGACTGCTGCTCCAGCCAGTCTTCGTACATCGAGCGAAAGCGCGGCCACTCGCCGTGAAAGGGCAGGGTCGCGTAGTCGCCCGCGGGGAGCGTACGCAGGCCGAGATTCGGGTCGGCGACCGCGACGCCGGCCACGCCGAAGTCGTAGCAGTATTCGCTTTCGCCCGTAAATCCGGGATCTTCGTCGAACACGCCGTAAAACGCCGTGCCGGCGGGCGCGTCGTCGATGGTCTCGCGGTCCTGGATAAACCCGTTGCAGGCAATCGACAGGGCCGCACCCGACTGGCCGAAAAAGCGCTGGTAGCGCAGCGACAGGGCTGGCAGCGCGCGCACGCAGATGTGCGCCGCGACGGTCCCTGCGGCCGGCGCGATGTAGGGCGCCAGGATCGCTTCCAGGTTGTCCGGTTCGGCCACAAAAAAACTGACGTCGCTTTCGCGCCCGACCTGCTGGTCCATGTAACTGCGCCAGCCGCCGTCGCGCCATGATTTGGCCGACATGGCGAACTGCTGCTTGAAGGCTTTGGCAAAGGCCGCGTTCGACGGGAAGCCGCAATCCTGGGCAATGCGCCCGACCGGCACATCGGGCTCGTGGCGCAGCAGGTGGGCGGCGCGGCGCAGGCGCCGCTTGCGCTGGTATTCGACAGCCGAGAAGCCGGTCAGCTCGCGGAAGATGCGGTCGAAGTGGAACGAGGAATAGCTGGCCGATGCCGCGAGGCTTTCCAGCGCCAGCGGGTCGCCGACCGAGTCGAGCATCAAGTCCATGACTTCGCACAGGCGCGAGGTGCGGGAGCTTGGCTTCACCGGGAACGCTTTGCAGGTAAATCGGTCGGAAGGAAAAGCGGCATGGAGGACTCGGTTGGCAACAGGCAATGATAGTTTGTAGCGATTATGGCGCAATTGGCCTGGCTTGGCGACTTGCCACGATGCGCCGAGGCCGTTTGCGGACAATGTTGTTGCAGATCACCCGAGCAGTTACACTTTCGCCACCGATCATCCCCATGCAGGCGCCCATGCCCTTCGTAAAAATGCTTCCCCTTGCCGCGCTGCTGGCCACCGGCTGCGCTGTCGCCGCACCCGCCAACGATCCCTGGCATGCCAGCGCGCGCCAGTTGCTGGAACAGGCCGTGAATATTCCGACCGTCGCAGGCCGCGACCGCGTACCGGAAGTGGCCGCCCTGCTGGCCGCGCAATACCGCAAGGCCGGCATTCCGGCGGCGGATATCAGGATCATGCCGTACGAGAAGACCGCGGCGCTGATCGTTCGGTGGCGCGCGGCCAGCCCCACGGCAAAACCGATCATGCTGATGGCGCACATGGATGTGGTGGAAGCGAAGCGCGAAGACTGGCAGCAGTCCGATCCCTTCGTGTTCACTGAAAAAGACCACTATTATTATGGCCGCGGCACCGCCGACATCAAATCGGGCATCGCCGCCACCACCACCGCCATCCTGAAACTGAAGGCCGCCGGCTTCCAGCCGAAACGCGACATCGTCGTGTTTTATACGGGTGACGAAGAAACCAGAGGGCACGGCGCGGAACTGGGCGCCACCACCTGGCATGACCTGCTCGATGTCGAATACGGCCTGAACGCCGACGGTGGGGGCGGCGCGTTTGCGCCGGACGGCCGCGCGCTCGGCTTCTCGCTGCAGACCGCCGAAAAAACCTATGCCAATTTTGTGTTCACGGCCACCAACCGCGGCGGACACTCGTCGAAACCGCGCGCCGACAATGCCATCTACGCCTTGTCGAATGCCTTGCGCCGCCTCGAAACCTATCGCTTCACGCCGGTGATGAACCCCACCACGCGCGCCTATTTCCAGGGTCGCGAAAAGGTCGAAACCGGGCCGCTTGGCGACGCGATGCGCGCCTGGCTCCGGAATCCGGGCAACCAGCAGGCGGCCGATGCGATCGAAGCCGACGAAGGCGAGATCGGCGTCACGCGGACCCGCTGCGTGGCCACGCGCCTGTCCGGCGGCCATGCCGACAACGCCCTGCCGCAGAAGGCCACCGCCAATATCAATTGCCGCATCATGCCGGGCGTGTCGCCGGATGCGATTCGCGCCGAACTCGAGAAAATCGCGGCGGATCCGACGGTGGCGGTCACGCGCGCCGACCAGGCGGTGTCGTCGCTCGATTCGCCGTTGCGGCCGGATGTTGTCAGCGCCTTTACCAAGGCCGTGCAGGCCCGCCACCCGGGCGCCCCGGTGTTTCCCGAAATGAGCACGGGCGCCAGCGATGCGGTGCCGTTCCGCGTGATCGGCATTCCGATTTACGGCGTCGATGGCGGCTGGGGCATCGTGCCAACCGACCTGCGCGCGCATGGCCGCGATGAACGCATTCCGGTCAAATCGCTGGACGACGACGTCGACCATTGGGAAATGATGCTGAAGCAGCTCGCCGGCTGATTGGCCAGACCACCACTGACATGAAAGTTCCGTTGAAATGATTGGTCGAAACGGCATGCGGAGAAATCGCAGCGGGCTATCGTTGCAACGACGGTTTGCATCTGTCCGCACCACTTCATTGGGGAGCACGCATCCATGTCGTTCATCCTTTCGCTGGCGCACTTTGCCGCGCGATGCCTGCATGCGCTGCTGGCCGCAGTCTTCGCCCTGACGATGGCAAACGTGACCGCCGCGCCGTTCAGCATCACGGCCGATACCACCAGCGCGCAGGTGCTCGGCGCTGGCCAGACCGGCACCGTGGCGGACGGTTCCACGCTGTCTGTCAGCGGGCCGGCCGTCGCCGTCAGCATCACCGGCAACCGGGCCACGCTGAACAACCTTGGCACCATCGACCAGACCGGGACCGGGCGTGCGGTGCGCGACACCACCGGCGTGGCCGACCTGGTCATCAACAATGGCAGCCCGGCCAATGCCAGGGCAACGATCCGCAGCGCCGACAACGACGCCATCCAGATGGACGTCCCCAAAGCCAGCGTGACCTTGAACAATCATGGCGCACTGATCGCGCTGAAGGCGTCGGGGAAAGGTGCGCAGGCCGTGGACTTCTCGGCCGTCGAGGGTGCCAACGTCGTCAACAACTATCAGGGCGCCATCATCCGCACGGCCAGGGGCAGGTGCGTGCGGCCTGGCGAAAACGGCCTGGTGTTCAATGCCGGCAGCATTGTCTCGACCGCGGTGACCGACAAGGGCGATGGCGCGATCGATGGCGGCAAGCATAACGGCATCCGCATCACCAACGACAGCACCGGGCTGATCGACGGCAGCCGCCATGGCATTACCGGCAAGCAGGCGGACGCCAGCGTCGACTACACCATGACGGTGACCAACGATGCCGGCGGCATCATCCGCGGCAGCGACGGTGCCGGCCTCAACCTGGATGGCACCAGCGCCAGGCAAGTCATCACGGTACGCAACCGCGGCACCATCATCGGCAACGGCGTCACCGGCGACGGTGACGGCATCGATGTCGACGCCATGGTCGACATCACCAACAGCGGCATCATCCGGTCGGTCAATGCAGTGAGCCCGCAAGGAAGCGGCCCGGCGTTCAGCGAGGGGATCTCCGCGGCCGGCGGCACCATCGTCAACACAGGCACCATCGAAGGCCTGGTGGCCGCCGGCAACGGCAATGCCGTCGGCCGCGGCATCACGCTCGCGGGCAACGACCACGTCCCCCCGGACGGACAGCGCGACGGCATCTACGGCAATGCTTCCGTGTCGAACCAGTCGGGCGGGCGTATTCATGGCGACAGCGATTCCGCCATCGTGGCGGCGGGCGAGGCCAGCGGCCATACCATCACCGTCGAGAATCACGCCGGCGCCACCATCCGGGGCGGCGGCACCGCATATGCCGCCATCCGGACCGTGGCCGACCGCACTGTCATCGTCAATGCCGGCACCATCGATGGCGCCAGCAGCGGCAAGGCTGTCGAGATGGGCAGCGCCAACAACCACCTCGTGATCAGCGGCGCGCAGGCTGCCGTGATCGGCAGCATCAACGGTGGCGTGGGTGGAAACAACACGATGGTGGTCGATGCGGGCGTGGGCCATTCTTTTTCCTACGCCGGTGCCATTGCCAACTTCAGCAGCGTCAGCTTCGACAGCGGCGACGTCACCCTGTCGGGTCAAAGCACCTATATGGGCGACACCATCGTCAAGGGTGGCAGCCTGACACTGGTGGGTGCCAATCGTATTGCCGCCGCCAGCGCGCTTGTGTTGGGCGGCGGCCGCCTGAACCTGGCCGGCACTGGCAGCGGGCAACGTTTTGCCAGCCTGTCGGTGCTGGACAATTCAACGATCCATTTCGATGCGCATGGCAGCAAATCGCCGCTGACGTTCGCGTCACTGGGTACCATTGCGGCCGGCAAAACCCTGACCCTGAGCAGTACTGACGGAGCGGCCGGCGTCCCGCCTTTGCGTTTTGTCGGCGATGTCGGCAGCGACGCCCGCTTTGTCGCCCTGACGCACGCCTTGCGTGCCGGAGACAGCGCCGTCACGGTCGATTTCGACGGCACCCATACCACTGTGGCGCAAGTACCGAAGCCGGGCAGCATCGCGCTGCATGCGATTGGCCTGCCCATCCCGGATGCCACCGCGGAGCCCACTCAGGGAGGTGAACGGGACATGATCCGGCCGGGTGAACACGGCGGCTGATGGATCCGGCAAAAGGCCGCAATGTTGCGCGCATCAGTTGCCTGGAGTCTATTGTGCGACTGCGTTTGGCGATTGTTTGCACACTGGCTGCATCCAACGATGAGGGTGATTCCCATGGCAGAAGCGTTCAAAGCAGGCGACAAGGTGAAGTGGCATTCTTCGCAGGGCGTGGTGCATGGCACGGTCAAGAAAAAACTGACCGCGCCGCGCGCCATCAAGGGTCATGCAGTTGCCGCTTCTGCCGACCATCCCGAATACCTGGTAGTCAGCGACAAGACCGGTGCCGAGGCCGCACACAAGGCCAGCGCCCTGGAAAAATCCTGAGTCATGCCTCGACGCTTACTGCGCGTTGTCGTCGTGCACCTGGCAGCGCTCAGCCCGGTGCCTGTGCGCCAAGTCCAGCCATGTTGGCGCTGACCGCGCGCTCGAACAGCGGCGCATACTCGACCGGCCGGATGGCGCCCGCGTGCATGGCGGCCAGCAAAGCGCTCTTGCGGTAGACCAGCGGCAGGGCCGGCGCCGGCGTGCTGAAGACAAACAGGGACTGGTCCGCGCTGACGCTTTCCAGCCGTACCACCGCCAGGCGCCCGTCGATCATGGTCTCGAAGCTGGCACCTGCACGCGCCCGGCCCATCCATTCGGCATCGACCGGCATCGGGTCGTGCCGCGCCGGTTCGCCGTACACGCCGGCGCGCAGGCCCTGCTTTTCAAGTACCGCTTCAAGGGCGTCGGCCGACAGTTGCGCGGCGCCGGCGGCTGGCGCCGTCCCTGCCGCAGTCAAGGGGGCCAGGTGCACGTGCAGCCAGTCCAGGCTGGTGGACGGCTTGCCGGCCGGGACGCGCTGTCCGAGGACATCCATGTGCACGCCAGCCAGCTGGTCCAGCGCCGCCTTGGCTTCCGGCTCCGCCAGGCCGAGCAAGGCGATACCTTCGCGCACACGGCGCACCAGGTCGGGCAGGGCGCGCATCAGCACGCTGCGGTCTGCCGGTGCGGTTTTTGCCTGGGTGCTCCAGATTAATTCAGGCAACAAGCCTGCATCGATCGCGCCATTGCCCGGGCGCAGCATGACCTTGATCCAGACCGACTCGATGAAAGCGGCAAAGCGCGGATCCAGGTCGAGCGGTGTCAGCAAGCTCGTCAGCATTTTCTGGATGGCTGAAAATTGGGCGCCGCTCGCCTCGGCGTCCTCCACTGCGCTGCGCAAGCGCGCATACAGCGGTTCGGAACGCTGCAGCATGGCGTCGACGATACCGTCGAGTTCGCGTTCGGCGGTCGCAAACACCAGGATGTCGGCGTCAAACGTCTGGCGCACTTGTTCAACCAGTCGGGCCGCTTCGCCGGGCAATGCACGCATGGCGTCGGCGGAAGCCGCCATGGCGACAGCCAGCGTGCCGAGACGGTCGAGCAGGCTGCGGGCCGGGTGTGCGGGTGTTTGCAACAAGGCCTGATCCAGCACGGCCGCGCGCAGGAAAGGAATATGCAGGCGGGCGAGTACGGCGCGCATCTGCTGCGGCAACAGTTCGTCGCGCAGGATGTAATCGAACACGAGGCCGGCCAGGTCGATGGTTGCGCGGTTTGCCGGGTCGGCTTTCTCGGCGAGCTGCGCGCTCAGGGCCAGTGGCGCAGGGGCGCTGGCGCCCTCGGGGTCGTTCGCGCCGGCACGCACCTGCTGCAGCTGGCGCAGCTGCACATCGATCCACGAACGTTGTACCGGTGTTGCGCGCATGCTGGCCGCTCCGGCAGATGCCGCCGACGCGGCAGCCGTATTGCGTGGCACGCCGGTTCCCTCCGGCGCCTTGCGCTCCTCCAGCACTTGCCACACCAGTTCCTGCAGCCCCTGCACGCGGTCCGCGCCGCCTTGGGCGCTCAGCAGTTCACGCTGCGCGCGCGTCATGTCGGACGGCCTGGCCAGCAGGCGCGCATCCAGGCCACGCGACTCGAAATGGCCCAGCACGGCAGCATAATAGCCAGGCAGGAGGTTCGCCATCGCGCCAGCCATGTGGTCGAACAACACCTTCGACACCGGTCCTTCTTTCACGGTCTCGCGCACGCTCTCGTACAGGGCGCGGGCGACAAGGTAGGGGCGGAACGGGTTTTCGCGCTCGCGCACCTCGCTGACACCATGCAATGCTGCAATGGTCAGGTTGATACGGCCGAGCGCCATTTCGTCGACGTCGCGCAGGCGCGTTGCCACGCGGTCGAGTTCGATCTGGCGTGTAATCGTTTCATCTTCCACCAGGCTCAGTCTGTCAGCGCGAATGTCGCGCAAGCCGGCACGCAGGTCGGTGTGCATCGTTTCCATGGCGCGCTCGAGCAGCACGCTGAATTTCGCCTGCATGGAGGCGCGGAAGGCGCGTTCCGAATCGTTGATCCAGTAGCGCGCCGCATTCAGCGCGGTCTGCTCGGCCGGCGGGGCGCCGCGCACCGCGTTGCCCATCTGGACGTTCGTATCCACCAGCATCTGGGCGACCAGTTCTGCAAAGCTTGTCAGCGCTTGTTGCTGAGCAAGACGGACAATGTGCTTGGTATTGTTTTGCATGCGCTGCAGAAGACGTGAAGTACTTTATCAGAGGAAACTATTGAATCACAGCGCACTGTGTCGTTCCTGTATGTGGATCAATACACCCGGGGCCGGTGTGTGCTTTACGGTGTGGCTCCACGTCCACGAAAGCAGGGGGAAGGATACTAAACGATGGCAGAAAATCATGCACGTT
>Ga0265780_10005075_pt1 | contig 16799 bp, 10 predicted proteins | sample P1T30metagenome_FD_192432 | JGI IMG/M metagenome (GOLD analysis project Ga0265780, IMG submission 192432) | Plant litter microbial communities from East Loma Ridge, Irvine, California - P1 T30 | ecosystem: Environmental > Terrestrial > Plant litter > Unclassified | place: USA: California... | reverse complement strand
GAACGCATCGAGGAGAATGTGCGCAAGAGCTGGCAGCTGCTGGAAAAAAAGGCGATGCTGGAAACACCGGAGCTGAATCCCCAACGCGCCTTCTGGGAATTGTCGCAGCGCCTCCCCGACGATGCCATCCTGGCCGGCGACTCGGGTTCCTCCACCTCCTGGTATGCGCTGGATATTCGCGCACGCAAGGGAATGCTGGGTTCGCTGTCGGGCGGGCTGGCCACCATGGGTTCGGCGGTGCCGTATGCCTTCGCCGCCAAAATGGCCTATCCCGAACGGCTGGTGGTGGCGCTGGTGGGCGATGGCGCCATGCAGATGAACGGCATGAACGGCCTGATCACGATCGCCCGCACCTGGCAGGACTGGAGCGACCCGCGCCTGATCGTGCTGGTGCTGAACAATCGCGACCTGAACTTCGTCACCTGGGAGCAGCGCGGCATGGCCGGCGAACCGAAGTTCGAAACCTCCCAGCAATTGCCCGACGTGGCCTATGCCGATTACGCCCGCCTACTGGGCCTGGACGGGGCGCGTGTGGAGCGACCGGACCAGCTGGGCGCCGCGCTGGACGCGGCGTTCGCCGCCGATAAACCCTTCGTGCTCGACATCGTGAGCGAGGCAAATATCCCGCCTCTACCACCCCACATCACCCGTTCCCAGGCCCGGCAATACTACGAGGCCATCGAAAAAGGCGAGCCGGAAGCCGATGCCGTTCGGCGGGCGCTTGCTCAACAGGGGTTGACGGAGCAATAATGCGGATGTGCTGGCTTATTGTTATCGCTTTTCGCGGCTGCGTGTAAAGACGCGATGCTGAACATGTGAACCGATTGGCGCCTGGCAGTTGTGCAGGCGCTTTCCCCCGTTCCGATGATGACCGTATCCCGTGCTCCCGCGCATGCTGCTACATGCACGGGCAGCCTGGGTGCGCATGCGTACAACACGAGCCGGCAAACGACAGCAGGTCTGCAGGGAAGCGGAGAGGGCACGCCAATCACAGCGGCGGCCTTCCGGAAGGAGACGACAATGCATAACAGGAGAACACGTAGTGAGTATTTTTAGGACGAAGAACCTCGATACCATGGTGGCGGACGCCCGCACCCCTGGCGGGCTGAAAAAGGTCCTCGGACCGATGGACCTGATCCTCATGGGTATCGGGGCAATTGTCGGCACGGGTATCTTCGTGCTGACCGGCACCGGCGCAGTCACGGCCGGCCCGGCGCTGACGCTTTCCTTCATCATCGCCGCGATCGCCTGCGGCTTTGCCGCGCTCTGCTACGCCGAGTTCGCTTCCAGCGTGCCGGTGGCCGGCTCGATCTACACCTATTCCTACGTCACCTTGGGCGAGATCGTCGCCTGGATGATCGGCTGGGACCTGCTGCTCGAATACGGCCTGGCCACCTCGACCGTTGCCGTCGGCTGGTCGGGCTATTTCCAGTCGCTGCTCAAAGGCATCGGCGTCGTCCTGCCGGAAGCCCTGCGCGCCGCGCCGGGTGCGATTCCGGGCGTCGACACCGTGTTCAACCTGCCGGCCTTCGTGATCATGATCGTGCTCACCTTCATGCTCTCGCTGGGCGTGCGCGAATCGGCGCGCGTAAACAACATCATGGTGCTGATCAAGACCGGCGTCGTGCTGCTGTTCATCTTCGTTGGCGTCAGCTACGTCAAGCCGGACAACTGGCAGCCGTTCATGCCATTCGGCATGGGTAGCGTGATGAGCGCCGCCGCGCTGGTGTTCTTCGCCTTTATCGGTTTCGACGCCGTGACCTCGGCAGCCGAAGAAGTCAAGAACCCGACCAAGGACCTGCCAATCGGCATCATCGGTTCGCTGGCGATCTGCACCATCCTGTACGTGGTGGTCGCGGCTATCATGACCGGCATCGTTCCCTTCATGAACTTCAAGGGCGTCGACCACCCGGTCTCGCTGGCGCTGCAATACGCCGGCCAGGACTGGGTTGCCGGCTTCGTCGACCTGGCCGCCATCCTGGGCATGAGCACCGTGATCCTGGTCATGGCCTATGGCCAGACCCGCATCCTGTTCGCCATGTCGCGCGACGGCCTGCTGCCGAAGAAACTGTCGGAAGTGCACCCGAAATACGGCACCCCGTACTTCGCCACCTGGATGGTCGGCATCATCTTCGGCCTGATCGCCGCGGTCGTGCCGCTGGGCGTGCTGGCCGAGCTGGTCAACATCGGCACCCTGGCCGCCTTCTCGCTGGTGTCGCTGGCCGTCATCATCCTGCGCAAGAAGCGTCCGGACCTGCACCGCGCTTTCCGCTGCCCGGGCGTACCGGTGGTGCCGGCCCTGGCCATCCTCTTCTGCGTGGCCCTGATGTCCTTCCTCAGCTGGCATACCTGGGTGGCGTTCGCCGTCTGGCTGGCCCTGGGCCTGGTGGTCTACTTCGGCTACGCGCGCCAGCGTTCGCTGCTGAACAAGACGCAGGCTTAAATACCTGAAGCCTGAATGAAAACGGCCCGTCGCATCGACGGGCCGTTTTTCTTTGGGAATCGTCGAAAGATCAGGCCGCTGCCGCTTCCTCGGCAAGCTCGGCCAGCGTGGCGGTGGTGGCGCCGGCCTCGCGCATTTGCGCAATGGCGCGCTCGCCGTCCTCGGGCTTCAAGTTCACCGCGCGCATCGCTTCCGGCAGGATCACGGTCTCGAAACCGTTGGCGCGCGCATCGAGCGCCGTATTCAGCACGCAGTAATCGGTGGCCAGGCCGCACACGAAGACGCGCGTGATGCCGTGCCCGCGCAGGTGATCGGCCAGCGCCGTGCCGTTGAAGGCCGAGTAGGCGTCGACGTCCTCGCTATCGGCCTTGGAGATGATCACGGTGTCGGCCGGCAGCGCCAGTTCCTCGGAAAAGGCGGCGCCGCGCGTGTCGGCCACGCAGTGCGGCGGCCAGGGACCACCGCGCGCAGCAAACGAACAATGGTTCTCGGGATGCCAGTCGCGCGAAGCGTAGACCGGCAGGCCGCGCGCGGCAAATTGCGCCATGGCGGCGTTGATCGGCGCCAGCACCTGGTCGCCCTCGGGCACGCCCAGGCTGCCGCCAGGCAGGAAGTCGTATTGCATGTCGATGACGAGCAAGGCATCGCTGTCTTGCAGACGGATCGGATTCATATAAGCAGGTCCTCGCGGTATGGATACGCACCAAGGTTAGCACGTCAGGGAGACGGGGAGTACCGCCAAGTCTGTTGCAGATGTTATACTGTGTTTTTGTACAGTATAATCAGCTTCACATGACAAAGTTCGTTCCCATCGACCTTGGCCCCGCCGCGCCCATCGACGAGGAGGCAGCCTCGGCCACGCCCAGCGGCCGGCTCGGCGTCAAGATGTTCCGGGTGGCGGACGACCCGATTACCGAGGCGCAGACCGACATCGAGATCGCGCGCGAATTCATCGCCAACGGCGAGCTGACGCCGGCCTCGATCGCCAATTCGCAAAAGGAACTGTACCGCTTCCTCACCTGGTGCCGTGAGGAAGCCAAAAAGACCCTGTCCCAGCTGAACGTAGCCGACCTGAACGCCTACAAGGATTTCCTGCGCAATCCGCCGCCGGACTGGATCTCGAAGACCAAGTGGCCGCGCAACGATCCGCGCTACCGGCCGTTTACCGGGCCGTTGTCCGACCCGAGCCGGCGCCAGGCCATGATCGCGGTCAAGGGGCTGCTCGCCTTTGCCGAGCAAACCGGCTACCTGCGCCGCAATCCCGGCGCCCTGGTGCGCAATGTGCGCACGCCCGTTGCCAGCCGCATCACGCGCTACCTCACGCCGGAGGCCATCGCCCTGGCCATCGACACGGTGTCGAACCGCCTGGCCGATTCGCCCGCCGCCGAGCGTCGCCGCGAACGCGACCGCTTCCTGCTGATCGCCTTTGCCCACACCGGCGCGCGCCTGAACGAGATCGTCAGCGCCAACATGGGCGCCATCTATACCGAGGGCGGCGGGCGCTGGTGGATCGACGTGCTCGGCAAGGGCAACAAGCCGCGCCGCCTGCCGGTGCCCGACGACATGCTGGCCGCCTTCCAGCGCTACCGCGAAGCCTATGGCCTGCCGCCGCAGACGGCCCGGGTCGACCGCACGCCGCTGGTCTTGTCCAGTCGCAGCCGCGAAGTCACGCGCCTGACCGACGAAGCAGCGTCCGAAGCGCTGAAGGGAATTTTTACCGAGGCGGCGTCGAGGGCGGCAAGCGCCGGCGACAGCGACATGGCGGCAACGCTGCGCCACGCCTCCGCCCACTGGCTGCGCCACAGCATGCTGACCAACCACGCCAATAATGGCGTGCAGCTGAAAACCCTGCAGGACACCGCCGGCCACGCCAACATCGCCACCACGGCCGGTTACCTGCACAAGACCGACAACGAGCGCCACGACGAGATCATTGCCTCGGTCGAGGCCCGAAAGCGCGGGGAGAAGTCCGGCCAGGACGAACAGGACGACTGAGCGGGCGTCCCGGCCGGGTAGCTGGAATGCACCACCGATCGCAGGGCTGAACCGAGCGGCGCCGGCCTTGCGGGCAGGCGCCCAAGCCGTCAGCGCAGATTGCTGGCCTAGCCGGCCTGGCCGGCCTCGTCTGCCGGATAGCGCACGCCTATCTGGGCGCGGATCTCGTCCAGCACATGCATGCCCGCCAGCGTGTCCGCGTGGGTCATGGAGGGATGCTCGATCAGCCCGGCGCGCAGGGCGTCGCCGGCAGCCATTGCCTCGTGCACGTAGCCATTGCCCAGGAAAGGCGTGGCGATGCTGCGGCTGCTGCCATCGAGCGCGGTCACGGTCAGCGCGCGCGCCATGTGGAACATGCTGTCCATGCGGATAGTGCCGAGCGAGCCGGAGATACTCAGCTGGCAGGGCGTACGGGCGCGCAGCGAACAGCTGCACACCGACATGGTCCCGCCACGGTGGCGCAGCGTGAAAGCGGTACTCAGGTCGACGCCGGTCTCGCCGATCAGCGCCTCGGCCCGCACGCGCTCCACCGGCCCGAGCAGCGCGCTGGCGATCGACAGCGGATAGATACCCAGGTCGAGCAGCGCGCCGCCGCCCAGTTCCCGCTTGTTGACGCGGTGCGCCGGGTCGCGCGTGGCGGCGAAACCGAAATCGGCCTGCACGATTCCCAACTCGCCGATCGCGCCGTCGGCCACCAGGCGCCGTACCTCGGCCAGGGCCGGCATGAAGCGCGTCCACATCGCCTCCATCAGGAACAGCTTGCGGCTGCGCGCCATCTCGACCATCCGTTCGGCTTGGCGCAGGTTCATGGCGAACGGCTTTTCGCACAGCACGGCCTTGCCGGCGGCCAGCGCCAGCAGCGTATTCTCCGCATGCACCGTGTGCGGCGTGCCGATGTACACGATGTCGACCTCGGGCGCCGCCACCAGCGCCTCGTACGAGCCGTAGGCGGCCGCCCCGAATTCCTCGGCAAAGCCGCGCGCAGATTCTTCGCTGCGCGATCCGACGGCAAGCAGCCGGGCGCCCGGCGTCTGGCGCAGCGCCTGGGCAAAGGCGCGCGCGATGCCGCCGGTGCCGAGGATTCCCCAACGAATGGTGCCTGGCATCCGGGTCTCCATCTGCTCAGAGCGCGCCGTCGACGGCGAGATAGTCCTGCAGCGCGCGTACGACCAGCAAATGGTCCTCGACGCCCGGCAAACCTGAGACGGTAATGGTGCCGACCTGCCCGGTACCGCGCACCACCACCGGAAACGCGCCGCCGTGGGCCGCATACTCGCGCGCGTCGAAGGTCGGCAGCGCATCGATGTTGCCGCCCTGCGCCTTGACGTCGGCATGCACGAAATAGGAGCTGTGCCCGGTGCGATTCACCAGGTTGCTCTTGCGCCGTATCCAGTCCGCATGGTCGGGCGCGGTGCCGCCCATGCCGTGGGCGAAAAGCAGCATGCCGTTGCGCCGGATCTCGACTGCCACCGCCTTGCCGTCCGCACGTGCCAGCGCCACCAGTTTCAGGCCGATATCCAGCGCGGTTTCATTGCTGAAGCTGTCGAATTGCAGCAGGGCTTCCTGGCGCAGCACTTGTTCACGGGTCGGTTCCTGGATGATCATGGCGTGGCCTTTCGGGTCGGGCGTGAGCGCCGACAGCGCGCCCAGCACATACACGAGCGGCGCATTCCAGTTGATCGCCACTTCGTTGCTGGCATAGCTGCAGGCATGGTCGAGGTAAGACAGGGCCGGCAGGCTGGAGGGATAGGGCGGGCATTCCGCTTTGTCCTGCTGGAAGGGTTGGGGGCCGCCGACCACGAAGCCCGGCACCGGCTCCTGCACCTTGTCGCCGATCGACGGCCGGTGGTGCGGATGCTGCGGCCTGCGCGCGCCGCTTCCCGTCACGAACGACAGGCCGAGTGCATTGCGGCCCAGTATATAGTCGAGGTGGGACTGGGCGGCGTCAAGGTAGTCGCGCTTGCCGTTCAGGCGGTAGGCCTGAATGAGCACCATCGCTCCATTGAGCATCACGGCATTGCTGCCCCAGACGAAATCGGCGCCCTTCATGCCGACCCGGTAGCCGGACGCGCGCCATTCGCCGGCCAGGCGCGCCGCCAGGCCATCAATGCGGCTGGCGATCAGGGCCTGGTCGGCGATTGGTGTGAGGCGCGCCCGGTGCTGGGCCAGCGACATCCAGGCCAGGCCGCGCACATCGTCCCAGGCCGGCACGGTGGCCGACACGGTTTCCGGCGCCATGTCCAGGTAATAGCGATCCTTGCCGGTCGTGATGTAGAGCTCGGCCGCGGCCCAGGCGAATTCGTCGTCCAGGCGGGCGTCGCCGTATTCGCCGGTCAGGACGTCTGGCGGGTTCTTGAACTGCACGGCCGGGTGGGCCTGCGCCCAGGCCCATGCCCGCTCGGCCGCCGCCAGCATTCTTGCGGACAGCCCCGGCCAGCGCTGGTCGTGGGCGGACAGGACCCGGCTGGCCGTGGCCATGGTCGCGGCAAAGCCGAGCGCGGCCGAGGTGCTTTTCGCCACCACATAGCGCGGCTCGCGCATCGCCTCGTGCGGCTGCACCATGGCGTCGAAGCGCAGGTTGGTCAGCTTGTGGTAGACGCCGCCATCGGCCGGGTCCTGCATGGCCAGCATCCATTCCAGGTTCCACATGGCCTCGTCGAGGATGTCGGGCACGGCGTCGCCGGACTCGGGAATCTGCACGTCGAGGCCGCCGAACCAGGCCGGAAAATGCTCATACGCAGCCAGCAAGGTATAAGTGGAAATGGCCGAGCTGGCGATGTATTTGTTGTAGTCGCCGGCGTCGTACCAGCCCTTGGCGGCAGAGATCGCGGTGCCGGCCGGCCGCGTGCCTGAGGCCGCAGAGGCGTGCACCAGCACCCGGTCATCGAGGTGGCCGGCCGGGCGCGCGTAGGCGCCGGCGTAACGCGCGGGCAAGGCCGTGCCGCTGCGGTTGAAATAAAACGCCTTCAGGGCCGCCTTGTTGAGCGCGCGGTAGGCGCCCGGCTTGACCTCGAACGCATCCGAATCCGGCTGGCCTGCCACCTTCAGGCGGTATGTGCCCGGCACGGTGAGGCTGCTGAAATCGGCCACGCGCACCGTGTCGCCGGCCGGCGCCCACGATGCCGGACGCCCCAGTTCTCCGCGCAGGACGACCCGGCCGCCATCTGCCGCCACCACCTCGAACGCCGATCCGGCTCCGCTCGGCACCAGCGCCAGCTTGCTGGCCTGCGGCAGGTAGCCGGCCTGGTTCAGCTTGATGCCCGGCGCCGGCGCCGCGTACGCGCTGGCGGCCAGCATCAACAACAAGAAAAGCGGCCTCATGCGGGCACCGCCTTGCTGTCCGCCGGCGCGTCCGGGGCGTCTACCCCATCGTCATGGTAGAACGGTGCGAACCAGGTGGCGAGGAAGGAAGGAATCGTCGCCACCATCACGAACACGAAGTAATGTACGTAACCGAGCCACTCCTGCAAATGCCCGCTGACCACGCCCGTCACCAGCCCGCACAGGCCCATCACGCCGGTGCCGAAGGCATAGTGCGTGGTCGTGTACTTGCCTGGCGCCAGCTGCTGCATCAGGTAGATCATGAAGCCGACCGCGCCGAAGCCGAAGAAGAACTTTTCGATGACCACCCCGGCCGTGATCAGCAACAACGAGCTCGGCAAGTAGATACTCATCAGGAGGAAGGTCAGGTTCGGGATGTTCACCGCGCAGCACAGCACGAACAGGGTCGCCTTCAAGCCACGCCGGGCCACGTACCAGCCGCCCAGCAGCGAACCGAGCAGCACCGCCGCCAGCCCGTAGGTGCCGTAGACCAGGCCCAGCATCTCGTTCGAGAGGCCGAGTCCGCCTTTCGAGGCCGGGTCGACCATGAAGAAAGGACCGATCTTTTCCAGCAGGCCTATGCTCAGGCGGAACAGGAAAGCAAAGGCCAGCATGCGCCAGATGCCGCGCTTCTGGAACAGGGTGACGAAGGCGTCGAGCAGGATGCTTCCGGCGTCGCGCATGCTGCCCGGCGTGCCGGCGGCGCGCGCGCCATCCGGCATGGTGCGCGCATGCCAGGCGGCCATGACCAGCACCACCGCGCCCACCAGCAGGAAGATCAGGCGCCAGGATGCGATCCAGTCCGGCCCGAACACCTTGGGGTCGTGCCCGAACACCTGGGTGTGCAGGTAGCCGCTCAGGTAGACCATGCCGCCGGACGCCACGATCGGCCCCACGTTCCACGACAGGCTTTGCAGGCCGCAGTACAGCGACTGGGTGCGCGCGTCGAGCGAGGTGACGTAGACGCCGTCGCTGGCGATGTCCTGGGTCGCGCCAATGAAGGAGAGACCGAAGAAGAGCGCCATCAGCAGCGTCATGTAGCCGGGCAGCGACATTGCCAGCGCCACCCCGGCAAAGCCGGCGCCGATCAGCACCTGGGCCCAGAGCACGAAGAATTTCTTGGTCCGGTACATCTCGACAAAGGGCGCGAACAGCGGCTTGACGGTATACGCCAGGATCAGCAGGCTGGAGTACTGGGCGGCGGTGCCGTTGTCCATGCCAAGGTTCTTGAACATGATGGCGGTGACGCTGGTCAGCATCACATAGCCCAGGGCCATGGTGAAGTAACCGCTGGGCACCCAGAGCAGCGGCGAACGGACGTGCTCAGCAGTGCGCATGTTCGCGCTCCCCGATGGCCAGCTCCGGCACGCATACTGCAGCCTCCGGCGCACCATGTTCCAGATGATCGGCCAGCATGCGCCCCGCGCCAAGCAGCGCCGGGCAGGCCGCCGTGATCAGGAAAGTCGGAATCGCCGCCGTGTAGCCGCTGAAGCGGCCCTTGTGCTCGAAGCGCGCCCGGAACGATGAACGCCCGAACCACTCGCCCAGGCGCGGCACCACCCCGCCGCCGATGTAGATGCCGCCGCGCGCACCGAGCGTCACCGCGAGATTAGCGGCCACCGTCCCCAGCATGCCGGCAAAGCATTCCAGCGTTTCCAGGCACAGTGCGTCGCCGGCCAGGCCACGCTCGACGATGCCGGCCGGCTCCAGCGTCTCGAACACCAGGCCCTGTTGCGCGGCCAGCGCTTCACGGATCAATACCAGGCCAGGCCCCGACACCAGGCGCTCGGCCGACACATGGGAGTAGCGTTCCCAGCAATGCCGCAGCACCGCCACTTCGCGCTCGTCCGCGGGCGCAAAGGCCACATGGCCGCCTTCGCTGTGCAGCGGCGTCCAGCCACCGGCATGCGGCACCAGCCCCGATACGCCCAGTCCGGTACCGGCGCCGACTAGGCCAATTGCCGCACCAGGACGCGCCATGCCGCCGCCGACCTTGCCCAGGTCGGTCTCCGGCAACACCGGCAGCGACATCGCCAGCGCGGTGAAATCGTTCACCACCAGCAGCGTCTCCAGCCCCAGCTCGCGCGCCGCAGCCAGCGTGGAAAACGCCCAGTGGTGGTTGGTCATGCGCACGGCGTCGCCGTCGACCGGATTGGCAATCGCGATGGCCGCGTGGCGGACGGCGATGCCGACTCCGGCCAGGTAGGCCGCCGCCGCATCCTCGAAGCGCGGATAGGCGGCGCAGGCCAGGATGCGCACGGCGCTGAACTGCCCCGGCGCACGTTCCAGGGCGAAACGGGCATTGGTGCCGCCGATATCGGCCAGCAGGCGCGGGCCGTCCGGGTAATACCGTGGGAAGTGGGCTGCTTGCATGCTGCCTCCTCAGTTTCAGCGCGCGCGGCGCGCCAGGAAATCGCGGTACCAGAGCGCACTGTCCTTCAGCGTGCGCTGCTGGGTCTCGTAGTCGACGTGGACGATGCCGAAGCGCTTGGCGTAGCCCGAGTTCCACTCGAAGTTATCGAGCAGGCTCCACAGGAAATAGCCGCGCACGTCCACGCCCTGGCGCATCGCGTCCAGCAGTGCCGCCAGGTGGCTTTGCACGAAGGCGATGCGCTCCGGGTCGTGCACGGTGCCGTTCTCGACCGCATCGGCACGCGCCATGCCGTTCTCGGTGATGTACAGCGGCGGCAGCGGATACTCGGCTTTCAGTTTCAGCAGCAGCTCGGGCAAGCCTTGCGGATAGATCTCCCAATCCATGTCGGTGGTGCCGAGCGGGGCTGGCGCTGGGCGCGGCGGGTCCTCGGCGCTGCACCAGGCGCGGAAATAGTAATTACAGCCGAGGAAATCCAGCGGCTGGGCGATGATGTCGAAGTCGCCTTCCTGGATGAGCGGCGCCTTGTCTCCATAGCTGCGCAGGGCCAGCTCGGGATAGCGTTTCTTGAAGATCGGGTCCATGAACCATTGCACCGAGCGTGCATATTCCCACTCGGCCAGGGCGCGGTCGGCCTCGGAATCGGTGGCCGGGTCGGCGGTCCACTGGTTCAGCACGATGCCCAGGCGGGCCGAGCCGGGGGCGGCGCGCATCGCCTGCATCGCCAGGCCGTGCGAGAGCAGCAGGTGGTGCGACACCTGCACGCTTTGCTTGAGGTCGGCCACGCCCGGCGCGAACTGGGCATTGCCGTAGCCGAGATTCGCCGTGCACCAGGGCTCGTTGTGGGTGGCAATCGCCGCGATGCGGTCGCCGAAGCGGCGCTTGACCTCATAGGCGTAGTCGGCAAAGCGGTGCGCCGTATCCCGGTTCAGCCAGCCGCCGTCGTCCTGCAGGGCTTGCGGCAAGTCCCAGTGGTACAGGGTCAGGTGGGCATCGATGTTCTTTACCGCCAGGGCGTCGAGCAGGCGGGCGTAGAAGCCGAAGCCGGCTTCGTTCCATGCCCCCTTGCCGCCGGGCTGGACGCGCGACCAGGCCATCGAGAAGCGGTAGGCGTCCACGTTCAGGCCGGCCAGCAGGGCCACGTCTTCGCGGTAGCGGTGGTAATGGTCGCAGGCGATCCGGCCGTCGCTGCCATCCTTGATGGCGCCGGGCCGGGTACAGAAGCTGTCCCAGATCGAAGGCGCCTTGCCGTCGGCGCTGGAGGCGCCTTCGATCTGGAAGGCGCTCGTGGCCGTGCCCCAGGCGAAGTCGGGCGGAAACTGCTGGGCAGATATTGAAATCGGTTTCATGCGTGGATCTTTCGGTTAAGCAGGGGGATGCGCCGCCGGCGCCGGGCAGATCCCGGCGGCGGCGGTTGCGGCGTTCTTCTTGCTCAGAAGTCGAAGCCGGTATTCACGCCGATCGTGCGTGGCGGCTTGTACTGGGCCAGCCACGGACCGAAGCCATTGAAGGCGCTGGTCTTGATCTTCTTGTCGTTGACGTTGCGCACCCAGGCATCGATCCACCAGCCCCGGCCGTTCTGGTAGCGCAGGCCGACGTCGGCCGTCGTGTAGGCTTCCTGGCGGTCTTCCGGCCCCAGGTTAAACACGCTCAGCTCGGCATCGGTCTCGTAGTGGGCGGTGATGCGCGGCGACAGGGTGCCGTCGCTGCCGATATGGAAGTTGTGCTGGTACTGGACCGTGGTCGAGAAGCGCGGCGCGTGCGGCATCTTGTTGCCGGTGACGTCGACGCAGGTTTCGATGGTGGTGTCGACCGTGCAGCGCGGCAGCGCGTAGTCGTTGGAGCCGGCCACCAGGCGGCCGAGCTTGGCGTCGAGCAGGGCCAGCGTCACCTGCAGGCGGCCGTTGTCGCCGATGCGGGCCGCGATCTCGCTTTCCAGCCCCTTGACCTTGGCGCCTTCGGCATTCTCGATCGCCAGGCCGCGGTTACCGTCGGAGAAATTCACCGGCGAATTGAACTGGAAGTCCTTGAAGTCCGAGTAGAACAGGGCGTTGTTGATGCGCAGCGCGCCGTTCAGGAAGGTGCTCTTGGTGCCGATCTCGTAGTTGGTGAGCGTTTCCGGCTGGTAGGGCAGCCCGCGGTCCTGCACGCCGCCCGACTTGTAGCCGGTCGCGACGCTGGCGTAGACCATGTTGTTGCGGTCGATGTCGTAGTTCACGCGCAGCAGGCCGGTGACCTTGCTGCCCTTGAACACGCCGTCGTTGCCCGGCACGCCAGGCACGAAACCCTGGCCCGGAATGCTCGGGTCGATCGACGGGTTCAGCGGAATCACGGCAAGACCCGGGCCGCCGACCCAGTTGAAGGCACGCCCGCCGACGTTCTCGCGGCGGTCGTGGGTATAGCGCACGCCGGCCGTCAGGTGCAGGGCCGAGTTGACGTTCCAGGTGGCCTGGCCGAAGGCGGCGGCCGACTCCACCGTTTCCTCGGGCTGGATGAAGGAACCCTGCCACCTGACGGTGCCGTCCTGGGTGCCGTCGAAGGCCGGGATGTCGAAGCGGATGTCGTTCTTCTCGGCCGCGTAATACAGGCCGGCCTGCCAGTCGACGGTCTTGCTGCCGAGCGACTGGAGCTCCAGCTCGTGGCTGTGGCTGCGGTAGTTGGAATCGACCGTCGTGTGTTCCTGCCAGATGCCGCCCGAGCGGATGCTGGTCGGCAGCACCGAGCCGCCGTCCTGGTCGAAGCGCATCGAGCCGCGGTACTTGGAGAAGCCGGCGATGTAGTGGAAGGCGAGGTCGGGGTTCAGGTCCCAGCTGACGCGGCTGCGGATGTTGTGGCTGTCGCGGTCGATCCAGGGCGCGCTGTCGCTCAGCGTCGACCAGTGCTTCTGGCCCGGGCGCGGGGTCTGCATCAGGTTGGCGCTGGGGGTGCCGCGGTCGGCAAAGTTCTCGTAGGCGATGTTCCAGCGCAGGCCGGGATTGATCTGCCACAGCAGGCTGACGCGGGCGGCGGTCTGGTTCTGGGCGCTGTATTTCTGGTTGCCGACCACGTAGTTGTTCGGGTTGATCGGGCGGAAGGCGGCCAGGTCGCCGCCGGCGGCCACGAACGCCGCCTGCTGGCCGGCCAGCGGCACGCCGGGGAATTTCTGGTAATCGACATAGCCGTCGTGCTGCTCGTGCACGATGGCAAAGCGCAGCGCCGCGTTGTCGGACAGCGGCACGTTGAAGGCGCCGCGCGCGCCGTAGCGCTTGTAGTCGCCGATGCCGCCTTCGACATAGCCGGAGCGGCTGTTCAGGGTCGGCTTCACGGTCTGGATGTTGACCGCGCCCACGGTCGAGTTGCGGCCCCAGAGCGTGCCCTGGGGGCCGCGCAGCACCTCGATGCCCTCGACGTCGAACAGCAGGGCGGTAGCGCCCTCGGCACGCGGCGAGTACACGTTGTCGACAAAGGAGGCGACTTCCGGGTCGGCGTACTGGGTCTTGGCGCTGTCGTTGCCGATGCCGCGCAGGGTCATGGTGGTGACGCCGTGGTCGCCCTGGGCGGTGGCCTGGAAGCCGGGCACCAGCGCCACCACGTCGAGCATGGTCTGGACGTGGTTGTCGGCCAGGGTGGCGGCGGAAAGGGCGGTGACGGCGACCGGGGTCTTTTGCAGCGAGGTGTTGCGCTTGGTGGCGGTGATGCGCACTTCGGGAATCACGTTCGACTCGGCGCCGGCGGCCGGCTGGGCCGGGGCCGGCACGGCGGCTGCGGCATTCGCTTCGGGCGTCTGGACCGGAGTCTGGACAGCCTGGGTCGCTTGGGCATGGGCGCTGCCGATACCGGCGAGCAGGGTCAGGATGGCGAGCTGGATCTGGGCGTTGGCGTGCCGCCCGCGTTGCGGTGCAAGGGTTTCCATGGTTGTCTCCAATTTGGAATTATTGATTTGCGCGTCTGCCGGCAGCTTTTGTAAGAAATCGATTTCATCCGCCGTGAAAACGATTTCATGCTACATTTGGAGTTATTCGAAAGTCAAACAAAATTTGCAACGGTGTTGCGGATGGCGTTTTCGAGACAAAGTCGAGGTCTGTCATGAAAGCGTTTCATGACGTGACCGGGCCGCTGCATGGGCATCGCCGCCCGCAAAGAGGAGAACAACGCGTGTTACACTTTAGTCAACTTGCCGGCGACGGCACCACGATTGCGCCACGATGAAGAACGACGACAGCAGCACTGCCACCCTGTACGAAGTCGCCAGCGCCGCCGGCGTGTCGCCGGCCACCGTCTCGCGTTTCCTGAACGGCACCGCCAAGGTGTCGGACGACAAGCGCAGGACCATCGAGCGCGTCATCGACGAGCTGAACTACAAGCCCAACCGCCTGGCACAGAGCCTGAAGATGGGCAGCACCCGCACCATCGGCGTGCTGACCCAGTCGCTGGAATCCGGCTACTTCAGCCAGGCCATGATCGGCATCGAGGATGCGGTGAAAGCCTCGGGCTATGCGCTGCTGATCATGAGCGGCCACTGGCACGCCGACGAGGAAGCCGAACGGGTCGAACTGCTGATCGGCCGCCGCGTGGACGGCGTCGCCATCCTCACCGGCAAACTGAGCGACGCGCAGATCCGCAGCTATGCGCAGCGCGTGCCGATCGTCGCCTTTGGCCGCCAGCTCGAAGGCGAGCGCCTGATGAGCCTACGCCTGGACAATTACCAGGGCGCCTGCGACGCCGTCGAGCACCTGGTCGAGCAGGGCCACCGCCGCATCGCCTTCATCACCGGACCCGAGGACCACGAGGATGCGCGTGCGCGCTTGGCCGGCTATCTCGATACGCTGGCTCGCCACAAGATCGCGCCCGATCCGGCCCTGGTCGTGCCCGGCGACTTCCAGGAATCCGGCGGCCTGCTGGCGGTGAACCAGCTGCTGGCGGCCAAGCAAAGCTTCACCGCCATCTTCGCCAGCAATGACTTGAGCGCCTATGGCGCGCGGCTGGCCCTGTACCGGCGCAGCATCCGCGTGCCGGACGATATCTCCATCGTCGGCTTCGACGATTTGCACAGCTCGATGTACACGACGCCGCCCCTGACCACGGTGCGCCAGCCGCTGTACGAGGTGGGCAAGGGCATCGGTCGCATGATGCTCGGCATGCTGGGACAGAAGCAGGTGGAGGTCGAGGCGCCCCAGCTGGGGCTGATGGTGCGCGAGTCGGTGCGCAGGATCGCCTAGCGCGCGTCCTGGCCTGCGCAAGGGCTTGTCTCTGCGAGATTCCCGACAGTGCTAGGACTTTTCTGAATCAAGAGTGGGGGTGCAAACAAAGCACCCGGCGGGTGTCTAAACCGAAGACGTTGCCGATTCCCCAACACCGCGCAACACCGGATCCCTGGTGCGACATTCTTGAGGAGGACATCATGCCAACCGTGGAAGAACTCGGCAAGAGCCTGCTGGGTACCCTGAACCAGATCCTGACCGGCGGCGACGCCCGCGTGCCGGCGCCGCTGAACAACAAGATTTCGTGGTGCCAGCCGGGCATCCCCTTCATGCCGCAGGACTTCGAGTTCGCCGCCGAAGGGCTGGGCAGCATCGTCGACGCCGACCACCTGCGCAAGATGCAGAAGCAGGCCTTCAACTTCGCCACCGCCGTCGATTTCGTGCCGGACGTCTCGGGCGTGTATGGCGGCGACCAGCAGCAGACCATCTACCGCACCTCGGAAGCGCGCATGAGCCACATGTACGGCGAGATCCTGCGCGCCTCCAAAGTCGTGCAGAACGACGTCACCGAAGAAGAAAAGGCCAAGCTCGAGAAATTCCGCAAGCTGCTGTACGAAACCAAGAAGACCAAGAACCTCGTCACCGACGAGGAAACCGAGCTCACGGTGCCGGGCCCGGTGATGCTGGCCTATGCCGACGCCCAGGCCGCCTACCTCGATGCCTCGACCAACTACCAGAGCAAGCGGGTGCAGGCGCAAACCGCGGTCGGCCAGCAGGGTGCCGCAGCGGTGTCGGACTTCATGCTGAATGGCGAAAACTACTTCCTGAAAGTGAAGTCGGCGACCGACCGCTGGACCACCCAGGGCTACCGCAACGAAGTTGACCAGATCAACGCCTACATCAACCAGGTCACCCAGCGCTCGATGGCCTTGTGGAAGCAGCGCCTGCAGGAACTCTACGACCGCGCCGTCATCACCGACATCGACAGCAACTCGCCGTTCCGCTACACGACCCTCATCCCGGGCGGCTTTGCCAGGGCCCCGGGCTGGACCGGCTATTCGTTCTACCACGAACAAGTCAACCAGCACTCCGACTGGCGCACCAGTTCCTGGAGCGGCGGCGGCGGCATCAGCCTCGGCTTCTGGCGCGCCGGCGGCTCGGCCGGCAGGTCGGTGCAGGCCTCGAACCAGAGCTTGCAGATCTCGAACTTCAAGCTGACCTTCGAACTGGTGCAGGCGATGGTGGCGCGGCCCTGGTTCTATCCCGAGTTCTTCATGAACCGCGGCTGGACCCTGGACAAAGGGCGCGGCTGGACCTTCGACGAGCTGCCGTCGAACGGCGAACCGGTCCCGCGCGGCATCTTCATCGGCTACCCGACCCAGGCCATCTTCATCCGCAACCTGGTGATCGAGTCCGAGGAGTTCGCCAACGCGTTTTCCAGCTATTCCTCGCAGTTCAGCGCCGGCGGCTCGGTCGGCTGGGGGCCGTT
>Ga0265780_10005074_pt1 | contig 16800 bp, 17 predicted proteins | sample P1T30metagenome_FD_192432 | JGI IMG/M metagenome (GOLD analysis project Ga0265780, IMG submission 192432) | Plant litter microbial communities from East Loma Ridge, Irvine, California - P1 T30 | ecosystem: Environmental > Terrestrial > Plant litter > Unclassified | place: USA: California... | reverse complement strand
TGGTTGCACAGCGGGCTCCTCTTCCTCGTCCTCGCTCTCGTCGACAAAACCACCCCTTGTGCGCGGCTGCTTGGACGGCGTCGGCGCCGCTGAGACCTCGGCGGAAGCTGTCGCCTGCGGGGGCTTCAGACCATTCTCGCCCTCACTGTCAGCGGCCACAGGTGGTGAGTTGGTTGCTGATTCAGGCATCGACGCTGACTGGTCGGACTGCGGGTGTGGGGAGTAGGTGTTGGTGGGATCATACTCTTCCTCGTCGCCGGCGGCTTCGTACGAGGTAGACGGGTCGTAGGCGGTGGCAGGGTCGTACTCGTTCTGCTGCGCATTAAGGAACGCGAGCTCTGCGTCATCGGACATGTTGGAAACTGTGGATCACTGCACTCGAGAATCAGAGTTGGTCGCGGAGATGGCAGATATGTAATCGTTACCGACGTGGAACAATGAGATTCTTTGTCGCGTGCAGGTGGTCCGGAAGCTGTACGAGCGTGCACCTGAACAGAGATGCACAAGAACCAAAGGCGCGCCCAGTTCGCCCGCGCAAATTCGAAGGTTAATTATCACGTGCAGGCGACGGTCGAGATGCGCGATGGGAGACGGAAATGCGCAATGCTTGGACGTTGTCGTGGAAGCTTTGCTGGAGTTGATAGAAACGGATGAGAACATTGAACGAATACAACCCAAGTCCGGGCCGCCTTGGGGCTTGGCACATGTGGCTGGAGCTCTCCAGGCGAACGACCGGCGTCATCGCAACAGATGCCAGGTACCAACACTGGACTCTTTCACTTGGACTAGCGAGCATTGCATGGCGCACTTACTCTGACATTGCGCGTGTCTCTCCCATTCACACGTCTCGGCCCCATCGCGCCTCCCCATAGACGCCACCTACACCTCCACCTCCACCATAGCTCGCTCCCACCAGGCGCATACACCATGAACCCACACATATCCCTCCCCCGCCCAACCGGCGGCCCCTCAAACTTCGGCTCCACCACCCCTTCCTCGCGCCGCAACGAAATCAAAATGCCGCGCTTCTTCAAGCGACTCTTCAAGTTCCCGCAAATGGACTTTGAAATGGCCATGTGGGAGATAATGAGCCTAATCATCGCGCCCAAGAAAGTCTTCCGGCAGATATATTACCACGTACGAACTTCCTCGCACATTGTCTCTATATGGGCGTATGCTAATCTCCTGTGTTGGTGTAGAAACAAACTACAAAAACTTACCACCGCCCTGACCCCTCCTTTACATACCTCCTCAGCCTGCTGCTCACCCTCACTTCCCTCGCCTGGGGCTTCGCTTACGCCGACGGCTTCACGCAAACCCTGCACATCACCCTCGTCTTCATCTTCGGCCACTTCCTGCTGCTCTCGCTGCTGACCGCCACGCTCTTCTTCCTCCTCGTCAGCCGACTCCTCGGGCCGGGAAACTCTTTACTGCCCGGCCGCCGCCGGGGCCTGTACAACCTCAACGAAGCCGACGGCAGCAAAGAAGAGCTAGAATTCGGGTATTGCTGGGACGTAGCGATCCGCGCATTCGTGCCCGTGTGGGTGTTTCTGTACGTGGTGCAGTTTTTGTGCATGCCGGTTATTGGCACAGAGCATTGGTGCGTTACATCACACACTCCCTTTCCAAATCAAATAACACCGCGGATTCTAACGAAATTTACAAGGCCCTCGGAACTCCTTTCAAACACTATACACCTCTTCGCTTTCAATTACTACTTCATCATCACTTTTCTCGGATACAACGCGCTGCCTTTTCTCCACCACACCGAACTTCTCCTCGCGCCTATTGCGGTCACGACAATCCTCTGGTTCGCGTCGTTGTTCGGGTTTAATATGTCGAGACACTTTGCGCCCGTGTTATGGGCGGGCGCGCGGTTGCGGAAACACGTGGGATGAGATGGGAAGTGCAAAGTGTGAAGAAGCGTGTTTGATTTGCTTGGAGTTGGGTTGTACAGACTGGTCTGTCACGGAAGAGGTGTACATGGCGTTTGGAAATTCCTTCTGTTTAGATGGGATTGGGCATTTCTGCGGGTTACGAGGCATATTCCCTTGGGCTAGTTGTATTATAGACATCAACCATATCAGATATTACTTCATACCTTACACGCCATACATCACAAATCACACGATAGGTACATGTTTGGGGCACGCGTTTTATAAAATCCACGAAAAGCGCAATATCACATTGGAGAAACACTATTTAAAGACCCGCAAAGACTGCAAATCGAGCTTGTTTTTCTTTCATCTTCCTGTTCCAATCGGACTCATCAGACCCGCGCTGCCTGGACTGCGAACCATCATCGGCTTGATCGGCTGGGCCGGGCTCATAGGGTCCCTTTGGCTGGAGCTCTGGCTCGACGTGCCGGAGCTCAGACTGCCACTGCCATGGCTACCGTTGTGACCATTGAGTGGGGCGTTGAAAGGGTTTCCAAGAGTGTATCCAGAGGGCGAGTAAGGTTCGTCGAAGCCGTCAGTGAAGCCGGAGATATTCGAGAGCATAGAGGAGGAACGGCCACGTCCGCCACGCAGAGAGCCAGGCGTGCTGTTAACGTGCGAGTTCATCGAGGGAAACGTGAAGCTTGCAAAGGGATTGGCGTTGGGAGACATGCCGGTACCAGGAAGAGGACCTTCAGGAGTCGTCGGTACAGACATATGGTGCTGATTCTGTGCGAGTATGAGTTCCTCGTACTGATGGATTGTCTGCATCATCTGTCCCGTGGCTAGGTTGGCATCCTCGGTGCGGCGTTCGTAACCGTTAATGTTACTACGGTACTGGTTCTCAATCTCCGCACGCTGTTGCCGTAAAGCGGCCCTTTCCTGCTCCTTTCGTTGCTTGGCAGTGAAGCCCTCAGCGTTGGCGGTAACGAGACGATCGTGCTGCTCGTTGAGCCTAGTTTGGCGTTGCTGAAGGCGTTCCCTCTGTCGAAGAGTGCCGGCAATGTCGGTTTCCACGCTTTGGATTTGGCGCTCAATCTCGGCTTTCACGTTGTCGAACTCGCTAGCAATGGCGTTCTTGTTGTCACGCTCCTTCTTCCAGGCGGCTTTCTTCCCTGCGGCTTCCTGGACCTCCTCTTCAGGGATTTCTCCAAGATAGTCGGCCTGTAGGGAAAGGTCGGCGGCTGCGTCTTCGGCCTGGCGGATGTTTTGGGTGAACTGAAGGACACGCTGGCGCTGGCGCTCGTCACTTCCTCCTGCGTTAGCAAGGCGATTGCTCAAACTATCCACCTCTTTACGAATGGTACCGATGGCGGTCTTGTGGTCCTTCTTCGCACGTTTCAAGCGATTGCGCTGCTCCTGTAGCTGCTGGTCGGCTGCGGCAATCGAGTTCTTCAGAGTGGTGGTTGGCGATGAGGGACGGAGCGTCTGATGTGCTGGCGGTGAAGCGACAGAGGCCAGTTCGGCTACAGGGCCGGCCGAGGTAATCAGGCTCGCTGAGTAGAAGACCTCATCGTCGGCGGTCCTAATGAACTCACAGTAGTAATTCGACAGCGCTGTGAGACCGAAAATCTCCCCTACCCAGAAGCCAGTGCCATCTTGACCCTGGTAGCCGAGCGAAGTGCTCTGGCGGATTCTGGTCGAACTCCAGTCAGCACCATTCACACGAATGTAGAATGGCTTTGACTTGTCGATGCCCGATCCGGTCGTTGAATCCTCCTCGTCCTGCTCTTGGAATTCGATCCCGGTAAATAAATTAACACGAAAGGAAATGTCGGAATAGCCGACTTCAGAAACCCAAACACGATCGTCATCCGATCTCCAAACAGCGTTTCCAATGTGATTTGCGTCTTTTGCGTTAGCCTCGTCAGCGTCGTTGGCTGCCCGGCTACTTTCCATCTCTTTTAAAACTGTAACTTTTGTACTGGCAAGAGCAGCCCAAAACGGCTGCTGACTACGAACATGAGTAGCTTGCTTCCTCTTCCGGCGCGTGCTACTCGTTTTATCCGTCTTGGAATGTGCTGCGGGCGATGGCCCTGGGGGCCGGCCATCGGTACTGGATGAGTTGGGCACATCCGCGTTAGGATCGAGCGTGGTCGAGTTGGCGCGTTGGAGCACGCCAGCCTCGGGGTCGGTCTTCTTGCCAGTGGGCAGCGTGGGAGCTGCGTCTCGTCGAGATAGAGAGCGTCGGATAATGCGAACGACACCTTGGGCTAAAATATGGATTCCCAGGATACTGCGAAGCCATCCGTGGGGAGATGAGAAGCTTTCCAGAGTGGTCGGCGAACTCGGTGGGCTCGTCAGAAATTCAAGGCCTCCCCGGGAGAGCCCGGTCCACACAAAGTGGACAATGTGTTGCCGGAGAGGCCTGAACCTGAAGAGATGGTTGGAAAGAATGATGATGAAGCAGATGAATATGCTGTTGGTCGTGCCATTCTTGCCGGCTGCGGCGCCGCCGAGGGCTATGGCAATGACGGCCTGTGCAAGATCCAGGAAGAAATTTTGCACGGGCACCCAGAGTATCAGCCACACGACGAGTATGAGGGCGTCGGCGAAGATTGTGGTAAAAAGCGATGGTGTCCCGCCCGAACCCTGGAAGATGTCGGTGAAGGAGGGAAAGGCGGAGAGGGCGGAGAGGGGGGTTCCGGCCTGGGGAGGGACGAATGTGAGTGTAGCGAATAGAAACTGTACAACGGTGAGGACGGTGGGGGGTAGCTGCAGAAGGATGATGAGGATGGCGAGGACGTCCCGCAGAGGACAGGACGTGAGAATGGTGGCGGGCACGGAGAGGATGCTGGCCATGGAGACAGACTTGGAGGCATTGCCGTCGAGACGGCGGAGGGCTGAGGGCGGCATTGGGTCGAAGGGGCCGCTGCCCGTGTCGTACAGGCGGCAGGCGTCCCCATTGTTGAGCGAGGCGTCGGATGAAGCCCGCGCGCGCTCCTCTGCGGCTCCACAGGCGGCAGCGGCCATGGTGGTGTGGTGCACGCTGGACCCCGAGGCGGAGTCGAGGGCGCTGGCCGGCTGCGTCATGGCGTCGTCTACAGTGCTGGGGAGCGGCGGCGTCGACGCCTGGAGCCTCCCGCCGGCATGGCCGTTGAGCTGCGAGCTGCTCTTTTGCTTGGTGATGCGCTTGCCGGGTGCCGCATTGCCATTCTCGTGTCGCTTGTCATGCTGGTGCGCCGCGGTCTTCTTTCCCTTCGCTACCATAGAAGGCGGTGCGCTGGCGAGCGGGCGGTCTCCCCGGTACGACTCGACTGCTGCACAGGACGAGCCAGACTGGAAGAGTGGGAGCCGCTGCTCTCGGTGGGGAATTCCGGGGGGTGTCGTGTGCTGGGGTGGGAGGAGGTTGTGGGAAGAGAATCGAGAATCACAATCACAATCAGGTGCGAAGCAAGCAAGCACAAGCGGAATCGAGCAGCGCCAAGCCTGCTAGTAAACGTGTGTGCCACTCTCCGCTCAACTACAGACGACCGGCCAGTGCAGGCTTTGACAGATCTGATGGCTAGCGGCCTTGTTAGTCCCCGTACCACTCAAGCTTCACCTGTACAGAGACACTGCAGCGCCTTATCCGCTGGACGCTGCCATCCGCGATGCAACTTGACGCTGGCACGCAGATCCTGCCCGCCGAACAGACTCCGATGCAGCACAGCCTCGACGAGTTCACGCAGCCGTCGCCCCAGACTTTGCGCTGCGCGTCGACAAACAAACAAGCGTCGAGCATGGCGGCAGCGAATCACGTTACATCCGACGCCAATTTAGCCCGCCTATTCATTTGCATGCGCCAGGAACCCCTGATGGAGAGACTCACTTTTCGCTGCACAGCGAATGAACGGCACTCGTCGTGAGCTGCTCACCGCATCGCGCATTGCTCATCGCTGTTCCGCTTGCGTCCATGAACCCCGCAGCCCGCCAGATATCTGCTCACACACCTCAGCGCTGGCTGTGCCGTGTTTCAGACGGCGCGCGCATTGCAAATGCACGTCAGCAGCGGAGCCGAGCACAGCTAAGCAACGACGCCTCAAACAGGTACGCTGGCTATGTTGGGGAGCGGCTCGGAACATTTCCATCACTCCCTCGGCACGCTTTACGCTCCTGCAGTCTTCGCCTCGCCATTGCCCGCGAAGAGCCGGCGCGAAGCTTAAACAGCGCCACAGCCAATGGCGGCATGCTTGATGTTCAAACAAGGCAAGCCGGAGAGTCACGCGCTCCAACGGGCGTGCAGATCATCCCAGTCGGGCTGTGATCAAAAGACGATCGAGGCCGAAGGATCACGCCATGATCATGGTAGAATGCGGCCAAGTTGCCTGATGACAGGTTCAGTTCTGGAGGGAGCTACTATTACCAAGTGCTTCCGAGGAGCTGCTGCGGATACAGTGCACGTGAGTCTGCAACAACGGCAATTCGAAATGTGAATATCAGTCCATCTGATGTCAGCCTGGCACTTTTACGTCGCACTTCCCATATCTTCTACTGCACCCTCTCTATCCCAGCTTTCCTGTTCCAACCTCCTTACCCTGTCTAGCAATCTCTGCACCCTCTCTCCATTCTTCTCCTTCGCCTGCTCCTGCAAGTCAAACGTCTCTCTAAACTTATCAATCATGAACGGTGGCAGAGCTGACTTCTTCGCCTTGGTGTAATTGTAGACGACAATGTCTTCGACACACCGTGCTGCTGGCCGACGATGAACTTCTGACAGGATCAGAACATCGAGGATGAAGTGATCGGCGTCGGTTGCGGGCTTCGTCCGGAGTTTGTGGAGGACCGTGATTCTGGGGAGGGGTAAGTGGAAGGTATCGCCCGGAAGGAAGCTGACGGATACCTGTCTGGCCATTTCATGGGCTAGGAACACAGTCAGCCAGGCGCATCTTGAAACAACCCCGCGTCATCCGAATGGTGAGTCTCCAGCCGGGCAGTGCCAGTGTCAATGCTTCAAGATATCGGCATGATCCGCAGTCATTCAGAGGTGCTGTCCAGCGATACCCTCAATCCGGGTGACGCGCGCCCAAAGAACACGAAGGAGGACGCCACTCACAAACTTGTAATCTGTCGTAATACTCCTCAAAATCAACCCCACACTCTTGGGCGTAATAAGCTCCATCCACTGCTTCTCATGCTGCCTATCACTCGCCGCAAAGTTGCGCGTCCAATTGACCCGCGCAGACTCAGCGTAGCGATTATACATGACATTGTTGACATGTCCTGCGCACCATCAGCCCCCTCCCAAACCAACCCCACAACCACGACGAGGATGATATTTACCCTTCACCCTCAATCAGCTCCCCTCCAATCCAAAGTCCCAGCATTGAGACTCACCATACTATCCTAATCCCCCAAAAGTCACACATTAGCCCGATTCCAATTCCAATTCCCCATACCCATCCTAATAGAAACTCAACTTACCATCTCCCCCCAAACTACTTCCTGCCGATACAACCCCCGGTACTCCTTGCTCGTCAAAAACCCCTCACTGCCCGCCAACAGCTCGCGCCAATCCCGGCTCACTTCTTGCAGTATCGACCCAGCTTCGCGCGTTTGTGGGGGCGTGAGGCCAAAGGAGATGCATTTTCCGAGGCGAGGGCGCAGGGAGGTGAGCCAGCGGGGTGGCAGGGTAGATTGAGCGCGGGTTTGGCGAAGCAGGAGGGCAGGTTTAGAAGCGCGGGGGAGGAGGGGGCGCATTGTAGAAAGTGTAGAGTAGTGGTTGTGGTGATGGTGATGGATTGGTAGATGGCAGTTGTAGTTCCGAAAGAGCGGAATGAAGCCGAGGCATATGCATACGTCAGACCTCAATTACCCACCACGTCCAGGATACCACTCCACCGCCACATTACACATTTTGGCAAAAACACTACCGCTTGATACGCTCTTCTTTCTTTTGGGATATTCCGCTTGCAGATTGCGTATACCATGGCGCCGCCGAAGCTAACGCTAAGACTCCAGGTCTTGCAAGTGTACAAAGGTATGCTCGTGGATTGCTGTGCGTATGCGGTGCACTGACTCACGCCCCGTGCTAGAATTGCTGTACATGGGCAGGGAATATCCCCAGGGGTATGAGTACTATCGCACACGTTTGCACAAGGCGTTTGCGAGCCAGAAGCACGTGACAGACGAAGAGCAGATCAAGCAGGCCATCAAGCGGGCAGAGTTTGTGAAGAAAGGTGAGATCAGACGAATCCCAATTAACAAGTTTGTTGCTAAATGCGTGTAGAGATTGAGGCTTTGTATGTGCATCCAGAAAGTATGATATGTGTGCAAGTGGAAAGCTGATGAATGGATAGGTACTATTTGAAAAGATATCGAACCATGCGCCAGCGATACGATCCGATAAAATAGCGCAGCGTTCAAATGGAACAGAACAAGCCTTTTTCGAAGGTTCAGTTCATCCAAGAAGTCAACATTGGCCTCGAAAGGGCCGGGATATCATAAAAAAGACAATGCGTGGTACGCGGTCTGCCTCATACCTTCTTACACCACCACACGCCTACTTCCAGACACTCTCCGCTCGATGCGCCTTTCTGTTCTAGCAGGTTCGTCATCATCCAGCCCCTGCGTTGTATTAGCCTCGTCCTCAGAGTCTCGTTCGGAGATACATACCACCACCTCTGCCACTCCTCCTGGTTCTTCCCACTGACTTCCTTAAGCAGGGGTTCCAGACTCTCAATCAACTGGATGACGACCAGCAGCGCCGTGTACCTCAAAGCTGCTTGTTCCTCCGTAAGCGTAGCGCTGTCGAACGGCACACTGCCCTTCTTGAGTTTCCCGCCCTCGCTTCCGCGCCGCTTCGCTGGCACTCGGTCACCGGCTTGTTCGCGCTCCCAGCGCAACTCGCCCAGTGGAATCGCAACACGCCGATTCTCCACGTCATACAGCGTCTCGGTCTCCTGGAGCAGCATGTGCGAGATACGCGCGCAGGGGTTGGGCGACAGCTTTCTGCGGTCGAGGGCTTCTTGGATCCACGCGTTGGAGTCTTGCAGATATTTGTTCTGGACCTCGGTGAAGGGCGTGATAGGCGATATCATGAACGTGCCTGTGGACACGGCGCATGCGTATTCTTGGGCGTTCTTGCCGGGGGGAGGCGGTGGGTGCGGCAGGATCGAGCGGATGATGTGGTCCGTTTCCCATATCTCCAATGTGCCTCCAGACTTTAGTATTCGTGTAGTTTCGTCGAGGACTCGTTGCGATGGCGCGCCTAGTGGGATGACCATGCTGAGGTCTTTCATGACCACGATGTCGAATTCGTCGTCATCGAATGGGAGGGGGAGCCTAGAGGTTGCATTAGCTAATTGCTGTACACCATAGTCGTATCCTTCACGTACTTCCGCAGGTCATGCTGCACAAAGCGCCAGTCGATGCCTTGTCGCTGCAAGTCTCCAGCAGTTGGAACGATGTCTAGGCCCGTGAATGCCACCTGATAGAGAGCTCGGTCAGCGAATAGCTCAGCAGAATGACGTTATTCAGATTTGCAAATTTCAACCGATCTGAGTCGTCATCCGAGTACGCTGTTGCGTGCCGTGGGACATGCACAGTGCGCACAGGTATCCTTTTACGTACATCGTCAAAGCCCAGCCCACCAAGATATTCATGGCAGACCGAGGACCAGTACGCGCTCCCACAAGCTACCTCAAGCACCTTTTTCGGTGGGTTCTGTGGCGAAGGGGTCGATCCTAGAGCGCGCCCGAATATCTTAGTCGCAAGTAGGGTCTGAAGGTTCTGGCGCTGCAGTTCGGGGAGGTCGCAGGGAAGCGGGTAGTAGGCCACATTGCGCAGGTATCGTCTGCCATGGCGCAGGACGAAGGGTTCGGTCGAGGATGTCGTGTCACTAGTGCTATGCGCGGTGGAAGCGCTCGATATGGAGCCCCGTGTAGCATCCATTGGGTTGTCAGGTGCGCGTAGTCCGGGCGAGGTCACGGAGGAGGCGGAGATAGTTCTACCTAGGGCGTCCGTGGTAGTCAAGTCCCATTGCTTGAGTTCCGCGGGCTTTGGACGGGCAGACGGCGTACTGCAGCTCCCTCCTGAGTATCTGTACAGCATCCACTCTGAGCCCATTCTCGCAAAATCGGGCCCCACTTGCTCTTAGCGGGACCTCGATATTGGGTTGAGCCCTGGCAGGAACGAAGCGGGTCAGCACGATAGTCTATGCCACAGATTGATGAGCAGGTCGGCAGAACGGAGTGATTGAAACACCCAGCAGAGGACGGAGAGATGTATGTGAGGCGTGGCATGGCCGGCTGTTTGCAGGCATGTACAATAATTGCCCAGCGCCGTGAGGAGCTGGAACTGTGCCGAAGCAGTCCAATCACACCGAGCCCGCGTTGCTCCCCCAGATTTGCAATAGTAATAACGGGCGCCGTGAGCTCTCGATTCGAGAGGCGCCGCATGCATGAGCGGAGCCAGCCGCTGCAAGTATGGAGCAAGCTGGACAATCACGTCTTGCACCGGGACTTCCCCGGTCTTTATGGTCTCCAGTGTACTCGTCGCATGTGATCTGTCATGTATGTAGAAGTGGCAGCCCTGGAGAAGCTCATCCGCAGGACGCGTGACATGGACCAGGGCGGATGAGCAGCACCTGATGTGGTTCATAGCGTGCCGCATCGGTTGTTGAAACAGAGCTGTGTTAGCCATACGAGCAAGATAAGCTTGATCGCTTTTGATGTCCTGGGTCATCTCAAACTGGATGCACGTCGATATAGGAGCATCTATGTCGGAGCCGTACACATGTGATGTATTATTTGGGCCGAGCTTGCACGACAAAGGCAGTGGACGACGGGCGGCAGATGGCAGGTGGGATGGGCTTCTTCGGTGTTTCGCCCTGAACCACCTGTGGTAGCGCGAACCTTGGAAGCACGTGACTTCAGCGAACCTTGCCATGTGCGACGTGAAGCTTCCTGTCGGCCAGTGCATCACTTCGCCTTCCTATTCTTTTCAGCGGTGCGTCTGGTACAGCGCTGAGCGGGTCCTATTCAATTGAGTTTGCTTGCGAGTCTGTGTGTACTCCAAGCCTTCCAAGGTACGTGCGCCCCGTCCAGCTGCTTCTGTGGTCGCCTATGCAGGTTGACGCGCTTCATCCCCCACCACCGACAACAGCTAATGCCACGGCCTCGCAGCACGCTCGAGATATCAATAGCCTCCTCTTCTCGTCACTCCACACCCCCGTTTCGCCCACAATCCAGCCCCCGCCCCAGCGCGATCGCTACAAAGCCCACATCCCCGCCTCAACTTCCCGACTCGCACAAAGAGACGGATACATGCGATACTGAAGTCGGGTATCGCAGCGCACGCTCATGTCGAGGAGTAGCACGGGTGCCCATGTTAAGAAGAAGAAAGCCCCGTGCCCGAGCCCTCTTATTCACCACCTGACGCCATTGCCCACGCCCTCGTCCCGGGGCTTTCACCTCAAGCTTCGACCGCCGCCTCTGGGCCCTCTCTCTCCTGCGTCGCCGTTCCCTTAGATGGCCGAGTACTCGGTCTACCAAAGGGGAGCCGGCCAAAACTTCTATACGCAACACTCGCAGAACATACGAACACTCCCCAGTCGCGTGCGCTCACCCGCCGCCGCCGCTGGCCGCATACCCTTCCCCAACCCCGACACTCCCTCACCCTCGCGGTCTCCCGGGCGCCAGTCTCCGCAAACATTCACCATGTTCAACAATCAAGGCCATGGAGGACACCAGGGCCACAATGGGATGATGAATGGGCGCGCTGGTTACCAGAACTATGGCATGCAAATGAACCTGGGGAAGCCTTCCCAGCACAATCAAAATCACCAACACCATGGTCATGGCCACCAGCAACACCAGGAACACACTGGCGGCGCCCACGGAGGACAATACAATCACCAGCACAACATATCAAGCGGCGGCATGTCAAACGCGCAACCGCACTTTGCGCCCAATCACCTGCAGAACGGCACACCAAACAGCGTCCACAGCGGCCTCAACAGACCTACGACCGAACACTGGGCCGAGCAGCTACGCGTCGCGCAGACAGCTCGCGAGATGACTCAATCACACTCGCATGCTAGGATCCACCCGAGTGTCAGCAAGAGCATCGTAGCGGGAACGGCAAACGGCATGCAGAAAGAGACGGACAAGGAAGAGCGCAACAGGCCAGCAGCACAGCGAGCCGAGGACGGCAAGGACAATCTCCCGTGGACAATACTCGATTTCGGCGGCCAGAATCTCAAGGTCATCACTCCCACGCTGTTCATCAACTACAATTTCCTCACTAAGCTCTATCTCAACGCCAACAAGCTTACCTATGTCCACCAAGCCATTGGACAGCTCAGGAATCTGACGTACTTGGATCTCTCTTTGAACAATCTCCACTCTCTGCCTCCCGAGATCGGTATGCTGGTCAATCTCAAGTCGCTCCTCGTGGTCGACAACCAGTTGACCGATCTTCCGGAAGAGCTGGGCTCGCTTTATCAGTTGGACATGCTCGGCATAGAAGGCAACCCCATCTCCGATGACATCAAGCAGATCGTGATGGAACAAGGCGTTGTCGAGCTCATTAAACATTTCCGCGAGACTGCTGCTGGTCCCGAAGCACCCCCAGAGCGAGACTGGATCGTCCTCGATGAGATCGCAGACCCCACACAAGAGACTGTTACTGCGCTCAGCTACAACATCCTCTGCGACAAGTACTGCACGCAGTCACAGTACGGTTACACGCCAAGTTCCGCCCTAGCATGGGAGACCCGACGAGAGCTCATTCTCGGCGAGCTGAAACAACGGAACGCCGATATAGTATGTCTGCAGGAGATCGATCAGGACAGCTTCAACGAGTACTTCAGGGAGAAACTTGCGCACTACGACTACAAGGGTGTGTTCTGGCCGAAATCGAGGGCGCGAACGATGGCAGAGCGTGAAGCAAAACTTGTCGATGGGTGTGCCATCTTCTACAAGAACAGCAAGTAAGTAGCAGTCCTGAACTTCAGCATGATGGCAACTAACAGCCACAGATACGTTTTGCTGGACAAGCAGCTCATCGACTTCGCCAACACTGCCATCAACAGGCCTGACATGAAGGGCGAACACGACATATTCAACCGCGTCATGCCTCGTGACGACATCGGAGTGGTAGCCTTTCTCGAGAACCGCGCAACAGGATCAAGGTTCATCGTTGGCAACGTTCACGTCTTCTGGAACCCGGCCTTTACCGATGTCAAGCTTGTGCAAGTCGCAATTCTCATGGAAGGAATCTCGAAATTCGCTACCAAATGGTCCAAGTTCCCCGCATGCAAAGACAAGGTAGTATACCGCTTCACGAACGGCGATGACGAAGACGGCAAAGAAGCCGATACCACACAGGAGCCCGGACCGTCGAAAGAATACGGGTCTGGTGCAGACATTCCCGTCATACTCTGTGGTGACTTCAACTCGATGCCGTCCTCTGGTGTCTACGACCTCATCACTCAAGGAACCATCGCCCACTCCCATCAAGATCTCGGAAGCCGGAAGTATGGTAATTTCACGCGCGACGGCATATCTCATCCCTTCAGTCTCAAGTCCAGCTACTCTGCGATCGGCGAAATGACCTTTACAAACTACGTGCCTCACTTCCAAGGTGTCCTCGACTATATCTGGTACTCGACCAACACGCTACAGGTGGTTGGTCTTCTCGGCGACATTGACAAGGAGTATTTGCGACGGGTCCCTGGGTTCCCGAACTATCACTTCCCCAGCGACCACGTTGCACTGTACGCGCAGTACATTGTCAAGGGTCGGAAAGAGAAGAAGGTGTCAGAAGTCGACTTTGGGCCGAGCCGGGATCGAGATCGGAGGTAATCCTTCCACACGTGTCGATGCTGGTCTGCAGCTTGTCATTTGGGCGTGCGTGCGGAAGTGGTCGGTACTTCCTGGGTTTGTTTGCTCGGTGTTCGGTTCCTCGTTCAGTGTCTTGCGATTCTGCGGGTTCGTGAGAAGTGTTTAGGGTTGTCAGTTGTTTCCGAATCAGTCTCGGCGGAGGATTTTGCTCAGTGATAGACGTACGGCCCAACTACCATCTTATCTGGGAAGGAATGGGCAATGCAGGTAACACGAATCTCACGTCATGTCTGTTGTCTAATGCTCCGGCACTAACCTGGTATTCATTCTTCGCTCCGATGGATCTCTACTCTCCTTTAGCCTTGCGAGCGTCTGAGGATTTGGCTGGGGTGTTTTCATGCGTGTCATTTTGGGGATTCCTTTCTGGCCCTTCTTCTTTTCTGCAATGTATAAAATAGGTAGCTCTTCAAAGACAACGGCCTCGGCTTTCAAGCTGGGCCGATCATTCACTGGTTGTGCAATGCTCGATGTGCAGATATGCCGCCGAATCAAGTTATGAGATGTTCCCACGTGCATACCACGGAAAAATAGACGAGCGTTGTAATTACCATCCTCATGCAGTCGGCATGTCACTATCAGCGACGGTGTTTGCAGATGATTGATCGGGGTGAAGTCCAGATGATGAGCGCTGGGGCCTCGCCAGCGGTCTCACGTGCTAGTCCGCAATCGTCATACGCCCGCACCTCGACGACTACCCCAGTCCCCTCCACCGCCTATTGCCTCCATAGCCGTACAAAACAGCCCCAACCCTACAAACCTTCGTTTCACTTCTGCCACACACACCATGGCTGCCGCTCCCGCTGCCAGAGAAGTCCCGCTGGACCCTAAATACGACAACTACGATTTTCCTACTGTCTCCCCCACGGCTCAGAGCGGGCATCCTGGCCATACCACGGCCGAGCAAGATGCCCAGATCTTCCAGCTACGCAGCGCCCTCGAGGCTGCTGGCTACACCAAGAACCTCGACACATTGACAATGGCATGTGTGGGAAGCTCTGCATGGGTGAGAGCACCAATGCTAATTCGCTCTTAGCTGCGATTCCTCCGCGCGCGCAAGTTCAACGTTGAGCTCTCCAAGGAGATGTACGCATAAAGAATACACGAAAAAGCACGGGCCGGGCTGACTGTCTGGCAGGTTCATCAACAGCGAGAAGTGGCGGGCCGAGTATGCTGGCGTCGGTGTCGAGGAGCTGGTTCGCACTTTTGACTACAAGGAGCGACCCCAGGTATTCGAGTACTACCCCCAGTACTACCACAAGACGGACAAGGTATGTCGACATACATCCAATATAGCCAAGAAGGAGGACGATGCTAACAAACCCCCAGGATGGCCGCCCAGTGTACATTGAGTCACTCGGCAAGGTCGACCTCACCGCGCTCGGCAAGATCACCTCCCAAGAACGCATGATCCAGAACCTCGTCTGCGAATACGAGAAGATGGCCGATCCCCGTCTTCCTGCTTGCTCCCGCAAGTCGGGCTATCTCCTCGAAACCTCGTGCTCTATCCTCGACTTGAAGGGCGTGGGCATCTCCAAGGCATCTTCCGTCTACGGCTACCTGCAGTCTGTCTCTGCTATCAGCCAGAACTACTACCCCGAGCGCCTGGGCAAGATGTACGTCATCAACGCACCCTGGGGTTTCTCCGCCGTCTTCAACTTCGTCAAGAAGTTCCTCGACCCCGTCACAAGCGCAAAGATCCACATCCTGGGCAGCGGATACGAGAAGGAGCTTCTGGGACAAATTCCCGCCGAGAACCTGCCAAAGCAGTTTGGTGGTTCGTGCGAGTGCGCCGGTGGATGTCAGCTCAGCGATGCTGGTCCATGGTGGGACAAGGAGTGGGCTAGGGAGCCCAAGTGGGCGAAGAAGGACAACGCCGATGCCATCGACAACACCCAGCTTCCCCCTCCGACAGAAGGCGGCAACGCTCAGGTTCCTGTCGTTGCGGACCCTGCCGCTGCGCCAGCTGCTGCACCCGCCCCGCAGCCCCAGGTCTGAGTGCTGGAGCGAACCAAAAGGAGTGGCGGCGTTGAGGAGTAGTAGCTAAAGAGAATGAAATAGCATTGGAGAGAGGCTTATTTTGAACGGATTGCTCAACATGCAACATAGACATGGTTTGGCATAGTAAGTGTGAGAATACATATTCCGTTGGACTAAAAGATAGGTGCCCCAGTGCACCTTCTTAGAATGCGACATATTACCGCAATTTCCTTCTTTGTACCTGAAATGAACTCACGACAGCTCTCTTTGTGGCCAGGGCTGTGAGGTCTCAGGACGGCGGGTGTAGCATTCTTTGTCCAGGACATGTGGAACATCTCCAACATCGGTCTTCCACGAAGCTCTTCACATAGCTAACGTTTCTGCTCCACCGATTCCCCATCGTAAACGCATCCAAAATGGATCCCACTCTAACCCTAGAAATCCCCTTCCTCTTCCTCGGCCTAAACGACATAAAATCAAGCAACTACATCCCCACAATCCACCAACGATCAAAACCCCTAGAATACATCCACGCCACCCTCCTCGCGCTTTGTCCCGACATCCCTGTGCGCCTCATCCCATCCAGCGCCCAAACAACCCCAGATATACCATGGCATATCTACCCCTCACCCCTCGACGAAGCCGCCATCCTCACCGTCGACGAGCGCACGAAAGTCAGTGAGAACACATGGTCCTGTCCAGCCATACTTCAGCGCTCTGGCATCCCCATCAATACAAGCGACACCGCCTGGACGCTATTCATCCTTCAAGCCCGTGAAATTTTCTCCGCCCTCGGCCAAATGCACGCGTATCAGGAGCAAGAAGTCGTTTACGGCGAGACAGTACACTCGCGCCCGTGGAGCCTAGTCACGCCGTCACAGGCCCAATTACGTATTTCTCTCGCGCCAACACGTCCGGAAATGGGGATTCGCCCCAATCTCGTGAAAAATGTAATGATGCTTGCTGCTGGGCTGGAACGCGAACTCACGCTCTTGACTACGCCGGCTGCGTTGCTTCGATACTGGTCGGTCTCGCGGTTTCTGGAGTATCGGGCGGTGAGG
>Ga0265780_10005073_pt1 | contig 16802 bp, 20 predicted proteins | sample P1T30metagenome_FD_192432 | JGI IMG/M metagenome (GOLD analysis project Ga0265780, IMG submission 192432) | Plant litter microbial communities from East Loma Ridge, Irvine, California - P1 T30 | ecosystem: Environmental > Terrestrial > Plant litter > Unclassified | place: USA: California... | reverse complement strand
TGGGGCTGCACGTTGGCGAAGTCGGCGCCGAAGAGCGACTTGGCGCGCTCGATGGCGAGGTTCTCGGCGACGTCGACGAACTCGCAGCCCCCGTAGTAGCGGCGACCCGGGTAGCCCTCGGCGTACTTGTTCGTCAGCACCGAGCCCTGCGACTCGAGCACGGCGCGCGGCACGAAGTTCTCGGACGCGATCATCTCGAGGTAGTCGCGCTGGCGGCCGAGCTCCTGCTCGAGCACCGCGGCGATCTCGGGGTCGACCTCGCTGAGCGGGGCGTTGAAGGTGGAGGGCAGCTTCTGGCCGGCGGCGCTGGGGCCGGACGGGGACTGGATCGTCATGGCAGGTCTCTCTCTACACGGTCACGGGACGAGGGCGGCACGGGGTGCCGGTTCTTCAGGTGGTGAGGTGGCCCAGGCGTACGGCCACGTACCGTGTGTGCGTCGCTCCCCGATGGTCGACCATCTGAACGCCAGTCGCGACGCGTCGATCCTAGCTCGGCCTGCCGGACGGACGCGAGGTCGGGACGAGGCGGCGGGACGGCGGGACGGCGCAGCGAGGACGCGCCGAGGAGGCGGTCGTCGCCGCTCGCCGACCGCGCCCGGCAGACGAGACGGTTCGTTCTGTCGCGCAGGGCGTGGCACGCTGGTGCGGTGACGCAGACCCTCGACGACACGCGCACCGGCACCGAGACCGGCGAGCGCCTCCTCGTCGCACCCGACATGCCGTGGGTCGCCCTCGTCTGGGACGACCCCGTCAACCTGATGTCGTACGTGAGCTGGGTGTTCCGCAGCTACTTCGGCTACACGACACAGGAGTCGGAGCGCCTCATGATGCAGGTGCACACGACCGGCCGCGCGGTCGTGGCCACCGGCCCGCGCGAGGCCATGGAGCGGCACGTCGAGGCCCTGCACGACTTCGGCCTCTGGGCGACCGTCGCGAAGGCCGACGAGTGATCCCGTTCCGTCGTCGCGGCGACGACCTGCTGCTCGACCTGCCCGAGCACGAGGCCCGGCTGCTCGGAGACCTCGTGTCGCAGCTCGTCACCGTGCTCGAGGGCGGCGACCCCGGCGACCCGGCCGTGGCGCGCCTCCTGCCCTCCGCCTACCCCGACGACGAGGAGGCGGCGGCCGAGTTCCGCAGGTTCACCGCCGACGACCTCACCGCGCGCAAGCTCGTGAACGCCCGTCGGGTGCTCGACGACCTGGCGCCTCCCGCGGCCGAGCGTCTCGACCCCGCCGCCCAGCAGTCCTGGCTGCGGACGCTGACCGACCTGCGGCTCGTGCTCGGCAGCCGCCTGGGCGTCACCGCCGACGGGCCCGCGCCGAGCGACGACCCGCACGTGCAGGTGATGCACGACGTCTTCGACTGGCTCGGCTACCTGCAGGAGAGCCTGGTGCAGACGCTGGGCTGAGCCCCAAGCCGAGCCGAGGGCGGGCGGCTAGCGCCCTTCCTTCGGGAACACCACCCAGAGCACGAGGTACAGCAGCACCTGCGGGCCGGGCAGCAACAGCGAGAGCACGAAGAGCAGACGGACGAGGAACGGGCTGAGACCGAAGCGGTTCGCGAGGGCGGCACAGACACCGGCGATGACCTTGCCGCGGCGGGGACGAGTGAGGGTAGCCATCGCCCGAGCATGCCAGGTGGGGCTCAGCCACGGCTGGACGTGGCGGCCCGTCGTGGCCGATGGCGCCCGTGGCGGCCGGTAGCGGCCGGTGGCGGCCGGGCGACGCGGGCCGAGGAGGCGCGGTGCATGCCCCCGGGACCTCCGTCGCTGGCAGGATCGGGCGCGGGCCGCCTACGTCACGAGCGACCGGCCGACGACGAGGGGGAACTCGTGGGGACGACACCGGATCAGCACGCGCAGGAGCCGCGGCGGCCTGAGCAGCCAGAGCGACCGCGGGAGAACCCGCGGCCGCCCGACCCGCCGCCTGCCGACGTCCTCCGCCGCCTCGCCCCGTCGCCGCCGCTGACCCCACCGTCGGTCGACCGTCGCGTCCTCGCCGTCGCGTCCCTCCCCGTCGGCGTCGCGGCGTCGCTCTTCGGCGGGGCGTCACCCGGGCTCGTCGCGTTCTGGGCGGTCGCCGCCCTCCTCGCCGGCGCGGTGGCGGGCAGCCGCCCGTTCCGGCCCGACGCCGTCCGCCTGTCGGTCACGGTCGGGGTGGTCCTCGTCGTCCCGAGCGTCGCGCCCGGCCTGCCCGAGGCGTGGAACGTGCTCACCACATCGGCCGGGGTGTTCTGCGGCGCGACCCTGGGGAGCTGGCTGCGTTCCCGCGCCGACGCCCGCGCCGTGCGCGAGCTCGCCCCGCCGACCGAGCCTGGGGACGTGCCGGGGCGGACCGTCCTCGGCCTCGAGAAGGGCCGCCTCCGGTGGGAGGCGGTCGACCCGTCCCCCGGGACGATCGAGAAGGCCGTGCGGAAGCAGCGCGACCAGCAGGTGTTCGTGGTCGAGCTGCGGCGGGGGCAGGCGGGCATGTTCCTGCTGCGGGACCGGGCCACCGCCTCCTTCGTGCTCCAGGCCGACGACGCCGAGGAGGGGCCGTGGCGCGAGGCCCTCGACACCGAGACCGTGCCCGTCGAGGGCGAGCCGTACCCGCGCCTGCTCGGCGCGCGTGAACTGCGGCGCCGGTCGGTCGCCGCCGCGGTGCACTTCGCCCGGACCGGCGAGCGGACCACCGAGCTGCCGTGGGGAGAGGTGCGGCCGCGCTGAGACGGCCCCGAGGAGGGGCCCCGAGAGACCGGTCCGACGCCCCGCCTGAGAGGATGGTCCGATGAGCGCATCACTCGTGGCCAAGGACCTGGCCGGCGGCCACGGGCACCGCACCCTGTTCGACCACCTCGACCTCACGGTCGCGCCCGGTGACGTCGTCGGCGTGGTGGGCGTGAACGGGGCCGGCAAGTCGACGTTGCTCCGCCTCCTCGCCGGGGTCGACGAGCCGCAGGACGGCACGATCACCCTGAACCCCGGCGACGCGTTCGTCGGCTGGCTGCCGCAGGAGCACGAGCGCGTGCCCGGCGAGACCGTCGCGCAGTACATCGGCCGCCGCACCGGCAGCACCCGGGCCACCGCCGAGATGGACGCCGCTGCCGCCGCCCTCGGCGACCCCGACCCTGCCCCGCGCGCCGACGGCCTCGACCCGTCCGACGTCTACTCGACCGCCCTCGACCGCTGGCTCGCGAGCGGCGCAGCCGACCTCGACGACCGCCTCCCCCAGGTGCTCGCCGAGCTGGGCCTCGGCTCCGGGGCCGGAGGCGCGAGCTCGGGCGCATCCCCCGAGGGGGCGGTGGGCCCCGACAGCCCGATGACGTCGCTCAGCGGCGGCCAGGCCGCCCGCGTCGGCCTCGCCGCCCTGCTGCTCAGCCGCTTCGACATCGCCCTGCTCGACGAGCCCACGAACGACCTCGACCTCGACGGCCTCGAGCGGCTCGAGCGCTTCGTCCAGGGGCAGCGCGGAGGAGTGGTGCTCGTCAGCCACGACCGCGAGTTCCTCGCCCGCTGCGTCACGAAGGTGCTCGAGCTCGACCTCGCGCAGTCGTCGAACCGGGTGTTCGGCGGCGGCTACGACTCGTACCTCGAGGAGCGCGCGACGGCCCGCCGTCACGCCCGCGAGGCCTACGACGAGTTCGCCGACAAGAAGGCCGACCTCGTCGGCCGGGCCCGCGTGCAACGCGAGTGGTCGAGCCAGGGCGTCCGGAACGCGATGAAGAAGGCGCCCGACAACGACAAGATCCGCCGCAAGGCCTCGGCCGAGTCGAGCGAGAAGCAGGGCCAGAAGGTCCGCCAGATGGAGAGCCGCATCGCCCGCCTCGACGAGGTCGACGAGCCCCGCAAGGAGTGGCAGCTCGAGTTCACCATCGGTTCCGCGCCCCGGTCGAGCGCCGTCGTGGCGACGCTGAGCGGCGCGGTGTTCCGCCAGGGCGAGCCCGGCGACGAGTTCGTGCTCGGCCCCGTCTCGCTGCAGGTCGACGGAGGTGACCGCATCGGCATCACCGGGCCGAACGGCGCCGGCAAGTCGACCCTGCTGCGCGGCCTCCTGGGGCGCCAGGCCCCCAGCGAAGGAGGCGCGAGTCGCGGAGCCAGCATCGCCGTCGGCGAGATCGACCAGGCCCGGGCCCTCCTCGCGGGCGACGAGCCCCTGGCCGACGCCTTCGAGGGGCTCGTCCCCGACCTGCCGCAGTCCGAGGTGCGCACCCTGCTCGCGAAGTTCGGGCTCAGGGCCGACCACGTCTCGCGTCCCGTCGACGAGCTGTCGCCCGGCGAGCGGACCCGCGCCGGCCTCGCCCTGCTGCAGGCCCGGGGCGTCAACGTGCTCGTGCTCGACGAGCCGACCAACCACCTCGACCTCGCCGCCATCGAGCAACTCGAGCAGGCCCTCGAGTCGTACGAGGGCACGCTGCTGCTCGTGACCCACGACCGCCGCATGCTGCAGAGCGTCCGGCTCGACCGGCAGTGGCGCGTCGAGGGCGGGCAGGTGACGGAGTCGTGACCGGCGCCTCCTCGGCGCGACGCGGCCTCCCGCTCGCCGGGCTCCTCGCGGCCGCCCTGCTGCTGACCGGCTGCACCGGCGGCGACGGGCCGGACGACGACGCCTCGGCCGGCCCCTCGAGCGGTGCATCGTCGTCCGCCGGGCCCGACTCCGGCAGCGGCACCGGCTCGGACCGGGCCTGGGCCGCGTGGGACGCCGCCCTCGCCGACGTCGACGAGTCGCCCGCCCGGTGGCTGGCGGTCGGCGACTCCCTCACCGAAGGGCAGGGCGCCTCCTCGGTCGAGGCCCGCTGGGTCGACCTCGCTCGTGACGGCCTGCGCGCGGCGCACCCGGTCGACGGCGTGACCGGCGGCGTCGGCTACCGCCCGGCCGTGTTCGCGACCTACGGCCCGGACTCGCCCTGGGGCGACTGGGCCGCCGACCGGCAGGGCGGCGTCGCCCCCGACGGCACGTCGCCCGACCTCGGCTTCCGCAGCCTCCGGCTCGACCCCGGGGCCCAGGTCAGCTGGCCCGTGACGGGCACCGACGTCGACCTGTGGTGGGCAGGAGGCGGGGGCTCGTTCACGTGGGACGTCGACGGGACCCGACAGGGCTCGGTCGACACGGGCGACGCCGCGGCGTCGTCGTCGGTGACGCCGATCGAGGGCCTCGAGGCCGGGGCGCACACGGTCACCGTGACGGTCGACGGCGACTCGGACGAGGCCGTCGTGCTGCACGGCCTGGCCGCCTTCGACGGCGACCGAGACCGGGGAGTGACGCTGTACGACTCGGCGCGCTCGGGCGCCACGACGACGACGTTCACCGACGACCTCGCCGGCTGGCTGGAGGCCGTCGCCGCCGCTCGGCCCGACGTGGTCACGATCACGCTCGGCGCGAACGACCTGCGCAGCCTCGACCCCGAGGAGTTCGCGGACGGCTGTCTCGACATCGTGGAGGGCCTGCAGGGGCTGGACGCGCCTCCGACGATCGTCGTCGTCGACGAGTTCCCCGTCGCGGCCGGGCTCGCCGACTCCGGTCGGGCACCCGTGTCCGAGTACGCCGACGCGCTCGACGAGGTCGTCGACGAGACCGGCGTCGTGTCGGTCTCGCTCGGCGACGCGTTGGCGAGCAGCGGCAGCACCGACCTGCGCAGCCTGCTGTCGTCGGACGGACTGCACCCGAACGACGCCGGCCAGCGCGCGATCGCCACGTTCATGACGAGCGTGCTCGCGCGCTGACGCGGGTCGAGCGCGTCGCGGCGGTCGCGGGCGCCGCAGAGGTCGCGCGGGTCGCAGAGGTCGCGCGGGTCGCGCCGGCCGTGCGCGCCCGCAGGTCGGTCGGCCCGCCGGCCGAGGTCGACGCGGCGCTAGTTGATCAGCGAGAACGCAGCGTCGAGGGCCTGCTCGGCGTCGAGCGAGGTCTCGGTGGTCGCGGTCGCCGTGACGTTGAACAGTCCGTGCGTCGTGATGACGGTGCCGCCGTTGACGAGGATGCCCGTGCTCTCGCCCGTCTGGGTGAAGGCCCGGCCGTCGAGGTCGGTCGCGCGGCTGTCGTCGACGGCGGTGACGCCCTCGGTCGCGGCGACGGTGTCGGCCTGCTCGGCGATGGTGTCGGCGTCGAACTCCTGCACCTGGGCGACGGCGATGACCGCCTGGACGGAGGCGGCGTCGGTGGTCTCTTCGGCGGAGGACGCCCACGAGCACTGGAAGCCCTCGTCGGTCAGGGTGCTCTGGTCGCGCAGCTGGAGGCCCTCGACGGCGGAGCCGAGCGTCGCCCCCACGTCCTCGCACGAGTCGAACGCGACCATCGTGCCGGCCTCGCCGTCGCCGGCGGCCTGCGAGCTGCTGCCCGACCCGGCCGTCGAGCCCTGGCCGGCTTCGTCGCCGGAGTCGTCCGAGCCCGTGCAGCCCGTCAGCAGCAGAGCGAGCGCCAGAGCCCCGGAGGCGGCGGCCGCGGCGGCCCTGCGCGAGCGCGTCGTCGAGATGGTCGGTGTCATGGGTGTCTCCCCCGGTGATCGCCGTCGGCTCCCTGCGCCGACGGGCCGACGCCACCCTACCGACGGGCACCGACGCCCGCCTGGCCGCGGGGCGCCGGGCGACGGCAGCCGGCCCCGGTTCCCGGTGAGGACCGTCTGGCCGCTGGGTGCACGTCGCTGCGGCGGCACGACGCTCTCCGAGCCGACCGGACGCCGGGCGGGTACCGTCGACCCTCCACCGACGATACGGAGTCACCCATGGCCTCGCTGCTCCGCAGGCTCGCGCCCCTGCTCATCCCGATCATCATCCGCAAGTTCCAGAACCGGAAGGGCGGCGGAGGAAGCTCGCGCGGCACCGGTTCCACCCGCCGCCGCTAGGCGCCGCACCCCGCACCATCTCCGGCACCGCCGACTGAACGGAACACCGCCGAAGTCGGCGGTGTTCCGTTCACTCGGCGGTGTTCTGCGTCCTCAGGCCCGGGCCCTGGCGGGCGTGCCGCCGCCTAGCGGCGCGCGCGGGCGACCAGCACGCGGTCGGTGACCACGACGGCGACGAGCACGACGACGGCGACGCCGACGTAGAGCAGCGGCAGGGTGTCGAGCCCCGACCCGTCGAGCACGAGGGCTCCGATCAGGGCGCCTCCGCCGATGCCGGTGTTGAACGCCGTCGTGTAGAACGCGCTGGCGATGTCGCGGTGCTTCTCGGGGCTGACCTGCAGCATCTTCGTCTGGAACAGCGGCGGCAGGGCGCCGAAGGTCACGCCCCACACGACGAACGCGACGAGGGAGGGGCCCGGCTGCCCCTCGAGCAGCACCAGTGCCAGCACGGAGACCACGACGACGCCCACGCCGACGGGGATGCTCACCCGTGGGCGCTTGCCGAGGAACCAGCCCACCATCAGCAGCCCGACGCCGCCGGCGATGCCGAACGCGAAGAGGGCGACGCTGAGGCTCGACTCCGCGATGCCGGTCGAGCGCAGCAGGTACGGCGCGATGTAGGTGAAGAACGAGTAGTGGCCGACCATGAACACGGCCGTGACGATGCAGCTGAAGACGATGCCCATGACCGACGGCGGCGGCAGGTGGCGCGAGGCGGCGGGCACCGAGCCGGTGACGGTCGGGACGCTGCCCGTCGCCGTCGACGCGGCGAGAGCGTCGTCGTCGGGCTGCGCGTCGTGCGTCGAGGACACCGGCGGCAGCAGCCGCCAGACGAGCACGGCGCCGAGCGCCATCGCCCCGGCGAGGATCCCGAACGCGGCGCGCCAGCCGAGCGCCTGGCCGAGGGCCGTGCCGAGGGGCACGCCCAGCACGAAGGCGAGCGTGCCGCCGCTCATGGCGACGGCGAGCGCGCGGCCGACCTGCTCCCGGGGCACGAGGTGCGCCGCGTAGGCGCCGCCGATCGCCCAGAACATGCCGTGGGCCAGCCCGCCGAGCACGCGCGACGCGACGACGAGCTCGTAGGTCGGCGCGATGGCCGTGAGCGCCGCGCTGATCGCGAGCACCGTGATGAGGCCGACGACGATTAGGTGGCGGGGCAGCTTGCGGGTCAGATGCGTCAGGCCGGTGCTGGTGAGCACGACGGTGAACGCGAAGACGCTGACGAGCAGGCCGATGCTCGACTCGCTGACGCCCAGCTCGCCGCTCATCTCGGGCAGCAGGCCGGTCGGGAGCATCTCGCCCGAGATGCTGAGGAACGTGGCGACGGCGAGGGCGAGGAGCCCGGCGAGGGGGAATCTCGTCGGCGTGCGAGCGGAGGAGGAGGTCGTCGGGGGACGACCAGGGGAAGCGAGTGTCATGAGGGGTCTCGGTCAGTCGGCGGGCGCCGTTCCCTCGACCCGAGGTGCTGCGGCTCCGGCAGCGGGGCTGCAGGGCCGGCACGGCGGGGAGGATGGTGATCCCGACTGCGCGCTGTCGTGCACGCCCGGGGCCGCACGTGACGCGCGACCGCCGTCGACCTTACCCGGTGCTCTCGGGCGGCGCCAGGGGTCGACTGCCGGCCGGGCCCCCGACTCGGTCGAAGCGGACGCCACCCGGCTTCGACCGCTGCGCCAGCAGCACGAGCACCACGAACGACAGCACGGGCACGACGACCGCTCCGAGGGCCCACCACCCCGAGAGGTCGACGTCGTGCAGCCTCCGGACGGCGAGGGCGACCATGGGCGCGAGCGTCAGCAGCGACCACACGGTCCACACCACGACGGAGGCGCCTCCCGCCGGTGCGCCGGAGGTGTCGGTCCACGAGAAGACCGGCTGGGCGCCCAGCGGGCCCGGCCCGAACGGCCCGGTCGGCAGCTGCAGGTCGCGGGTCCGGCCGGTGAGCAGGGGGACCGCGAGCAGCAGCACGGCCGCGATCACGGTCTGCAGCAGCCACGTCCACCAGAACTCCGACCGACTGGCCCGCCCCGTGGTGGTGAGGCGGGTGAGGGCCCGGGCCCAGGCGATCCAGGGCCGGGCGACGGGCACGGGGCCGGTGACGGTGACGGAGCTGCTCAGGCGGATGAGCGCGCCTCCTCGTGTCGGACGGCGGGAGCCGTCGGCCTGCGGACGGGCCGGACGGCGCCGTCGCCCGTCGACGCTAGCGGGGCCGGACCGCTCTGTCGACGGGCCCGGGGAAGCGGAGGCGATCGACCGGCCGATGACGCGTGCCACGAGCCCGGGGCGACGTGCCGAGTCGTCACGGCACGCTCCCCGGCGCGGAGGGGCAGCATGGTGGGGTGAGCACGCCCGACGAGAAGACCTGCCGCTCGTGCGGCCGCCGCATCGAGTGGCGCAAGAAGTGGGCGGCGAACTGGGACGAGGTCGCGTACTGCAGCGACGCGTGCCGTCGCCGCAAGGTGTCGACGCTCGACCACCAGCTCGAGGAGCGCATCCGCGAGCTCCTCGCGGCGCGGGCGGCGACGTCGACGATCTGCCCCTCCGACGTCGCCCGGTCGATCGCCCCCGACGACGAGGCCGCCTGGCGCGACCTGATGGAGCCCGTCCGTCGTGCGGCCCGGCGACTCGTCGCGGCCGGCGAGGTCGACATCACGCAGGGCGGCTCCGTCGTCGACCCGTCGACGGCGAAGGGGCCCATCCGCATCCGCACGAGGCGCCGAGGAGACGGCCGGTGAGCGACGAGGGACGCGACCGCCGGTTCCCCCGCCGCGTCTACGGCGCGGGGCAGGAGCCCGACGTCCGGTTCAGCCTCGCCAACGAACGGACCTTCCTCGCCTGGGTGCGGACGTCGCTCGCCCTGGTCGCGGGAGGCGTCGCCCTCGAGGCGCTCGGCCTCGGCCTGCAGCCCGGCCTCCGGCTCGCGGCGTCGCTCGTCCTCATCGCGGCGGGGATCCTGGCTCCCGTGCAGGCGTGGGTCGGCTGGATGCGCACGGAGCGCGCGCTCCGCGCCGACCGGCCGCTGCCGTCCGCTCCGCTCGCGCTGCCCCTCGGCCTGGCGGTGGCCGTGGCGGGCGTGCTGGTGCTGCTGGGGATCGTGCTGGCGTGACCTCGTGAGCCGCTCCCCTGCCCCCGAGGGGCCCGACGTCGACGGTCCGTGGGACCCGGGGCTGCAGCCCGAGCGGACCGCCCTCGCCTGGCGACGCACCGGGCTCGCGCTCACCGTGGGCTCGCTGATCGGGCTGAGGGTGCTGCCCGAGCTGCTCGGGCCCGCCGCCTACGCCCTGGCCGGGCTCGGGGTCGCGGCGTCGCTCGCCGTGCTCTGGGCGGCGCACCGGCGGTACCGGACCGTGCACCGCCTCCTCGTGGCGGCGCGGGACGAGGACGCGGCGCCGGGGGCGGTGTCGCGTGACCGGGTGGCCACGACCGGGGGCGCGCTGCCGGCCGCCGTCGCCGCGCTGGCGTGCGTCGCCGGTCTCGCCGCCCTCGTCGTCGCCCTCGGGCAGGGCTGACGACGGCGCCGTCGTGCGGGAGGTCGACCGCGCCGTCGCGCTGTCCTAGGATCGCCCGGAGGGGGGAACATGACATCCGATCACACACGGGGGCCGCGCGACGAGGACGGCCCCGAGGGCACCGACGGGCCCGGCGCGGACCAGACGCCGACCGACACGGACCAGACGCCGACCGCCGCGCAGCCGACGACCGACGGACCGACGGACACGGCCGCCGTCACGGGCGCCGGGCCACGACTCGTGCCGTGGACGCACCGCCCCACGACCTCTGAGGGCTCCGGGTCGGCGACCACCGCCTCCTCGGGTGTTGCCTCGGACGGATCCACCGCCTCCGCCTCGCCGGACGCCGACGACGACCTCGACGACGAGCCCGAGCGCCGACGCGTGCGCCCGGCCGTCGTCCTCGCCGTGGTGGGCGGCGCGGCCGTCGTCGCGGTCGTGCTCGGCACCGTGCTCGCCTTCACGGACGGGGGCCCGCTCGCCGCCGGCGCTCCCGCCGCGACCCGGGAGCCCGCCGCCGCGATCACGCCGAGCGCACGCCCGTCGAACACGCCCACCTCGACCCCGACCCCGACCGCCTCGCCGTCGCCGTCGCCGTCGCCGCGTGCCGCGACGCCTCCCCCGCAGGAGGCCGCCGAGGAGGCGCCCTACATCACCCCGATCCCGGCGGGCACGGTCGTCGCGAACGGCGACGTGACCTCGCCCAAGGGCAGCATCCACTTCCGCTACCGCGTCGTCGCGGTCGGCGACGGCACGTTCTCGGCCGAGTGGTCGGACATCACGTCGACGCTGCCGGTCTCGGTGCAGGCCGCGTTCGTCGAGATCGCGCCCGCGGTCGGCGACGGCATCACGGCGCCGGGCGACGGCGCCGCCCTGCTCGCGGAGCCCGCGAGCGGGACCACCTCGACGTCGTCCGTGCTGCCGATCGGGCAGCCCTCGTACCTGCGCACCCTCGTGGTCTCGACGGCGGACGCGCCCCCGGACGCGCCCGTCGAGATCAGCACCGGCAAGGTGCTCGCCGTGGTGCCGGTCGCCTGGTCGGTGCCCGCGCGCGCGACCAACATCGCCCCCGTCGACAGCGGCGCGACGGCGTTCGCGAGCGGCACCGTCACGGCGACGACGGCGGCGGGCGCGCCCAAGCGCTACCTCGTCGCCGCAGGGGACCTCACCGACGTCGTCGCCCAGCGCTTCGGGATCTCGGTCTCGGCCCTCATCTACCTGAACCAGGGCCTCGAGGTGCTCGACGCCGAGCAGCACCTGCTCGAGGGCACGACGCTCATCCTCGACCCGGACAGCCTCTGACGCGGGTGCACACGGGGCCGGCGCACCGACGTCACTCGGGCGCGGGCAGCGCCTCCAGCACGACGCGGGCCGTGCGCGCGACGAGGGCGTCGTCGTAGTCGGCGTCGGGGTCGTTCCGCGTCGTGAAGACGGCGACCACGATCGGGTCGCGGCCGGGAGGCGTGACCACCGCGATGTCGTTGCGGACGCCTCCCGCACCTCCTGACTTGTCGGCCACGACCCAGCCGGACGGGGCACCGGCGCGGACGAGCGCGTCGCCCGTCGGGTTGCCGCTCATCCAGTCGAGCAGCAGCGCGCGGTCGCCGTCGGCGAGCCAGCGGCCGTCGAGCAGGGCGAGCAGGTCGGCGGCGAACGCCGCGGGCGTGCTCGTGTCGTCGGTGCTGCCGGGCTCGATCGTGTTGAGCTCGGGCTCGCTGTTCACGACCTCGGTCGTCATGTCGCCGACGTCGGAGAGGCCCTGGTCGAGAGCCGCCGGACCGCCGATCCGGTCGAGGACGAGGTTCAGCGCCGTGTTGTCGCTCTGCCGGACGGCTGCCTCGGCGAGCTGGACGAGAGGCAGCCCGTCCGCGACGTGCTCGCTCGTGACGGGCGAGTACCCGGCGGCCTCGACGTCGGCGGCCGTCCAGGTGACGACCTCGTCGCGCTCCCCCGCGGGCACGTCGTGCAGGAGCTGCGCCGCCGCCAGCACCTTGAGCGACGACGCATAGGCGAAGCGCTCGTCGGCGCGGTGCGAGACCGTCGCGCCGGTGCCCGTGTCGACGACGCTGACGCCGACGCGGGCGTCGAACTCGCCCTCGAGGGCCGCGAGGTCGTCCGCGACGTCCGCCGCGACCGGTGCCGCCCACGCCGTCGGGCTCGAGGACACCGCCATGGGGCCGGACACCCCGTCGGACGGCACGGGCGGCGTGCTGCAGCCGGTCACGACGACGGCGACGATCGACGCCGTGACGAGCACGGCGGCTGCGGTGGACTTCGTGTTCATGGGGAACTCCTCCTGGCGGTCCCGGGCGCCGGTCGCGCGGTCGCGGCTGGCAGGGGCGCCGGCACCAGCATCGCGGGGGCGCGCCCGAGACCGGGCCGACGCGACACGAGGAGGCGCGGAGTTCGTCCCTGAGGATGACCCGCCCCGCCCTGTCGCCTACCTACCTGCCTGCCTGCGTGGCTGGCTGCCTGCCTGCCGCCCACGTCAGACCGGCTGCAGCGCCTCGTGCGCGCCCCGGGGCAGCTCGACGACGACCTCGTCGTCGGGGGCGACGCGTCCGCCGGCGAGCACGACGGCCATGACGCCGGCCTTCCGCACCACCTGTCCGTCGTCGTCCCGGGTGACCAGCCGACGCATCAGGCCGGCCTCGAGACCGTCGATCTGGACGCAGGGGTTGCGCAGACCGGTGACCTCGACGACCGCGTCGGGGCCGAGCCGCAGCACGGTGCCGCGCGGCAGCCCGAGCAGGTCGACGCCGCGGGTGGTGACGTTCTCGCCGAGCTCGCCGGGGGCCACGGCGAAGCCGTCCGCGCCGACCTCGTCGAACAGCTCGGCGTGGACGAGGTGGACCTGGCGCAGGTTCGGCTGCGACGGGTCCCTGGCCACCCGCGACCGGTGCTGCACGGTCGTGCCGGCGTGGGCGTCGCCCTCGACGCCGAGCCCTTCGACGAGCACGATCTCGTCGACGACGGGCTTCGAGAAGCGGTGCTCGGAGTCACGGCTGACGGAGACGACGGAGGCGCGGGTCATGTCCCCATCATGGGTCGTGACGGGGGCCGGGTCGAGGGGGCACCTCCTCGGCGTCGCGGCCCCGCCGGTGTCGGCGGTCCGTCGTAGCGTCGGGACGTGCCCGAACCGATCGAGACCTGGTGGGCCCGCCGTCAGCGGTCCCGCGGCGCCGACGTGCCCTACGCGCCCGGTGCGTACCGCGACGCCTGGGCGCGCTACCCGGTGCTCGTGCGGCAGTACCGGCCCGAGCACAACAGGGGTCTCCTGCTCAGCCAGGTGCCTCCCGCGGCCGAGGTCTGGCTGACCTGGCTCTGCGACGTCGGGCACGTCTTCGTGGCGACGCCCGACGAGCAGCGGCACCGCCCCGGGCGCGAGCGACGGCGGTCGTCGTGGTGCCCGACCTGCGCCGACCTCGCCTCGCCCCGGCGGCTGCCGGCCGTGCCGATGGACCCGGCACCCAAGCGACCGCGCGACGCGTCGGCGGGCACGGACAGGGACACGGGCACGGACACGGACACGGACACGGACACGGACACGGGCACCGTTGCCGTGGCCAGGGCTGCGGCCGGCCCTGGTGCCGACATCCGTGCCGGAGCAGGAACGGGAGCGGCGTCGCGCCTCGGCTCGGGTCAGATGCCGGTGGTCGACGGCGGCGAGCGCGCCGCCCTGCTGCGACGGGTCGGCGCGGCCTCGGGACGCGAGCCCGGTTCCGCGCCGACGCGGCGCCCGGTCCGCACGACCGCGTCGCGGCGCCCGGCCGACGGCACCCCGTCGCGATCGGCGCCGGGGCGCACGGCCGACGAGACGTCGTCGCCGTCTTCCTCCCGGCGCCCCACCGACGGCACCCCCGTCCGGCGTCCGGCACGGGAGCAGGCCGCCCGTCCGCCGAGGAGGCGCGACCAGCTCTGCGACCGCACCCCCGACCTGCCCGTCGGCGAGGCGTTCTCGAGTGCGTGCGCACCGCCTCCTGCGTCCGCCGTCGAGGAACAGCTGCGAGCCGACCTCTCCGCCGCGATCACGTTCACGCCGGGGGTGAACGCCGTGAAGATCTCGCGTCCGTTCTTCGACCACGTCGAGGCGTGGCCCGACGTGCTGCTGCCCGAGCTGCGCGTCGCCGTCGAGTACGACTCGACCGGCCGGCACGGGCTCGAGCACGTCGGCCACCGCGAGGAGGCGGACCGCCGCAAGGACCGCGCCCTGCGCTCCGCGGGCTGGGAGGTGGTGCGCATCCGCACCGGCGGCCTCGAGGCCCTCGGGCCGCACGACCTCGTCGTCTCGGGGCTGACGCGGAGCACCGTGCCGCAGCTGCTCGACGTGTTCCGCGAGGTGCGCGGCGACCTCTACGTCGACGCCTGGCTCAGCTGAGCCGCGATCGAGGTGACGCTCGCGGGGCGTCCCTGCCCCGCTGACCACCCCGGAGCGTCACCTCGACGGCCCGGATCACCCGCGCAGAGCGAGCGCCTCGCTGCGCCAGCGGTCGTAGGTGCGCCACGGGTCGTCAGCACCGCCCCGCAGGGCCGCGGCGTGCTCGAGCAGCTCGGGAGCCGCCGCGAACCACTCGGTGCGACCGAACCGGTGCTCCGCGAACTGCACGTGGCGGCGGTGCTCGACGAGCCGGTCGCCGCGCTCGAACGCGAGCAGCTCGTCGTGCCACAGCCGCGCGAGCCGACGCCGAGGCTCGGACGAGGTGCCGATCTTGACCCGGTCGTCGAAGCGCAGGTAGTAGACGACGTCGACCCGAGGGGGCGCGAGCTCGCCGTCGGGGGCGTCGCCGTACCGCCACTCGCACGCGGCGCAGAGCCAGCCCGAGGGCCAGTGCACCCCGAGGCGGGAGCCGCACGCGACGCACGGCGACGGCAGCAGGTCGGTGAGGCCGTGCTCGCGCTCCGACCAGTCGGCGGCGGCGTCGAGGTGCCGGGCGCAGAGCCGGGCAGGCGCGTCGACCTCGGCCGCGAGCGCACACCCGTCGGCGAGGCACATGCCGGCGTCACGCCCACGGCGGGCACCACCGACCTCAGTGGCGGGGGCCGAGGAGGAGCCGTCGGCTCTCGAGGACCTGATCACCCCGCCACCGTACGATCCGCCCCCGACATCCGCGGCGGTGTCAGTCGCGCGTGTGCGCCTCTCCCCCGCCGGGCCGCACCTTCGCCGTGTCGGCGACGTCGATGCGGGTCACCCCGTCGGAGCGCTCCTCGGTGGTGATGCGGGGTGCCGCGTCGGACTCGTCCGACTTCGGCGCCCGGGTCAGCTGGTCGTGGCGCTTCTCGTCGGCGGTCATGCCCGTCGGGTCGTCGTGCTCGGTCGCGTCGTGCTCGCTGGCGTCGCTGCTCATGGGGTCGAGGGTACGCGGCGGTCCGGCCGCGCACCCGCACCGCGCTCGCACTCGCACTCGCGCCCGCGCCCGCGCCCGGGCCACGGGCCCCGGCCCGAGGTCGCACCGTCGCTGCACCCCAGAACCGGCACTGCACCCCCGGGACCGCAGGTGCAGTGCCGGTTCGGGGGTGTGCGAGCACTCCAACAGCGCGCCCCCACCACATTGTGCACAATCGAATTGCGCACAATGTGCTAGCGTCGCCCTCATGACCGCGACGGCCCCGACCACCCCCCTGCTCGACGAGCAGATCTGCTTCGCGCTCTACGCCGCGTCGCGTGCCCTCACCGCGCGCTACCGCGAGCTGCTCGAGCCGCTCGGCATCACCTACCCGCAGTACCTCGTCATGCTCGTGCTCTGGGAGCAGGGCCCGACCGGCGTCTCGGGCCTCGGCGAGCGCCTCCACCTCGACTCGGGCACGCTGTCGCCGCTGCTCCGGCGACTCGAGGGGCAGGGCCTCGTCACGCGCACCCGCGTCCCCGGCGACGAGCGCAGCGTGCGCGTCGAGCTCACCGCCGACGGCGAGGGCCTCCGTGCGGCCGCTGCCGACATACCGACGAGCATCTGCGCCGCGACCGGCCTCGACCCCGCGGCGATCGCGGCGCTCACGGCCCAGGTGGGCGAGCTGGGCGACAGCGTGCGCGCCGCCTCCTAGGCCCCGGCCCGGCCGGCACCGACCGACACCTGCCCGGCGCACCGACCGGCGCCTCCACGACTCCTCCGACCGACCATTCCCCCACGAAAGAAGGACACCATGCCCACTCGCACCTCCCGCACCGCCTGGAACGGAAGCCTCGAGACCGGAGAGGGCCAGGTCGAGCTCTCGAGCTCGAAGCTCGGCACCTACGACGTCTCGTTCCCGAAGCGCGCCGCCGACGACGCCGCCGGCTCGACCAGCCCCGAGGAGCTCCTCGCGGCCGCCCACTCCGCCTGCTACGCCATGCAGTTCAGCGCCGTGCTCGGCCAGGCCGGCGGCACCGTCGAGGCCCTCGACGTCAAGGCCGACGTCTCGCTCGGCCCGGACTCGGCCGGCGGCTTCAAGCTCACCGGCATCGCCCTCACCGTCCGCGGCGAGGTCACCGGCATCGACGAGGCCGCC
>Ga0265780_10005071_pt1 | contig 16804 bp, 17 predicted proteins | sample P1T30metagenome_FD_192432 | JGI IMG/M metagenome (GOLD analysis project Ga0265780, IMG submission 192432) | Plant litter microbial communities from East Loma Ridge, Irvine, California - P1 T30 | ecosystem: Environmental > Terrestrial > Plant litter > Unclassified | place: USA: California... | reverse complement strand
GCGCCGCGACGGCCTTGTGCTGAAGGTGGCGCCGCAGGTGGCGCCGCGCCGCATGCGCGGCCACCTGCGCGCCGCCAGCGTGCTCGAATTGGCGGCCGGCGAGGCGGCGCGCCGCGGCATCGCGCCCGGCGTCACGATCCGGGTGGGAGGGCGCTGATGGCCATGCACACGCGGACGCGCAGGGCAGGGGGGCAATCGGCCACCGAGCTGCTGGTGGTGCTGCCGGTCCTGGTGCTGCTGGTATTCGGCATCCTCCAGCTCGGCCTGATGTACCAGACCCGCGCCACCCTGAACCACGCGACCATGCTGGCGGCGCGCGCCGGATCGCTGCACAACGGCGACCACGGCGAGATGCGCAACGCGCTGGCGCGCGGCCTGGCGCCGCTGTTCGCGCACGAAGCCAGCGCGGCCGGCTATGCCGAGGCGCTGGCCAGGGCCAACCTGGAGTCGGTGGCGCCGATCGCCGCCATCGAGGTGCTGAACCCGACCGGCGCCGCGTTCGCCGACTTCGGCCGCAACCGCCTCGACGGCGAGACCGGGCGCGAGCTGCCGAACGACACCCTGCACTACCGCACCACGGCGGCCGGATCGAATTCGCAGATCTCGGTGCAGGACGCCAACCTGCTGCACGTGCGCGTGACCTACTGCATGCGCCTGATCGTGCCGGTGATCGACCGCATGCTGCCGGCGGCGCTGGCCGCCGTCACGCCGGCCACGACCGGCAGCGGCATGCAGAATCCCTTCGGCATCGGGCCGCAGCCGGGTGCCGGCGCGCCCTGCGGCACCGCGCCGGGGCGCCGCATCCCGGTGCGCACCGAGGCGATCCTGCGCATGCAGTCGCCGTTCTTCGAAGCGAACCTGGGCGGCGGGGGCGGTGCGCCGCCCGATACCGAAACCCCACCCATCCCCGAGGAACCGGGCGGACCGGGCACGCCGGGCGGCCCCGGCGACCCCGGAGATCCAGAACAACCAGGAGAACCCACATGCTAGGCCAACTCGGCGCCAGCCTCGGCAAGCGCCTGCTGCTGTTGATCGTTTCGCTGATGTTGTGCGTGGGCCCGATGGGCGGCGCGCTGGGGCAGATTCCCGGAATCCCGGGCAATCCGCCGGGTGGTGGGGGCATCTCGGTACCGCCCGGTGGCGGGGGCGGCGGCATCCAGCTCATCTGCAAGCCGCCTCCCGACCGGTGCCTGACCAAGGAAGCGCGCGAGGCCTGGGCCCGGGAGCACAACTGCAAGTGGCCCGAGCAGGTGTGTGAAGGCAAGATCAAGCCAGGCGACGACAAGGTCGGCGCCGCAGGCGAGGAAGACGGCTTCTGGGGCTCGCTGTGGGACGGCATCAAATCGGGCCTGACCTATGGCTACGAGTTCGTCAAGGGACTCGTCATGGGCCTGAAAGAGCAGATTACCGACCTGTGGCACATGGTCACCAATCCAGGGGAGATCATCGACGGCCTGATCGCGCTCGGGAAATCGTTCTATAACGACCCGAAAGGCACGATGGCGGCGCTTGGCGAAATGCTGGGCCAGGAGGCGGTTGACACCTTCACCCGGGCGACCCAGTGCGGCGCGTATGATCTTGGAAAAGTCATCGGTTCGTATGTCAGTCCCGTATTTGCGCTCAAGCTCGCAACCCGGCTGACCAAGTACTCGGGCAAGCTCAGCGACGCGGCGAAGGCGCTGCGCAGGGAATATGGGTGCGCCAGCTTCGGGGCTGGCACCCTGGTACTGACTGCCGACGGCTACGCGCCGATCGAGACGATCGCCGTCGGCCAGCAGGTCAGGTCGCGCAACGAGAACAGCTTCGGCGACCGCGCCCAGCAGGTTACCGACGTGTTCGGGCGTATCGCGCCGAGCTACCGCCTCCTGGCCACCGAAAGCGAGGAGCTCAGGGTCACTGACGAACATCCGTTCTGGCTCCAGGGGAAAGGGTGGACCGAAGCCCACAAGCTCGTACCGGGCGATGTCATCGCGAGCGAGCAGGGCGATACCGAAGTGGTCGCGAACCAGGCCGTGGCCGAGCCTTTGCGTGTTTATAATTTCAGTGTCGCGAACACGCCGAATTACTTTGTCGGCGCAGGCCAGGTGTGGGCGCATAATGCAAAGCCTTGCAGCATCAATGTGCTCGTCAAGAACTGGCAAAAGCTGACACCGAAAGAAAAGGGCTTCCGCGCCGAATGGGAAATCGCCAAGGACCTGCAGGCCAAAGGATACAAGCCGGTCGGGAACACCATGACCTTCCAGGGCAACCCGCAGACCGCCTATGCGTCATGGAATGGCCAGACCGGCATCGATGCCATCTATGAAAAGGACGGGAAATACTACATCATCGAATCGAAGGCTACGGGAGGCAAGAAGTCATCCGATCCCGACGACTGCAAGCTTGGCCTGTGCAAGGTGGTGAGCGGCGATCTGCAGATGAGCAGGGCCTGGATCGATGGACGGCTCGAGAAAATGGTGCCTAACAAAGCCGAGCGAGACAAGATTATCGCCCAACTCGATTCGGGAGATGCGAAACTGATCTACGCCCAACGCGATGCCCAAGGCAGTTCGTATCACCATATCAGCCAGCCCGACAAGAAAAAACCTCCAGTTGTCACCAAAGAGAAATGGGAACCTTGATGCAGGAAACGACAATGCGCGACCCGGCAGGAAATGCCGAACGCTATACCGACTTCTTCAGTACGCTCGCTTTCCGCGAACAATCGCTTGCTGACAAATTTGCGGATGCACCGACGGACAAGCAAGTGCTGTTCAAGTCCCGGAATTTCGAGTTTTCCGAGGAATCGCTGGTGCACGCTTATGGCGCTGGCACAAGCTTGGCCGCCCTGCGCGACGAGGTCCTCGCCCGCACGGGGCTGATGTTGGAAAGCGCCGATTTCATCCGTGAAAAGGGCAATCCGGAGGAGTGGGACAATCCCTATCCTTTCCATGGAACCAGCCGCACCAGCATTGCGCTGGCGGGGATCGCCCTGCTGCTGGTCGAAGCAAACGATTACCCGCGGGTGTTCGAGCGGCTCGTGTCGCCCGAACCGGGAAGCCGCTCCTACCTGGCGGATCTGTTGCTGAAGTCCTTCATTCCGGACTACGCCCTGGCGAAGAAATACAAGTCGGACAAATACGCCGCCGTCTGGATGGACCCGGTCTTGCGCGCGCTTGCAGTGCCGCCCGAGCAGCGTGCCCAGGCACTGGCTGCGCACATGCGCAACTGGTGCCGCGTCATGCGTCCCTGGGGCTGGAAGCCCGACCTGGACACGCGGCCTGGCCAGGACAACCTGTTCTGCGACTTCGCCTTCGAGGTAGCCTTGGCGGTATGCGCTTATGACATCGATGACAGCGGCTTCAGGAACCATCCTTATTATCCGCGCGACCTGGTCGAACATTACCGCGCCCACGTGCGCCACACGCGCGACGCCTGGCGCGCCGAAGGCGTCGGCCCTGGCGTGCCGGTCACCGCGCCGCCGCCGCCGCAAAAGGCCGATCTGGCCAAGTCGAAGCGCAAGGCCGTGGCGCGCTGGGTCGAGCTGGCCTGCGACGGCAACGTCGACGCCACCGATGCAGTGCTGGAAGCGATCGGCAAGCCGCGCAAGTTCGACGGCATCGACGAACTGATGGCGGCACTGGCCGGGAACGGCCAGGCGATCCACGCCGACATCAAGGATGACGAGACCCTGGCGATCCAGGCCGGCAGGGTGGCCGAGGACCGCGGGCTGGGCGCATTCGACGGCCCGCCGGGCCCGCCCTTCGGTCCGGCCCGCTGCACGGCGACGCTGCTGGCGTTTGCCGAATGGCTGCAGGCGCGCGGCTACCGTCTGGTCGACCTCGACAACGGAGACGATGCCTGGCATGCCGTCGTGGTCAAGGCCGAGTACGCGGCCGAGTTCTTGGAACTGGGCGGGCAATTGCGCCTCGCGGCGCGCGAGCCGGCCGACGTCTATAACGACTGATTTATCCCGGAGTCCCGATGTTTGGATTATTCAAGAAGAACGCCCCGCCGGAACCCGCGCTCCCGGCCCTGCGTGCCGACCGTTTGCAGCCGCGCATCAGGCACGTCGATTTCCTGAAAGCGCTGCAAGCCGCCGGCGTGCCGCCCGGCCAGCAGCCTGCCCACAGCCCCCTGTGTGGCGAGCTGATCGTGACCTATGCCTTCGACCTGCCGGACAGCTTCATGATGGCGACGCCTGCGCTGGTCGAACAGGCCGGTGTGGCGCATGCCGAGCTGCCGCGTATTGCCCGCGCCAACCTCGAACGCGCCATGCCACAGCCCCGGTTCTTTGCCAAGGATGGCTGCGGCCTGGCGGTAACCGGACAGGACCTGGAAGCGGCCATGCTGCTGGTGGACCGCGTCTGGAACGACATGGCGCCGAACTTCCGCGGCGAGATCGTCGCCGCCGCGCCGCGCCGCGACCGTATCCTGATGTGCGACAGCGCGAATACCGCGTCGCTGGCCGCGCTGCGCGAACAGGCCCGGGAGTTCTTCGACGAGCGGGACGACCCGCATCGCCTTTCGACCCAGCTGATGGTGCGCCGCGCCGGCCAGTGGGTTCTCTTCGACGCTCGATAAGGAAACCGCATGGCCTTCAGTTATGTACTCGGGAACCTGCTCGGCAGGGCAGTGGTGAGCTATGTCCTGGTCTGGATCGCCTGCCTGCTGGGCAGCCGTTTCGACTGGAAGATGGCGTTCGTGCGCAGCCGCCGCTGGTACAGCGTGCTGGCCGTCATCGCCCTGACCTTGCTGGGACTGGGCGGTGCGCTGGTGCGCGGCGGAGGCGGGCAATGAGGTGGACTTCAGGTGCTCCGGCGGCCTGCGCGCTCGGGCTGGCCCTGGCGCTGTCCTTGCCCGCGCCGGCGGCCCAGGCACAGGGCGGTCCCGAGGCCAAGCGCAACTTGCGCCACATGCAGATCTACCGCGTCAAGGAGCTCGGCCTGGAGCTGTGGGTCGAGAACCAGCCGCCCTGGGAAACCCAGCTCTCGAATGCGACCGGCCACCCGACATTCGTGGCGCAAAGCCCGGAGAGCTACCATCCGCCGGCGGTGATGACCTACACCAGCTTCCCGAAGGAGAAGGTGCGCGCCGACGCGCTCTACGAAACGGCCGGCTCCGCGATCCGGCGCGCCAGCCAGAATTTCGGCGTGAGCCAGGACTGGAGCTTCGGCATCCCGCTGCGCGAAGCCAGCTACGGCCCCTTGCGCGGTTACGAAGGTACGTTCGAAGGCAAGGCCGACGGCGTCGTGGTCGACGTGCTGGTTTTCGTCGGCCAGGCGCCGGGCAAGTTTCCGGTGGCCTTCAGCGTGTACACGGTGCGCGGCAAGATGAGCAGCCTGTCGGAGCAGATCCGGCGCGCCTGGACCAACGTCAAGTACCTGTCTCCCTGAAACGGCAAGCGAACATGCACACGTTTTTCGACACCACCATGAAGCACCTGCGGCCCGCGCTGGCGGCCTGCCTGGCCCTGGGCGCGCCGGCCGTCCACGCGCAGTCGAGCGACGCCGAGCGCTACATCAACGCCCAGGGCGTCGAAGTCATCCAGGGGCGGCGACTGGCTGCGCCAAGCGTGCCCGCGCCGGCCATGGCCACACCGGCCGACGGCGCCGTCCCGGCCCCGGCTGCAAAGCCGCCTGCGCGCAACGCGCAAGCAGCCGAGGCGCGGCCGGCCGCCTTCCAGATCGGCGCCGGCGAACAGGGCGCGCGCGACCGCGAGCGCCTGGCCATCCTGAAGCAGGAGATGGATGCCGAGAACAGCGCGCTGGAGCAGAAGGTCCGCATCCTCAGCAATGCCCAGTTGCGCGCGAAACTCGACCCCGAGCAGCTCAAGCGCCTGCAGGAAACCACGCTCGAACACGAGCGCAACATCCGTTCGCTGACTTCTGAAATCAACCGCGCCAAGGGCAGCATGTAGGCACTGCGCTGTGCGGGCCGGCGCCGGCCCATGGCACGGCGCTTACCCGTCCGCCAGCGGCGGCATGGCCGCGAAGCCGCGCGCGATCCTGTCGCAATCCTCGCGCCCGGCATTGCGGTCCTGCGCAATGCCCAGGCCGCGCGTCCATCCCGACAGCGTGCCGGTTTCCTCGCGCACGATGGCGCTCGTGGCGGCCGCATCCGCGCGGCTCGAGCGGCCCAGCATCACCAGGCTGGCGCGATCGAGGTCGCTCTTGTGCGAGGCCGTCCAGCCATCGAACGCCTCCTGCAATGGCGCAGCATCGCCCGGCAGGCGGCCGCAGTAGCTCACGATCCCGGCCAGCAGGTCCTTGCGCGCCATCAGGCGCGTGAGGCGCCGCTCTTCGGCCGACATCGGGCTGGCCGGTACGGCGTTCGGGTCCGGCGGCGGCGGCGCGTCGGGCCGGTAGAAATCCTTCGGTTCCTTCGGATTGGCCTGGATCTGCGCGACCTTGGCCAGGAAGCCGCCATCCTCCAGCAGCCTGCCGCTGACCGTCCCGATGGCGGTGCCGCGGCGGAACACCATCTGCTCGGGCAGGCCGAGCGGCTTGGGCAGCTTGCCGAAGTCGGGGAACTTGTACCACACCGGCCACTGCACGCGCACGTACTTGACCTTGGGGTCGCGCGCCGGCGCCACGGCGTTGTCGTAGGCCTTGTCGGCGCCGATGCAGTAGCGGCACTTGGGGTCGGGCGAGGTGAACTGGACGACGACGGTGTCGTTCTTCGCCAGGAAGGCGGGCAGGTCGCGCATGCTGACTTCCTGCACGCGCGCGGCATGGGCGGAGGTGGCGACGATGCCGCTCAGGGCGGCGGCCAGGATCATACTGGTTCGGAATGGTGGCATGAGCAATGGTGGCAAAGACAAAGGGCTTGAACCCGACGATGGGGATTGTCGAATATTCAAGCCCTTTGTTCAATTCGGCACGCATAACGCGCGCCGGTTTGCGTTCAATGCCGGTGCGTCTGCGGCTTGCGCGCGGATACTGCGCCGTCGGCAGGGGCCGCGGCTGCCTTCGGCGTCTGCATCGGCGCCTGCACCGGCGCCGGCAGCTCGCCCGTCCACTCGCGCGCCACCGTGCCGGCCGGATGCCGGTACCAGCCCGGATCGCGGTAGTCGTTGCGTCCCAGTCCCTCGCGGATCTTCAGCACCGTGAACATGCCGCCCATCTCCAGGTTGCCGAAGGGGCCGCGCCCGCCCATCATCGGCAGCGTGTTCTCGGGCAGCGGCATCTGCATGTCGCCCATCGAGCCGCCCCTGTCGCCCATGACCATGTAGCCGGGGATCAGGTCGTTGATCTTCTCGGCCACGCCGCGGTGGTCGACGCCGATCAGGTTCGGCACCTCGTGGCCCATGGCGTTCATGGTGTGGTGCGACTTGTGGCAGTGGAAGGCCCAGTCGCCCGGATTGTCGGCCACGAACTCGATGGCGCGCATCTGGCCCACGCCGACGTCCACGCTCACCTCGGGCCAGCGCGCTTCCGGCCGCACCCAGCCGCCGTCGGTGCAGGCCACCTCGAAGCGGTGCCCGTGCAGGTGGATCGGGTGGTTGGTCATGGTGAGGTTGCCGACGCGGATGCGCACCCGGTCGCCCAGGCGCGCCACCATCGGGTCGACGCCGGGGAAGACACGGCTGTTGATGGTCCACAGGTTAAAGTCGAGCATGGTGTTGGTGCGCGGCGTGTAGCTGCCCGGCTCGATGTCGTAGGCGCCGAGCAGCATGACGTAGTCGCGCTCGACCGCGTGCTGGCGCGGGTCCTTCGGGTGGGTGACCCAGAAGCCCATCATCCCCATCGCCATCTGCTGCATCTCGTCGGCATGCGGGTGGTACATGAAGGTGCCGGCGTGGCGCGCCACGAATTCGTACACGAAGGTTTTACCCGGCGCGATGCCGGGCTGGGTCAGGCCGGTCACGCCGTCCATCCCGCAGGGCAGGATCTGGCCATGCCAGTGGACGCTGGTGTGCTCGGGCAGCTTGTTGGTAACGAAAATGCGCACGCGGTCGCCCTCGACCACTTCGATGGTCGGCCCCGGGCTCTGGCCGTTGTAGCCCCACAAATTGGCCTGCATGCCGGGAGCGAGTTCGCGCACCACGGGTTCGGCGACGAGGTGGAATTCCTTGACGCCGTCCTTCATGCGCCAGGGCAGGGACCAGCCGTTGAGGGTGACGACCGGATGGTAGGGGCGGCCGTTGGGCGGGGCCAGCGGTGCGGCGGTGGCGCCGGACGGGGCCGGATTGTCCTGGTACGGCGCCTCGGGCAGGCCGGCGGCGCCGGCGCGCGTTACCGACGCAGCGGCGGCCGCGCCGGCCAGGGTGGTGGCGCCGCCGAGAAAGGCTCTGCGGGTGGTCATGGTGCGTGTTCCTTCTGTTGGGTGGGTGCCGGCCCGCCGAGGGCCAGCTGCAGTGCGGCGTCCTCGATCCAGAATTCCTTCTGGGCCTCGATGGCGGCGTTGACGGCGCCGGCCTGCTCGCGCGCATCGAGCAGCAGCTCGAAGGGGCTGGCCAGCATGCCGTTGTAGCGCAGCAGGACTTCGCCTGAAATCTTCTTGCGCAGCGGGAGGACCGCGTCGCGGTAGTGGCGCGCCAGGTCCCAGGCGTGGCGGTAGGCCAGGTAGCGCTCGCGCGCTTCGCTGCGGGCGTTGACCGCGGTCTCGGCCACGCGTTGCAGCGCCTGCATGTAGACGGCTTCGGCGCGGGCCACGCGGGCGCCGCCCCAGTCGAACAGCGGCAGTTCCAGCGACAGCGCGTAGCCGCCCGCGCGCGGTTCGCCGGTCTCGGATTTGCGCTCCAGGCCGAGTTCGAGCACGTTGACGAAGCGCGTGCTGCGGCTCAAGCCCAGGCTGGCGGCGGTGCTGGCCGCCTGCTGGCGCGCGGCCTGCACGTCGATCCGGCGTTCGAGAGCGAGACGCTCCGTCTCGCCCAGCTCCAGCGGCGCGGCCGGCAGCTCGGGAAGGCGCTCGGGCAGGGTGAAATGGATCTGCCCGCCCCACAGGCCGAGCAGGCGCGCCAGGCGCTCGCGGCTGGCGGTCAAGGCCTGCTCGGCGCGCATGACGCCGGCCGCGGCTTCGGCATGGAACAGCTGCTCGCGGTCGCGGTCCAGGGCGCTGGCGTTGCCGGAGCGCGCCATGCGGCCGGTGAGTGCGGCGCTGGCTTCGGCGGCGGCGTTCACGCGGCGTGCGTAGTCCAGGCCCTGGCGCGCGGCCACCGCCTCGACCCAGGCGCGCCGGGTCTCGAAGGCATGGCGTTCGATGGCGGCGCCGACCTGCAGCCTGGCCGCGTCGAAGCGCGCGCTTTCCAGGCGTTGCGACAGGGGCAGGGTCAGGGCTTGCACCAGGTTGAAGGTCAGCGTGCGTTCGATCTCCACCAGTGCGCCGCCGGACGTGCGCTTGAAGCCGAAGCCGGGATTCTGCAGGCGCGCCGCCTGGGCCAGGTCGGCCTGGGCGATGCCGGCCTCCCAGTAGCTGGCCTGCAGGCCGGGATGGTTCAGCAGGGCGATGCGCACCGCCTCGTCCTGGCCGAGCGGCTGCGCCAGCAGGGCGGCGACGCTGTCGTGCACGGCGCGCTCGTCGGCTGCGCTGCGCACCAGCCGCGGTTCGGCGCCGGTGCGTGCGCGGGCGCTGTCGGCGACGGCGGAAAAGCCGCCGTCGGGCGCGACGCCGACGCAGCCGGCCAGCAGCGCGGCGGCGCCCGCCAGCGCGCTGCGGGTAAGAAGCGAGGCGGACATCAGTGGTGCCCCTCGTGCTGGTGGGCCGGCGCGGCCGGGGCCGGTGCCGGTGCTGGAGCTGGCGCCGCGTGATGCATCGCGTGGCCGGCATGCGGATCGGCCGGCGCAGCCTGGTGCATCGTATGGCCTGCATGCGGATCTGCTGGTGCGGCGGCGGGCATCGCGTGGCCGGCATGGCCCGCATGCTCGTGCGCCGCATGGTCGTGGCTTGCTCCGGCCGCGACGATGCGGTTCTGTGCCTTCCAGTTGCGGTCGGGCGTGGCCGCTTCGGCGGCGGGCGGCGTATAGGCGCTGGACGGCTGGTAGCGCGTCGGCGGCACCGGCGCGTCGGGGTTGGCGGCGGGCGGGCTGCCGGCGTGGGCGGCGCCGGCCAGCAGGCCGGTCAAGACCGCGCCGGACAGCGCGCAGCAAGCAATGCGCGTGATTGCGGATGGCATGGAATCCTCTCTGGTTGCAAACGACAGGGCCGCGCACGACAGGGCGCGGCGGATGGCGAATCAGGCGAGGACGAAGCGGGGAGGTCGTTCGGGCAGGTCGAGGTCGACCGACGGCAGGGCGCCGGCCGCAAACAGCGCCGCTACGCGCGGTGGCGCGTGCACCGGCAGGGCCGGGATGGCGGCCGGCGCCATCGAGGCGCCGAGCGAGCAGGCCGAGCAGGCGCCGCACTTGGCATTCCCGTGGTGCTGCATGGCGTGGTGGTCGTCGCCGGCATCAAGCGCCGGCATGGCATGGTGCTCGCCGCCGTGCATGTCGTGCATGGCGTGAATATCGTGCTGGGCATGCGCCGGCATCGACGTGGCAGGCGCCGGCGGCATCTGCCCGCCATGTCCGGTGATACAGCCGAGCACGGCCGCCGAGGCAAATCCCTGGAAGGGAACTGCCAGCAGGACCAGCCACAGGATCACGGTGCGCATGAAAGTCTTCACGCGCTCATTCTAGCACGCTGTCTCATCGATACGACGGCTGGCCGCTGTGCAGCATAGTTGCCTGTTGTCAGCATAAATACGCGGTGCTACCATGTTGCCTGTTAGCTAATGCCTGTTAAACGAAGGACCACACCGATGGCCTGGATCGCCCAGCTCCTCATACCGCGCCGCCGCAAGAACCGGCGCGAGCTCGCCGACCGCGCCGTCGAGGTGGTGAAGCACGTCCTGTTCGACATGGGCATCGAGCGCTTCCTGAGCGGCACCATGCTGGTCGACCGCCAATACCGGATGCGCTTCGTGAGCGGCAACCTGCCCGGCGGCGGCACCCTGGCCGCCGTGCCGGTGGCGACGCTGGCGCGCGCCCATGCCTTGCAGGCGGCGGTGCCGCAATTGCCGGCGCTGGCCGCCTTCCACCAGCACGACGTCGTGTTGCTTGTGGAAGAGCTGATGGCCGCGCTGCTGGCGCAGTCGGCGCTGCTGCGCGAACTGCCCGAGCGCCGCTACCGGCTGGCCGAGCGCAGCGCCGCCGCCTCGAAATAAACGCGCCGGATCGCCGGATCGAATTCACGCACCGCTTTCTCCAGGCGGGCAATGGCGAGATCCACTTCGTCGATGCGCATGCCGCGCCGGAAGCGCACGGCGGCCGTCAGCAGCACGTCGTCCGGCCCCAGCTGCATGGTCATCAGCTGGCCCACGGTGTCGAGGTCGGGGTCGGCGCGGAACAGTTCCTTCAGCTGGCCGGTCTGCTCGACCCCCACGCTTTCTCCCACCAGCAGGCCGCCGGTTTCGCGCGCCAGGGTCCAGGCCGCGCCCACCAGCAGCAGACCGATCACGATCGAGGCGGCCGGGTCGATGTAGGGATTGTCCAGCAAGTGCCCGAGCCAGATGCCGCCGGCCGCCACCAGGATGCCGAGCAGGGCCGCGCTGTCCTCGATAAAGACGGTGAACACCGAGGCGTCCTTGCTGGCCTTGACGGTTTGCCAGAGCGTGGCGCCGGGCAGGCGGTTGCTGTTCAGTGCGCGCCGCGAAACGTTCCAGCTGTATCCTTCGAACAGAAAAGCGACGCCGAGCACGACGTAGTTCCAGAACGGGTCTTCGAGCGGCGCCGGTTCCTGCAGACTGTGGATGCCGTGGTAGATCGACAGCCCGCCGCCCAGCGAAAACACGGACAGCGCCACGATCAGGGCCCAGAAGTACACGGCCTTGCCGTAGCCGAAGGGGTGGCGCGCGTCGGGCTTGCGGCTCGAGATTTTTTCGCCGACCAGCAGCAGGAGTTCGTTGCCGGTATCGACCGCCGAGTGGATGCCTTCGGCCAGCATGGCGGCGCTGCCGGTGACGGCGGCAACGCTGAACTTGGCGGCGGCGATGCCGAGGTTGGCGACGATGGCGGCGTAGATGACCTTGCGGCTGTCGCTGGCGGGTGGCGCTTTCTGTTGGTCTGACATAGAAGAGGAGATGACGGTAGTGAAGCGCAGTCTAGCCAATTCGCCGGTTTCGCCGGGCACGCTTGCATTGCGCGCCGTGTCGACAGGGGCCGCATGAGCACCCGCAACCTGCACAAGCTATTCGCGCCGCGCTCGGTGGCGCTGGTCGGCGCCTCGAACCGGCCGGGCAGCCTGGGCGCGACGCTGCTGGCCAACCTTGCAGCCGGCGGCTTCAAGGGCGCGGTGTATCCGGTCAATCCAAAGTACACCGAGCTCGATGGCCAGCCGGTGTATGCGGGCGTGGCCGACCTGCCCGCGGCGCCCGACCTCGCCATCGTCTGCACCCCGGCCGCCACCGTCCCGGCCATCATCCGCCAGCTCGGCGAAAAGGGCACGCGCGCGGCCATCGTGCTCAGCGCCGGCCTGGCCGAGGCGCGCGACGAGCGGGGCCGCTCGGTGAAGCAGGCCATGCTCGACGCGGCCCACCCCTACCTGCTGCGCATCCTCGGCGCCAACAGCGCCGGCCTGCTGTCGCCCGGCCTGGGCCTGAACGCCAGCGTCGCCCACAGCGGCGCGCTGCCGGGGCGCATCGCCTTTGTCTCGCAGTCGGGCGCCCTGATGACGGGCGTGCTGGACAGGGCGCGCTCGCGCGGCATCGGCTTCTCGCACTTCATCGCGCTGGGCGACTCAAGCGACGTCGACCTCGGCGACGTGCTCGACTACCTGGCCAGCGACGGCGCCACCGGCTCGATCCTGCTGTACGTGGAAAACCTGCGCTATGCGCGCAAGTTCATGTCGGCCGCGCGCGCGGCGGCGCGCAGCAAGCCGACCCTGGTGCTGAAGGCCGGCCGGGTCGGCAGCGGGGTGCGCGCGGCGGCCAGCGAAACCGGCCTGCTCGCCGGTGCCGACGACGTGTTCGATGCCGCCATCCGCCGTGCCGGCATGCTGCGCGTGTACACCACCGAGCAGCTGTTCTCGGCGGTCGAGACCCTGGCCCATGCCAAGCCGCTGTACGGCGAGCGCTTGTTGATCCTGTCGAACGGCGCCGGGCCGGGCGTGCTGGCGCTCGACGCCCTGGTGTGCGGCGGCGGCACCGCGGCCCAACTGTCGCCCGAGTCGCTCGAACGCCTGGCCGCGCTGCTGCCGGCCAGTCCGCCGCGCGCCAACCCCGTCAATTTGCTGGGCGACGCCGAGCCCGAACGCTACCGCCAGGCCCTGGAGATCGTGTTGCAGGACAAGGTCATCGATGCGGTGCTGGTGGTGCATTCGCCCACGGCCACGGTCGACCCGGCCGCCATCGCGCAAGCGATTGCGCCGCTGGCGCGCGGTGCCTCGCGCAACGTGCTCGCGTGCTGGCTGGGCGGCGACTCGGTGACGGCGGCGCGCGAGATCGCCTCCGGCGCCGGCATGCCGACCTTCGACACGCCCGAGGACGCGGTGGCCGGCTTCCTCCAGATCGTGCACTACCGCCAGAACCAGAACCTGCTGATGCAGGTGCCGCCGTCGATTTCGCGCACATTGGAATCGGGCCGGGCCACCGCGCGCGCCCTGGTGCGCGAGGCACTGGGAGCGGGGCGCTACCTGCTGTCCGACCCCGAGACCAAGGCCATCCTGCGCGCCTACGGCATGGCGCTGGTCGACACCCGGCAGGCGGCCGACGTCGAGGAAGCGGTGGCGGCGGCAAGGAGCATCGGCTTCCCGGTGGCGGTGAAGATCCTGTCGCCCGACGTGATGCACAAGTCGGACGTCGGCGGCGTGGCGCTCGACCTCGATTCCGAGCAGGCCGTGCGCGCAGCGGCCGGGCGGGTGCGGCGCCAGCTGGCCGAGTTGCGCCCCGACGCGCGCTTCGAGGGCTTTTCGGTGCAGGCCATGGCGCGCCGGCCCGAGGGCCATGAGCTGATCCTGGGCGCGGCCACCGACCCGGTGTTCGGGCCGGTGATCCTGTTCGGCCAGGGCGGCATCGCGGTGGAAGTGGCCGACGACCACGCGGTGGCGCTGCCGCCGCTGAACGCGGTGCTGGCGCGCGAGCTGGTCGACCGCACGCGCGTGGCGCGCCTGCTGGCCGGCTACCGCAACCGCCCGGCGGCCGACATGAACGCGATCCTGGCCACCGTGGTGCAGGTGGCGCGCCTGGTGTCCGACATTCCGGAAATCGTCGAACTCGACATCAACCCGCTGATCGCCGATGCGTCCGGCGCCGTGGTGCTGGATGCGCGCATGCGCCTGGCCATGGCCGATTGTTCCGGCAGCACCCTCGACCGGCTGGCGATCAGGCCTTATCCGCGCGAGCTGGAACAGACCATACCCTGGCAAGGCGGGTCTTTGCTGCTGCGCCCGGTGCGCCCGGAAGACGGGCCGGCCCACCTGAAATTCTTCGATGCGCTCACGCCCGACGACATCCGCTACCGCATGTTCGTGCGCATCCGCGAGCTGCAGCCTTCGCAGCTGGCGCGCTTCACCCAGATCGACTACGACCGCGAGATGGCCTTCATCGCCACGCGCACCGGGGCGGACGGCCAGGCCGAGACGCTGGGGGTGGGGCGGGTGGTGGCCGATCCCGACAACACTTCGGCCGAGTTTGCCGTGACGGTGCGCTCGGACCTGAAGGGCATGGGCCTGGGGCGCATCCTGATGGAAAAGCTGATTGCCTACTGCCGGGCACGCGGCACGCGCGAGATCGTGGGCGAGGTGCTGCCGCAGAACAGCCGCATGATCGGGCTGGTAAAAAAACTCGGCTTCCAGGTAACGCCGGGCGAGGAAGGCGTGCGCAAGCTGCGGCTGGTGTTGGAGTAATCATCGCAGTGAAATAAAATTTCATCGAGCACTTCCTGATGAAATTTTATTTCATGGTGTTACGCCATCGCGCGGCTCAACGGCGGAAGCGCACGTCCTCGGTGACGACGCGCTGTTCGCCACGTGCGTCGCCCTTGGGTTTCTTCGGCTTCTTGGGCTTCTTGACGACCTGGCCGCTGGCATTCGTTTCCGGCACCCGGTGGTCGGGCTCGAAGCCGCTTTCCTCGACCCGCTTCAGGTTCTGCCTGGTCAGCATCTCGATCGCAGCCAGCTGCTGCACCTCGTCGGCGCAGACCAGCGACACCGCCTCGCCCGAGGCGCCGGCGCGGCCCGTGCGGCCGGTGCGGTGCACGTAATCCTCGGCCACGATCGGCAAGTCGACGTTCACCACCACCGGCAGATCGTCGATGTCCAGCCCGCGCGCAGCGACATCGGTGGCCACCAGCACCTTGACCTCGCCGGCCTTGAAGCGCTCCAGCGCACGCAGGCGCGCCGGCTGCGGCTTGTCGCCGTGGATGGCGTCGACGGCGATGCGTTTCGCTTCCAGCAGCGCGACCAGTTCATCGACGCCCTTGCGGGTCTTGGCAAAGGCCAGCACCTGGCCCCAACCGTGCTTTTTCAGCAGGTGCAGGAACAGTTCCGGCTTGCGCTTCTTGTCGACCGGCACCGCCCACTGCTTGATCGCCTTGACGGTGGTATTGCGCGGCGCGGTCTCGATGCTGACCGGGTCGACCAGCAGCTTGGCGGCCAGGGCGCGGATCGGGTCCGAGAAGGTGGCCGAGAACAGCAGGGTCTGGCGCTTTTTCGGCAGCGCCGCCAGCACCTGGTCGAGCTCGCGCGAAAAGCCGAGGTCGAGCATGCGGTCGGCTTCGTCCAGCACCAGCATCTGCGTTGCCGTGAACTTCAGGGCGTTCTGGCGGTGCAGGTCGAGCAGGCGGCCCGGCGTGGCCACCAGCAAGTCGACGCCCTTGCGCAGGCGCATCATCTGCGGATTGATGCTGACGCCGCCGTAGGCGACCATGGTGCGCAGCGGCAGGCTGGCGCCGTAGGCCTTGAAGCTGTCGTGCACCTGCTCGGCCAGCTCGCGCGTAGGCACCAGGACCAGCGCGCGCGCAGTATTGCTGGCCAGCGGCGTGCCTTCCATGACCAGGCGCTGCAGCAGGGGCAGGGCGAAGCCGGCGGTCTTGCCGGTGCCGGTCTGGGCCGCGGCCATGACGTCGCGCCCGGCCAGCACGGCGGGAATCGCCTGGGCCTGGACCGGCGTCGGATTGGTGTATGCGAGCGTTTCGAGGGTGCGGATGATCGGATCGATCAGGCCGAGCGAGGCAAACGACATGGAAACCTTGGGCAGAAATGAACAGCCGACAGTTTACCGTGCCGCGCGCCGGCTGGTGCAACAAGCTTGCAGGATCGCTGTTGCGGGGCTCGGCCTATAAATCCAGGAAGCGGTCGACCACCGCCGGCGCGGTCGGCTTGACCGGTTCGTGGCGGTCCTTGCAGCCGACCGAGAGCAGGCAGGCAAGGGCGAGGGCGGACCAGCGCAGGACATGGATTTTCATGGCGATCTCCTTGATGCCGATGATAGCCGCATTTTCACACCGCCCGCGCGCCGTTCGCCGTCAGAAGCGGTAGGACAGGCTGGCGCGCAACACCGGATAGACCTTGTAGTCCGAGGCTTCGTCGGCCAGGCGCGCTTCCTCCACCGCCACGTCGCTCGCCAGCTGGTTGCACAGCGCCGACTGCACGGTGCAGTTCACGCTGCGCAGGCTGACGCGCGCCTTGCCCTGGTAAAAGGCGCCGAGGTCGCCGCCGAAGCTCCAGCCGCGCTCGCTGCTCAGCGCATTGCCCCAGCCGATGCCGATGTAGGGCGCGGTCTTGCGGAAGTCGACCTTGCCGACCAGTACACCCACATCCGCCGCGTTGTACAGGCGCTCGTTGATGCGGAAGGTGCCGTTCAGGTCGGGCGTGGCCAGGGCGTCGAAGTGGGTGTCGTTGTAGAACA
>Ga0265780_10005070_pt1 | contig 16805 bp, 12 predicted proteins | sample P1T30metagenome_FD_192432 | JGI IMG/M metagenome (GOLD analysis project Ga0265780, IMG submission 192432) | Plant litter microbial communities from East Loma Ridge, Irvine, California - P1 T30 | ecosystem: Environmental > Terrestrial > Plant litter > Unclassified | place: USA: California... | reverse complement strand
AAGTACTCGAGGCGCAGGTCCGGCCTCGTCTGCCGCATGTGTACTGCGAGCGCCGCGCTGTCGCGACCACCCGAGACCCCAAGAATGTGCCTTTCCCTGATTTTCATGCCGCCTGCGCCTGTACCTTGGTCTGCATTGTTCCATCCTCGATCGCGATGCCCGCGACTGCGCGGGCCAGCGCTGCGAGCTGTACGCTCGCGAGCCTGTCGCCCCTGTTGAGCGTGGCAATGAGTTCGTCCGCGAGCGAGGTCGCCTGCGCCTTCTCGGCTTCTGTTAGAATGAAGCTCCGAACGACCGGTGGGACGGTTGCATCGAGACCGACGATCAGGGCCATGGCCTCGGCGGTAGGCGTGCGGTCCCGAACGATCGCAAGCGCCTCGGTCTCGCGGAAACGCCTGCACAGTTTCCCGAGTTCGAGCAGTGCCTGGTCGGCATCGCGGTCCGACCACGAGTGCGGCGGCCGGTGCAGAAGGAGGCTGGCTAGACCCTCGATGTCGCCCTCGCCGCTTCCGAAGGCGCCGGTTCGCATCGCGAAGGCCTCGAAGGCGAAGTCGTTGGTCAGCTCGCGCAGGTTCTCCGCACGCTCCGCGACACCGTCGAACGTCTCTGCGTCGACACCGAGGCCACGCGCCAGCGCCACCCGCAGGCCGTTTAGCAGATCGCCATACACGCCCTCCGAACTGGCGAGCGCTTCGAGCACCGCTTCGGCGGAGAGGCGGCCGCCGAGGGCCTCGGGGATCCGTTCGAACAGGACGTCTTCAGGGTCGTTCGCCCGCAGGACTGCGTCGCGGACTGCGACGCATTCGGCCGGGATCGACTTGGTGCGCTGCGCGTAGGCCGTCAGATCCTCGAACCGCCGGTATAGCGTCTGGGCGACGGACAGTGCCGGAGCGTCGGGCGCCAGTTCGAACGCGTTGGCGAGGCCGCTCAGATAGGCAGCCTCCTGGACCGAGCGGTCGATCCGGCGCAGCCGGATCGCCTCGGGACGCTGCAGCAGCTTGTCGGCGAGCACGTCGTCGAAGTCGGTCTGGAACACGCCGTCGACGTAGACCGCTACGCGGTCGCGCCTGGACATCAGATTCGCCATCGCGAGCAGCGGCATCACCCCGGCCTTCATGCCGAACGGCGCGACGGACCATGTGGCGTAGACCTGATCGAGCGTCGTGTCCGGCGCGTCCTCGATGACCAACCATGCGGCGGCGAGCGTGGCACCGGCACCGTCAGGCAGAGGGGCTTGGAAATCAGTGGCGCCGTCCACTTCGCGGTGCAGCCCGAACGGCCTGAGCACCGTCATGTAGAGGCCCATCTCCGCGGGATAGCCGGTGTAGCCGAGGTCCGCCGTCCCGGGCCGGTCGACCATGGCGTGCATCAGGTTCCGCACGGCGGCCATCGCGCTCGACGACGGCTTGTTCCGCTGGAGCAGTTCGCTGTGCAGCACGGGCGCCTTGCGGAACGTCTTGTCGGCGAGCGTGCTCGCGAGCACGGCCAGCGGCTCCCGCACGGCGTCGTCTCCTTCGGTGGACAGCCGCCAGGTGGCCTCGTTCAGCGCGGCGTCGAGGCGCCGAAGCAGGTTTTCGGTCGTCGCGGCGTGACGTGCCCCCGTCTCGCGTCGCGCGATCCGGTCACCCTCAAGCCGGAGATTGTCGCGCATGACTCGCTCCAGCGCGATGAGTTCGGACGCCGGTGCCAGAAGGTCGTGTCGCGAAGTCGCCGCGCCGACGGCAGCGACCGTCCCGGTCTTCCGGAAGGCATCGGCCATGAGCTTGCAGCGCACGTCGATCTCGGGCCGATCGAAGGCGCCGTCGTTCACGACCAGCACGAGCATTCCACTGCCGCGTCGTTCGACCTGCGAGAGCCTGTTCGCCGCATCTTGCGGCTTCTCGGCACGCGTCGCGATGTCCAGCACGATGTCGAACGTGCGCAGGGTGCCGGTGCGCAGATAGTGCCGCTTGGCGGCGACGGCCGGCAGTCCGACCCGGGCGGGAATGGCGTTGAGTTCGGATGGCGAGGGTTGCGCGGTGACCAGGCCAATCGCCTCGTCGAGATCGAAGTCGCTGCCGGCGAACAGCGCGTAGCCCCCGAGGCGGGGCTGCGGCATCAGGATCGCCCAAGACAGCAGGTCCGCGACGGCCGCGTCGACCTCGTCCCGATCCGATGAGGGCACCGCGAGCGCGAGGAACTCGTTCGAGACCGCGACGCCCGATCCGTTCCGGAAGAACTCGATGATCGCCGCGGCCTTGGTAAGCGACACGTGAAGCGGACCGCCCTTGGCCCCGGCGCGCTCGATCGCCTCGAACGCGAGGCTGAAACGCCCGCCATCCTGGCCACCCGCGAGCGCCATTCCGAAGTTGGTGGCGAGATAGTCACAGAGACGATCGGGATCGTAGGTGCGTCCGCCAGCGACGGGGGTACCCGAAAGATGCTCCTGGAAGCCCGCGGGCTCGGACGAACTGAGAAATCCGAAGACGCTGCGTTCGTTCTGGGCGAAGCGCTGGCGCGAGACGGGGCCGAGCAGCAATGCCGTGATCGGGTTCAGCGGCCACGTCGCGGCCAGCGAGGAGGCGAGGGCCTTGGCGTCGACGGGGCGGCGTCCCGCGACCTCGGCCGCGACCGCCTTGGCGGCCGCACCCGCGGCCGCCGGCCGCTTCGCGCACTCAATTGCCCGGCCGAGCAGCGTGACCGTCTCGTCGGGGCCGGCGAGGAACGGAAGATCTTGGAACCTTCCCTGCACCTTCGCCCATTCGCGCCGGGCGTCGCGGTCGGCGCGGGCGGCGTACTGCTCGAAGGACTGATGGAGGATGCCGAGCACCACCAGCCGCCCGTCGCTCCGGGCCGCTGCCTCGGCCAGATCCTGCAGCAGGTGGACGTCGCCACCGTGGAGCGCCGCGAACTCCAGCATCTTGCCGAGCTCGTCCAGGATGATCAGCGTTCCGCCGGCTCTCCTGCCTCGGCCCTTCGGCGCCATGACTGCGTCGATGAGCGCCTGGTCCGACACCATCGCCTCGCTGGTGCGCGCGTCGCTCCAGTCAAGCGAAGCCTGCGCCGCGGCGACGATCGCCTCTCGAAGTCCGATGCGGCTTCCGGTGACGGCGAGCACGTCCCAGCGTCCCAGGCTTGGCGGGAAGGCCTCGTCGAAGAGACCGGAGACCTCATCACCCGCTATCTCGCGCGCGATGTCCCGATTGTCGCCCTTTCCGGCGACCAGGTTCGCGAGAAGCAGCGCGGCGCACGACTTGCCGCCGCCGTATGGGCCCGTCCAGGTAAAGGCGCCTTGCCCGCTTTCGATCTGACTGCATGCCATGGCGGTCAGCGACTTCGCCACGCTCGCCTGCAGGACGTAGCCGACGAGCGGCGGCGTGCCGGCGAGATCGCGGTCGATGCGCGCGGACCGAGCGAAGCGCCGCTCGATGGTGACGATTTCCGACAGGGTCTTCATGCGGCCTCCGCCATGCGGCCGTAGGAGCGGGTCAGCAGCCCGAGCCAGTCCGGTTGGCGACGCCGATGGACTTGTCGCAGGCCCGCGGTGTCCGTCCACGACCACGATCCGTCGGTGATCGCGTCGAGCGCCATCAGTCGCGTCACGACACTGTCCTCGTCCAGCTTAAAGACTCGGCCGGGCGAGCCGGGTTCGTACGTGACTTGCTCCGCGGTGAGCGTCGTCGAATCCCCGCCCGTCCTTTGCCAGAACTGATCGAGCGCTAGGGCAAACACACCGTCCGGAAGCGTCGGCTTCGGACCGCGGACGAACTCGAACCATCCGCCGATGCGTGCTTCGCGAACGAGCCCGAGTTCGGCGAGCAGCGGCTCGGCCGCGTCTTCGGTAAGCGCACCCGTGCGGCGGACGTAGCTACGCAGGAACACCTCGACGTCGCGCTTGACCGTGACGCGGGTCGCACGCCATCCCCGTTCCTGCACCAGCCGAAGTAGCTCGCTGGCTAGGCCCTCGCTGTCGAAGTCCACGCCAGGGAGGGCGTTGAACGCATAGAAGGGCGTGGTCGTCATCTCGGGGGTGGATGCGATGTGCCAGTGAGTCAGCCAGATGGTGGCGGGATGCTCGACGAACGGGTCGAGGCCGTCGTCGTCCAGGATCTCGGTCGCGAGCGCAGTTGGCCAGAGGAGGCCTTCGCGTTCCTCAATGAGGCCGCTCGCGATGTTCCAATGGCGCATCGAGACCGCCATGTTGCGGCCCACCCCGAATCGTGCGATGGCCTCGTGTTCTTGAAATGTTCTTAAAGGTGCACCGCCCCGGACGGCCTCGAACGCCTTCTTGGGCCATAGCAGGCGCAGCGGGAAGGTCTCATGCCCGGCGAACTGAACCTTTGTGGCAGGATCTTGAAGGACGTTTCTCATGCCGGAACGGTAGCGGAACATGACCCGCTGGACAAGTTGCCCAGTAGGCTACGCGTCGAGTTTAACGCGTTTCGCCAACAGTCGGGCGGCATCAACCGCCTCGGCCTCAATCGAGTACCGATTGAAGTACACCCGCAGAGTCGATCGGCGTCGGTCGACATCGAAGCCCATTGCTGCAAGTACATGCGAAGTATCAATCTGACCGGACGTGCAGGCCGAGCCAGTCGATAGCATCACCTGCGACGACAATGCTTGGGCGATGGACTGTGCATCCGATCCGGAGATCGTCAGACTAGCTGCTCCCGGAAGCCTTTCCACCCGATCCCCATTTACGGAAAGCTCCACATCGCACCGATATAGTTCGAGAAGGAACCTCTCGAGAAGTCTGCTGGCGTGCTCGCCGTCGCGGTCGAGTCGAGTGTTTGCCAGAAGCGCCGCCGCGCCGAACCCCGCCACTAGCGCGGTCGGCTCGGTTCCCGCGCGCAGGCCGCGCTCCTGTCCGCCGCCCAGTACGAGCGGGGTAGGCCGGGGGGCTGTCGCCGACACATAGAGCGCGCCGATGCCGGCAGGCCCGTACATCTTGTGCGAGGATGCGCTGAGATAGTCGACGTCCAGGTCGAAGACGTCGAACTGCACCTTGCCGATGGCCTGTGCCGCGTCGGAGTGGAAGAGTGCGCCGCGCTCATGGGCAAGAGCCGCGATGGCCGCGACCGGCTGCAGCACCCCCGTCTCGTTGTTCGCCGCCATGACCGACACGAGGAGCGTGTCGTCACGAATGAGGGTACGCAGAGCGTGGAGATCAACGACACCGTTCGCGTCGACCGGTGCGACGTCGACGACGAAGCCAAGATTGCGCAGTCGCACCGCCGGGGCGAGCACCGCCTTGTGCTCAACCGCCGATACGATGACGCGCCGCCGCGTGCTGGTGCCGGCAAGCGCCGTGAGCGCGACGCCAGTGATCGCTAGGTTGTTCGCCTCGGTCGCGCCGGACGTCAGGAGCACCTCGGCGGGCGATGCGCCGATGAGTTCAGCGACGCGCGCGCGTCCCTCCTCGACGATCAACGCGGCCCGCTCGCCCGCCGCGTGCGGTGAGCCCGGGTTTCCTGGCCAAGACCAAGCGTCAAGCATCGCTTCGCGCGCTTCGGGGGCGAGCGGTGTGGTGGACAGTCCATCGAGATAGATTGGCATGGGCACACCATCTACTGCGACGTGGGCGGGGGGTTGTCGAGAGCGGACCCCCTTTGTGCGACGAGCCGTCGTTCCCGAACGCTGTGATTAACAGGTGCACCAGAAGCGTCGGATACCAATCCGCGCGCTTTCACGCGATCTCTCAGAACAACAAGACAATGGCGCCAACCGTCACGAACTCTTCTTGCCAACCCGGCGATCGGTTGAGCGCTGTGCTCCGAGCGGATCAGGCCTTTTCCACTGCTTGGTCGATAGCGGCTTCGAACGCGGCGCCATCCTGGGGCCGCTTGACGATGTTGTGTTGGAGAGCTGCGAATACGGGCTCGAACAACCAATCGGGGCCCCGCCAATCGTCTCGTGTGAGCGTTCCCGAAGGATGCCTCCCGGTCACGACGTACCAAAAAACCGCTGCTAGCTGATAAACGTCGGACGCACGAACAACATCGTCGGCGTTACCAACGCGTTTGTTCTGCGCTTCTGGAGAAAGCCAATAGCGCGGGCCCATGACGAACCGATCACCACTTATGTCCTTATGGCGATCGTCCATGAACCTGCAGAGGCCATAATCGGCCAAAGACCACCGGTCGCCGAAAATAAGAATATTCTCCGGCTTAATGTCGCGGTGTATTGCGTGCTTATGCATAGCTGCTAGCCCTGCGACGAGGCCTCTGAACTGCCCAATATAGGTTTCGGGCCCTACAGGCGCTTGTCGCTCTTCAATTATATCAGCCAAGTTGTTATCGGCTCGCTCCATGACAATGAACGGCAATCGTTGTCGTGCGTTCTTTGCCCGTACGTCTCCCCTGCCGACGAGAGCAACAACGTGTGCATGAGTCAGCTCATCCATGAGCTCGGTTTCACGCAAAAAGCGCCTTGCAACCGCCCATCCACCATGCATCAGAAATTTTACCGCTAATTCGGTGCCCGTGACACGGTTGCGGCACTCGTAGACGGCGCCGTTTCCCCCGCGTGCGATCCACGATCCAAGTTCATACGACGCTCCGCCCCTAGCGTACACGACGTCAGGAACCTCAAAGAAGTTACCACGCCTAAGCTCGGACTCATCGAAGTACAAAAGTGCCACTTATGGTACCTCGCCCGCCTCGACGGCCGGGCGCGGCAGCAGAACCCAATCGTCGGATTGGCAATCCCGATGGCTCCACGCTGAGTTCGAAAGCTGAAAAACCTCATGGATGGATTTCCAGGCCAAGAGGGGGCTGTCGTCGGCAGAAATCTCGTGACCACATGAAATGCATGAATTGCGAGCCTGCGGTAGAAGTCCTTGAGCCGCTAGCTCATCGGCAGTGCGGTACAATAACCTCAGCTCCGGCTGGTCAACTGGAGGTTTGCCGAGGTATGTGCCCCCCAAGAAAGTTCGCAAAAAAAGCGATCTCCAACGTCTGCTTGAAACGGAATTTGCCTGTGAAACACACTTAATTGCGTATTCGCTTAGGATTGGTACGTCTGATGTTGGCGCGATATAATCGGTTAACAGCCTAAGGTCTTCGCGCAAAGGCCCAAGGTCTTTGTCGTCAAGGCTACCGTCGGACTGCCGCAGGCTGTCAACCGCCAAGAGGATGCTATAGAAATCGGCTTTTTGGCGAAACCTTGTCGCCCTCATGCCTAAGGGCCAAGACGAAAAAATGTTCTTTAGATCGCGGACCGAGGCTAGGAAGCGATTTCGTATTTCGGAGCGACCGGGCTCTTCCCAAGTCGCGTAACGCTGATAGTAAGTATCAAGCGTCACCTTTTTGTCCTGCGCGCCATCGATGATGCCAGCAAGAAGCTCAGAAACATATTCCGCGTCAGCGTAACGTCGACGATCAGTCGCGGTGAAGACGCCAATGTTATCGAGGTCATCGTTCACAGATAATTCCTCGGCAACGTTAAGAAAGTCACCAGGAAAGTCTGCGCGTCTGAGCTCCTGCTTGTTTAGCGGGATGGTGTACTTATTGACCCGCATATATACGTCGCGAATTTCCCGCTCGCTCGCGTTTGACGCTTCGGCAAAGTCAATCTTGTACGCCAGAAACTGTTCGCGATGTGGAGAGATAAAATCAGAGAATCGTTTTCCGGCGTGTTCGCCCTCGTAAGGCGTGTCGAGCGCAAAGCCGTCACGCATGAATTCAAGTATCGCGGTTATTCGCTGTTGACCGTCAATTATCTTTCGATAAGTCCGGTCTTCGCGGATCTCATTCGCTAGAAAGACCTTGGGCAGTGGCACGCCGCGCGTGATTGAATCGATCAACATGATCTTTGCTGGTAGCGCCCATACCTCTTTCCTCTGAAACTCCGGACGAAGTTCCAAGCGGCCGGAGTTACTCCAGTCGCGAATGTCCGAAAGCGGGTGTGGGCTGGAATTCCAATTTGACATGCAATCAGTCCAAGCTGGTGACGAGAGTTTTACCTGCTGGCGTCGGCTCGAGGTACGCTCGCGCTAGGCCTCGTCTGCAAATGCAGCCGTCTCGTTTTAGGCAACTGATTAACGAGCGGTCTATCGAGCGTCGACGACGTTTTAGAAACGAGCCGCCTGCATATGGGCGTGAGCCACCGATGCGCGGATAGGCGACATCACGCGGCGTACCGGACGAATCGTTCGCAGGTGTGTTCTTTTGCCACCACGTCGCCATGAAGATTGACCCAATGTTCCAACCGTCACGCTCAAGCTTCTCAGTGAGTCCATTCCGCGCCGCTGTCTCGCTCATCCGTTCCGCCACCCGAACTCCCATGTGCAACTTGCCGGGTTTAACCTTATGATGGGTACGTGGGAAGGCCAACCCACCCAGCGACGATCTAATGCAACGTGCCATAACGAGCAGGAGATTGATGGCGGTTTCGGTGGTGGTTGTAGCGAGCATGACTGCCGGCACGATGCGTAAAGCAGTGGACTAGCGAAGTTGTTCTAGCCATTACGAAGCGACTCCCGAATGTCGCCGACGCGGGGCTGGTCCTGGGGGAGTGCTCTTGCCGAGTTTCTCGCTAATCCTGAACGACGACGGTTCCGTCCGGCAGCTGCTGCGTGATGGCGAGCCCTTTGATCGCGCCATCCGGCTTGAGCCTGCGTATGTGATAGTGGCTACATACTACCGCCTCGCGGCAAGCAACATTGCGGGTCTGGCAGGAGCGGGAGACGACGAGCTGCGCCGCTTTCACGGCATACAGGCCTTCCTGATGGCCCTGACCGGAGTCGAGGCGTTCACGAACGTCTACTTCATGCTGCGAGCGCGGGATACAGGCGACGACGCCTTGAGGGCGATTGTCGATGCAGCCCGTGGCTCGCTGCTGGCGCGGCTCGAGCGGTGCATCGCGTGCGCATTCGCGAGATCGATCGGCGGTCAGGAGGCCCTGATTGCGCGGCTGCGAGAGCTGTTCGCCATGCGCGCGCAGATCGTGCATCCCCGCTGGGACCCGGCGTCGGCCACCATCGCCGGGGTCTTTCCGCTGCACATCGACGGGCTGTCGATGAACTTCCAGTCGAGCTTTGAGGACGAGCGCCTGTGCCGCGACGCGTTCCTCTGGTGCCTGCTGCTGGTGATCAGGATCGCCATCGCGGCTGGCGCGGAGGACGTCACCGCGTTCTGCCGCTTCTGGACGGGGCAGGAGAACGTCACCGAGGGTGGCGTCATGCGTGAGCTCGGTCTCGCCGAGCCCGGCGGCGTGGATGGCTGACGCCGCGACGCGGTGCCCGCTGGGGCGCGACGGCTGATGACGATGGCGCCACGCACCGGCCACCCGCGCGTCGCCGCATGGCTCTCGAACTTCCCGCCGAACCGGCAGGAGGCGGCGGCCCTGCTGGTCGACGGACTTCGGCTGGTGAGCGAGACCGACCTGCGCCACGACCTTGGAGACCTGATCGAGCGCTTGCTCGGCCGGCTTCCAGGCCCGGTGGCGGCATTCCCGGCACGCGAGGTCCCACCCGGCGAGTCGGCCCACCCTGATGGCCGCGATGCGTCGTACGACATCTTCCAACCGGGTCTGCCCGGAAGCGAATCGATCGTCGCCAACGTCATAACCGGCCTGGTCCGGCAGCCGCGTCCGCCGGGTATCCTGCTGCCCGACCACGGTCTCGCTCCGCTAAGGGCGGCGAGAGTGGGGACGATTCTGCTGGTCGACGACTTCTCCGGCTCGGGCAAGCGGCTGGTGGATTTCGCTACGGCCCTCCGGCGGCACGCCTCCATCCGGAGCTGGGCCTCCGGTCGGCGGATCCAGTTCCACGTCGCCGCGTTCGCCGCCACCGCCCGCGCGATCCGCGTCCTTCATCGGCGCTTCGGCGAGGACCGGGTCCACCTGGCGCACGCGGCGCCGACGTTCGCCGGTGCGGGCTGGACGGCCGAGCAGCTCGGTGAGGTCGAGGCGATGTGCCTCGCGCAGGCCGGAAGGCGCCGCAAGGCGATGGCGCTCGGCTTCCGGGAGAGCCGCGCGCTGATCGCATTCGAGCACACCGCGCCGAATAACCTGCCATTCGTGCTCTGGAAGGTGGCGAACGGGTGGGACAGCCTGTTCGAGGGCAAGTCCGTTCCCCGCGACCTCCTGTCGCTGTTCGCGATGGTCCCGTCACCGCCGCGCGAGCCGCTGGCCGGCACGGCGGGCGCCGAGCGCCTTGGAAGGGTCATCGACCTGCTCGGGCACCGGGTCCGGCGGCCAGACCGGATCGGCGAGGTCACCGACATGACCCCGACCGAGGTCGCGAGGCTCCTTGCGCTCGCGCAGTCACTGGGGTTGGCGGGCCCGACGCTACGGCTGACCGACGCCGGTCTTGTCGAGCTCAGGCGGTGGAGGTCGGAGCACGCCCCCCGGGAGTTGCGCGACCGCGACGAACCATACTATCCGTCGCAGCTGAGGGCGGAGCGGTGAGCATCCAGCCTCCCGCCGGCCGAAAGGCCGGTCCATGCCCCGGCTCGTCCGGGGCGGGCTGGCGCGTCGCGCTTCGCCTGGGAGAAGGTGTCGCCGTGATCGGCCATGGTGAAGCGAACTCCGACACCTACGGGGACTGGGCTCGTCCGCTCCACCATCGCCTCCTATCGGGTCAAAGTGGATGATCGCCGCTTCGCCTCACCGATACATGACCGGCGGCCGCGCCGAGGGGCGGTCGGACGAGCTTCTCGCGAGCGCGATCGCTCAGGCCCGGGCGGTCGAGGTGAGCGGGGCGCCCGCCATCGTGACCCTGCGCCACCTCGCGGCGCGCATGGACGTCGACTACAGGTATCTGAGGTCGGTGATCGCGAACCGGGCGGGCGATCGCTACCGAGACTTCAGCATCTCGAAGCGGGGCGGCGGGGGCAGGCGGATAGCGGTTCCCGAGCCCCGGCTCATGGCCGTACAGCGCTGGATCGTCCGCGAGATCCTCCGCGGACGCCCTGTACATCCGGACAGCCACGCCTACGCCACGGGCAGCTCGATCGTCGCCTGTGCGCAGCGCCATTGCATGGCGGGGTGGCTGCTGAAGCTCGACATCCACGACTTCTTCGAGAGCGTGCCCGAGCGCTCGGTGTACGACGTGTTCCGCGCAATCGGCTACCAGCCGCTGGTGTCGTTCGAGCTCGCGCGCCTCTGCACCCGGCCGTGGGTCGATCCGCCTGATGACCGGCGCGACGCGCGGACCGTCCGGAACCACGCCGCTCGCGGCATCGAGCTGTACCGTCGCGAGCTGACCGGTCACCTTCCGCAGGGGGCACCGACCAGTCCGATGCTGTCGAACCTTGCCTGCGTCGGCCTCGATGAGCGTCTGTCGGCCTTGGCGCGCTCTGCCCGGCTCGCCTACACGCGCTATTCCGACGATCTGACCTTCTCCGGTCCCCCGGGCACGTTCGACCGTGCGAAGGCCGTCGGGCTGGTCGACGGCGTTCGCGAGATCCTGCGGAGCCACGGCTTCCGCATGCACGAGAGGAAGATCTCGATCGTCCCGCCCGGTGGTCGCAAGGTCGTGCTTGGACTCCTCGTTGATCGGGAGCGGCCGCGGTTGCTGGGCGAACTGCGGCGTCGGCTGTCCGACCATGTCCGCGGCGTCGAGGGCTTCGGGATCGCCGGACACGCGGCCGAGAGGAACTTCGAGGCTCCGACGGGGATGGTCAACCACATCGCCGGGCTGCTCCGCTTCGCGCGGGACGTGGAGCCCGCGTTCGCCGATCCGCTGCGGGCGCGCTTCGAGGCAGCGCTCGTGCGGCATGGGTGGGGCGCCGGCCCGTGACCCGGGGAACGACAAGGCTTTGCGGCTACCCACCCCGGTCAAATCCGACCGATGTCCGCGTCGAAGTTGAGCATCGACTCGTCGCAGCAGATTATTGCACGCTGCCCCTTCGAACCTGTCGGCGGGCAGGCCATGGGAGGTTGGACTTGGCGAGCTATGCCCCCACCATCATAAAATTGGCAATTTACGGATGAGCTACATCGAGAAATTGACCGAGTACGGTACGGGTTTCAAAGTGCAGCGCGGACTGGGGTCCGCGTCGTTTGCGCCGGTGAACGACCGTTTCGGATCCTCCATCGATCCAGTGCTGGTTGGCGTCGATGCGTGATTCCTCCGGGCGTTGGTGCGGTGAGGCCGCCGGTTCGCAGGGCCGCTGGGGCCTTGCGGCATCTGGTTCGCGATGACTGGAAACATCGCGATAGAGGTGGCGATCAGCACACTCGCCAACAGCATGCGACTGTACGGCGAGGCACAGATGCGCTTCGCCGACCTTTTCGGGGTCGATCGCGAGGAGGCGATCAACAACGTCGATCGCGCCTTCGAGGCGAAGCTCGAGGCCTTCCACACGCTCTTTGACGTCTCGAAGGCGATATTTCCCTATTTCGATCACGGCGACACCGCAATCCTGATCGCGATCAGGAACGCGATTCATCACCGGGACCATCCGCTGTTCCGCAGCCTTTATGCGCGACTGCTGCTCGACGAGGATGCGGCCCGTTGGCGCGGTGCGGCGTTGCTGCTTGCGACCTACCCCACGCTGCACGGGGCGCCGATCATGATGCAGCACTTCGTGCGGATGGACGACGTCGACGCCCGACTGGACCCGGACGTGGCGTCGCCTCACCTCGACGCGTCGATGAAGGCTCCGAAAGTCCGGCAGAGGTTCGAGCTCATAGACGGCGAACTCGCACTCGGGGCGATCCGCGCCAACGCTACGCGCGAGCGCTATCCCGGTGATCAGGTCTACTTGGACCTGATGCCAATCTTCACGTCCGCGGTCGTGCGAGTCTTCAAGGCCATGAAGGCGATCGGCATCCGTTTCAGGGGGTTCGACGCCGAAGCCTACAGCGTCCCGTTCACCACCGAGATCGAGGTCGATCTCGGGCGGCCGACCTTCCAGGCGTTCAGGGTGGGCGGCTGACGCCGTTCAAGCGCGGACTCGGCGGTCGAACGCAGCATTGTTGGCCCAACGTCGATGTGATCCAGCGTATCCCTGCGGCAGCATACGTCCAAGGGCCGCAAGTCGCGCCTTTACCGTTCGTTACCGACTAATCTGCCAGATCGATGTCGTGGCCAAGGACCGCAGCTAACCCCAGGGAGCGGCATCCCCCTAGCTCATGGACTAATTGGCGGCCAGCGTAGACGGGGTGCCGGGAAGTGACGGGCGCCTTCAGCTATTGCGGCCGGCTGTAATTCTGAGCACCTGCTCTACGTATGCCCCGGCCACCTCGGGGGTGGTCCGTCCCAATCACTCCCGCGTCTTCGGCTTCTGGTGGTCCTGGACGCTATGCGCCGGGCTAGGCGTTCGACCCGGGGGCGAGGGCGCGATCCATCTCGAGCTTGAAAGTGATGCGGAGATCGCTGTCGTTGGGCGGCCGCCGTTGAATTTTGGCCGGCGTAACTGGCGTGCTTCCGACCCATTAGATTGCGTTTCTGGGCAGACGCGGGCGCCAACGACCCTTAGCCTTCCCGCCAACCTCTCCCGTACCTGCCCGTGGTGGTCGCGATCATCGCATCTCCCTCCCCCGAGAACGCCTCATGAGGTCACTGGACCGGCGACGGCCTAATGCACGCGCCGCGTTCGAGACGGCGCGCTCGTCGCGCTATTCCCCCGCGGGCCTGTCCCAGCGGATCGGGGCAGAAACCTTCCAGACGCGGATGTCGAACTCGAGATTGTCGGGTGGTATAACCCGGCCCTCTCTGCCTTCGACGAAGCTTCTCCAGAAAGCGCGGCTACTGCCCGCCATGTGGACGTGAAGAGTATCGATCCCACGTCGCCGCGCCTCATCGACCGCGTGATCGATCAGGCACGTCGCGAGGCGGGATCGCCGCTCTGACCGGCTCACGAAAAGTTTGAGAAGTTCAACGTCGTGCTGGAGAAACAGGGACAAGGTCGCGCACCCGACCGGGAGGCCGTCTCGTCGAGCAACGACGAACACCGCGTCTTGGCTGCCGCCGAGGCCGGAGACCCCGACATCGCAGCGCTGGTTCTCGAGATTGATCTCGCCCTCAAGGCCCACCAGCCCTGTGCGATCGCGTTCGAGGGTAAAGGTCAACGACATCGTCATCGGCCTATCACCTCGCGTCAGCGAACGCACCCTGCGCCTGCCAGGCGTATGCGGAGCCTCTAACCCTGGCAGATCCCCAGTGCACAGAACTAGCCTACGCGTCTGGCGCGGCGGCGATCCCTCCGCTGCCTAGCTGTCTTAAGGCTGGCAACATAAGCCGGGCACAGGCGACGGTGCCCTGGGTTGACAGGGCGGACAGGAACGGTGCCCACTACCGCTTCAATTCCGCTTGCCAAGCCTCTTCAGCAACTAACGCCCGTCATCACGCCAGCCCAAGCCGGTTAAGTTCTCAGCCTTGCAGGCGTGGATGGATATGGCGTCGGCCCCGAACGCGAGTTCGGCGACCTAGATGAGGCGGGCACGATCTCGTCCGGTGCGGCAGGTACACCAAGGCTGGTGGCGAGTTCGCGACGCCAAACACTTTATTCGAGGCGGCATTGCTGTCCAAGGTGGTTCTGGCGGCCGCCGTTTACGGCATGGCAGGCGAAGGCCTGATCGACTTGGATCGGCCAGTGGCGGGGAAGTTCGCGTTCACCGACGACGCAGCGAAGGTTCCGTCCTCTCGATCAACGATCCTTTTTGAGAAAGTTGACGGCACACCTGGTAAGGCCGAGACCCTGCGTCTTCCACGCGGGCAACGTAAACGAATGGCAGAAGGTCGGGAACCGAAATTAGGCTGCGAATGGCCGCTTCTCTATCGCGGCCTGAGTCAACAGGCGCAGGCCACTCTCCGCCGCCGCGAGTGCGCCGGTCTGAGGAATTGGTAGGCGACGAAGTACAAATACTGTTTTTCTGCCGGGCTTGAGATCGCCACACGGGGTTCGTGCTTCTCTCCGGGGTCGGCACGTAGCAGCCCCATGATGGGGTAAGAGAAAGCGGTGTGGATCAATCTTTTGGACGCCCTTGTCGCTGGCGACAGGGCTGCGGCCATCACGATCTCACACCACCTTCGTCCCCGTGAGGACTTCTTCCTGCCGAGGCAGAACCGTGAAAGCTCCTTTCTGAGATCGTATCAGGCGACCGCGACCGCGGTGCCGGGTTCGCTTCCCCAGCGGAAGTCGGCGCCGTCCGTCCACATGCGGTGGAGAACGACGGCCAGGCGGCGTGCGACGGCGACGATGGCGCGCCGCATACCGCGGCGCTGGGCGATCTTCATCCCCCAAGCCTTAAGCCACGACCAATGCCGGCTCTGGGTCATTAGGATCTGCGCCGCTTCGTACAGCATCGTTCGCAGCATGGTGTCGCCGGACTTGGAGATGCCGCCGTCATAGTCGACCTCGCCCGACTGATGCCGCCGGGGCGTCAACCCGAGATGCGCGCCGACCGCTCTGGAATGAACGAAGCGCTGAGGTTGGTCGATCGAGGCACGGTAGGTGAGAGCCACCACCGGGCCGACGCCGGGCGCGGTCATCAACCGTTTGCAGACCGGATCATGCCGGACCGTATCGAGCAGCATCTTGTGAAGGGTGGCCAGTTGCTGGCGCATCACCCGCCGCACCGTCAGCAACGGCTCGACGATCGCCGCCAGTCTCGGAAAGCCCTCGAGTAGATGACGAATCCGGGCCTCATAACCGATCGTGCTGACGACACCGACCTTGAGGCCGAAGTTGCGCAACGTGCCGCGCATGTCGGACTCGATGTCGATCAGCTTGCGCTGCACCAGCTTGCGACTGGTCAGCAGCATCCGCTGTTCCTGCGCGGCCAGCGTTTTCACGTGTACCGGCTTGAACAGGCCGACCCGCATCATCTGGGCGATCCCGCGGGCATCGTTGCGACCGGATTTGTTGATCTGCTGCGCCTGCAACAGCGCCTTCATGTGGCGGGTCTCGACGCAGATAACCGGCAGCCCCGCCTCGCTAAGGCCATTGACCAACCACTGCGACAGCGGCCCGGCCTCGATCCCGACCCGAACATAATCGCCACCGACCGACGTCAACAGCACGGCAATGTCATCGGGTTCGGTCGGTACCTTGCGCTCGCACACCACTTTGCCCGCATCGTCCACCACGCACACCGACGTCTCCTTCACCGAGACGTCCAGACCCACGAAATGCGCCATCGCTCTCACTCCTTCCCTCGATGCACGAGGTCAGTTCGACCCCGGTCCAGGCATCGTACGTGAAGGGGCTGCAATCTCATCTGCTGTCGAAATGCAGCCGCCGCGATACACCATCTTGTGGGTCCGTGCGGCCCTCCCGAAACCCCGCGGTCTGGGTCATTTTTGCCGCGTACCCGCCAGTTGGTAAGCGCCGCATGTCGATCTAATCGCTAGGGAGGTCACGACGTGCGAGCCGACACGCTGACGTAGACTGCCTCCATCACACCCACCACAAAATTCCTGAAGATGTTCACAAGGCCATCTGGCAGCATCAGGAGCACCCGCTCGCCCGGCTCGATTCCTTCTATCATCTCGCGCACGTCCATCGTGCCTATATCCGGATCCTTGAGCCGACTGATTACCGCGTCGCGAATCTCCCCGTAAGCGATCATCCACTTGGACGTTGGGCGACCGCCCGAATGCACGTAAAGGTGACGCAGCGCGACGAAGTAGGACCAGAGGCGCTTGGCGTCCTCGTAGTCCTCGCAAATCGTCCGATCCTCAAGCTGGGCTTTGAACCGCTTGAACGAACCCAACCCCTGGAGGTGGGTTAGGAGGTCCTCCATGACCTTCGACTCCTTCAGCTTGACGGCCGGCCCGCCATCGGTCGGGGTCAGAAGGTCTTTTACCGCGTCCTCGAACAGAGCGAACAGGAGGACGAATTCATTGTAGTTCTGGAACGCCAGCATAATCT